>Ga0207786_100001_pt1 | contig 57774 bp, 47 predicted proteins | sample LuqExpMetageno76_FD_187833 | JGI IMG/M metagenome (GOLD analysis project Ga0207786, IMG submission 187833) | Tropical forest soil microbial communities from Luquillo Experimental Forest, Puerto Rico - Sample 76 (SPAdes) | ecosystem: Environmental > Terrestrial > Soil > Tropical forest ...
AGCACTAGCGACAAAAACACCAAAACAAGCCGGTAATACACAGCGTTGATCCCCAACTCGGCATAATACAGCGGATGCAGTAACAATCAATGAACACAGTGCTAAATTTTTTATTTTGCAACTTTTGTCTCACTAATGTCGGTCAACAAAGAAAAATCTTCGGACGTCACCGACCCTCTTTATGCAGGGGGCCGGGGGTATACTAGGGACCCAGTTGGCCCATTCGGCCCAAAATCCAAGAAATGGCTCAAATCGTAGCCGGCTGCGCCGGCGGGAGGACGAACAATGAAAAAGATAGCAATCATTACAGGACTGACCGCACTTGTTGCGGCTGGCCCGGCGCTGACCGACGAATTCACCGACAGGGCAATGAAGGAGCAACAGGTTTCGGGAGAATTATCTAAGCTTCTACCACCAATAACTCAGGATGCTTTAGATGAAATTCTCATCACAGCCGAGCAAAAATATCCGGACGTCCGACAGCTTGCCCTCCGCGAGCTTTTTATTCTGTCCGCGATTCGATTTGCTCAATTGAGCGCTGCAACCAAGGCGGCAAAAGAGAGAGCGGCCGCCGGCAAGGATGGTCGCTAAATGACCCCGTAGCATGGTGCGCTGACTCGCGCATGCGCTATTTCGACTCGGCCTTAGTCGGACAGCCACCAAAGCAGGAAAACGAATTCTACAGGCTAAGTGCGCCAAAAATCCCGGAATGGCCTAGCGCTCAGTTCCGAATATCGAGCGGTGTGCTTGATGTCGGAATGACCCATCCAGAGCTGTAGTCGTCGCGTATCATGGCCAGCATCAGCCAGGAGATGACCGCAGGTGTGTCTCAGCATGTGTGCGTGGCAATATTCCAACCCAGCCTTATCGCCTGCGCTGGCGAGCATCTTGGCGACGTTGAACCTGGTCATTGGACCGCCGCGCTCTGATACGAAGCAAAAGGCCGATGCCGACTTGGCTTCGATTTGACACCGTTTAAGCTCACGCAGCGCCCTTATCTCGTCGCCCTGCATTGGATGAACTGAGGCAATGCCATTCTTGAGCCGCCTGACGTGCAGGTGACCCTTGGCAAAGTCCACCTGATCCCATTTGAGGTCTACGGTCTCGGTGACCCGCAAACCATGGCGAGCCATCAGCAGGATCAGCGTGGCATCACGGTGCCCATATCGGCCCTTGCGGGCTGCCTTGATTAGCTGTCCTAGCTGCGCCTCGGTCAGATAGCGCGGTCTGTTGCTGCCCTTCATGGCAGTGCCTTGGCGAGCGCAGCGCGGGCCTGTCCTAACCAAGCCTCGCAATCCGGATCATCCATCGCCTCGATGATCGAGTAAGCGTCTTTCAGCAGCGCCACCAGCTCCCGGCGCTCTTCGGTGACGCGGGCCAGGTCGAGCCTCACCTGTGACATATGCCGTGCCATGGTAACTCTCCACATTTCACTGCTTGGCGGACCGATTGCAGCCCCAGGATTTACGAGGAATTTCAGCAATCAGCCGTTAACACTCCACATAGTAAGCTCTTTGTGGAAAGTCAGAAAGGCAATTCAGCGCAATTTTGAGTCGTATTTAGAGGCTGTTTTGAATCTTTATTGCGGCCGCTTTGGCCTAAAATTCAAGCAATCCTGGAAGGTCGTTAGTAGCCTAGGTTGACACTTTTGGTTGCGCGATTTACCTGACGCGCAATAATCAAACTCGCTCACAGACGCCAGTGAGTGTGCTTCCTGCATCTTGCCGCCGGATGACCCCCGTCCGGCGGTTTTTCTTGTCACGATTGCGGTAAGCAGTAATGGCGGCACAATGGTGTCGAACGACAGCCCCGTAGCTCGCGCTTGCCGTCTCTTCAGCGGCATCGCCCATCAAGTTCCAGGCCGTAATCCGAAAACATAGATCGAAGGGCGTCTAAGCAACGGCTATCGCGCAAATGGTGATATTAGTAGGGCCCACTCCTTGCGAGCCCTACTGGATGCTTCTGCGGGTTATAACTCTTCAGCCGATGTATTCGGCTCGTTTCTGCTCGTCGGCTTCCTTCTCCGTCTTGGGCGCCGCCGGAAGCTGTAGCACCGTTGCGTTCTGACCTTCCTCAAGATGGGTCAGAAGAATCTGCTGGCCGTCCGGCATTTCAAGGACATCGTGATGCACATTCGGCTTGTCCTTATCCTTTTGACGGAAGATGGCGGTGGTAAACCGGCCCTCGATGCTCGTGCCTTGATCATGCGACCAACGGAGCTTGATAGGCTTGTCAAAGGCAAGCTCGGTGCCGGGAAGAATGCAAACCGCCGTCGCGTCACCAATCGGATCGTCAACTGATTTGAATCCGATGGTGCCGCGTCCGAAATTGTGGCTTACCAATTTGTCGGCCACGACTGCGGGACGGGACTTGGCGTGTTGGAGACTGAAGTCGCACATGGTCCGGGACCCTTTCATGGTTCGGGTTGCGGCGAGAAGCGAATCGCCTTTAGCTGATCATACTCCCGATTTGCGGCGTACGCCGAAATCCCAATGACAAGTAACAGTCAGGGAGAGGGGCCGAATTTACTGCTAGCCAGCAGAGATCGATTGATGGCCGCCTTTCAGAGCGCGGTGCCACCCAGCTGCTGCTCGGCTGAAATACGCGCCGAGCTGCCGCCGGAGCAGTGATCGAGGCGGAGCGTTAGGCAGCACGCTGATCCGCCGCTGCGCTGAAAAGCATGAAGTGGGGTCTCGAGAACGTCGTAGCCCCGTTCCTGCAGGGTCGAGCGCAGCGCGAGGCTACAACTTGAAAGTACAATCGTACGATGAATACAGACTGCGTTGGCAGCGAAACGCGCCGCGTCGGTTTCGTCGATTTCGATCCGCTCTCTCGAGGCGACGTGGCCATGAATCGTCGCCAAGGCGGCTGGCGTAAAGGCTCGCGGATAATAGATGACGCTCCCACAGGGCAGCGCGCAGAACGCGGTGTCGAGGTGATAAAAACTCGCCTGCGCCAGCGGCAGGCAGAGGCAAGGGATGCCTAATTGCTTCTCAAGAATGCGAGCGGCGGCAGGTTCCGAGCGAAAACCGCAGCCCATCCAAAACAGCCGACGCCAAGAATCCCAAATGCAATCGCCGGCGCCTTCCAGCACGATGCCTGCTGGCAGCCGAGTGATCTGGTGGACCAAGCCGCGTTCAGCAAGCTTAGCGAACGCGGCCGCAAAGATCGGCTCCTCGTCTCGCCGCTCGGAATGGCGGAAACGCGAGAGCACAACCTTGCGATCAAGCACGACCGCCGCGTTGGCAGTAAAGACAAGATCGGGCAAGCCAGGTGCGGGTTTTAGAGTTTCGATCGTGGCGCCCGCAGCGAGCAGGGCGTGTCGTAAACCTACCCACTGGCGATCTGCCTCCATTTCTAGAGTAGCGCTGCTCTCCGCCCACGCTCGAGGATCCATCCAGGGATTGATGCTGTAACTGACGGCGAAGTGCTGCGGCGGGCACATAAAGAAGCAAGGCTGTGATCCCTCTGCGGTGTGTGTAGTGTGTATGTTCATCCTCGCTCTGCATTTTTCAGATTGGAGCCGCTGCTTCCGCGACAAATCTGCCGAGAAAATGGCAAACATGTTGCTCGCGGCACCGTTCGAGCAAACGGCGCTTGTGAGTCTTAGCGCCGTACATCATTTGGCATCGGGCGTGGTCGGACAATGCCCGCTACCCATCCAAAATGGAGATTTTGTGCGTTGTCCACATGCCAGTACTGTGCGGCCCTTTCTGAGTCATTGGGGCCGATCGGTCAATGTCCGCGTGAAGCGGAGCGCCGCGTGAGACTCCGTGATCCTGGGTCTCGAATTTCACGAGTGGCAGGGCAGCGATAGGCCGCAGTACGGCAACGTCGCGAGAAGCTGCCGCCGCCAAGAACCTGAAACGCGGCTTGCTACCATTTTGCTACCCAACCATTCGATACTGCGCGATACTTGCGAATACGGCGACAGTTACGGACAGCAGAAAATGCTTGATTTTCCGTACTATTCGATACTGCTCGACACTACTCGATATGGGAGATCTCGATGGCTGAGACCGGTCGCCTCAGACTGGCGACGGTAGCCGCTCCGGCGATGAGCCCGGTGACGCTCTTGCGCACCACCATTATCCTCGGCGTATTGGCGGTGTGGGAATTCCTTGCCCATTCCGGCTGGCTTTACCGCGACGTGGTGCCCTCGCTGCTGTCGATCGGCCGCGCGCTCGCCGAGTTGCTCACGAGCAGCGACTATTATTTCCATCTCGGAGTTACCGCGGCCGAGATCGGCGCGGCGCTAGCGATTGGCGGCCTGTCCGGCCTGTTGGTCGGCCTGGTGCTTGGCGCCAACCGCTTCCTGTCGCGTGCGTTCGAGAGCTATCTTTACTATCTCGGCCCCGCGCCGAAGATCATCTTCTTTCCGGTTATGATCATGTGGTTTGGCGTCGGACCGGAATCGAAGGTCGCGCTCGGCGTGCTGTCCTGCTTCTTCCCGGTCGCGCTCAGCGTCGCCGCCGGCATGCGACAGATCGACAAGGTGCTGATCCGCGTCGGCGAAAGCTTCCGCGCCACGACGGTACAGATGGCGCTGAAGATCTATCTGCCGGCCATGCGCTATCCGATTATCAACGGCTTTCGACTCGGCTTCGGCTTTGCGCTGATCGGCGCGTTGCTGGCCGAAACCAAGCTATCCAACAAGGGAATCGGCTTCCTGATCATTCAGGCGTACAGCGTCTTCGAGATGCCGCGAATGTATGCAATGCTGATTGTGCTTTTCGTGCTGGCGATTGGCGCCAATGCGCTGATCGGGCGGCTCGGCGGGGTCCAGAGTATCACGCAAGTTTGATTTTCAGTACGAGAGGACACGACATGACCACCGCACTCTCGCCGCAAGCAGTGCCAGCGCAGGCCGTGGTGTTACCGAAGAACCGTGGCACTTACTACGGAGGCGCATGGCACGACCCGAAATCGGGACGCTTCGTCGATACGCTCAACCCCGGCACCGGCCTCTCGCTCGGCAAGGTGGCGGACTCTGGGCCCGAGGATATCGATGCGGCGGTGGCCGCAGCGAAGGCTGCATTCAAGGAATGGCGGCAGGTGCTGCCGCTGGAGCGCGCTAAGATTCTGCGGCGCATCGCACAGATTTTGCGCGAGAACGCCAACGAGCTCGCCATGATCGACGCCGCCGACTGCGGCAATCCAGTGCGCGAAATGGTCTCTGACGCCATGGTGGCCGCCGCGCAGATGGAATTCTTCGCCGGCTTCGTCACCGAGATGAAGGGTGCCTCGATCCCGATGGGTCCCGACGTCGTCAACTTCTCGGTGCGCGAGCCACTCGGCGTCGTCGGCCGTATCATCCCGTTCAATCATCCGCTCATGTTCTGTGCCGGCAAATCTGCCGCTCCACTTGCCGCCGGCAATACCGTGGTGGTGAAACCGCCCGAGCAAGCACCGCTCTCTTCGCTGCGGCTTGCTGAACTGATTGACGGCCTGTTGCCACCGGGCGCCTTCAATGTCGTGCCCGGCGGGCGCGATGCCGGGCAAAGGCTTGCGAGCCACCCGGCGGTGGCGATGATCGCGCTGATTGGTAGCGTGCCGACCGGCCGCGCAGTGATGAAAGCGGCGGCCGATACGGTCAAACGCGCGATGCTCGAACTTGGCGGGAAGAATGCCCTGATTGCGTACGCTGACGCCGATCCGGACGAAGTCGCCGGCGCCGTCATCGACGGCATGAACTTCACCTGGTGCGGCCAAAGCTGCGGCTCGACTAGTCGCGCCTTCATCCACGAGACGATTCACGACGCGGTGCTCGAACGCATAAAGGCCAAGATTTCGAACTTCAAGCCGGGCATCCCCACCGATCCGACCACGACGATGGGCGCGATCATCTCCAAGACGCAGTTTGACCGCGTGATGAGCTACATCGAGACGGCAAAGCAGGAGGGCGCGCGCGTGATCGCCGGCGGCGGCTCCCCGTCCGACCCGCTGCTGGCCAAGGGCTTTTACGTCGAGCCGACGGTGTTCGCCAACGTCAACATGTCGATGCGCATCGCACGCGAGGAGATCTTCGGGCCGGTGCTCGGCGTTTTCAAATGGAACAACGAGGCCAAGATGCTGGCGGAGGTCAACCAGGTCGAATACGGCCTCACCGCCTCGATCTGGACCAACGATCTCTCCACCGCGCACCGGACCGCAATGGCGGTGGAAGCGGGTTTCGTGTGGATCAACGAGGTCGGCAAGCATTTCCTCGGCGCGCCGTTTGGCGGCTTCAAGCAGTCGGGACTGGGGCGCGAGGAATGCTTCGAAGAGATGCTCTCCTTCACGCAGGAGAAGAACATCCACGTTCGGCTGAAGCCGGTGAAGGCTTAAGAGCATACCGACCTTGACGGCGATCTTTTCCGCCTAGGCCAGCTCTTTGATCACCTTGTCATTTTGCGCCGTCGGCGGTGCTGGTAAATGTCACCATCGCTAGAGCTTGTAAGTCTCGAAAGTGCCGCGATGGAACGCGTCCTCAACGGTGACCAACCTCGGCGATAACCCCTGCGCATGGTGGTGCCGAAAGAAGGTCTCAAGCGTCTTGCGGTTAGGCGCGATCCCGTACGACCAAAAGTCCTCCCCCATCAGCGCGCGCGCTTCCATCAAGCGCTCCTCGACGAAGGGTAGCGTCACCTTGGTCGACGACGTATCGGAAAGCTTCTCCAGAGCAATCTTCTTGGCGTGCTCGAAGGCCTTGAACACCGCGCCCGGCAGCCATGGATGCAGCTCGACCAGCGTCTTGCGCACGCCGACGAGGTGCATGATCGGGAAGATACCGGTTCGCTTGAAATAGTCCTTGGCGACCGCCACCGGATCAGCGAACAGCCAGCCAATATGTGGATGGCGCCCAAAGCCCGGCGGCACGCGCGGGCCGATAAACGCATCAATCTCGCCGGCCTCCAGCATACTCGACAGGGTCCGCCCTTCGGGGATGTCGTCGAGCTGTACGCCTTTCGGCAGTGTAAAGTTGATTTTCTCCAGGCGCCCGACATCGGTGAGTCCACCCCTGAGCCAGTGGATGTCGGACGGCTTCACGCGGTGGTCATCTTCGAGCATGGCACGCGCCCACACATTCGCCGTCAACTGATATTCTGGCACTCCAACCTTTTTGCCCTTCAAGTCGGCCGGCTTCTTGATGCGGTCCGTGCGGACGTAGATCGCCGTGTGGCGGAAGGCGCGCGAGACGAAGGCCGGCACGCCTACATAAGGGCAGTTGCCCTGCGCGGTCTTCAACGTAAAGCTCGACATCGACAGTTCGCAGATGTCGAATTCGGCGCCGCGAAAGGCGCGGAAGAAGATCTCCTCTGGGTCAAGCGCCATGAAGACCGGATCGACGCCATCGATTTGCACAATCCCGTCGCTGAGCGGGCGGGTGCGGTCGTAGTCGCGGACGGCGACGGAAAGATTGAGCTTGGCCATCAAGGCGCCCCGGTTGGGTTTGCGCCAAAGTCATAAGCGAATGCGTGGGGCTATGCACCGGAAATTTTGACGGCAGCCCGCGGGCGGGGCGTAACGGTCGTGGCCAGCAACGCTACCACCATTTCCGCAGCGGTGTTTTGCCGCCCGCACGAGCATGAGGCCGTCTAACAACACTGATTGCATAAACACATCAGCTGAGCTTCCTCGTTGCACTCACTCGTGACGCCTACAGTAAATTATTCGTTGTTGTCTCAGCATTCGGTGGTTGTGCCGCCCTGACTCACTCGCCTTGTCTGCGCAATCGGACAATCGCGGGGCGATCGGCTACGTGCATACACGCAACATTGCGTCGATCGAGCTCGAACGGCTACGCGAGTACTGGGGCGAAGTGCAGCGACGATTCTCCGCCGATGTTTTCAACCGCAGCGAGCTCTGCGGCAAATTGTGGGCTGCTTTAAATGTAACGATCTCATGCTCTAGATGGGCTACATCAGCGCCCATCGCGTCGGCGATCTCCAACAAAGCATCCGCTTGTGTTGAAGGTGCAAGTATGTGGAATTCCGCTGTCTCGTCGACGGTGATCCTTAAGTCGTCATCAAAGGTTACAGCAACCTGTTGCAGCGCGCTCTGACCGAGCTGCGCTCGATTGACAGTCTCGCCTTCCGCTTCGGCTAACCGGCCGCATCGACATATTCTTGTCCTGTGATATAAACTTTATTCTCAACATAGACCCGAATTGCTTTGCAATGGAACAGCGCCTGGGAACCCGCAACAGGCCTTACGATCTCGATCGTTTGTTCGGCAACGTCAAGCGTGCGAGCGGTTTCCTCAAGGCGCTGGCGCACGAGAGCCGCCTGATAATCCTATGCATCCTCGGCGATGGCGAAAAGTCGGTAAGCGAACTGGAGCGCGAACTCAACCTCCGCCAGCCCACGGTCTCGCAGCAACTCGCGCGGCTGCGTGCGGACGGACTAGTCTCGACGCGACGCGAAGGCAAAGTGGTCTACTACAGCCTCACGAGTGAAGAAGCGCGCGCCATCGTCGCGACGATCTACGATGTGTTCTGCCGCAGGGCGCGCCGGCGCTAGCACTCAGTTGATCGACAGACTGAGCGTCTTGACCATCTTGCCCCATTTCGCCACTTCGTCCCTGAAGTAGCCCTCGGCCTGCGTCGGCGAGCCTTCGATCGGATCGAAGCCGATGGAGGTGAGTTTCTGTTGCAGCTCCGGCGCCTTCACGACTTCCTCGATGGTGGCGTTGAGCTTGGTGATGAGGGAAGATGGAGTTCTGGCTGGTGCGAACACGCCGACCCAGGAAGCGGCCTCGAACACGGGGAAGCCGGCTTCCGCATAGGTTGGTATATCCGGCGTGACAGCCGCGCGCTTGGCGCTCGCGATGCCCAAGCCTTTAAGCTTGCCGCTAGTGATCTGCACAGCCGCACCGCCACCCAAAGTCGACGCCATAATGTCGACCTGATTGCCAATGGTGGCGGTGATCGCGGGCGCGCCGCCTTGGAACGGCACGTGTGTCACCTGAATTTTGGCGATCTCCTTGAAGAAATATTCAGCGGCGATGTGTGAGCCGCTGCCGACGCCAGCCGATGCAAAAGTAACGTTCTTGCCTTTGTTTGCTTTGAGAAACTCGGCGAGGTTGGCCACCGGATTGTGGGGGCTGGTGACTAGTGACTCCGGGCTTGAGGCTATAATCGCAACCGTCTTCAAATCGTCCGCGGCATAACCCCTGTTGGGGCGGAGCGTCTCGTTGATCGCGACTGCCGTCGTGGTGACCAAGAGCGTATAGCCGTCGGGCGCCGCGCGCGCGACTGCCGCGGCAGCGATATTGCCACCGGCACCGCCCCGATTTTCCACGATTACCGTGCGCCCAAGCTTCTCTCCCAAGCCTTTGCCTACAAAGCGCGCCAGTGTGTCGGCGATGCCGCCTGGAGCAAACGCCACGATGAAAGTGATATCGTGATCCGGATAGGACTGCGCCTGTATCGGGCTCGTGGCTAAAACGCAGGCAAACAGGCCGCACGCGGCTTTGCACAGTGTGCGCACGTCGAATTTCCCCCAGGACGCATGATTTTTCTGTCTCTGAGCGCGCCCGGCATAGTTCCATCGCGACTGCAAATTGACAAGCACTAGGCAGGCGCAACGTCTATGAGCCGCATCTGAACGCGCTCTTTGCCTTGCCAGCGATCGATCGTAAAGCAGCCTGCGGCGTGCATGGCCCGGTGGCGATTTTCGAAGAGCGCCTTGCCGAGCGGCTGGCTGGCGGCGCGGAAGGCGATCGCCGTCACGAATTTGCCGTCGCCGGACTCGAAACGCGCACGCACGTGCTCTTCGCCTATCAGATCGGCGTAAGCGAGCGTATGCGCAGGCAGAGCGAACACCGGTTCCGGATTGCCGGCGCCGTAGGGTCCCGCGCGCGCCAGCATCTCGACCAGCGTCGGATTGACCGCGCCGCCGCTGACCGCGCCGTCGATCGACAGCGCCCGCTCGCGGCTCGCCGCCTCAATCGCCGGTCCAAGCGCGTCCTCGAGGTAGGCCCGGAAGGCTGAAAGAGCATCTTTCCGCAGCGTCACACCGGCGGCCATAGCATGGCCGCCGCCCTTGAGCAGCAGGCCCTCGTGCACCGCGCGCCGCACCGCCTGGCCGATATCGACGCCTACGATGGAACGGCCAGAGCCCATCCCCGTGCCTCCCGGTTCGAGCGCAATGGCGAAGGCGGGTCGGCCGTAGCGTTCCTTCAGCCGCGCTGCCACCAATCCGACCACGCCGGGATGCCAGCCCGGCCCTGCGGTGACGACGACCCCGCCCTTCTCCTCGAGCCCGAGTGCGGCCATCGCTTCGGCTTCCGCCTGCGCGACGGTGGCAAGCTCGATCTGCTGACGCTCACGGTTGAGGCGGTCGAGCTCGTCGGCGATGCGCGCCGCTTCGCTTGCGTCTTCCTCTAGCAGCAACCGCACACCGAGATCGGCGCGGCCGATGCGGCCGCCAGCGTTGATACGCGGCCCGAGCAGGTGGCCGAGGTGCCAGGGCTGGGGCGGCCCGGCAAGCCGAGCCACGTCCATCAACGCGGTTGCGCCAACGTGCTCGCGCCGACGCAGCGCGATCAGGCCTTTCGCGACAAACGCGCGATTCAGCCCTCTGAGCGGCACCACGTCGGCGACAGTGCCGAGCGCGACGAGGTGCAGCAGAGACAAGAGATCGGGCTCCGGCCGCATGCCGGTCCAGAAATTGCGCTGGCGTAGCTCTCGGCTGATCGCGACCAGGGTGAGGAACACAAGCCCCACGGCCGCGAGATGGGAGAGGCCCGAAAGATCATCGGCGCGGTTCGGATTGACGATCGCCTTGGCAGGCGGCAATTCCTCGTCGGCCTGATGATGGTCGATCACCACGGTTTCGAGGCCAAGCTGTTTCGCTTCGGCGAGTGCCTCAAGACTGGTGGTGCCGCAGTCGACCGTGACCAGGAGCGTCATCCCGCGTTCGGCGAAGGAGCGAATGGCGTCAACATTCGGCCCGTATCCTTCGAATATGCGGTCGGGAATGTGAACGATCGGATCAAGGCCGCAGTGGCGCAGGTAGCGGCAAAGCAGCGCCGAGGCTGTAGCGCCGTCGACATCGTAGTCGCCAAAGATCACGACGCTCTCACCGCGCATGATGCCGTCGGCGATTCGCTTGCTCGCGGCTTCCATATCGGTGATGCCATGCGGATCGGGCATCAGGTTCCTAATGCTCGGGTCGAGAAAGGCCAGAGCTGCATCCGGCTCGACGCCCAATCCTGCGAGCACGCGTGCCAGCAACTCCGGCAAGCTGTAGCGCTGCGCGATGGCAAGCGCGCGTGCCTGTCCGCGCTCATCCAGGCGGTCGCGCCAGGCGCGCCCCGTGGCCGAGTGTTTGACGCCGAGGAAAAACCGCTCGGCGCTGTTCAGTTGCGTTGCCGGCAATGCCGCCATGGCTACCCCCGCGAGTGGCGAACAATATCACCGCAGTGGACGGTCATGTTCGGGCCATCCACGTCTTTCTTAAGGCTATGGCTGGAAGCAGCTACCCGGCAATTTCCGTGTGGAAAACGTGCCAAAATGCCGTTCACCGGTCGCTATCCGACGGCGCGTGCCTACGTGCTTGTGGTTGGAATCGCCGTAGCAGAAATGGAATATAACCTCGATGTCGTTCGAGATGCCGCTGCTATTTCAGTCTGAATTTCTCGAGCTGGCGGTGCTGCGCGTTTATCCGGCGCACCGTACCCGTAACCGAACGCATCACGATCGTTTCGGTCTCAATGATATTGCCGCGGAACTTGACACCTCTTAACAGGTTGCCGTCGGTGACGCCGGTGGCGGCGAACACGCAATCGCCCTTCACCATTTCCGGAATGCTGTACTTCTTGCGCGGATCCTTAATGCCCATCTTGGCCGCGCGCTGCCGCTTTTCCTCAGTATCGAGTACTAGCCGACACTGCATTTGCCCGCCGACGCAGGCGAGCGCCGCTGCCGCCAGCACACCCTCCGGAGCGCCACCAATCCCCATATAAATGTCGATGCCCGTCGAATCCGGGTCGGAGGTGTGGATCACGCCGGCGACGTCACCGTCGGTGATCAGCGCCACCGCGGCGCCGGTCTTGCGCACCGCCGCAATCAGATCGGCGTGACGCGGCCGGTCCAGAACGAGAGCGGTGATATTTTCCGGCCTCACGCCCTTGGCTTTGGCAAGTCGCGCGATGTTTTCGGCCGGCGGCTCGTCAAGGTCGACTAATTCCTTGGGATAGCCCGGCCCGATCGCGATTTTCTCCATGTAAACATCGGGCGCGTTGAGCAGCGTGCCGCTCTCCGCCATCGCCATGGTGGCGATCGCGCCCGGCATGTTCTTGGCGCAGAGCGTCGTGCCTTCAAGCGGATCGACAGCAATGTCAACTTTCGAACCTCGCCCGGTGCCGACATTCTCGCCGATGAAGAGCATCGGTGCTTCATCGCGCTCGCCCTCTCCGATGACGACGGTTCCATCGATTGTCAATTTTCCGAGTTCACGCCGCATGGCGTCAACGGCAGCCTGGTCGGCCTCTTTCTCGCTGCCAAGCCCGCGCAGGCGCGCCGCCGCAACGGCCGCACGTTCGGTCACGCGCACGATCTCGATCGAAAGGATGCGATCCAGTACGTGCTTGGCCTCTTCGTTGTACGGCGACGACATTGTTGCGCTCCACATTGCACTATCCCTCTACTGGGGGTTCAATTCTTCTCGATCCGGATCACTTGTGGGCGTCCTGAGATAACTTTATCGCGGCCCACCGCCGCAAGGGCCTTGCGCACGGCATCCTCAGTTGTCGCATAGGTAATGAGGATGACGGGCACCGAGCCGACCTTGGCGGCGGTGTCCGAATCCCCCTGCGCATGACGTTGCACAATGGATTCCAGCGAAATTTCTTGCTCGGCAAGGCGCTTGGCGATGGTCGCCGCGGTGCCGGGCTTATCTCGCGCCAGCAGCCGGATATAGTAACCGCCTTCATGTCGTTGCATGGGTGCCTTCCGCACGTCGGTAAGGCTCGCCGTCGGGCATCCGAATGGCGCCGTGCGCACCCCGCGCGCTATGTCGCCGATGTCAGATAGCACCGCCGATGCGGTGGCGGCGCCACCGGCGCCTGGCCCGACCAAAGTCAGCGGATTGATGCCCGAGGCATCGACGGTGACGGCATTGGTCACGCCCATCACCTGGGCGATTGCCGAATCTTTTCGCACCATGGTCGGGTGCACGCGCTGCTCAATCCCTTTCGGCGTTTTCACCGCCACGCCGAGTAGCTTAACGCGATAGCCAAGCTCGTCGGCGGCGGCGAGATCAGCCGGTTGAATCGAGGAAATGCCTTCGACATAGATTGCACTCTGGTCAACCTTGCTGCCGAAGGCGAGGCTCGCCAGAATCGCAAGCTTCTGCGCGGTGTCATGACCCTCGATGTCGAAGGAAGGATCGGCCTCGGCGTAGCCGAGCCGCTGCGCCTCCTTCAAACATTCGGCGAACGGCAGCTTATCGCGCTCCATGCTAGTGAGGATGTAGTTGCAAGTGCCGTTGAGGATGCCGTAGATGCGCTCAAAGGAGTTGCCGGCCATTCCTTCGCGCAAGGTCTTTACGATCGGTATGGCGCCGCCGATCGCCGCTTCGAAATTCAGCGCAACATGGCGCTTCTCGGCGAGCGCAGCAAGCTTGACGCCATGCTTGGCCAACAACGCTTTGTTGGCGGTGACCACCGACTTGCCCGAAGCAAGCGCCGCCTCGACGATGGCCTTCGCAGGATCGCCGGCACCGCCGATGAGTTCGACGAAGACGTCGATCTCGGCCGACTTTGCCAGCGCCACCGGATCGGAAAACCATTTAACTTTCTTGAGATCGATGCCGCGGTCCTTTCCGCGCGAGCGCGCCGTCACCGCGACGACCTCGATCGCGCACCCACAGCGCGCTATGAGCGCGGCTTGCTGACGCGCGATCTGGGCCACCAAGGCGGTGCCGACCGTGCCCAAACCGGCGACACCTACTTTCAATGAGGACTCCATTGGAAGCTAGCGCCGCGTGGCGAGCGGTACGACGTTGTGGAGTTGTTCGGGTGCGTTTTCGAGGAAGCGGCGCACGTTGCGCGCGGCCTGCCGGATGCGCTGCTCGTTCTCAACCATAGCTATGCGCACGTGGCCTTCGCCATATTCGCCAAAGGCGATGCCGGGCGACACCGCAATATCGGCCTTCTCGACCAAGAGCTTGGAGAACTCCACGCTGCCAAGCGCCTTGAACGGCTCCGGGATCGGCGACCAAGCGAACATCGAGGCTCGTGGCGACGGCACCTGCCAGCCGGCGCGGCCGAAGCTTTCCACCAGCACATCGCGCCGGCGTTTGTAGGTCTCGCGCATCTCCTTGATGCAGTCGTCGGGACCATTCAGAGCGGCAGTGGCCGCGACTTGCACCGGCGTGAACGCGCCGTAGTCAAGGTACGACTTCACACGCGCCAGCGCAGCGATGATGCGCTCGTTGCCGACCGCGAAGCCGATGCGCCAGCCCGGCATCGAATAGGTCTTCGACATCGAGGTGAACTCAACTGCGATCTCGTAGGCGCCGGGCACCTGCAACAGCGACGGCGGCGGATTATCGTCGAAATACACCTCCGCGTAGGCGAGGTCCGACAACACAAGGATGTCGTGCTTTTTCGCGAAAGCGACGAGGTCCTTGTAGAACTCGATCGTAGCGACATACGCGGTTGGATTGGCTGGATAGCAGACTACGACGGCGATCGGTTTCGGGATTGAATGGATAATGGCGCGCTCGAGCGTGTGGAAGAAGTTTGGTGTTGGGTCCGACGGCACCGAACGGATGGTGCCGCCCGCCATCAGGAAGCCGAAGGCATGGATCGGATAGCTCGGATTGGGCACCAGCACGACGTCGCCCGGCGCGGTGATCGCCTGCGCGACGTTGGCAAAGCCTTCCTTGGAACCGAGTGTGGCCACGATCTGGGTTTCCGGATTTAGCTTCACTCCGAAGCGGCGGCCGTAATAGGCCGCCTGTGCGCGGCGCAGGCCCGGAATGCCGCGTGAGGCGGAATAGCGGTCGGTGCGCGGTTTGCCGAGCACCTCTTTCATCTTCTCGATCACGTGGGCGGGGGCCGGCAGATCCGGGTTGCCCATGCCGAGATCAATGATGTCCGCGCCCGCGTTGCGAGCTTTCGCCTTGGCCAAGTTCACCTCCTCAAACACGTAAGGTGGTAGGCGGCGGATGCGGTAAAATTCTTCCATCGGATCAAACCTTAAGGTCGGCTGCCCTTGGCACACCGGCCTTTAACCCCGGCAGGCTTTTATCACGGGTCGCCCGCCGCGCCAGTGGCCTGACTGGTATTCGGCGCCGCCGGTTTCTTTTTCGTTGCCCCGGATGCCTTTTTCGCTGCCTCGGGTGCCTTTTTCGTTGCCCCGGATGTCTTTTTGTCAGTCACTTCGAGGGCTTCCTGCCGGTCCCGAAGGGCGGTGAGTTCTTTTTCAAGCTTATACTGCTGCTCTTCGCTGATCGGGGTCGTTGAGCGCGCCGGCGGTATGTCATGCACCGCCGGGTACTGATAGGGCGCGGTCGGCCGCGCTGGGGCGTTTGCCGGCAGGCCCAAACTGCTGGGCAGCGCATCGATCACCGGCCCCGGCGAGCAGGCCGCCACGGCAAAACCAAGGCCCAAGGCAGCCAAGATGGATGCTTTGCCGACCCGCTCCATGCAAGGTCTTGAAATGAAGCGGAAACTCATGCGCCCTCAATGAATTATAACATCAGCGCCTGCTAAACGGCTAATATGACCGGAACATGGTCAGCACCAGATAACAAAAGCGCAACTGTGCCTGGAAACGCCGTTTGAGGGAGGGCTCGGTCTGCGCCATTTGTCTGGCAAGGACTGATGGACTGCGAATGCAAAAGCCGACCAACGAATCAACGAAGGCGGTCATCCCTGCTATGGAGACGATCAAGTTGGCTGTTGCCAGTGCGGAATCGGCCAAGCTTTCGAGCATCGATTATGAGGCGTTGGGACGGAATCTCGCCCGCATCATAGAGGAAGGCGGCAAGGCGCTCGCCGCCTACATGAAGCCGCGCGAGGAAGGCAAGATCAAACGCGGGTTCGCTGACGAAGTCGCCGACGTCGTCAAGACCATCGGCCAGGTGTCGGAATACTGGCTCGCCGATCCGCAGCGTTCCGTCGAATTGCAGAATAGTCTCGGCCGCTCCTACCTCGATCTGTGGGCGAGCACGGTGAAGCGTATTTCCGGAGAGCCCGCCGCGCCGGTGATCGTGCCTGATCCGAAGGACAAGCGCTTCTCCGATCCGGAATGGACGGAAAACCAGTTTTTTGACTTCCTCAAACAGCTCTATTTGCTGACCGTGCAGTGGGCAAACCGCCTGGTGAAAGAAGCGATAGATATCGACGAGCATACGCGCCATAAGGCGGAATTCTACGTACGGCAGATCGCAAATGCGATCGCGCCCTCGAACTTTGTGCTCACTAATCCTGAACTGTTGCGCGAAACGCTGTCGTCGAGCGCGGAGAACCTCGTGCGCGGCATGCAGATGCTGAGCGAGGACATCAAGGCCGGCGAAGGAAATCTCAAGATCCGTCAGTCCGATCCGAGCAGGTATGAAGTTGGCCGCAATCTCGCGCTTACTCTCGGCAAAGTGATATTCCAGAACGAGCTGATGCAGCTCATCCAGTACGCAGCGACGACGGTGGAGGTGTTCAAGGTGCCGCTGCTGATCGTGCCGCCCTGGATCAACAAGTTCTATATTCTCGACCTGACGCCGGAGAAATCCTTCATCAAGTGGTGCGTCGACAATGGCATCACCGTGTTCGTGATCTCCTGGGTCAACCCGGACGCCTCGCTCGCCGACAAGAGCTTCGAGCAGTACATGCGCGAGGGCATTCTCACCGCGATCGACAAGATCGAGGAGGTTACCGGGGAACGCCAGGTCAACACCATCGGTTATTGCGTCGGCGGCACGCTGCTAGCGGTCGCGCTGGCCTATCTGGCGGCAACGCAAAAGGAGCAGCGGGTGCGCTCGGCGACCTTTTTCACGGCGCAAGTGGATTTCACCTATGCTGGCGATCTACTGGTGTTTGTCGACGAAGAAAGCATCCGCTCTCTCGAAGAGCGCATGAAAGAGCGTGGTTATCTGGAAGGCTCGAGCATGGCAACGGTCTTCAACCTACTGCGCTCCAACGATCTGATTTGGCCTTATGTCGTCAACAACTACCTGCGCGGCAAGCAGCCCTTCCCGTTCGACATTTTGTTTTGGAACTCGGACTCCACCCGCATGCCGCCGGCTAATCATTCTTTCTATTTGCGCAACTGTTACCTCGACAACAATCTCAGTAAAGGCGCGATGGAGATCGGCGGCGTCAAGATCGACCTGGGGAAAGTCACCGTACCGGTCTACAATCTGGCCACCCGCGAGGACCACATCGCGCCGGCGAAGTCAGTGCTGTACGGGTCAAGATTCTTCGGTGGGTCGGTAAAATATGTGCTGGCGGACTCCGGCCACATCGCCGGGGTAATCAACCCTCCGGGCAAGCCGAAGTATCGGTACTGGACCGGCGACACGACCGACGGTAGCGACGTCGATGCCTGGCTGGCCAAGGCGAGCGAGCACCCAGGATCATGGTGGCCCGACTGGCTTGAATGGCTCAAGTCCCAGGACGCAGCCAGCGTGCCGGCGCGCGCGATCGGCGGCGGCAAGCTCGAGCCGATCGAGGACACGCCCGGCTCCTATGTGCGGGTAAAGAGCTGACGTTGTTTCTCGGCCTAGTCTCTCGATCGACCTAGGCCGCGACAAACGTCGAGCTATCGCTTATCTTTTTGGGTCTCAGAAAAGCAAAGGGGGGATGGAGATGTCCAGGGAACTGATGTGGTTGACGCTCACGGTCATCCTGACCGGCGTCATGTGGATTCCTTACATTCTCGACCGCATCATTGTGCGCGGGCTGATGGGCGCGATGGCCAATCCCTCGCGCAACGACAAGCCGCAATCAGCATGGGCGCAACGGCTTTATTTCGCCCACACCAACGCGGTGGAGAACCTCGTCATCTTCGCCACGCTGGTACTGATCCTCGACTCGCTTGGACATTCGACCAAAAGTACGGCGATCGCCTGCGCAGTATATTTCTGGGCGCGGTTGGCGCACGCCCTAGTCTATACGATGGGCGTCCCGGTATTACGTACGCTTGCCTTCAGCGTCGGCTTCCTCGCCCAGGTAGTGCTGGCCATCGCGGTATTTGGCAAGCTTTAATTTGGCAAGCTTTAATTGAGCGGCGCGGCGCGTTTTGTAATTGCGTGCAGGTCGAGCCCGCGTGGCAGCGTTCCGAACACCGTTGCGCCCTGGCCGGCTAGTCGGGAGGCACAGAACGCGTCGGCCACCGCGGGCGGCGCGTGCTTGAGCAGAAGCGCCCCTTGCAGTGACAATACAAGATCGCGCACTAGCACCCGCGCCTGCGTTTCGTCGCTGCGGTCGGCGGCGCGCAAGCGCTGGCGCAGACGCCCGGCGAAACTTTGCAGCCGCGCGTCACCGATATCCGCCAACTCCTGCTGCAACACCTCGGTTGCCTCCGTCGTGCGCTCGAAGGCGCGCAGCACGTCGAGACACATCACATTGCCCGATCCTTCCCAGATCGAATTGACCGGTGCCTCGCGGTAGAGCCGCGGCATGATGCTCTCTTCGATATAGCCGGAGCCGCCGAGCACCTCCATCGCCTCAAAGGTGACGAAGGGCGCGCGCTTGCAGATCCAGAACTTCGCCGCCGGCGTCAACACACGGCGGAATACGGTCGCTCCTTTGTCGTTCTCGTCATAGGCGCGGGCGAGTCGCATCGACAACACGGTCGCAGCCTCGCATTCAAGCGCCAGGTCGGCCAACACGTTCGTCATCAGCGGCTGGTCGATCAGCTTCTTCTGGAAGGCCGTGCGGTAGAGCGTGTGATGGACCGCCTGTGCCACCGCCTGCCGCATCAAGCTTGAAGAGCCAACGCAGCAGTCCAGTCGCGTGTAATTCGCCATCTCGATGATGATAGCAATGCCGCGCCCTTCCTCTCCGATCAGCTGCGCATAGGCTCGGTCGAATTCCACCTCGCTTGAGGCATTGGCGCGGTTGCCGAGCTTGTCCTTCAGACGAAGAATGCGGATGGCGTTGCGCTCGCCGTCCGGTGTCCAGCGCGGTAAGAGGAAGCAACTCAGGCCTTTCGGCGCCTGCGCCAGAATTAGGAAAGCGTCGCACATCGGCGCCGAGAGAAACCATTTGTGTCCGGAGAGGCGGAAACTGCCGTCAGCGGCAGGCTCTGCCCGCGTCGTATTGGTGCGCAGGTCGGAGCCACTCTGGTTCTCGGTCATGCCCATGCCGACCAGCGCCGCAGATTTCTCACGTACCGGCATAAAGCGCTTGTCGTAGTCGCGCCCGAAAATTTTCGGCAGCCATTCCGCCGCAACCCTTGGCTGCCTGCGCAAGGTCGGCACGGAGCCATAGGTCATAGCCACCGGACAGTAGGCGCCCGCCTCGATCTGCCCGAACATGTATGTGCCAGCGGCGCGCGCCACGTGCGCGCCGGGCTTCGGCACCGCCCACGGCCCCGAATGCAGACCCGCCTTAAGAGCAATCGCCATTAGCGCGTGCCAGGCGGGGTGGAAATCCACCTCGTCGATGCGGTGGCCGAAGCGATCAAGCGGCCGCAAGACCGGCGTGTTCCGGTTGGCGTCAAAACCGAGCTGGATGGTCTCCGGTTTGCCGAGCGTGCCGCCGAGCGCGGTCAGCTCGTTGTCGGCCCACTCCGCTCCCTCGCGCTTGACCGCCTCATACAGCACGGCATCGCTCTTGAACAGGTTATACGGCTCAAGCGGCGGTGGCTGGTTCTGGACTTCGAACATGGCGTTTCCGGCAGATGTCGCAGCATTGTACCAGCCGAATCAGGGAAACAGCGCGACTTGCTGCAGCCCCATGACCTCCGGCCAGCCCATCATCACATTCATGTTTTGGATGGCCTGGCCGGAGGCTCCTTTCACCAGATTGTCCAGTGCCGAGATCACGATGGCGCGGCCGGGAATGCGGTCATTAGCGACACCGATGAACGTCATATTGGAACCGCGCACATGCCGAGTCTGCGGCGTCTCACCGAATCGCAAAACATGTACAAAAGGTTCGTTCATGTAGAACTTTAAAAGCAACGCATGAAGATCCTGCGGCATCCGACCGCGTCGTCCCCGCACGTAAATCGTCGACAGGATGCCTCTATTCATCGGGACAAGGTGCGGGGTGAAGGTCACAATCACTTCGCGCCCGGCGGCTAGCGAGAACTCCTGGTCGAGTTCAGCCATGTGCCGGTGATGCCCGACCCCGTAGGCTTGGAAGCCTTCCGACACTTCCGAGAACAGCATCGCTCCCTTGGCCGCCCGCCCGGCGCCGGTCATGCCTGACTTAGCATCGACCACAATCTCATCGAGCTCGATCGCCTTGTTCTTGATCAGCGGGATCAGCGGCAGCTGCGCGCAGGATGTGTAACAGCCCGGGTTGGCCACAAGGCGCGCTTTCTTGATCTCGCGCCGGTGGATTTCGGTGAGCCCATAGACCGCCTCTTTCTGCAGCTCGGGCGCGTGATGTTCATGGCTGTACCATTTGGCATAGGCCGCGGGGTCGTGCAGCCGGAAATCGGCTGACAAGTCCACCACTTTGGTTGCCGGCGCCTTCGCCAAGAGCTCCTGGACCACTTTCTGCGTCGTGGCGTGCGGCAGCGCGCAGAAGGCGACATCCAACGCGGCTTGCGCCCAATCGAGTTCTTCGATGCCGACGAGTGTCGGCAGTTCGAACGGCGAGAACTGCGGAAAGATTTCCCGCATCGCCTTCCCGGCGTTGCGCTCGGCGCTGAGTAGAACGACCTGCGCGCGGGGATGTCGCAACAGCATCCGCACCAATTCCGCGCCGGTGTAGCCCGAGGCGCCGAGCACACCGATTTTCGCTTTGGTAGCCATGAGCCCAATCCTCATCCAGAGTCTTAAGGGACCACCGGAGAAAGGCCAACAGGGCGATGTGGAAGACGTGCCGCGGCCTCATCCGGCGGCACGGAAGGCGATTAATTGCGCGAGGGCGCCCGTGCCGGGGTGACGCGGCGACGGCAGAAGCCAAAATTCGAGTCAATCGTCATGGGCGCGCGATATAGGCCCCCCTGTCTTGCTCGTCAACCGCGCCCCCGTTGCCGTAACGGCTGTGTTGCGTGCCGGCGTGGGATCGATGCCGCGCGCGCCGATCATATCTGTACCGTCAGCAACGATAACGTCGGCGTCCTGCATGATTTTCTGGCGCTTGTCGTCGTGGTGCAGGCCATGCTGGCGCCAACGACATCGAGGATGTTGACGATGTCGGCCTCGTCTCCCTATAGGCGAAGACCCATTGTTTCCCTAGTATTGGTCCTTGCATCATCCTGTATCCGCGGGGGGCCAGAGCAAGAGCGTCGCTAACGAACACAACTGTCGGGAGGAAAATTTATGCGTTCACTATCAGTGACCGTGATGGCGGCTGCCGCTTCCTTGATGTTTGCTACCGCGGTGTACGCACAGCCTGCGCCGGGAGCGCAGCCGCCGCTGCCAGAATATGGACCGAGCATTACGCTTGAGCAGGCCATGAAAATCGGCAATGCGGCCTTAGCCGAGGCCAAGAAGAAGAACCTGCTGGAAGCAATTGCGATCGTCGATAATGCCGGCCGCCTCGTTTATTTCATCAAGATGGACGACCTTCGGCAAATCGGCGGCGATCTTGCGCAAGGCAAGGCGCGCACGAGCGCTATGGCCAAGCTTCCTAGCAAGGCCTACGAAGACCGTGTCACTTCCGGCGGCGCTGGCCTCACGGTGCTCTCTTTCGGCATAACCGCCGCGGCGGGAGGTCTTCCGATCATCGTGAACGGCAAAATGATCGGCGCCATTGGCGTTGGCGGCGGTCCCAACGGCGTTGTCGACACGGAAGTCGCCCAAGCCGGCCTTGATGCACTGAAATAGATTTTTTCGTCGTTGAATTCCGCCGGGACCAAAGTTCCGGCGGAATTCGATTGCGGAGGCGATTTGGCCGCCTCGCCAAAGAATGGAAGCCCGCCGTTTCTCCCGCGGCTGGAAACATGCCAGTTATGACGCGAAAATGGCATAGTCAGTGGAAATCGATTCGCCCACAACCCATCTAAATCTCGCTGCATGGCCAAATCCGCGACCAAGAAGAAGCCCTCGAAGCAACCCGACCTGTTCGACCTGCCCGCGGCGATGCTAGCTGGCCGCAAGTCAACTGCGCGCGGCGCCAGCAAGGCCGCTCGCCGCGCCAAAGCCACGCGCTCCTCCGACGTGGAATCCGGCTATACCGCTAAGCATATCGAGGTGCTGGAGGGGCTCGAGCCGGTGCGCCGCCGACCCGGCATGTATATTGGTGGCACCGACGAGAAAGCATTGCATCACCTGTTTGCCGAAGTAATCGACAACTCGATGGACGAGGCGCTTGCCGGTCACGCAAGCTGGATCGAAGTCGAGATGGAGGCCGACGGCTTTGTCACCGTCACCGACAACGGCCGCGGCATCCCGGTAGATCCGCATCCGAAGTTCAAGAACAAGTCGGCACTGGAAGTGATCATGTGCACGCTGCACGCCGGCGGTAAATTCAACTCCAAGGTCTACGAGACATCAGGCGGCCTGCATGGCGTCGGCGTCTCGGTCGCCAATGCGCTGTCGGAACGCATGGAAGTCGAGGTTGCGCGCGAGCAGCAGCTTTACCGCATGGCCTTCGAGCACGGGAAACCGAAAGGCAAGCTGGAAAAGGCCGGCCAGGCGCTGAACCGGCGCGGCACCAAGATCCGCTTCCGGCCCGATCCGGAAATTTTCGGGCCGAAGACCGCCTTCAAGGCCGAGCGCATCTTCAAAATGGCGCGCTCAAAAGCCTATCTGTTCGGCGGCGTTGAAATCCGCTGGCGTTGCGACAAGGCACTGATCAAAGGCAATGACGAGGTTCCGGAGAAGGCCACCTTCCATTTCGCCGAGGGCCTGAAGGATTACCTTTCCAGCAATCTCTCCGATGCGACGCTGGTCCATCCGGATGTCTTCACCGGCTCGACCGGCAAGACCGGGCGCCACGGCGCGGTGGAATGGGCAGTGGCCTGGACCGCCGATGCGGACGGCTTCCTGCAGTCCTACTGCAACACGATCCCGACCCCGGACGGCGGCACGCACGAGTCCGGCCTGCGCAGCGCGCTTCTGCGCGGCCTGAAGGATCACGCCGCCCGCATCGGCCAGGAGAAGCGCGCGGCCCCGGTCACTAGCGAAGACGTGATGACCGGCGCGGGCTGCGTGCTCTCGGTGTTCATCCGCGAGCCGGAATTCCAGGGTCAGACCAAGGATCGGCTCGCCACCGCCGAAGCCCAGCGCATCGTCGAGACCGCAATAAAAGATCCCTTCGATCATTGGCTCGCTGGCAATCCGCTGCAGGCCAACAAACTCTTGGACTTTGTGATCGAGCGCGCCGAGGAGCGGCTTCGCCGCCGGCAGGAAAAGGACATTGCGCGCAAGACCGCGGTGCGCAAATTACGGCTCCCTGGCAAGCTTGCCGATTGCACGTCCTCGGCGGGCGAAGGCTCGGAAATTTTCATCGTCGAGGGCGATTCAGCCGGCGGCAGCGCCAAGCAGGCGCGTGACCGCCGCCTGCAAGCGGTGCTGCCGCTGCGCGGCAAGATTCTCAACGTTGCCTCGGCCGGCAAGGACAAGCTGGCGCAGAACGCGCAGCTCGCCGACCTCATCCAGGCGCTCGGCTGCGGCACCGGCACTCATTTCCACGAAAAGGACTTACGCTACGAAAAGGTCATCATCATGACCGATGCCGACGTGGACGGCGCGCATATCGCATCACTGCTGATCACCTTCTTCTTCCGCCAGATGCGCGAATTGATCGAATCCGGCCGGCTCTATCTTGCGGTGCCGCCGCTCTACCGGCTGCAGCACGGGGGCAAGATCGTCTACGCGCGCGACGACAAGCACAAGGAACAGCTGTTGAAGAAGGAATTCAACGCCAACGCCAACGTCGAGGTCTCGCGCTTCAAGGGCCTCGGCGAAATGATGGCATCGCAGCTGAAGGAAACCACCATGGACCCCGCCAAGCGTACGCTCTTGCGTGTAGTGTTGGTAGACAATGAAATGAAGCCGACCGCCAAATTAGTCGAGCGGCTGATGGGCAACAAGGCAGAGGCCCGCTTCGATTTCATCCAGGAAAACGCGGAGTTCGCGAAAGAGGAGTTGCTCGACGTCTAGCCAGCCGCTACTTGCACTTCTTTAGCGTCGGCGTCTTAATCCGCTGCGGGAGCACGATGCCATCCTTGACCCGCACCTCGCCCTCGTCCGGCTGGTTGAACATCGTGCGCCGCGTGCCGCTGCGCACCCGGAAGATGAGCTTCTGCCGCTCCTCCGCGTCGGTACCGGGCTGGAATATGACTTCCACCGACAATTGCTCGTCGGAAAGACGCTCCGCTGAAATCATGCTGTAATGGTTGAGCGCATAGCTCGTGCCGAGATCATGCTCCTCGATCACCTGCCCCGGATTCAACGTCGTTATGCGCACATGAGGATTGGCGGGGGAAGCATCCTGCCTGCAATCCCGCGCCCAAGTTCCAAACAACCCGAACTGCTGGAACAGCTCCTCGACCGGCGCAGCTTCAGCGGTCAACACAGCAGCGACGAACGCAACCAGCAAGACCGCCACCAACCGCATGACCTCACCCAAAGTCCAGCCAATCGACTCGCGATCACCACACAATAGCAGCGCGTCGCGCGGTCGCAATCGCGGCCGCCGTATGACAGTGTACCGGAACAACTATGTGTTATTGCGGGAATGTCAGTTTCGCCTCCGTGATCACATCGCCGAACGACTTGATATCGGCTTCGATCACTTTCTTGAAGGCGTTGCCCGTCGGCCCGCCGGGCATCACCGCCATTTTCTTCAAGCTTTGCTGAACACCTGGATCGGCCAGTGCATGGCTCAGTTCTCCGGTGAGCTTCTCCACGATCGGCCTCGGCGTTCCCGCCGGCACGAAGAAGCCGCTCCACAACTTGGTATCAACCGCCGCGAAGCCAGCCTCCGCCATGCTCGGCACATCAGGAATTTCCGGCGAGCGCTCGGAACCGGTCACGGCTAGCGCTTTCGTTTTGCCGCCCTTGACCAGCGGGATCGCTGGCGGCCCGTCAGAAATTGTTAGCAAGCATTCGCCCACAACGACGCAAAGGTTTGACTCATTACTGCCCTTGAACGGGATTGCGACCGCCGGCATGCCAGTCTTGAGCTTGAGCAGTTCAGTCGCAATTGTGAAGGCGGGCGATGAAGTGCCGTAATTAGCCTTGTCGGGATGTTCTTTCGCCCAGGCCACTAGTTCCTTCACGTCCTTGGCAGGATGATTAGCCGGCACCACCAACACCAATGGAAACGAAGCGATCATGTTGAGCGGAATAAAGCTCGTGAGCGCATTGTACGTTAGCTTGGGATAAATCGCCGTCGCGATCGACATCTGTCCGGTGGCGCCGACCAGCACCGTGTACCCGTCCGCCGGCTGATGCGCCACGAAGTCGGAGGCGAGCCGCCCGCCAGCACCCACTTTGTTCTCGACGATTACGGTATAACCTGTGTTGTCCTGGAATTTTTGCGCGACCAGGCGGGCGAAGAGGTCGTTGCCGCCGCCGGCGGCGAACCCGACGATGAAGCGGATCGGACGGTTCGGATAGGAATCGTTCGCGTTCGCCACGCCGGAGGCAGCCCAGGCGGCGCCCACCAACAGCCAAGTGAAGACGTTGCGAAACCTCATCGGCAATCCTCACATTTTATGGTCGTTCGCTGCCGGAACGTGTGACGGCAAGCGTAGCGGCCTCGAATCAATCGGAAAAGCCCCCGCTTTGATGTTAGTTTCCGGCCCTGCATGACGGCAGCTCCTCCGACCGCTGGCGAACTCTTCGGCCATCCGCGCGCGCTCAGTTATCTTTTCGCGACCGAGATGTGGGAGCGTTTCTCCTTTTACGGGATGCGCGCGCTGCTGGTGCTCTACATGATCAAGTATCTGCTCAAACCAGAGCACGCCGGTGACGTTCTCGGGCTTGCTATCTTCCGTGGCGCACTGGAAACCGTGTTCGGCCCACTCGATCTGCAGCCGCTCGCTTCGCAGATCTACGGTTTCTATACCGGCCTCGTTTATCTGACGCCGCTCCTCGGTGGGCTGCTTGCCGACCGCGTGCTTGGCCAACGACGCACCGTCATCCTCGGCTCCACCCTGATGGCGATCGGCCATTTCATGATGGCGTTCAAGCCGCTGTTCTTGTTGGCGCTCATAGTGCTCATCCTCGGCAACGGCGCGTTCAAGCCGAATATCTCGACCCAGGTGGGCGCGCTTTACCCGCCCGGCGACCGAAGACGCGACCGCGCCTTCTCCATTTTCTACGTCGGCATCAATCTCGGCGCTTTCCTCGCACCGCTCGTCTGCGGGACCCTCGGCGAAGAATTCGGCTGGCATTTTGGTTTTGCGGCCGCCGGCGTCGGCATGACCGCCGGCCTGATCATCTATCTCTTCGCCACGCCGGCGCTGCCAAGGGACGCCTTTGCGAAGCGAGAGTCCGCGATCATCGACAAATCGGCCTGGCAATCAATCGCGGCGCTGCTGCTCCTGTTCCCGCCGGTCAGCTTGTTTTGGGCGACCTATGAGCAGCAGGGCAACACCATCGTGCTGTGGGCCGACAAGTTCACAGACCGACACTTCTTCGGCGGAGAGATTCCAGTGACCTGGTTCCAAGCGTTCAACCCCTTCATGATCTTTGCCTTCACGCCTTTCATCATCGCGTTTTGGCGCTGGCAAGGACGGCGCGAGCCGTCGACGGTCAGTAAGATGGCGATCGGATTGCTGCTCAACGCCCTCGCCTATATGATCTTGGTGGCGGCCGCTTGGATCGGCGACGGCGGAAAGTCAAGCTGGCTCTGGCTGTTCACCTATTTCGTCGTCATCACCGTTGGGGAACTCTATGTATCCCCCACCAGCCTGTCGATGGTTACCAAAGTTGCGCCCGCTTCGCTGCTCTCGATGATGATGGGCGTTTGGCTTGCCACCAGCTTCATAGGCAATTTCCTCGCCGGCTATCTCGGCACTTTCTGGTCCGCGTTGAGCCAAGCCGCCTTTTTTCTGATGCTGGCGACAATTTCCGCCGCGGCGGGCCTCACCATCGTGTTGCTTAATCTGAAACTGCGGGCGGTACTGCAGGACTAGTCTAGCGGCAGTCCCGCATATTGCTCAGCGAGCGATTTCGAGGCGGCTTCGGAGCGGGTGAGGTAATCGAGATCGGACAACTGGCGGCGCCGGTCGAAGGCCGACTCGTTCGGGAAACGGTGTAGGATCTGCGTCATCCACCAGGAGAAGCGCTGCGCGTACCAGACGCGGCGCAGGCAGGTCGCCGTGTAATTCTGTAACCGATCATCGCGCTTGTTCTTGTAGAAGGCTTCCAGTGCGCGCGACAGGAACACGACGTCGGCAAAAGCCAGATTCATGCCCTTGGCGCCGGTTGGCGGCACTATATGCGCGCTATCGCCGGCAAGAAACAGGCGGCCGTGCTGCATCGGTTCAACCACAAAGCTACGCATCGGCGTGATGCCCTTTTGCAGCATTTTCCCCTCGGCGAGCGTGCGTGCAGTCCCGAGCCTTTTATGCAGCTCGTCCCAGATGCGCGCGTCCGGCCAGTTCTCAATCTCCTCATCATGATCGCATTGCAAATAGAGCCGCGAAATGGAGGGTGAGCGCATAGTGTAGAGCGCGAAGCCGCGGTCCGTGTACGAGTAGATAAGTTCGTGATCGGGCGGCGGCGATTCCGATAGGATGCCGAGCCAGCCGAACGGATATTCGCGCTCGAACACGCTACGTACGCCGTCCGGAATGCTCGGCCGGCAAATGCCATGGAACCCGTCGCAGCCGGCGATAAAATCGCACTCGATCTCCTGCGGCTTGCCGCAGTGCGCGAATTTTATTTTCGGCCGTTGCGACGTTACTTCATGCACGCTGACGCTGTCGACCTCGAACAACAGCGGCCCGCCATCGGCAAGCCGCTGCATCACGAGGTCTTTCACCACTTCCTGTTGCCCGTAGATGGTGACTTGCTTGTTCACCAATTTCTTGAAGTCGATCCGGTGCAGCGCGCCGTTGACGCCGATATTGATACCCCAGTGCTGCATGCCCTCGCCTTTCATGCGCGCTCCGACTCCAACGTCGCTCAATAGCTCGGTCGCCCAATGCTCAATCAGTCCGGCGCGTACGCGGTTCTCGATGTAATCTCGGTTGCGGTTCTCGATGATGATCGAAGCGATGCCCTGCAGGTGCAGCAGTCGCGCCAGCATCAGGCCGGCCGGCCCCGCTCCGATGATCCCGACCTGCGTGCGCATGACTTTCTCCCAACAAGACGATTGAACCCCTATAGAGGCCGGCTTTTGTACCGGCAAAGGACGAAGCCCGGAAGGGCTGGCACATTTCAGAACCGGCCGTAGCGCGGCACACGCGCCCTAGATTCGCGGTAGGCCTCTCCGAATTTTCCTTCTAGATAGCGCTTCTCGCGTAGCACGACGCGACAATGCAGCACGACGGTGACCAAGACTGTTATTACCACCATCCAGTTCGACGCCAGCGTGATGGCAGGACCGATTCAGCAGAAAAGTGCCCTGCGACGTAAATCGGATTGCGCAGTCATGTGCCGCCAATCGCGGCGTGTAAGTACGTGCAGGACACACTAAGCGGCAGCGCCGTTTCACCCTCTAGACCGCAACACAAGTGCAAAAATGTTGGACATTAACAATACGACTTATTGCACTGTCGGATTATTGACTTTCGCAGTCGCAACCCTATGTTCAGCCTGAAACGGACTTCGAATAGAGATTCGACCGTCCTTTTCCCGCGCATCTAAACCCGCTTTCAAATCCGGCGGGGATGCCGGGTCTCCAACCAGAGGCTCTATGTCTTTTTTGCATCTTGGCCTATCCGCCAAAGTTCTCTCCGCCATTGAAGCGGCGGGCTACAAGACCCCGACTCCCATCCAAGAACAGGCTATCCCGCACGTGCTGCAACGTCGCGACGTGCTCGGCATTGCGCAGACCGGCACCGGCAAGACCGCCGCCTTCGTGCTGCCGATGCTCACCCTTCTCGAACACGGTCGCGCCCGCGCGCGCATGCCGCGCACGCTCATCCTTGAGCCGACGCGCGAATTGGCCGCCCAAGTCGCTGAGCAGTTCGAGAAATATGGCCGCAATCACAAGCTCAACGTTGCGCTCATCATCGGCGGCGTTTCTTTCGACGACCAGGATGCCAAGCTGATCCGCGGCGTCGACGTACTAATCGCCACACCCGGCCGGCTGCTCGATCACTTCGAACGTGGCCGCTTACTGCTTTCGGGCGTGGAACTCCTCGTTATCGACGAAGCCGACCGCATGCTCGACATGGGCTTCATCCCGGATATCGAACGCATCGGTGAGCTCGTCCCATTCACGCGGCAAACACTGTTCTTCACAGCGACGATGCCGCCGGAGATTCAACGCATCGCCGATACTTTCCTGCACAATCCGGTGCGTTCCGAAGTTTCCCGCCCCGCCACGACCGCTTCTACCATCACCCAGATTAAGGTCGCCGCCGGTCGCGACCCAGCTGAGAAACGGCAGACGCTGCGCGGCTTGATCCGCTCTACTGAGGGCTTCAAGAATGCCATCGTGTTCTGCAACCGCAAGCGCGAGGTCGCGCACCTCCATCGCTCGCTACTGCGGCACAAATTCAATGCCGCCGCCCTACACGGCGATATGGATCAACCGGCGCGCATAGCCTCGCTCGATTCGTTCCGCAAGGGTGAAGTCACGCTCTTGGTCGCCTCCGATGTCGCCGCGCGTGGCCTCGACATTCCGGCGGTCAGCCACGTCTTCAATTTCGACGTTCCGCACCACCCCGACGACTACGTCCACCGCATCGGCCGCACCGGCCGCGCCGGCCTTCCCGGTACCGCCATTACCATCGTCGCGCCGACTGACTACAAGGCGATTGCCACCATCGAAAAGCTGATCGGTCAGAATATCCCATGGATGGGCGATCCGGCGCCGATGAAAAGCCGCGGGAGTAGGCCCGACAAGGGCGAGCACCGCGGCGGGCGGCGCGAGCGTAGTCATGTGCGCCAGACACGGGCGCAAAAGGCGGCGCGGATCTCCAAAGCGCCAAATCAGCCGCCGCACGAGCCCGCCGAGCGCCAGGACAGCAGCCACCTGCCCGCCTTCCTGTTGCGGCCAATTTTCCTGAAGGCCTGATTAAGAGCCTATATTCACGGCAGAGCCGGGCTGCTGTTGACGATTCATTTATCCGAGTGTTCTACGGGCAGCCGCACTGATTTTTGCGAACAGTAAAATCCGCATCGCGAAATAGAACAAACGGCTGTCGCTATTGATGACGGATATCGACCATTCTTAGAACTTCAACGATATCTGTGGCCATCTCACCGGCACCAAGTGCTGCACAGAAGAGCGTCAAGGACCAAAACCTCACCGCACGCGCTACGGCGGCGAAGAATTCGCAGCTTATCTGCCGAACACGGTGCTCCGCTCGCCGATTTCGGTCTTCGACCACATTGACGGCGCGGTGATGACCAAGGATTTGGTGAAGCGGTCGACTGACCACGGCAGACGGCGGTCTGTCGCAAGTGACGTAAGCCCTACTCGGCCGCGTCCTTCGCCGGCGTCAGCTGCACGGACTCGCCGCAGCCACAAGCCGACGTCTGGTTCGGGTTGTTGAAGACGAACTGCGCCGATAGCTTGTCGGCCCTGTAGTCCATCTGGGTACCAAACAGGAACAGCACGGCCTTGGGATCAACGAAGATCTTGACGCCCCTGTCCTCCACCACCTCATCAGCCGGGTTGATGCTGTCGGCGTATTCCATGGTGTATTCCATGCCGGCGCAGCCACCGTTCTTGACGCCGACGCGCACTCCTGCGACCGGCCGATCGGCGCGCGCCATCACGTCTTTGATGCGCAACGCGGCGGCCTCAGTGAGGCGTAGTACCTGGGGTCGGGGTCTTGCAGTGGGCATCTTGGTCCTCGTTGGGCCATATTTAATATCTCAGCGTCAAATCACCACATGTTTAAGACGAGTCGAGCCTCGTCTGACATGCGGCTCGGATCCCAAGGCGGGTCCCATACCACCGTCACCTTGGCTTCCTTGACCCCCGGAACGCTGGACACGGCGTTTTCCACCATCACCGGTAGTTCCTGCGCAGACGGACAGTTGGGCGAGGTCAAAGACATGTCAATTTTCACTGCCCGGTCGTCGCCAATGTCAATCTTGTAGATCAGGCCGAGTTCGTAAATGTCGGCCGGGATCTCCGGGTCATATACGTTTTTCAGCCCGGCGATGATGTCGTCGGTCAGGCGATGCAGTTCGTCTTGGGGCAGCCCGGCGGCGCCGTCAATGGCGGCGTTTTCCGGCGGCTTCTTTGTCGGCGCGGCGTTCTCGGCAATCGGCATGTCGTCGGTCATGCGAAGAATTCCTGCGCCTTGGCAAGCGATGCGGCCAGAACGTCGATCTCGTCCTTGGAGTTGTACATAGCGAGCGATGCACGACAGGTGGCGGTGACACCAAAGCGCGCCAAGAGCGGCATCACGCAATGCGTGCCCGCGCGCACGGCGACACCAGCGCGGTCGATGATGGTGGCCACGTCGTGTGGATGCGCGCCCTTGATCTCGAAGGCCACTATCGGCCCCTTATCCGGCGCACTGCCGAAGATGCGTAGCGAATTGATCTGCCCGAGCCTCTCCTGCGCGTATTTCGCCAATATACTCTCATGCGCGCGGATGCGGGGCTTGCCGATGGAATTAACGTAGTCGATGGCCGCACCCAGCCCGATGGCCTGTACGATCGCCGGCGTACCCGCCTCGAAGCGATACGGTGGCGCGCCGTAGCTGATCCGGTCCTGAAATACTTCGTGGATCATCTCACCGCCGCCGTTGAACGGCGGCATACTGGCGAGCAGATCATATTTACCGTAGAGCACGCCGATCCCAGTCGGCCCGTACAGCTTATGGCCGGTGAAGACGTAGAAGTCGCAATCGAGGTCGCGCACATCCACGTCGAGATGTACTGCGCCCTGCGCGCCATCGACTAGCACCGGGATGCCGCGAGCATGAGCGCGTTTCACCACTTCCTTTACCGGCACCACGGTGCCGAGCACATTCGACATTTGCGTAATGGCGACCATTTTGGTGCGCGGCGACAACAATTTCTCAAATTCGTCGAGTAAGAAATTGCCTTCGTCATCGACCGGCGCCCATCTAATCACCGCGCCCTGCCGCTCGCGCAGGAAGTGCCAGGGTACGATGTTTGAATGGTGCTCCATGATCGAGAGTACGACCTCGTCGCCTGCCTGGATGCGCTCGCGGCCGAATGTGTGGGCAACCAGGTTGATCCCCTCGGTGGCGTTGCGCGTGAAGATGATCTCCTCGGGACGCGAGGCATTGAGGAAGGCCCGCACCTTCTCGCGCGCGTCTTCGTAGGCCTCGGTCGCCTCGTTGGCGAGGAAATGCAGGCCTCGATGCACGTTGGCGTATTGCTCGGTCGCCGCCTGGCGCATGCGATCGAGCACCACCTTCGGCTTCTGTGCCGAGGCCGCGTTGTCGAGATAGACCAGCGGCTTGCCATAGACCTTCATATTCAGCGCCGGGAAATCGGCACGGATCCTGCCGACGTTGTAGGAGCCGTTGCTTACCGCCGGATGCGTCATGGTCCGTTCCCCAGCCATTCGAGCGCAGCGACCATGATGGCTTCGCGCAAGGCTTCGTGCGCGACGTCTTCCACCACTTCGCCGATAAAGGCCCGGATCAGCAGCGCCTCGGCTTCGTTTTCCGGGATGCCGCGCGACATCAGGTAGAATTTGAGCGTCTTGTCGAGCGGGCCGGCAGTCGCGCCGTGACCGCACTGCACGTCGTCGGCGAATATCTCCAACTCCGGTTTGTTGTCGGCCTCCGCCTCGTCAGACAAGATCAAAGCCCGCGTCATCATCTTAGCGTCAGTCTTCTGCGCATGCGGCTCGACGATGATCTTGCCCTGGAAAATCGCGTGGCTTTCGTCATCGAGCACTGACTTGAAGCGCTCGCGGCTGAAGCAGCCGCCGGCGGCGTGGTTGACCACCAGCGTATTGTCCACATGCTGCTTACCCCTGAGCAGGCTAGCCCCGTCGATCAGGCCTACGGTACCCTCGCCGGAAAAGCGCACGAATGTCTGGTTGCGCACTACCGCGCCGCCGAGCGTGAAAGCGAAATCCTTGTAATTGGCTTCGCCGCCGACCGTGACGCCGAGGCTCGACACACGCAAAGCCTGATCCCCGTCACAGCCGATCTTGATGTGAGTGACCTGCGCACCGTCTCCAATGACTAATTCGAGTGCCGCGTTTACCTGATAATCGAGGCCTTGCGGCCCGCAATAGGATTCGATCACCGTCAGCTGCGCGTCAGGTTCGACGATCACCAGTGAGCGCGGATATACCGCCGCCGCCGCATCGCCGAAAAAAACATGCGCGATATGGATTGGCTTCTTCGCGCTCGTGCCTTTCTTTACGCGCAGCGCTACACCACCGGTCATTAGCGCCGTGTTCAGTGAGAGAGCCGTATCGTCGCTGCCGGGGGTCTGACCCAGCTTGTACTCCGGGTTTTCCGCCAGGAACTTGAACAGCTCGGCGAGTGTGATCCTGGGGTCAGACACGTCCGAGTTGCCCCACGACGGCTCATACCGACCATTCACGATGGTTACGAGTGTTGCATCGATGCGGTTCGCGACCGGTGCGATACCCACATCCTTCGGCTTGGTGCCGGCGGGATCAGCCAGCGGCTTTGCCTCGCGCATCAGCGCGCGCAGATCAGTGTATTTCCATTCCTCGATGCGGCGGTGCGGCAGACCGCGCACGTCGAAGCGTTTGAACGCGTCCTCGCGGAGCGCGGCAACCGCGCCCTTGCCCGGCAGCTTGTCCCGCGTCGCCGCGAAAGCACGGGCTAGCACTTTTTCTGCGTCGGTCTTGCTGCTGCGCACGTCCACGTTCATCAGGCCGCCTCGTCCGCGAATTGCGCGTAACCGGACGCGTCGAGCTCAAGCGCCAACTCCTTACCGCCCGATTTCACCACGCGGCCCCTGGCCAGTACATGCACCGCGTCGGGCACGATGTAGTTCAACAGCCGCTGGTAATGCGTGATCACCATCATCGAGCGCTCGGGCGAGCGCAGCCGATTAACGCCATCAGCAACAATCTTCAACGCGTCTATGTCGAGGCCGGAGTCGGTCTCATCGAGCACCGCGATGCGCGGCTGCAGCACCGCCATCTGTAGGATCTCGTTGCGCTTCTTCTCGCCACCAGAGAAGCCGACATTGACCGCGCGGCGTAGCATTTCTTGGTTGATACCGAGCTTACCCGCTGTCTCGTTCACCAGCTTGATGAATTGAGGCGTAGAGTACTCGGATTCGCCGCGCGCCTTGCGCTGGGCGTTGAGCGCAGTGCGCAGGAAAGTCATGGTGGCGACGCCCGGCACTTCGACCGGATATTGGAATGCGAGGAACAGTCCTTTCGCCGCACGTTCGTCCGGTGCCAGTTCGAGGATGCTTTGGCTGTCGAGTTTAACGTCGCCCTCCGTGACTACGTAATCCTCCTTGCCCGCCAGCACATAGGCGAGCGTCGATTTGCCCGACCCGTTCGGTCCCATGATCGCGGCGACCTGGCCCTTCTCAATGGTGAGCGTCAGGCCGTCGAGAATCTTCTTACCCCCGACCTCGACATGCAGGTTTTTGACTTCTAATAACGGCACGTCTTTTCCTCTCAAGATGAAACGGTCATTTGCCGGAAGAACGCTCGCCCCAATGTCAGTGCCAATTGCCGCCGGCGTGCTTGCGACTGAACCGCACGAACCAGCGGAGCAAGGCGGCCATAATCAAGAACCAGACCCGCCAGGCGGTAAGATTGATTGGGCTGGCGAAAGCTTCGATCACGACAATAGATGCGAGGAGGGCTGGTATGAGTGAAATCATCCAGCCTTTCCCATGTGATAGGTCTGGCGGCGTAACCGTACCCTCTTGGTCTGAACCAATATCGGGTCATGGCGATCAGCCGACGCTGCCTTCCAGCGAGATCGAAATCAGCTTCTGCGCCTCGACCGCGAATTCCATCGGCAATTGCTGCAGAACGTCCTTGACGAAGCCGTTGACCACGAGCGCGGTCGCCTCTTCAGCAGGGATACCGCGCTGCTGACAGTAGAACAGCATGTCCTCGGAGATCTTCGAGGTGGTAGCCTCGTGCTCAAAGGTGGCGGCGGAATTCTTTGCCTCGATGTAGGGCACCGTGTGCGCGCCGCATTGATCGCCGATCAATAACGAGTCGCAGTTGGTGAAGTTGCGCGCGCCCGTCGCCTTGCGGTGCGCCGACACTAGGCCGCGGTAGGTGTTGTTGGATTTGCCGGCGGCTATGCCCTTGGAGATGATGCGGCTCGTCGTGTTCTTGCCGAGATGCAGCATCTTGGTGCCGCTATCGACCTGCTGATAACCGTTGGAGATGGCGATCGAATAGAACTCGCCGCGCGAATTGTCGCCGCGCAAGATGCAGCTGGGATATTTCCAGGTGATGGCCGAACCAGTCTCTACCTGCGTCCAGGAGATCTTCGAGTTCCTGCCGCGGCAGTCGCCGCGTTTGGTGACGAAGTTGAAAATGCCGCCTTTGCCTTCGGCGTCGCCCGGATACCAGTTTTGCACCGTCGAATATTTGATCTCGGCGTCTTCAAGCGCGATCAACTCGACCACGGCGGCATGCAGCTGGTTCTCGTCCCGCATCGGCGCGGTGCAGCCCTCGAGGTAGCTCACGTAGGCGCCCTTGTCGGCGATGATCAGCGTGCGCTCGAACTGGCCGGTGTTTCGCTCGTTAATGCGGAAATAGGTCGACAGCTCCATGGGGCAGCGCACGCCCGCCGGCACGTAGACGAACGAGCCGTCGGAGAACACTGCCGAATTGAGCGTGGCGAAGAAATTGTCGGTGATCGGCACCACCGAGCCGATGTATTTCCGCACCAGCTCGGGATGCTTCTGCAGCGCTTCGGAGATCGGCATGAAGATCACGCCGACCCTCTTCAGCTCTTCCTTGAAGGTGGTGGCAACTGAAACGGAATCAAACACCGCGTCCACGGCGACGCGGCCAGAGCGGAACTCGCCGCCCGTTGTGTCGTCGTCGAGCTTGCTTGGCTCGCCCTGTTTGCGCACGCCGGCGAGGATTTCCTGCTCTTTCAGCGGAATACCGAGCTTCTCGTAGGTCGCCAGGATTTCCGGATCGACCTCGTCGAGCGATTTCGGTCCGTCCTTCTTTTTTGGCGCCGCATAATAGTAGGCGTCCTGGTAGTCGATCTTCGGATAGTGGACGCGCGCCCAGGTCGGCTCGCGCATGGTCAGCCAGCGACGATAGGCATCGAGCCGCCAATTGAGCATCCATTCGGGCTCGTTCTTCTTGGCCGAGATAAAAAGAACCGTGTCTTCCGACAGGCCCTTCGGGGCCTTTTCGGATTCGATGAGCGTTTCGAACCCATATTTATATTGATCAACGCCGATGCGTCGGACTTGCTCGACGGTCTCTTGTACGGCCGGCATTCTTCCCTCCGCTCACGGTTGCAAGGACCGCGGGTTGGATTTGTCGGTTATGGTCGGTTTCGCTTTAGCGCTGCGATCGTCCCTGGTGATTGTTCCGTCAGGCCGCGAGGCCCGAAATAGTATGCCTCTTAAGTAATGAGGAACTAACGTTAGTCAAAGCATCGAGCAGTTTCTCGACGTCGCGCTCGGTTGTGCTCCAGCCAAGGCTGACGCGCACCGCGCCTTGCGCCAGCGCAGGTTCCACCCCCATCGCCGCCAGCACATGGCTAGGCTGCACCTTTCCGGACGAGCAGGCGGAACCCGAGGAAACCGCTATGCCGTTGAGATCAAAGGCAATTATCGCCGTTTCGGCCTTCATCCCGGGAACCGCGAACAGCGTTGTATTGGGAAGGCGCACGACGTTCTCTCCAAATATCACCGCCTGTGGCGCAATCGCTTTGATGCCGGCCTCGATGCGATCACGTAGCTTGGCGAGACGCGTAACCTCGACCCTACCAGCGATTGCCGCAGCGGCGCCAAAGCCGCTGAGAGCGGCTACATTCTCGGTGCCGGCGCGTTGTCCGCGTTCCTGCCCGCCGCCCTTTAATAGCGGATCAGCGATACGGATGTCGCCCCGGTGAATCAGCGCACCCGCGCCCTGCGGGCCACCAATTTTATGCGACGACAGGCTCATCAGGTCGGCGCCTAGGTTCTCGATGTTGCAGTCGATGCGGCCGGGGCCCTGCACGGCGTCCACATGCAGCAGGCCGTTGGCCGCGTGTACGATTTCGGCGATTTCGGCGATCGGCTGGATGACGCCGGTCTCGTTGTTGGCGAGCATCACCGAAACAAGCGCTCGCGCGGAGCCAGATAGCGCCTGACCGAGAGCGGAAAGATCGAGGGTTCCGTCTTTGTCGACCGGCAATTCTTGCAGATCTTCTGCCGCAAATCGACCACCACGGCGCACCGACGGGTGCTCGACCGCCGACACAAAGAGCTTGTCGCGTAAGGCTTTTTTGCCGCCAACTTCAACCGCTGGCGTCAGGGCCAACATGTTCGCTTCAGTCGCTCCGCTGGCGAAGATAACGTTCCTTGGCTCCGCACCTACCAGCCTCGCCACTAGCTCCCGCGCCCGCTCGACCAGCCTCCTGGCTGCTCGACCTTCATAGTGGATGGAGGACGGGTTGCCGATCAGGCCCAAGGCCTCAGCCATGGCGGTGCGCGCGTCATCCCGCAAGGGAGCACCAGCATTCCAATCAAAGTAGGCTCGTTCCACCATGCATGTCGTCAGTAATTAGCTACCGCTCCTTTAGATCTCATGAAAAGCTTGCTTTTTGCCCCTGAGCCTGTGCTAGAAGCCGCCGGGTTGCGGCACCTTATAGCCCGACTAGCTGCCGTGAACAGCGGGAATTCTCATATTTAGAACTACTCCAAACTAGGAAGACCGTGTTTGTTCGGTCGGTGCGGAGTACCAGATCCATTGCCGCGGACCGCCGCGGCGAGCCGTCGAGGTCTAAAGCTATGCCCGAAGTCATCTTCACCGGCCCCGCCGGTCGGATCGAAGGCCGCTACCATCCCGCGCGGCAGAAGAACGCGCCGATCGCGATCATCCTGCATCCGCACCCGCAGTTCGGCGGCACAATGAATCACCCGATCATCTACCAACTCTATTACGCCTTCGTGCACCGCGGCTTCTCGGCGCTGCGCTTCAATTTCCGCGGCGTCGGCCGCAGCCAGGGCACCTTCGATCACGGCACAGGCGAATTGTCCGACGCTGCTGCGGCACTTGACTGGGCGCAGACCATCAGCCCTGAAGCGAAGAGTTGCTGGATCGCCGGCTTCTCCTTCGGCGCCTGGATCGGCATGCAATTGCTGATGCGTCGACCCGAGATTGAGGGCTTCATCTCAATCGTGCCGCCGGCGAACCTCTACGACTTCTCGTTTCTGGCGCCCTGCCCGTCGTCCGGGCTGATTATCCACGGCGAGAAGGACGCGGTGGTACCGCCAAAGGACGTCACCACGCTGGTCGACAAATTGAAGACGCAGAAGGGCATCGTCATCGAGCAGAAGATTGTGCCCGGCGCGAACCACTTCTTCGACGGCAAGATCGAGCCCCTGCTAACCTCGATCTGCGCCTATCTCGACAAGCGCCTGAAGAACGATCGCAAGCCGACCGCGGCGTAGTGGTTCAAGCGAACTTCTTTACCGCCAGCACGGCGTTGAGTCCGCCGAACGCGAAGGAGTTTGAGATCGCGGCATCGACGCGCATCTTGCGCGCCTCGTTCGGCACGTAATCGAGATCGCAGGCGGGATCCAGCCCCAAATAGCCGATGGTCGGCGGTACAATGTCTTCCTTCACCGCCATGACGGTCGCCGCTAGCTCGAGCGCGCCGGCGGCGCCGAGCGCGTGGCCGACCATCGACTTAGTAGATGATATCGCCAGCTTTCGGGCGTGATCGCCGAATACTCTGTGCAAGGCCTTCGTCTCGGTTTCATCGTTGGCGGCCGTGCCCGTGCCGTGCGCATTAACATACTGGATATCCTGCGGCGTCAATTTTGCGTCCGCCAGCGCACCTTCCATCGCGCGCGACATGCCGTCGATGTCAGGCGCGGTGAGGTCGGCGGCATCCGCAGTCATGCCGAAGCCGGCGATCTCGCCAAGGATCTGCGCACCCCGAGCGCGCGCTTTCTCGAGCGGCTCAAGCACAAACACCGCGGCGCCCTCGCCGAGAATCAAACCCTTGCGGTCTATCGAAAATGGCCGGCAAGCATCCGGCGCCATAACTCGCATCGCCTCCCAACCGCGCAACGTTCCAAATGTTACGGTGGCTTCGGTGCCGCCGGTGACGGCACAATCGATGGTTCCCGACCGCACCATGTGAAACGCCAGACCGATCGCATGCGTCGCCGAGGCGCAGGCGCTTGCCACGACGAAGGCGGGGCCGCGTAAGCCGTGCTGCATTGAGATTTGACTCGCAGGCGCGTTCGCCATCATTTTTGGAATCGACAACGGAAAGAGCCGCGACTTCCTCTCGAAGTACAGCCGGCGGAAAGCATCATCGAGCGTGGTTTGACCGCCGACGCCGGTACCGATGATGGTCGCTGTGCGCAGCGATAACGGCCTGTCGAAGACAAGGCCGGCTTGCGCGATCGCCTCGCGCGCCGCAACTATGGCAAATTGTGAAAAGCGATCGAGCGTCGAGAGATCGCGTTCCTGAAAATACTTGAGGGGGTCAAAATCCTTGACCTCGCCCGCGATTTTCTGATTCAGCTCTTCGCGGCCTTGCACCTGCGTGATTGTTCCGAGCCCGCTCGCGCCGGCCTTGAGCTTGTGCCAATAAATCGAAACTGCATTACCGAGCGGAGTGACAGCTCCGAGCCCGGTGATGACAACTCTGTGCGCGTCGCTCACGACTTCTTCTTGGCGACTAGTTTTTCGATGGCGTTTACGACGTCGCCGACGGTCTCGAATTCGGTGCGCGGATTGTTGGTATTGGCGTTGTAGGGAATCTGGATATCGAACTTTTCTTCAAGATCGAAAATCATCTCGACTGCATCGAGCGATTCGAGCCCTAAGTCTTCCAGCCGGTCGGACAATTCCACGGCCGGCTTCTCAACCCGTTTCTTCTTGGCAATAATGCCGATCACATCACTCGCTAAGTCAGTCATAATGCCGAACCTCTATTCCTTGTTCGTTTGTTCCAAGGCGTCGACTCGCGACGCTACATCATCCAACTTTTGATACATCTTCTTCAGACGCCCGATGTATACATATTGCTCGATCGCACGTGGGTGCGGCACGGCCGGATAGCCTGATACAAAAGCCCCCGCTGGGATATTGGTGACAACTGCGGAACCCGCGCCGATGACGGCTTCGTCGCCAATGCTAAGATGATCGCCGATGCCCACTCCACCCGCGATCCGGACGCGGCGGCCGATGGTCACGCTGCCGGAAATACCAACTTTTCCGCATACGATACAACCGTCGCCAATAGTGACGTTGTGCCCGATGTGTACGTGATTGTCGATTTTCGTGCCGCTCCCGATGCAGGTCGATTCGATCGTAGCTCGATCGATGGTGGAGCAAGCGCCGACTTCGACGTCATCGCCGAGCGACACATTGCCGAGTGAATGGACGCGAGAAACCTTCACGTTGGCTGTATATGTCGTCGCGGACATCAGATCAGGCGCGAAACTGAATCCGTCTGAGCCGATGACCGCGTTGGGGTGTATAATTACTCGATCACCGATGATGGTGCGATCGCCGATGCGAGCACCGCAATGCAATAGGCCTCGCGCACCGATTTTCACGGCGGCGCCGACCGTAACGTGTGGCATGATCGTGGTCCCCGCGCCAACGCGGCTAAGGGCACCGATCACCGCGTGAGCGCCAACGTTTACGCCCTCGCTCAGCTTCGCGTCAGGCGCAATGACTGCGGTGGGATGGATGCCGCCATCGTGCGCCGGCCCCGGATCGAAAATGGCGGTGAGCTTAGCGAGCGCAATCCGTGCATCACTGACGGCGATCACCGCGGGCAAGGAACCGGCAGGAACCGGATGGTCGGTGGAGACGACAACCGCCTGCGCCTTGCTACCCGCCAGCGATGCAACAGCATCCGCGTTCATCGCGAGCGCGAGATCCGAGGGCAGTTCGGCCTTGGCGGGATGCACGACGCGGCTGACTTCGATTGCGCCATCGCCGTCAAGCCGGCCCCCCAGCGCTTGTGCGACGTCCTTTATTTGCATAAATTCTTGTGTAATCCCCGGTAGTTATCTGCAAGCCCTATCGCGGCCTAGCGGTCGGCGCCGAAACTGCGCTAGATCAGCGGCCCGGTCAACTGCGCGGCATTGCGACAACGCCACTGCGCGTCGGCCGCGCAGCACGGTCGTAGTTGGGAACGTCAATGGCAGTCCGTTGACGTGAGTACGGCGAGGTAGCCGAAGGCCTGCGACTCGATCGTGTGACGACCAACCGACCCCATCGGCTTCCGCCGTTGCCGGCTTTAGCCGTCGGATTGCGCGCTACCGCCGACGACGATAGTCGCGCGGTGGCCACCGCCAGATGCGGAACCACGCGCTCGCGACGAAAGCGGCGGTCAGAGCCGATACCGTCGCCGCCTCATCCGCCATGGAAAAATCCGGCAGACCAATATCGGCAAAGGCAAAAGCATTGCGATCGAGTGATTTTGGGCACGACTGTCCAAAAAAAGCATTTGCGAGCACGCGGCTGACAAAGGCCTCATCCGCTCTGCCCTTAACCGCCTGGTTGCTGTCTCGATCGAGCGGCGCACCCGTGCGTGCACGCATGAAAATCATCGATCAGCGCAGCCTGGGCCGGTGTCACAGCCGATCGGATTGCCGCCGTCGAAATACGTCACGTTTGCAACGCCCCCAGCATTGAGCACATCGATCGGATGCTGGGTGCACAAGATCGCGCGCGAGCGCTTAACAGTCAGCCGGACCGCTGGCTTGTGCAAGGCGGTCTCCCCTTGGAACCCAAACATCGTAATGGCGGCCTTGTCGATGTGCTCGCCGGCGAGGAAGTCTTCGACCGTTTCGGCATGCACGCCGATCTGATGACGAAGGAGTCAGCTTCGGACAGCACGCCCGACTGCGCCGTGCGCTCGGTCAGCGTAGCGCCTTCCTGCAAGCCCGGCTGCAACAGAATCCTCCAAATAGGGGCGGTATCCGGTCGCCGTTCGCCGTCGGCCGATCAGCGCGCCACATCGACACCGTCAAGCGACGGTGCAGCTCATCAGCCCAATCGCACCTACCCCTGTCAGCGCTCACCTCTTTGTTTGACCCCCGCGCCGGACCTGTTACACCACCGCCCCATGCTGGCGAAAGCCGCGGCCAGAGCCATACAATGAGCGCTTATAAATCCGAATTTCTCAATATTCTCGCCGAGCGCGGTTTCATCCACCAAGTCTCCGAACCGGAGGCGCTCGACGCGCTCGCGGCGGCCGGTCCGATCACGGGCTACATCGGCTTCGATTGCACCGCCACCTCGCTGCATGTCGGCTCGCTTCTGCCGATCATGATGCTGCATTGGATGCAGCAAACCGGCCACAGGCCGATCGCACTGATGGGCGGCGGCACCACGAGAGTCGGCGATCCGTCCGGTAAGGACGAGAGCCGCCGCATCCTTACCGACGAGGGGATCGAACAGAACCTGCAAGCCATCCGCTCGATCTTTTCAAAATTCTTGAAATTCGAGGGGGCCGGCGGCAACGCGCTAATAGCTAATAATGCCGACTGGCTCAACAAGCTCAATTACATCGACTTCCTGCGCGAGGTCGGTAGGCACTTTTCCGTCAACCGCATGTTGTCGTTCGATTCGGTGAAGCTCAGGCTCGAGCGGCAGCAGGAGCTGTCATTCCTTGAGTTCAACTATATGGTGTTGCAGGCCTACGACTTCGTCGAGCTCAACAAACGCCATGGCTGTATCCTGCAGATGGGCGGCTCGGACCAGTGGGGCAACATCGTCAGCGGCATCGACCTCGGCCGCCGTATGTTCAACGCTCAACTGTTCGCGGTCACCTCGCCGCTAATCACGACGTCATCGGGCTCTAAGATGGGCAAAACCGCCGCTGGCGCCATTTGGCTCAATGCCGACATGGTGAGCCCCTACGACTACTGGCAATACTGGCGCAACACCGAGGATGACGATGTCGCCCGCTTCCTCAAGCTTTTCACCGTGCTGCCACTTAATGAGATAAGCCGGCTTTCCGCGCTTAAGGGCCAGGAGATCAACGAATCTAAGAAAGTGCTGGCGACCGAGGCGACCGCACTGGTGCACGGACGTGCCGCTGCCAATGAGGCGGCCAAGACTGCACAGACGACGTTCGAGCAAGGCGGCATGGGCGAGAATTTGCCAACCTTAGAGGTCAATGTTGGCGACGGCATCCTCACCACAAGCACAAAACTTGGATTCACGACGTCCAACAGCCAGGCACGTCAACTAGTCAAGGACGGAGCGGTGTACGTCGGAGATAAGAAAATCACCGATCCGAACTATCGACTGCAAAGCGAGGACTTCGACAGCAACGGCCGCGCGATGCTGCGCGTCGGCGCCAAGAAGCGTGCCACCCTAACGCACCTCTGAGCGCGACGGTGGAACGTAGTTTGAATCGAAGCTGCCGGGCGACGGAATGAATTTGCGCAGCAAGCCCGGGGTGATGGCGGTCACAGGATTTACCGAGATGCGTGGCGCGCTCGGCGAGCCGGAGGCCTCGTAAGTAACGCCGACCAGGCCTTCGTTGCTGCCACCGCCCAGGATAAGTCCGACGATCGGGATCTGCCCGAACATATTGTTGAGGTCGTAAAACGGCACGAACGTTCCACGCAGGTGGATGTCGTCCTTGAGGTAATCGATCAGGCCCTCGATGGTCACGCCGACCACTGGCCCACGCACCACGCCGTCACGCACCGCCACGCGCCCGGGTGTTCGCGTGAACTCGCAATGTAGGTCGGTAAACGGCACCGTTCCCGGCGTCTGACCAGGGCCACCGGCAATCACGCGCTCGAGTCCCGGCTCGCCGCGCACGGTGAAATTGCGGATCGAGAGAATGCCGAGCTGTGCCGTCCGATCGGAGGTCGGTGGGTCCATCGCCACCCACATCTGCCCGCCGAGCATACGCGAATACATGTTGGTAAAACGGAACAGAGCGCCGGCATCATCGGTCTCGAAGAACATGACCTGGTGATTGTCGATTGCCCGCGAGCGCATGTCACCGTTGAGTGGCGTGTCGCGGCCGATCTTAGAGGTCATTGCGAAGGTGCGGATGCGGTCGGCCCGGCGCGTGAGCTTTAGATCGAGCCCGCGCAGCGTCTCGCCGTTATTGCCAATCACCGTGCCGATTTTAATGTCGAGGTCGAGATCCGTCGGATTGTGCTTGGACTTATCGGCCGCGCCGGCAAGCGAAGACTTCACGAAATTCGTGCCGTCGAATATGTCGCCACGCATCGCCACGCGTAGTGCGCCGTCGCTTCCGCGGTCGGCCTTGAGCGAAACCTTGTCGCCCTCTGAAATGGCGAAGACCGGAAAATTCGCCGCCACGATGTCGCCGGCACTGTCAAGCTCAAGGGAACCATTCACGTTGGTGCCCGATCCTGAAATGGAGAGGTCATCGAAGCGCACGCTGGGGCCGCCCTTCAGCAACGTGTAGGTTGCGTGCGCCGGCTTGCCGGCGGCCTTGACCCACCCCGGTAGCAGATTGTCAATAGTCACGGGCGTCAGATCGGCATCCACGTTCATCGGCGCATCTTTGCCCTCATTGCTAACCAGCGCCGTCACCTTGACCGGAATCGCGCCGGCAACCGCACTGCCCACATCGATGCCAAGGCGGCGGCGCGCGGCCTCGTCGAGCATTGCCTGCAAATGCAACAGCGCATAGGCCTCGCCTTTTTTTCTGCTCAAATCCATGGTGGCCGGAGTGCCGTTGATCTTTACGTCGCCGGTGATCTGATAGCCCTCGCTCGTGGCCGTCGTGCGCAATGAAGAGGCCTCGATCTTCTGACCCATAAGCACCTTGTCGGCAGCAAAGTTCGTGAGATCGGCGGCGATCGTGTAGGTCCAGCTGTTTTTCGGTACCTTGCGACCGATCAGCATGTCGATCGTCGCCTGCGCGGCGACGGTGCCGCGGATTGTGGCGGGATCGAGCACAATGCCGACGTTGTCGCGCAGAGCGTCGGTCGCCAGCAACGCCGCGACTGCGGCCGTCGTGCCGTCGATGCGGAATGTTACCCTGGCGGACGACGGCTTCACCTGCGTATCCGGAACTGTGAAAATCCCGCTGGCGATGTTTAGCTTGCGGCCCGGCGTCACTTCAACTGTGCCGCGCCCAAGGCTGACGGTGGCGACCCGCCCTGTGATGTGCGCGGTGAGGTCGGCATCGCGGATCGCCGGCAAGTTCGGCAACGGGTGCAAAGTAGTACCGCTGGTCTCAATATCCACCGAAAGTTCGTCCTCGGACAAGGGCGGTCCACCCTCCTTGAAATTAGGCAGCGGTGCGTTGCCGGCGATTACCACGCGCTCAACAATGCCGCCAGAAATGTGCTCCGCGACCCACTCACGCACCTGACCGGCGGCGAACGCCGGCCACATCCGTTTAATCACGGACGTCGTCATGTGTGTGCCAGCGATGCCGAAGGCCAGGTGCGGCTCGGCATCCGAATAATCGAGACTGCCGGTCACCGCGACGGCGACGTTGAACGCCGAACGTGTGTCGATACGGCCAAGGTCGCCCTGGTCGACATCTATGCGACGGTTCACCGTATCGATGCGCGCGCGTAACGCGACCCTGTTCAGGGCTAGGCCATCCTCGTCGGCTTTGCCCCCAGGCAGGATAATCGGGTCGATCACTGGATCGCCGCGCGTCAGATTGAACAGCCAGAGGCCTTTCTGGTCGGGGGACACTTGCAACGTGGCGCGTAGTGTAAACTGATTGCCAGCCGATTGAATTTGGAATGGCACAACCAAGGCACGCTGCGCAGCGTCCCAATTGAATCGGATGTCGGCGCTGTCGAGCTTGTAAGTTTTTCCGCTGTCGTGCTCGGCGACGGTGCCTTCATCCGCAATAACTTCTCCCTGTAGGCGCTGCAGCGTACCGTCACCGGCGATCTCCGCGCGCACGCTCGCCGACAACGGCACATCAGTATCGATCGCAACGTCCTTGAGACGCATTGCGAGCAAGATATCATTCGCGGAAACCTTGCGCGCCTCCACACCGACGGCCCGTACGCCGCCGCCAAGCGGACGCATTGCGGCGCTCAAGACCCAAGGCCGTTCAGGCGCGTCGGATGCCAGCCGAAAAGCCACTCCGCCTGCTTTCGGACGCGTCAGGCTCACGTCGATACGGCGGAAGGTCCAGCGTTTGCCGTTACGCTGATCATCGACGATCAGATTGCCATCCTTTAGACCAAGCTCACGCAGATCGTGGCCGTCGAGCCCGGTCGCTCCGAGGCTATCTATCCAGGTGAGTATGCCGGCGATGTCCTGTATCCCGGCTTGCACTGTCCCCACTTGGGTTTGTGTACTCGCCGACGGGGCGGATGGCGACTGCAAGGTTGGCGACGCGATGGCGATCGGCCGTTTGTCGCCGCCGGCGAATACGGTGACGCGGCCGTCCATCTCGATGCGCACCGACATTTCGGCGCCGACCAGATTGAGACTCTCCGCCTGCACCTTGCCGCTCAGCAGGCCGAGACCGGAAATGCCCACTTCCGCCTTCGGCGCGCTCGCTACTACAGTGCCGTCGGAGTCGCGCACGACAATGTCGCGCAGGCGCAGTGAGGTGCGGCCGTTTTCGTCCCGCTCGATTTGCGTGCCGCCGACTGTTACGGTTTGCTTGTCGCCGAAATTCTTTTCGATCGCCGATTTCAACCAAGGCGTTGCCGCGTCCAGTTCGATCGGTCCGCTAGAAAGCCTCCACCAGAGCGCGGCAATAACCACTACGACGAATGCAAAGGCAACCGTCGCGCCCCAGAACATGCGCCGCACCACGGGCCTGCGCGCGAGCCTAACGACGCCACGCCGGAGCCTGCTCCACTGCCGGCGGCCAACGCGGCGCACGGCATGATAACGATCACGATGCGGATGATGGCCGCCCGTCGCCGCGTGGTGGGCAAGACGTCTATGATCGTGGTCGCTACGTGTCATGCACTAATGGGGCGCCTATCGTCCAACGCATCGCACGTATTTTTTGCCTGCTTGGACAGCGTCCAGCACGGCCCTCATCTCGGCGAACTGCTTGCGCCCACCCCGAAGCAACTGGCAATACCAACAATGACGGGGGGAAAACGACGAAAGGAAGGCATATGGGCCGTGAACTGGTTGACGGGGCGAAGGCTCCGGCCTTCAAATTGCAGCGCGATGACGGCACCTTGGTGTCATTGAAGGATTTCAAGGGCCGCAACCTGGTCCTCTATTTCTACCCCAAGGCCGACACCCCCGGCTGCACCCGGGAAGCCGTCGACTTTTCTCGCCTGCGCGGCGCCTTCGCCAACGCCGGCACCGAGATTCTGGGCGTCTCCGCCGATCCGGTCGAGGCGCAGGACAAGTTCAAGACCAACCACAAGCTCAAGATTGCCCTGGCCTCGGACGAGGCCAAGGACACGATAGAAGCTTATGGCGCATGGGGAGAGAAATCGATGTACGGCCGCAAATTCATGGGCGTAATCCGCAAGACTTTTCTGATAAACCGGCAAGGCCGCATCGCCCGCGTCTGGCCGAAGGTTAGCGTGTCAGGTCACGCCGAAGAAGTCCTGAAAGCCGCAAAAGCCCTTTAATTTGCCGCGATTCAAGCGGCGGAGCGGGCTAGTTTCCGGTTTCTTAACCATAAGCGAATGATATCGACGGGCTGGTCCACCGGCTTTGGCCGCGGATGAACCGGCCTGGAGTTTGGATGTCGCATTCGTCCGTCGCCTATTACCCAAGCAAGGATCACGCCCGTTACGCGCAACCGCGCACGCATTCTGCGGCCGCGATGTCCCGTCATGTTCAGCGCGCCCATGGCGGTTACACGCTGATGCATGCCGGCCGCCAAGTGCGGATCGGACCGGTCGCATTCTGGATCATTGTCGGCACGCTGGTGATCATGGCGATCTGGTCGCTGGCGACCGGAACCTATTTTGCCTTCCAAGAAGATGTGCTTACGCGCCTGATCGGCCGCCAAACCGAACTGCAATTTGCCTACGAGGACCGCATCGCCGAATTGCGTGCGCAGGTCGACCGAGCCACCAGCCGGCAATTGCTCGACCAAGAGCAGTTCGAGCAGAAATTGAACGCGGTGTTGCAACGGCAGGCCACGTTAGAGCAGCGCATGGCGGCGCTCGGCGGCGATCTGGCCAGCACCGGCTCGATCCGGCCGCCACGTGGCGCGCTGCCGTCTGAAACTACCCCGAAAGCGTCCCCGATCAGCGACACAGTAATATTCTCTGCGCCGCCCGATCGCGAGGCGCGGCTTGAATCGCGCGAAGGGCCCGCGAGCCTGACGCGCATCAGCAGTCGCGGCGACGCCGGGGGTCTCGATGGCATTCTCGGCCGCTTATCGGCCGCTCTCGACAACATCGACCGCAAGCAAATCGCGGTGCTTAACGACATGGAGGAGCGCGCCGACAGCAAAGCGCGGCGCATGCGCTCCGTGCTCAGCGACCTCGGCGTCAATCCGATCAGAACGTCAACGGGCGCCACCGTTGGCGGTCCTTTTGTACCGCTGAAGCCTGCAAAGGCGAGCGCTAGCGCCTTCGAGCGCCAGCTCTACCGGGTCAATGTCGCGCGTGCGCAGATCAACCAATATCTCCAAACGCTGGTCGCCGTACCGCTGCGCAAGCCAGTGATCGGTGACGTTGACATGAGCTCGCCCTTCGGTATGCGCATGGACCCGTTCAACGGTCGCCCTGCCATTCACACCGGCATCGATCTGCGTGGCGAAGTGGGTGAACCGGTCCACGCCACCGCCGCCGGCAGAGTGAGCCTTGCCGGCCGGGAAGGCGGCTACGGCAACATGGTAGAGATCGACCACGGCAACGGCCTCGCCACCCGCTACGGTCACTTGTCGGAGATCGACGTGAAAGTCGGGCAGATGGTGCGTATCGGCGAGACGATCGGCCATATTGGCTCGACCGGCCGCTCCACCGGGCCGCATCTGCACTATGAGACGCGCGTCAACGGCGAAGCGGTTGACCCACAGAAGTTCCTGCGCGCGGGCGTTCGACTCGGTAATGTCTAGACGCACAGGGCTGTCCTAAGAACTTAAATATCAATAGCTTATGTCGGACGCCTCGTGCCACGACAAAGCTCGTGAAATTCAATTTTCGCTCTTCTTTTCCGCCGTCGGGTGCCAAGTTGGGCACCGCTCCTGTGAGTTGCGCGCAACCAGCGAAAGCCGAAGTCGTGCGCTACGACGATAAGTCCGGCCGCGCGGCAAATGATAACTCCGGCACGTGTGCGCCGAGCCGGATTATGGCCCCTGTTCAATTGAGCTACGATCACGTTGGCGGCAGCGGCTCGCAGGCTCGCGCCGGGACGCGCCTTACTCCACGTCCTCGACCTGCCCCGGCCCGTTGCCGAAGGCCTTTTGGGCCAGCGCCGCTTGCATGAATTCGTCGAGATCACCGTCGAGCACCGCGCCGGTGTTTGAGGTCGACACGCCGGTGCGCAGGTCCTTCACCATCTGATAGGGCTGGAGCACGTAAGAGCGGATCTGGTGGCCCCAGCCGATGTCGGTTTTCGCCGCCTGCTCGACCTCCGCCTTCGCCTCGCGCTTCTTGATCTCCATTTCGAACAGCTTGGCGCGCAGCATGTCCCAGGCCATGGCGCGGTTGCGGTGCTGCGAGCGGTCCTGCTGGCACTTCACAACGATATTGGTCGGGATGTGTGTGAGCCGCACCGCCGACTCGGTCTTATTGACGTGCTGGCCGCCGGCGCCGCCCGACCGCATGACGTCAGTGCGCACATCACTCTCTTTGATGTCGATTTTGATGCGGTCGTCAATCACCGGGAATACGCCGACGCTAGCAAACGAGGTGTGCCGACGCGCATTAGAATCGAACGGCGAGATGCGCACCAGCCGGTGCACGCCGTTCTCGCTCTTCAGCCAGCCATAGGCGTTGTGGCCCTTGATCACCACCGTCGCCGACTTGATGCCGGCACCTTCGCCTTCTGTTTCCTCGATCCACTCGACCTTGTAGCCGTGCTGCTCGGCCCAGCGCACATACATGCGCATCAGCATGCCCGCCCAATCCTGGCTCTCAGTGCCGCCGGCGCCGGCGTGCACCTCGAGGTAGCAGTCGTTGGCGTCGGCCTCTCCGGACAGCAAGGCCTCCAACTCGCGCCGAGCTACCTCCACCTTCAGCTTCTTCAGCGCGGCTTCCGCCTCGTCGATGGTCTTGTCATCTTTCTCACTTTCGCCAAGCTCGATCAGCATGACCTCGTCGGAAAACTCTTGCTCGATGCGCCCGATGGCATTGAGCCGATCCTCCAACGCGTCGCGCTCGCGCATCACTCGCTGCCCGCGTGCCTGATCGTTCCAGAGATTGGGATTCTCGGCCTCTTTATTTAACTCGGCGAGGCGGCGCTGCGCGGTGTCGACATCAAAGATGCCTCCTCAGCAGCGTGAGCGACTGCTTGATCTCTTCGACAAGGACTTCGGTTTCAGCGCGCATTTTTTCTTGTCCGTGCCGCGCAGGCAGCGTTACGACTGAAGGTTAGGATTTAATGTCGCAGGAGCGGCTTCGCAACTAATACAGCCCGCCGGTTCCCGAGCGCACTGCGCGGTCGGCGTCAGGACTGACGCCGAAGAACCCGGGTTGATGCCCTTGATCGCCATCGCCATAGCCAACTACCGAATAGTTGTCGGGCGGCGCGGTGCCGGGTTTGAAGGCTTCCAGAACAACCCTCTCGCTACCCGGCCCGGCGCGTTGTCCGGTCCTCAGGTCGACGCGGATGAGCTTGATGCCCGGCGGCACGCGGAACGGCACCGCCGGCTTTTCGGCTAGCGCGACCTTCATAAAATCCTTCACGATCGGCGCCGACAGGTGGCCGCCGGTCGCGCCGCGCGCGAGGTGACGCGGCTTGTCGTAGCCCATATAGACGCCGACCACGATGTCGGGCGTAAACCCGATGAACCAGGCGTCCCTCTCGTCGTTGGTGGTGCCGGTCTTGCCAGCCACCGGTTTGCCGACTTCCTTTTGGAATCCGGCGCCCGCCGCGGTACCGCGTAACACCACGCCCTCCATCATCGAAGTGATCTGATAGGCGGTCATCGGATCGAGCACCGGCTCGCGCCGGTCGATCAGCGAGGGTTCCGGCTGGTCCGCCCATTTCTGCGCGTCGCAGCCGATGCATTCACGTTCATCGTGCCGATAAACGGTGTGCCCGTAGCGGTCCTGGATGCGGTCGATTAGCGTCGGCTTCACGCGCCGGCCACCGTTGTCGATCATTGCGTAAGCCGTGGTCATGCGCAGGAGCGTGGTTTCGCCGGCGCCGAGCGCGAACGACAGGTAGGGTGGCAACTCGTCATAGATGCCGAAGCGCTTGGCGTAGTCGGCAATCAACGGCATGCCGATGTCCTGCGCTAGCCGCACCGTCATCACGTTGCGCGAATGTTCGATGCCGAACCGCAGGGTGGATGGGCCGTAGAAATTATTCTCGTAGTTCTCCGGCCTCCAGATTCCGAGCCCGGGGCCCAAGTCGATCTCGAGCGGCGCGTCGAGCACCAGCGTCGAGGGCGTATAGCCGTTGTCGAGCGCCGCGGCGTAGATGAACGGCTTGAACGAGGAGCCGGGTTGGCGCAGTGCCTGGGTAGCGCGGTTGAACTGGCTTTGGTCGTAGGAGAAGCCGCCGACCATGGCGAGCACGCGCCCGGTCCACGGATCCTCGACCACCATCGCGCCAGAGACTTCCGGGATCTGGTGCAGGCGATACTGGCCGGTCAGCTTCGCCGGCTCCACATAGACCACGTCGCCGACGTTGAGCACCTGGCCCACCTTGGTGACCGGCTTACCGCCGGTCTTCGCCCATTTCAGGCCTTCAAGCGAAATGATGCCAACATCGCGTTCCTTGCTGACATAGCCACCCGGCTCACGCCCCGGCTGCAAGCCGATACGCGCCGACTGGTCGGTAACCTCCAGCACCACCGCAAGCTGCCAGGGCGCAACATCCGCCAGCGCTTTGACGTCGGCGAGCTTCACACCCCAGTCGCCGGACACGTCGATCTTGGTGATCGGGCTGCGCCAGCCTTGCGCCTCGTCGAAGCGCACCAGGCCGTCGATCAAGGTCTGGCGCGCCAACACCTGTAGCTTGGTATCGAGCGACGTACGCACCGACAGACCGCCGTCATAGAGCTTCTTTTCGCCGTAGCGCTCGAGCAGTTCGCGGCGTACCTCCTCGGCGAAATATTCCGCGGCGAAAGTGTGCGCACTGCTCGGCTTCTGTGTCACGCCGAGGGCGGCATGCTTCGCCATCTCGGCGTCGGCCGGCTTGATAAAGCCGTCGTTCGCCATCTGGTCAATCACCCAGTTGCGGCGCTCGAGCGCGCGCTCGCGCTGACGGAACGGATGATAGTTATTGGGTGCTTTCGGCAGCGAGGCGAGATAAGCAGCCTCGGGGACGGTGAGTTCGTTGACGGCCTTGTCAAAATAGGTGAGTGAGGCCGAGGCAATGCCATAGGCGCCAAGGCCCAAGTATATTTCATTCAAGTAAAGCTCGAGGATCTTGTCCTTCGAATAAGTTCGTTCGAGCTTCAGGGCCAGCAGCGCCTCCTTAATCTTTCGTGTGAAGGAAATCTCATTCGATAACAAGAAGTTCTTGGCAACTTGTTGCGTAATGGTTGAAGCGCCCTGCGGCCGACGGCTAGAGCCAAAGTTCTGCGCATAATTGATTGCGGCGCGCGCGATACCAACGAAATCGAGACCGCCATGCTCGTAGAAGTTCTTATCCTCCGCGGCCAGGAAGGCACTGGTCACCAGCTTTGGCACCGCCTGGATCGGGATGTAAAGCCGACGCTCGCGCGCATATTCGCCGATCAATGAGCCGTCCGCGGCATGTACGCGGGTGGTCACCGGGGGCTCGTAATCCTGCAATTGGGAATAGTCCGGCAGGTCCTTCGAGAAGTGCCAGAGCAGCCCAGCGGTCGCGGCCACACCCACCATGAACAGTATGGTGCCTGCCGCGAACAGGAATCCGAAGAAGCGCAAGATGAGCTTCATGAAGGGTCCTGCCTGGTTCCTAGACGTCGGCTTTCGCGGCCTCCGCCGGCATCCTAACCCAGAAAACTGCCAGGTTTTTCACGGGCCTGCCACGAAGGCCGGGGTTAACGCCCAAGTCTGCAGCATCACCTTTCCGTGACGGAGTTTTATGTTGAAACTGAGGCCGGGAGCCCATCTCAATTGCCCCCCGGCGTGCTGCCGGCCATGTGCGGGGCAAAGAACGCGTCCACCGCATGTACCAGCGAATCGGCGGTGCGCGAGCGCCATTCCGTCGACATCAGGTTCTTCAGGTCGTCTTTGGTCGACATGTAGCCGAGCTCTAGTAACACTGACGGCACGTCAGGCGCTTTGAGTACGATGAACCCTGCCGACTTCATCGGATGGAGGTGCAGCTTTGTCGTGGGCCGTAACTCGTTAACCGCTGCCGAGGCGAATTGCAGCGAGAACGCCTTAGTCTCGCGCTGGGCGAGGTCGATCAGGATATTGGCTACATCGTTCGGCTCTGCGCTGAGATCGACTCCAGCAATCACGTCCGACTTGTTTTCGACCTCCGCGAGCCGCGCCGCCTCGGCGTCGGAAGCGTGCGCCGACAGCGTGTAGATCGAGGCACCTTCCGCCTGCCCTTCGCCGCGCGGGAGCGAGTCTGCGTGGATCGAGATAAGCAGCGAAGCGTTCTGCGTCCGAGCAAACCGCACCCGCTCGTTGAGGGGAATAAAAGTATCGTCGCTGCGCGTCATGGCCACCCGGTATTTGCCGGTCTTCTCCAGCCCATCTCGCAGCATCAGGCCGAAGGAGAGCACAACGTCTTTCTCATCTTGGCCGCTACCCGACTTGGTGCCCGAGTCGATACCGCCGTGGCCGGGATCGACCACGATAAGTGGTCGCGTATCGCCGGAAGGCTCCAGCGGAGTGGCGCTGACTTTGTTGCTGGCCGCAGATTGGCGCGGCGCTCGGTCGTGCAGCGCGATATCGCGCAGGAAGCTGTCGCGGTCGGTGGCCACCAGATCAATCACCAGGCGCGCCGGCTGGCCTTCGGCAGCGGCGAGCACGAAGGCCTTATCTACCCGCACTGGGCCTTTGGCATCGAGGACGATGCGCGACCCGCCTTGCATGATCAAGCCGTAGCGGAACGCCTTCACCAGACCGCGCCCATGCTCGCCGGACTTGGGCGGAAGCTGGAAATTGACCTGCGGTAGGTCGATCACCACGCGATAGGGGTCGGCAAGCGTGAAGGCGGCGACGTCGATCTTCTGGCTCAGATCGACGACTAAGCGGGTCTGCTCGTCGTCGCCGCCGAGGCGCACGTCGCTGGCCACCGGTATCGGCGCGTCGGGAGCGGCGAGCGTGCGCGCGACAATAGGCTCGGCCATAAGCACGGCCGAGTCGAACGACAAACCAAAGCCCAGGGCAATTGCGATCGCACGAACCGTCACGAGTCTTGACCCCTTCGGTGCCGTTTTAACGCATAAGGGGGTGCTTCGGTTAACAGAACTTGAGGTTTACGTAGTTCTGCGGCGCGGTGTGGCAAGTCTGCACAAGCTACCTTGCCAGCAGGGGTTTTCGACCGTATGTAGGTGCCGCTGACGGTTAAAGTTCCGGTTGTGCCGCTTTCGGGCCTCCGGCCCGCCAGTCCAGGGCGCCCCCTCGAGGAAGCCGGGCGAACGGATGGCGAAGCGAGCCGAAACCCAGTGAAGGACAACCGGATCAGCGGGCGGTGGGTTCGCCGCTTGCATGTTGGCCGTGAGCAACGAGAAACCTCGGCGGCGCTTTGAGTGAGCGGCCGCAGCGTTATGGGTCGCAAATTTCATGCTGCCACGGTTGCAGCAAAAGCATATCGAGATTCCCCGCTTTCGCGCGTCAAACGTGACTGCGTGGTTCGCGATGCTTTCGCGTGAAGAAGCCACTCGCTCCCTCCACATCAAATTGGCCGACCGCCTTTCCCTTGCGCCGTCAACGTCGCGCGAGCTTCGGGCTGCGTCCGCCTTCGTGAGATTTTACAATGGCCGACAAAATGTTGATCGACGCGACCCATCCGGAGGAAACCCGGGTGGTCGTGCTGCGTGGCAATCGCGTCGAGGAATTTGACTTCGAGTCCGCAAACCGCAAGCAACTTCGCGGTAACATCTACCTTGCCAAAGTCACGCGCGTCGAGCCGTCCTTGCAAGCGGCCTTCGTCGATTATGGCGGCAACCGGCACGGCTTCCTGGCATTCTCGGAAATCCATCCCGACTACTATCAGATCCCGATCGCCGACCGGCAGGCACTGATCGCCGAGGAAGAGCGCGCGCAACGCGAGGCGGAGGTCGATGCCGATCTGCGCGGCAGGGGCCGTCTCCGTCATCGTAGAGCCGACCGCCAGCGCGACCGCGACATCGTGCAGTTCGAGGAGCTCGCCGAACACGCCTCCCCCGAGGCCGCCGAGGTCTCTCCGGGCGAAGCGGCTCTTGGCGGGCTGCCCCCCGCCGAAACCGAGGACATGGCAGAGCCAATGTCCGAGCCCGACGCGCCCTCGCCTGAACAACTCGAGTCGCAAGAGGCGCCGCACGAGGCTGCTGAGGCTCCTGCCGACAAAACGACCACCGACCAGGCCATAGCGGAAATTGCCCCCACCCAGGTCCCGAAAAACGAGCCGTCCGAAGCCGCCGACATCCCGGAACGTGGCGAGAACCTTGGTGAGACCGGCGATCATCTTACCGTTGCGGTCGAGACTGCGTCCTTCGACGAAATGGCCACGCCGGCCGAGCCCGATGAGTCGACCAATGGCGGCAGCGAAGAGCCACGCGAAGAGGAAGCGGTTGAATCCGTCGGCGGCGCCGACGCGCTGGAAGAGGTGCAGGAGCGCGTGCCGCGCTTCCGCCGCCAGTACAAGATCCAGGAAGTGATCAAGCGCCGCCAGGTGATGCTGGTGCAAGTGGTCAAGGAGGAGCGCGGCACAAAGGGCGCGGCGCTTACTACGTATCTCTCGCTCGCCGGCCGCTATTCGGTGCTGATGCCGAACACCGCCCGCGGCGGCGGCATTTCCCGCAAGATCACCTCCGCAGAAGACCGTAGCCGGCTGAAGGAAATCGCGCAGGAGCTGGAGGTGCCGCCGGGCATGGGCGTCATCCTGCGCACAGCCGGCGCGAGCCGCACCAAAATGGAAGTCAAACGCGACTTCGAATATCTGCTGCGGTTGTGGGAGACGGTGCGTGACCTCACGCTCAAATCGGTGGCGCCGAAGCTCGTCTACGAGGAAGGCTCGATGGTCAAGCGCTCGATCCGCGACCTCTACACTAAGGACATCGACGAGATCATCGTCGCCGGCGAACTGTGCTTCGAGGAAGCGCGCGACTTCATGAACATGCTGATGCCGAGCCACGTCAAGCACGTGAAGCTCTACCGGGATAGTCAGCCGCTATTCACTCGCTATGGCATCGAGAGCCAGCTCGACGCCATGTTTTCGCCCGTCGTGCAGCTGCGCTCCGGCGGCTATATTGTGATCAATCAGGCGGAAGCCCTGGTCGCCATCGACGTGAACTCTGGCCGTGCAACGCGCGAACATCACATCGAGGACACTGCGTTGAAGACCAACGTCGAGGCGGCGGAAGAAATTGCTCGGCAGCTGCGCTTGCGCGACCTCGCCGGCCTGATCGTCATCGACTTCATCGACATGGACGAAGGTCGCAACAACCGCACCGTCGAGCGGCGTCTCAAGGACGCGCTCAAACTTGACCGCGCCCGCATCCAGGTCGGTCACATTTCACATTTTGGCCTGCTGGAAATGTCGCGCCAACGTATCCGCTCGTCGGTCTTGGAAAGCTCGACTGACAAATGCCCGGTCTGCGGCGGCTCCGGCCACGTGCGTTCGGTCTCGTCGGTGTCGTTGCAGTTGCTACGTGCCATCGAGGAGATGCTGATCAAGGGCGCTACCCATAACCTGATCGTGCGCACACGAACGGAAGTCGCGCTCTATGTGCTGAACCACAAGCGCGCGCACCTGCGCTCCTTGGAGGAACGCTTCCGCATTACCATCACCATCTCCGCCGACGCGACGGTGACCAGCCAGCAGTCCTACTTGATCGATCGTGGCGAGCAAGTTCATACGGTGGAGGCCGCCAAAGCGCTGGCCGAGTCTCAGCCGGAGCTCGTTACCTCGCTGGAAAGCGAGGACGAGACGGTCGAGCCGGATGTCGAGACCGAAACCGAGGAAACAGAACGCGAAGAGACGCCGGAAATCACGCAAGCTGATTTCCCAGGTAAAGCACTGCGTGAAGGTGCGCGCGAGGGCGATCGCCGACGGCGCCGGCGTGGCCGCGGCCGCGGCCGTAGCGGCGAGCCGCGCGAAGCCGGCCACCAGTTCATCCGCGAGACTGTGCCGGAACATGTGATTACGCATGAGGACCACGACGCCGGCTCTCCAGAGGAACCCAGCTTTGCCCCGCAAGCACAGCCGCAGCGCATGGAAGGCGACGCCGCTGCTGCGCCGGACGGTGAAGAA
>Ga0207786_100002_pt1 | contig 44647 bp, 42 predicted proteins | sample LuqExpMetageno76_FD_187833 | JGI IMG/M metagenome (GOLD analysis project Ga0207786, IMG submission 187833) | Tropical forest soil microbial communities from Luquillo Experimental Forest, Puerto Rico - Sample 76 (SPAdes) | ecosystem: Environmental > Terrestrial > Soil > Tropical forest ...
CCCGCCAGCGCCGCATAATCGAGATCGTCAGGCAACGTGAAGCTCTCGTCGCGGCGATAGGCGGCGATATCTGCGGCCTGCCGCGACAGATAGACATCGTATTTGGCATCGATCTCGATCTGCTCAGCGATTTTCGCGTCGAGAGCAGCGAAGTACGGCCAAACTTTCGCGAGGTCCACGACGCCGATTTGCGGATACGACAACAGCTCGAATGCCGTACGTCGCTGGCCGTCTTTGTTGAGCGAAAGGCCATGGGACTCGGCCTCCTTCGGTGTCAGCGAAACAGACTTGGCAAAGTCGCGCGCTTCCTTCAGGACCACCATTTTTTTACCGTGGAATCTTACGCGTTCGCCGTGAACGCAACCGATGGAAATACCGCGATCGGTAAGGCGCTGGTCAGCATTGTCGGCGCGTAGTTGCAGACGATATTCGGCGCGCGATGTGAACATACGATACGGTTCTGTCACGCCGCGTGTCACCAAGTCGTCGATCATTACACCGAGGTAGGCTTCGGCGCGGTCAAAGGTGATTTCGTCATCCTCACCGGACAGCGCCGCCGCGTTGAGACCGGCCAGAAGTCCCTGCGCCGCAGCCTCTTCGTACCCGGTGGTTCCGTTGATCTGGCCAGCCAGGAAAAGTCCGCGCAGTCGCTTCGTTTGCAGCGTCGGATGTAGTTCGCGCGGGTCGACATAGTCATATTCGATCGCGTAGCCGGGCCGGATGATGCGCGCGTTCTGCAGTCCCGGTATCGTCGCGACAAGGGCGTGCTGCACCTCTTCCGGCAGCGAGGTCGAAATGCCGTTCGGATAGACCGTGTGGTCGTCGAGACCCTCCGGCTCCAGGAAGATCTGGTGACCGTCACGTTCGCCGAATTTCACGATCTTGTCCTCGATCGATGGGCAATAGCGCGGCCCGCGGCTAGTGATCTGTCCGGAATACATCGGCGACCGATGCACATTGGCGCGGATGATCTTGTGCGTGGCCTCAACCGTCCGCGTAATCGCGCATTCGATTTGGCGATTCCCAATGCGTGTGGTCAGGACCGAAAACGGCTCAGGCGGATCGTCGCCCGGCTGCCTTTCCAGCGCTGACCACTCGATAGTGCGGCCATCGAGCCGCGGCGGAGTACCGGTTTTCATGCGCCCGAGCGCAAAACCGATCCCTTTTAGTGTTCGGGAAAGGCCCATCGCGGGCGCTTCGTCAACGCGGCCCGCAGAGATCTGTTTTTCGCCGATATGGATAAGACCGCGTAGGAAGGTACCGGTGGTCAGGACTACGGCACCGCAGGCAATTTCACGGCCATCGGCGAATTTGATCCCGGAAACTCGGCCTTTTGCCTCGACCAAGTCGTCGGCCTCCGCCTCGATCACCTCGAGATTCGGTGTGGCGCGGATGGCGGCCTTCATAGCCGCCGCATAGAGTTTACGATCGGCCTGCGCACGCGGGCCGCGCACGGCCGGACCTTTGCGACGGTTTAGCACGCGAAACTGGATACCGCCCTGGTCGGCGACCCGGCTCATAAGGCCGTCCAAGGCGTCGATCTCGCGCACAAGATGGCCCTTGCCGAGGCCGCCGATGGCCGGATTACAGGACATGGCGCCGACAGTCGCGAAGCGGTGTGTCACCAGGGCCGTCCGCGCACCCATGCGCGCGGCCGCGGCCGCCGCCTCACAGCCGGCATGGCCGCCGCCAATTATAACAACGTCGAATCGCATATCCATAAGGGTCTCGGCGTTGTAGCGAAGGCTTGGGGAGGGGTCAAAAATATTGGATTTTTCCGACTGATGTTTCACGTGAAACAATGCTGCCCATACCATAATACCTACTACCTATAATTCCGATTCATTCGAAAGGCAATTTTACCGGAGCGCCGCGCTCTTTTTGCACCCTCGGGCTGGATTCCTGCGCTATTTCCCGATGCAGAAGTCGCGAAATATCACATCCAGGATGTCCTCGACATCAACGCGACCGATCAGGCGGCCAAGCGCATTGGCGGCAATCCGCAGCTCTATGGCCAATAGATCCTCGTGTTTCATAACTTCACGGGACTGGGCGCGCTTCAGGGCGGCCAAGCATTCCTCAAGTGCGTACCGGTGTCGCTGCCGAGTGACCACGGTCGGCTCGCCGCCGCCAAGGAAGGCCTCAGCGTGGGCGGCTAGGCAACCCAACAGAAGGTCAAAGCCCTCTCCTGTTACCGCCGATATTTTGAATCCGCGATCATCTTTATTGACTTCAGATTCATTTGTTTCCCTTAACCGGTTTTTAACTGAGATGGACCCATTTTCATTCTTTGCCTTGTTTGTGATTTCAGATTCATTTCTTTTTGTTTTGCCCTCCACTAGGTCTGTTTTATTGTGAATCAACCATTTTGGCGGCCCATTTCCAACCTTGCCCGCTGATTTAGCTCTGTTTTGCCCCGTTTCGCGCGCGTCTACGACCCAGAGGACCAAATCCGCCGTCTCCGCACGCGCCTGCGCACGGCGCACCCCCTCCATCTCGACTGGGTCGTCGGTCTCGCGGATGCCAGCCGTGTCGAGGAGGGTCACCGGCCAGCCATCGAGATCAAGGTGCACCTCGATCACGTCGCGCGTTGTACCCGCATAAGGCGAAACGATCGCCACTTCGCGCCGTGCGATGCGGTTGAGCAACGTGGATTTGCCAGCATTCGGCGGGCCAGCAATCGCTACGATCAACCCCTCACGCAGCCGCTCGCCGCGCCCGCCGTCGGCTAACGCCGCTGCGATTTCACCTTCGACCTCGCGCGCGATAGCAAGTGCCGGCACCAACGAACTCCCAAGCACTTCGGCCTCCTCAGAAAAATCGATGCGCGCTTCGACCAGCGCCAATGCCTCAATCAGCCGCTGCCGCCAGCCTTCCCCGCGCTTCCCGAGTGCGCCTTGCAGCTGGCGCAACGCCTGCCGCCGCTGGCCTTCGGTTTCGGCCATCACTAGGTCGGCAAGGCCTTCTACTGCGGTCAGATCAAGCTTGCCGTTCTCGAAGGCGCGACGTGTAAACTCGCCCGCCTCCGCCGGCCGCAGGCCCTGAATGCGGCCAAGCGATGCAAGCGTGGCGGCGATCACGGCGCGGCCGCCATGTAGTTGCAACTCGGCCACGTCCTCGCCGGTCTCGCTATGCGGCGCCGGAAACCACACCGCCAGCGCCTGGTCGATGACGTCGCTGGACACAGCATCGCGCACGCGCACGAGCTCCGCCGCGCGCGGGCAGGGCAGCTTTCCGGTCAGCGCCTTGAGCGCATCGCCGGCGCGCGGTCCCGAGATGCGCACTACGCCAATGGCAGCGGGCGGGCGCCCCGAAGAGAGAGCAAAAATCGTATCGCGCGCTGGTTCTGGCATCGCGGCACAGGTGACCGCCGCTCGCAGGGTGGGTCAAGGCTAACCTTTAGGGCGCGCGCAAGCAGCAGTTGAATATAATGCCCTCGGCCAACAAGTTCGCCGGCGAGAACCAAACAACGCGCGCAAAAACTCCGCTAGCGTCGGCTGCCGCTCCATGGCGTCTGGATGCGTTCGTCGACCCGCCCGCATGTCAACTTTTATGATTTCGCGTTCGCCAGCAAGAGCCACGAGCATGACCCGCGGCCCCAAGCGACCGTCGATATCTGGTCGACACGTAAAGTGATTTCGCGCAACGCCCAACTGCCCGCAGACTGCTCGCGCCGCATCTCCAACAACATCGTCGAATTAGACGAAAAGACAGACCGACGAAGCCTTCCGCCAGACGTTAGAGTGACTGCTCGATCATCCTGCGTCTATTTGCGCGCCGCGTAACCTCATCCGTCCTAAACAAAACAAATAGTGAATGTTGCTTCCTCATGGAAACAGCAGCGAACCCGGCGCTATGATCGGCGCGTGCCGTATTCGGGAGAACCTTCATGAAAAAGATTGCGTTGCTGACCGCAGCCTTGTGCTTTGCCATCATCGGCGCGCCGGCGCATGCCGAGCGCGATCTCGCGCGCGCCTATCGCGTCATCGCTGGCAAGCAATTCGTCGATCTAACACACAGCTTCAGCACCGAGACGCCTGTGTGGTCAGGCTTCGGCCAGGCCAAGTTCACGCCGGCCTACGATCCTAAGACGCACCGAACTTACACCATCAAGGAAGACGGCTTCCGCGCGATCTATTACGATATGGTCGGACAGTACGGCACGCACGTCGATCCGCCGGCGCATTTCGCTGAAGACGGAATCACCATGGATCAGATCCCACTCAAACAAATGATTTTGCCGCTAATCGTGCTCGACGACACGCCGTATCTAGCGAAGGACGCCAACCACGCCTTCTCGGTCGCCGACCTAATGGCCTGGGAGAAGCATCACGGCCACGTTCCGAAAGGCTCGTTCGTGGCGCTGCGCACCGACATGTACAAGGATTGGGACAAGGACCCAGAACGGTTCAAGCGGCAGCCGTTTCCGGCCTGGGCATTCGAAACCATCAAGTTCCTCTACGAGCAGCGCGGCGTGACCGCCACCGGTCACGAGGCGATGGACACCGATACCACCGACAAGATGGACTCGGAAACGTGGATCCTGCAGCACGGCCATTATCAGATCGAGGTAATGGCCAATCTCGACAAGGTGCCGCCCACCGGCGCGCTGATCGTGGTGACTTGGCCAAAGGTGAAGAATGGCCTCGGCTTCCCGGCGCGGGCATTTGCAATTTTACCATAGAAACAGAAACGTTCACGTCGTCTCCGCGTTGGTTCAGCGAATGTCGTTTGCATCAAATACAAAGCGCCTAAACGGCCTCGCCGAGGCGACGTCGCCCTATCTGCTCCAGCACAAGCACAACCCGGTGGACTGGTGGCAGTGGGGGCCGGAGGCGCTGGCGGAAGCCAAGCGCTTAAAACGACCAATCCTGCTGTCAATCGGCTATGCCGCCTGCCATTGGTGCCACGTGATGGCGCACGAGTCGTTCGAGGACGAGGCGACTGCGCGGCTGATGAACGAGTTATTCGTTAACATCAAGGTCGATCGCGAGGAGCGACCCGACATCGACCAGATCTATATGAACGCGCTGCATCTCCTCGGCGAGCAGGGCGGCTGGCCGCTAACCATGTTTCTCACGCCAGCGGGCGAGCCGGTCTGGGGCGGCACTTATTTCCCCAAAGACTCGAAATTCGGACGGCCGGCTTTCAAGGACGTCCTGCGCGAAGTGGCGCGGTTGTTTAGAGAAGAGCCGGGCAAGATCGAGCAGAACCGCGCAGCGCTATTGGCGCGGCTCGCCGACAAGGCGCGGCCGACCGACAAAGTCACCATCGGCCTACGCGAGCTCAACGCCGCCGCGGCGCAGGTCGGCAATATGTTCGACCACGTGAACGGCGGCCTGCGCGGCGCGCCAAAATTTCCGCAGCCGTCGATGCTCGAATTCCTCTGGCGGGCGGGCATCCGCACGGGTGACAAGCGCTTCTTTGAGACAGTCGAGCACTCGCTTGAACGTATGTGCCAGGGCGGCATTTACGACCATCTCGGCGGCGGCTTCTCGCGTTACTCGGTCGACGAGCGCTGGTTGGTGCCGCATTTCGAGAAGATGCTTTACGACAACGCGCAGCTGCTCGAGCTGCTGGCGCTTGCGCATCAGCGCAGCGGCAAACCGCTATTCGCCGAGCGCGCACACGAAACGGTGGATTGGCTCAAGCGCGAGATGACTACGCCCGAGGGCGCCTTTGCCGCCTCGCTCGACGCTGACTCTGAGGGCGAGGAGGGTAAGTTCTACGTCTGGTCGAAGAACGAGATCATAGAGCTGATCGGCCCGGACGCCGGAGAATATTTCGCGCGCTATTACGACGTGACCGACCACGGCAACTTCGATGGGCACAACATCCTCAATCGGCTGAAACCGCCGGCGCATGGCACAGCGGACGAGATGCGGCTGGCTGCGCTTCGCAAAATCCTGCTGAACGCGCGCGCGGGCCGCGTACGGCCTGGCCTCGACGACAAGGTCCTAGCCGACTGGAACGGGCTAATGATTGCCGCATTGGTCAATGCCGGCATCATCGTTGACCGCGGCTGGATCGGACTTGCCAGACGCGCCTTCGATTTCATCGCGCGCAACATGACGAAAAGCGATCGGCTCGGCCACTCCTGGCGCGGCGGCAAGCTATTGTTTCCGGGACTGGCCAGCGACTACGCCGCCATGATCCGCGCCGCGCTGGCGCTCTTCGAGGCAACGGGCGAACATTGCTATCTAGAATGCGCGCTCACATGGCAGCGCGCGCTCGACGCACATTATGCCGACTTGGACACCGACGGCTATTATCTCTCCGCGGACGATACCGACGACCTGCTGTTGCGGCCGCATTCGACCGTCGACGACGCCACACCGAACCCGAACGCGGTGGCGGCGCAAAATCTGGTACGGCTGGCCGTGCTGGCCGGCGACGACGCCTGGCGCCCAAAAGCAGATCGGCTGATCGAAAACATCCTTTCGGCGGCCGAACGCAATCTGTTCGGCCATGTTGCGCTGCTCAACGCGCTCGACCTGCGCTTGCGCGCGGCCGAGATCGTCTGCACCGGGCCGAACGCCGAAAGCTTTGCGCACGCCGCGCTGAAGCTGCCCTACCTCGACCGCATCGTGCTGCGCGCGTCGACCGCGGCCAGCTTGCCGGCCATGCACCCGGTGCAGGAAAAGCTAAGAGATGCGCCGAGCAGTGCCGTTTTCATCTGCGTCGGCGCGACCTGCTCGCTCCCCGTCAGCGAGGCAAGCCAGATCTCGTCCCTTGTCGAGGCGATGCGCAGGCGCCCGCTTGACGGCGAGGGAATCCGCTAAACGGACAGAAGCCCGAGGTCTCCGTCGCCTGTGCTCGGCGAGCAGCGCGTGCGCCTGCTCGGCACAAATATATTTGTTCGATGATCACCGCTTCGACCGGACGGCCGCGCAGTCCGCCTAGGTATTCATGCTCTCGAAGAAATCGGCGTTGTTCTTCGTGTTGCGCAGCTTGTCGAGTAGGAAGTCGATGGCATCCATAGTGCCCATCGGATTGAGGATGCGGCGCAGCACGTACATCTTCTTGAGCACCGCCGGATCGGTGAGCAGCTCTTCCTTGCGGGTGCCGGAGCGCGTGATGTCCATCGCCGGGAAGGTGCGTTTGTCGGCTACCTTGCGATCGAGAATGATTTCCGAGTTACCGGTGCCCTTGAACTCTTCGAAAATCACTTCATCCATGCGGCTGCCGGTGTCGATAAGTGCAGTGGCGATGATAGTGAGCGAGCCACCCTCCTCGATGTTGCGCGCGGCGCCGAAGAAACGTTTTGGGCGCTGCAAGGCGTTAGCATCCACTCCGCCGGTCAACACCTTCCCGGATGAGGGCACCACAGTGTTGTAGGCGCGGCCGAGGCGAGTGATCGAGTCGAGCAGGATTACCACGTCGCGCTGGTGTTCGACCAGGCGCTTGGCTTTCTCGATCACCATCTCAGCGACCTGCACATGGCGTGAGGCCGGCTCGTCGAAGGTCGAGGACACGACCTCGCCCTTCACCGAGCGCTGCATGTCGGTGACTTCCTCCGGCCGCTCGTCGATCAACAGCACGATCAGATAGCACTCCGGATGGTTAGCGGTGATCGAGTGCGCAATGTTCTGCAAGAGCACGGTCTTTCCGGTGCGTGGCGGCGACACGATCAACGCACGCTGGCCCTTGCCGATCGGCGCCACAATGTCGATGACCCGGGCGGAGAGATCCTTCTTGGTCGGATCCTCGTATTCCATCCGTAGTCGTTCGTCGGGATATAGAGGCGTCAGGTTGTCGAAGTTAACCTTGTGGCGCGCCTTCTCCGGGTCTTCGAAATTGAGGGTGTTGACCTTGAGCAGCGCAAAGTAACGCTCGCCTTCCTTAGGCGAGCGAATGTGGCCTTCGACGGTGTCGCCAGTGCGCAGGCCGAAACGGCGGATCTGGCTGGGCGAGACGTAGATGTCATCGGGGCCCGACAGGTAATTCGATTCCGGAGAGCGGAGGAAGCCGAAGCCGTCCGACAGCACCTCGACGACACCCTCGCCGATGATATCAATCTCCTGCGTCGCGAGCTGCTTGAGGATGGCGAACATCAGCTCCTGCTTGCGCATGGTGCTGGCGTTCTCAACCTGGTGCTCTTCAGCGAAGCCGACGAGTTCGGGAGGGGTTTTGGACTTCAGGTCTTGGAGTTTCATTTCCCGCATTGGGGGTAGTTTTCCTTGGGAGAGAAACCGGTAGAGTCCCAAAAAGCGTTACGACTCAAGGCCGGTTGACTAGAGAAAGATCGCAGGTCTGGGGTGACGAGGAAGCTTTGGAAAAGGCCCGGAACCCGATGCTGCGACCGGCCCAAACATTAGGGAGCCGGAACGCTACTGCATCCGCCTGCGTTCGGTGGGGATTGAAACAACATATTGTGAGTGGCGTTTCCGCGCAAGAGGCGCCAGCTGCCGTACATGAAAAAACGCTGCCGTCAGAAGGGTTTGGCGATCGCCAGGACAACGATCAAGATCGGTAGAATCGTCGGTATCTCATTGATAATACGAGAGAATTATTTTAACGCTTGTTACGGACGTGGCGGAAACCATTAACCCATTTTCCAAATAGGCCATGCAGAGCGGACGTAATAACCGGGACGAGCTCAGTGCGAAACCCGGCAGCCCTGACCCATTGGGCCAGTCAGATGACGATCATCGTCGGCAGCATGATCAACTTGTAGAGCCGTAATTCCATCACCTTGAAGGTTTCCCCGAATGCACACAGCCAGGCGTAGCAGCAGCGTCATAGGCAAAAGAGCCGCGGCAGAAGAGTAACCCAGCCATCCAAACGACGACTGCGATGACGTGCAACGCTTTGATGTACAGGTACATCAGCCCCGTACGCGCTTGAGCATCTCTTCGACATGGGCGATCGGCGTCTCGGGCAATATCCCGTGGCCGAGATTAAAGATCAGCGGACCCTTCCCGAGCGTTTTCAGCACATCGTCGACTTCACGCACGAGTGCAGCACCACCCGCCAGCAGTGCCACCGGATCGACATTACCTTGCACTGGTAGCTCTGACTGAAACCTATCCGCAATCACCTTGCGATCGAAAGTCCAATCGAACCCAATAGCGCTGACCCCGGTCAACTTAGCATAGGGCCATGCCTGAAACCCCACACCGCGTGGGAAGCCAATAACCTTCGCCCCGGGCACCTGTTGCCGTAGCCCTTTGATGATTTTCGCGGTTGGCTCAATACACCAATGCATAAATTCTTCAGGACCAAGCACACCTGCCCAGGTATCGAAAATCTGTACGCATTCAGCGCCAGCATTGAACTGTCCGACCAGATAATCCGTCGAGGCCTGCACAAGCCGATCGATCAGCTTCTCAAAGTTATCGGGATCTCGATAGGCAAAGAGTCGCGCAGGGCCCTGATCTAGTGTCGCCTCACCCGCCACCATATACGTCGCCACCGTCCACGGCGCACCGCAAAACCCGATCAGTGCCGTTTTGCTGTCAAGCTCTGCCTTAACCTTCGCAACGGTCTCATAAACCGGCACCAACATCTCTTGATCGATGCTTCCACGCAAAGCTGCCAGCGCCTCGCCATCCGCTAGAGGCTCAAGCCTAGGTCCTTCGCCCGCGCCAAATTCCACTTTACGGCCGAGTGCAAGCGGGACCACCAAAATATCGGAAAACAGGATCGCCGCATCAAAGCCAAAGCGACGTACCGGCTGCAGCGTTACCTCAGCCGCCAATTTCGAATTAAAGCAAAGGTTGAGAAAGCTTCCCGCTTTTTCCCGTACCGCACGGTACTCTGGTAGATAGCGGCCTGCCTGACGCATCATCCATACAGGCGGGATTTTCTGACGTTCCCGCTCAAGAACACGTAGCAACGGCTTTGTCCCCGTAGCACTATTTCTGGCAGCTTCTTCCATAGCGTCTCTAATAATCTTTATTTGTAGTAGTTATTAGAACGTGGATTAGACTCATGTCTGCCGATCAACAGTCTGTCCACTACCCGCAAGGCCTAGATTCAGAATCGCGCTTTATCCGGCGGTTTGCCATCCACCATAAAGAAGCGCTATTAGCTGGCCTTTTGGCAAACTATCCCCACCTGTCCCCAAAGGCTCTTCCACATTTCCCTGTCCATTTTTGACTTCCGCCTCGCGATCCTCTCGTGGCCAGCAATGTGGACGGAAGTTGAATTTGTACACGTGGGTAGCTTGCATGGGAGACAAACCCGTGGCCTTCTCCCGCATAATCCACACAGGGTTCCGTTGCTGTACAGATGCCCGACACAGGCTATTTCCATCTCCATCTGGTTTCCGATGCGACTGGCGAAACGCTGATCACAGTCGCGCGCGCAGCTGCGGCACAGTATGCCAATGTGTCGCCAGTTGAGCATCTCTATCCGATGGTGCGGTCGCAGAAACAGCTTGACCACGCATTGTCGGAAATCGCCGAGTCGCCGGGCTTGGTGCTTTACACACTGCTTGAGGAGGATCTGATCGAGGCGCTTGAGAGCAAGTGTCGTGAATTAGCGCTGCCGTGCATGTCGGTGCTGGGACCGGTACTGCGCCTGTTCCAATCCTATCTCGGCGCTGAAACTATTCACCGCGCGGGCGCTCAACATGTGCTCAACGCCGAATATTTCCACCGCATCGATGCGCTCAACTACACCATGTTTCACGATGATGGCCAGCATGTGGAAGGACTGGAGGAGGCCGATGTGGTGCTGGTCGGCGTCTCTCGCACGTCGAAAACGCCGACCTCGATCTATCTCGCTAACCGCGGCATCAAGACCGGCAACGTGCCTCTGGTGCCGGGCGTGCCGCTAGCGTCGGCGGTGGAGAAGCTCACTAGACCGCTGGTGGTCGGACTTTATGCCAGTCCCGAGCGCATCGTGCAGATTCGCGAGAACCGGCTCCTGGGTCTCAAGGCGCACCGCGACGACGACCGCTACATCGACAAGGCAGCGGTTGCTGAGGAAGTGGCATTTTCACGTCGGCTATGCACGGCGCACAACTGGCCGTCGATCGATGTGACGCGCCGCTCGATCGAGGAGACTGCCGCAGCGGTCGTGAAGCTATTGAGCGAACGCCGTCGGCATCCGGCGACATAAATCATGCCGCTCTGGCTTGCCCCGCAACCGCTGGTGCTTGCGTCGAAGAGCGGCGCCCGCGGCAAAATACTGGCAGCCGCCGGCTTGCGCTTCGAGATCAGGCCGGCGCAGATCGACGAGCGGGCGATCGAAGCCAAAGCCGGCACGCCTGATGCGGCGGCCAGCGCCCAGCTGCTGGCTCGCGCCAAGGCCGACGCGGTGGCGAAAACATTACCCGGTCGGCTGGTGCTCGGCGCCGATCAGACAATGGCGCGCGGTGCCACGCGCTTCAGCAAGCCGAGGAACCGTGCTGAGGCGGCCGAGCAACTACGGGCGTTGCGCGGCCGCACCCACGAACTGCATTCGGCACTGGCGGTGGTGAGCGGCGACGAGGTGATGTTCGATTGCATCGATAGCGCGCGGCTGACAATGCGAGATTTGTCTGACCGTTTTCTCGACATCTACCTGGAGATGGCTGATGCCGCAGCGCTGGCCAGCGTCGGCAGCTATCAACTGGAGGGGATCGGCATCCATTTGTTCGAGCGCGTTGAAGGTGACTATTTCACCGTGCTCGGCTTGCCGTTGCTGCCACTGCTGGCGTTCCTGCGGAAAAACAGGCTTGTCGAAGGGTAGGCAATGTTCATCCTTGGCCTGACCGGTTCGATCGGCATGGGAAAGTCCACCACGGCGAAATTCTTCGCTGAGGAGGGCGTACCGGTGCACGACGCCGACGCCGTGGTGCACAAGCTCTATGACGGCGAAGCCAGCGCGGCGATTGAGGCGGCATTCCCGGGTACCACCGTCAACGGCAAGGTTGATCGCGAAAAGCTCGCGAAACGGGTGCTGGGCGAGCCGGCCAAGATCAAGCGGCTCGAGACCATTGTGCATCCGCTGGTGCATCGGGAGCGCGAGCGCTTCATCAGCGAGGCGGAAAAAAGCGGCGCCGCTATCGCGGTGCTCGACATTCCGCTGCTGTTCGAGACCGGCGGTGACGAGTGCTGCGATGCGGTGGTAGTGGTCTCGGCCCCGCCGGACGTGCAGCTCAACCGGGCCCTCGAGCGGCCCGGCATGAGTGAGCAGAAGCTCGCCGCCATTATGGCCAACCAGGTTTCCGACGCAGAGAAGCGCGCGCGCGCCGATTTTGTAGTGGATACCTCGAAAAGTTTCGAGCACGCTCGCGCGCAGGTGCGTGATATTCTCAAGCGCGTTCGCGAAATGGTGAAACGGGCGCAGAATTGAATCTCTGGCGAACGAGACTTTGATGCGCGAGATCGTCCTCGACACTGAGACCACCGGTCTTGACCCGGTACAGGGGCATCGCTTGGTCGAGATCGGCTGCATCGAGTTGCTCAATCGCATCCCGACCGGCGTGACTTTCCACAGCTATCTCAATCCGGAGCGCGAAGTGCCAGCGGAGGCCTTCGCTATTCACGGGCTGGCGACGGAATTCCTGCAGGACAAGCCGCGCTTTGCCGATATCGCCGATAAGTTTCTCGATTTCATTGGCGACGCTCCCCTAGTGATCCACAACGCCGGCTTCGATCACAACTTCCTGTGCGCCGAGCTAAAGCGGACGGAGCGAGAGGTCATCGCGCGCGAACGGCTGGTCGATACCTTATTTTTAGCGCGGCGCAAACATTCGGTTGGGCCCTACAGCCTCGACGCGCTCTGCGCGCGATATGGCATCGACAATTCGCACCGCACCAATCACGGCGCACTGCTTGATGCGGAAATCCTCGCCGAGGTCTATTTGGAACTGATCGGTGCGCGGCAAGCCCAGCTTGGCTTGGCGGAAGGTGGTGAACGTCTCAGCATGGACGGCCAAACCATAGCCGCGCGGCGCGAGCGTGCAGTCGCGCTGCCGCTGCGCCTCAGCGACGCTGAGCGCGAAGAGCATCGCAAGTTCATCGCGACGCTGGGCGAGAATGCGTTGTGGAAGGCGTATCTGCCGGAAGCGGTCTGACGATTAGCTCGGCTGCATCGGCATGCCCCCGACACTCTGCATTTGGCTCATCTTCTGACGGTAAAGGCCAGCGAAATCCACCGGATCGAGCAGTAATGGCGGGAAACCGCCGTTGCGCACCGTGCTCGCGACCACTTCGCGGGCGAAGGGGAAAAGCAGCCGCGGGCACTCGATCAGCACGATCGGGTTCAAACTCTCCTGCGGCACGTTCTGAATGCGGAACACGCCCGCGTATTCTAGCTCAAAGCGGAAGATCAGCGTGCTGGCATTCTCGGCCTTGCCCTCGAGCTTGAGCGTCACCTCGACGTCAGTGTCCGACATTGGCTTGGCGCCGACATTGATCTGGATGCCGAGCTGCGGTTGCGTGCCGGGCGTCAACGATTGCGGGGCGTTCGGATTTTCGAATGAAAGATCCTTGATGTACTGCGCCACCACGTGGAGTTGCGGCTGGGGAGGGGCCGCGCTGGGGGCAGCCCCGCCGGAGGTAGCCCCGCCATTGGTCGTCGTCATGTGAACTCCTCGCCGCGATTGTTGGGATTTGCGGCGGTTGGCTAACACAGCGTGTTTGGGCGAACAAGGACGCGCGGCTGGAGGAGCGCGATGATCGTCGTCACGCTGTGGCAACGTTGGGACGTTGGGGGGGTGACCGTGTGCCGGCCTGGGTTTCCTGGCAATGCGCAGCGGGTGTGGCGACACAAGCAGGCCCGGACGTCGGCTATAAGCCGCGGAATGAGCAGCAGAATCTCGCCCAGAGGGGCGCTGTCGGTTTGCAGCACCGTGGCCCCCGTCGCCAAGGGCTACTCAAATGCACGCGACGTGATTTCTGCAGGCATGACTCACACCACTACGCCAGCCAGCGATGCGACCAACCGCAATATTAGGCAGAAAACCGGTGGAATCCCCCACAGCTATGAGCAGCGCCGGTTCCACGAACAGCAGTGCTAGCAGGGCGAGCAGCCATTTTGCCACATTCATTGGTATTTCTCTGGTTAACCGAGGTTGGCGGAGGCTTGCCGATCGTTTAAGCTTTCGCGAAGCACAATTAAGCGGCGCAGAACCTATGGATTGGCGCGGATAAGAACTTAAATAATAGCGCTAATAATAGCGCTAGAACCAGTTACCATCTGTCGATCCGGCAAAGGCCGGATCTGCCGCTAGGCTGCCGAAAGTATGCCAGACGTGTTCGACATCTACACCATCATATTCTTAGCGCTCGCGGTCTTCATCTTCCTGCGCCTCCGCAGCGTGCTGGGTCAGCGCACCGGTCGTGAGCGGCCACCCTATGACCCCTATGCCGCGCGCGAGACGGCGCGGCCGGCGCCGGAAAAGGTGGTCGCGCTACCCAACCGCACGCCGGAAGCCGCGCCCAAGCCGGCCGAGACAGTGCCGCCGGGCGAGCGCTGGAAGGGCGTCGCCGAAGCCGGCACGCCGCTCGCGGCCGGACTCGACGCCATCATCGCGGCCGACCCCAACTTCGATCACAGGCATTTCCTCACTGGCGCGCGCGCCGCCTACGAGATGATCGTCAACGCCTTCGCCGAAGGCGACCGGCGCACGCTGCGCAATCTGTTGTCACGCGAGGTCTATGACGGCTTCGAATCCGCCATTAACGAGCGCGAGAAGCGTGGCGAGCTGGTGGAGACTCGTTTCGTCTCGATCGACAGCGCAGATATTACCGCCGCGGAACTGCGTGGGCGCAGCGCCCAGCTCACCGTATCGTTCCACTCGAAGCTCGTTTCGGTGACGCGCGACAAGAACGGCAATGTGATCGACGGCAATGCCGAGCGGGTGACCGACGTTACCGACGTTTGGACTTTCGCCCGCGATCTCTCCTCGCGCGACCCGAACTGGAGGCTAGTCGCTACCGAAGCCGGGCACTGAACGAATGGCACCACCCCGTTCGCAGATCGGTGTCGGCCTGGCGTTTTGCCTGATCGCGAGCACGCCCGCGAGCGCCCACAAAATCAAACTGCACAGAGCGCAGGTAGAACCCATCAGCTTTGCCGCCATGCCCGGCTGGCAGAACGACGATCACGCCGCCGCCTTCGACGCGTTCCAGAAAAGCTGCAGCGCCATCCTGCAAGGCACGCCAGCAATGCGGCGAATGCATCCGTTGTATGACGCGCTGTTCAAAGTGTGCGAGCGTGCAAAAGCTGTAGGTCCGCTTGACCGCGACAAGGCGCGCGCCTTCTTTGAGGCCAATTTCAAGCCGGCACGTGTCGCGCCGCAGGGTGAAACCGAGGGGTTCTTCACCGGCTACTACGAGACCGAGGTAGATGGCTCGCGCTACCCGAGCGACGAATACACGGTGCCGATCTACGCCGCGCCCATAGCGACGATGCGCGCGCACAAGAGCAAGGTATTCGCCAATCTGAGCCGCACCGACATCGAGGACGGCGCCATCGCCGGCAAGGGCTTAGAAATCTGTTATGTCAAGAATCCGGTCGATGCATTCTTCGCGCAGATCCAGGGGTCGACGCGGGTCAAGCTCGACAACGGACAATTGCTTCGGCTGAACTACATCGCCAGCAACGGCAAGCCCTACTCACCGGTCGGCAAATTCCTGATCGATGAAGGCATTTACACCAAGGAAGAGATGTCGATGGACAAGATCCGCGAGTTTATGGAGGCCAACCCGACTGTGGGAAAAGAGCTGCGGCGCAAGAACCGCTCCTTCGTGTTTTTTCAGGAGACGCCGCTCGGAGAGCACGACGAATGCATCGGCGCGCAGGGCATTCCGCTCACGCCGCTGCGCTCGCTGGCGGTGGACAAGAACATTCACATTTACGGCACGCCGATCTGGATAGACGCGCAACTCCCGATCGAAAGCGAGAAGCCAGAAACGATGTTCCGCCATCTGCTTTTCGCGCAGGACGCCGGCTCGGCCATCGTTGGGCCGGCGCGTGCCGATATTTATTTTGGTCACGGCGAGGAGGTCAGCCACATCGCCGGCCGCATCAAGCAGCACGGGCAGTTCGTGATGTTGGTGCCGCAGGGCGTGGGCGTAACCGGCACCGCGCCCGAGCCCGCTAAAAACATTCCGCTGCCCCGCCCGCGGCCGCAGGCAATCGTCGCGGAAGCGACGCCCACGGCCACCGCCTCCGTTCCCAAGACGCAGCGATGAGTGAGCGCAGCCGACGACGCGTTCTTTCACAGCAAGAACGCGTTCTGTGGGCGGCCGTCACGAAGGCGATCAAGCCGCTGCACGCGATTACGCCCAATAGCCTTGATCAGGAGGTCGCCGGCCATGGCGGCGTCGTGCAGCCGCCGCGCGCGACGGCAGCTTCTGCCGCGCCGGCACCGGACGTGCCGCTGGCGCTAGTCGGCCGCCGCTTGCGGCAGCGCGTTGCTCGCGGCAAACTGGCGATTGACGCCCGGCTTGACTTGCACGGCCTCACGCAAAATGAGGCGCACGCGCTGCTGCTGCGCTTTCTGCGTAATGCGCAGATGCGCGGCGCGCGCGTGGTGCTGCTGATCACCGGCAAAGGGGTGCGCGGCGAGGGGGAACGTGGCGTGCTGAAGCGACAGGTGCCGCATTGGCTCGAAGCGTCCGAATTCCGCGCCTACGTCGTCGGCTTCCAGGGCGCGCACGTCGCGCACGGTGGCGAGGGCGCGCTTTACGTGTGGGTACGGCGCGCCCGCGCCTGACAACCAATCACTCGGCCCTGATGAAGGTGCCGCTGCGCAACTCGTTCACCGCCTGCTGGAGTTCGGCCTGCGTGTTCATCACGATCGGCCCGTACCAGGCGACTGGCTCCTTGATTGGTTTGCCGGACACGAGCAGGAAGCGAATACCCTGCGCGCCGGCCTGCACGGTTATCTCGTCGCCGGAGTCGAACAGGACAAGCGAGCGGTTACCGATACGCTCGCGCATGACGACCTCGCTGCCATCGATCTGCTTTTCGGTGAGCACGCCTTGCGGAGTGGAAGCGGCGCGGAACGAGCCATCGCCCTCGAACACATAGGCGAAGGCATGCCGCTCCACTTCGACCTTCAGCGACTTGCGCTTGCCGGCCGGCACAAAGACGTCCAGATAGCGTGGATCGGCGGCGACGCCGTCGACTGGGCCTTTCTTGCCCCAGAAGTCGCCGCAAATGACGCGCACGTGAGTGCCATCGTCGTCGACAACTTCGGGGATCTCCACAGCCTTAACGTCCTGATAGCGCGGCGCCGTCATTTTCAGTGAAGACGGAAGGTTGGCCCAAAGCTGGAAACCGTGCATACGGCCTTGCGCATCGCCCCGCGGCATTTCCTGGTGCATGATGCCCCGCCCTGCGGTCATCCACTGGATGTCGCCGGCGCCGAGCAGGCCGCGATTGCCCAGGCTGTCGCCATGTTCGACGGTCCCGGAGAGTACGTAGGTGATGGTTTCAATGCCGCGATGCGGGTGCCACGGGAATCCGGCCAGATAGTCCTGCGGACGGTCGTTGCGGAAATCGTCCAACAGCAGGAATGGATCGAATTCGGTTGTGTTGCCAAAGCCGAACGCGCGTCGCAACCTGACGCCAGCGCCTTCAATGGTGGGCTTGGACTGCACGATGTCGCGAACCGGTCGAATGGACATGACAATGGCCTTTCTCTATACGCCGCGCTCTGTGCGCGCCTGCAAACCTGGCGGGAAAGATCGAGAACTGGTCCACGAACGACTTGAGGGCTTGCAAACGCTCTCGTCGGTTACAGGTCTGCGCCTGCTTGCAGTTGATTGATCAGCGCCGTTTGTTACCGACGATCACGTCAAGCTCGAGTTTCGCCATCGGGGCCTCTTTCTCCAGCTTACGGATTGTTATCAAGGCTAGATAGATGGCAAGGGCAACTCCGCAAGAAGGCACACCGGCGATACAAGGTAACTTGCATGTGCCCGAGGATTGCCCCGCAGTCAGCGGGGGTCCTGGCGCCGTCGGCGAGCGAGGGGCACGTAGGATTTCTGTTGAATACCGCAGCCAGTTACGCAGGCACCGCCAAATACGCGACCGATGCGTATATCGCAGGCGCCCCAGAGTATGAGTTCGCCCGATTCAGCGCAGAACAACATCAAGAGCAATCCAAAATAGATTGCATGAAGTCGAAATAGCGCCAGGTCAGTCTGCCCAGGGGTGCAGTATGATGCGGCCGATCAGGTTAGGCGCCTCTTCCAGCAGCCTGTGCGCTTCGCCGACCTTGGACAGCGGCAGCGTCGCATAAATCGGCATCTTGAGGCGGCCCTTTTCCAGAAGCTCCACTACGATGCGCTGATCGTTGCGCGTTGAGCCGCGGACGCCGTGGACATTGAGCTCCTTGCCGATTATGTCGATCACACGCAGCGGAATCTCCTTCATCTCGCCGCCGACCGGACAGAACGTACCGCCGAGTCGCATCATGTCGATGCACAACCGCATCAGTTCGGTGGCGCCGGTGTATTCCACCGCGCCGTCGACGCCTTCACCACGGGTGAATTCCCAGATTTGCGCCGCCGTATCCGGACGGCTGGTTACCACCACCAGGTCGGCGCCAAGGCGCTTGAGCGGATCCGCCTTCATCGCGTTGCGCGTGGTGGCGATCACCGTGCAGCCCGCGAGCTTGGCCATTAGCATGGTGGCGGTACCCATGCCGCCGGAAGCACCGGTGATGAGAATCGTATCGTTCATGTGCACGCCGAGACGCCTGGTCACCACGTGATGCGCGGTGGCGCAGGCCCACATGGAAGCCGCGGCCTGATCGAAATCGACGGTGGTCTTGATCCAATAGCGTTCCGGACGTGCCACATATTGCGCGTAGGCGCCGAACATAGTGTGGCCCGGCAAGTCGACCCCGGTCGACAGATTACCGAGGTCGCGGATGGCCGGGCTTGATCGCGGATTGTCGGGATGCGCCAGGCCGACCACGCGGTCGCCGGGCTTGAGCTCGCACACCGCGGAACCGACCGATACAACCTCGCCGGCTGCGTCGCGGCCGAGCTGCATCGGCATCGGGAATGGCTTGCGGCCGGCAATGCCGCCGTGATGGCCGGTCGCCTTGCCGTAGAATTCGTGCACCTCGCCGGTGCGGTATTTCAGGTCCCAGCGTGATACCGAGGTGGCGAGCACCTTCACCAGCACGTCGCCCGGACCGGCCTCCGGCATCGGATAATCGCCGTAAACCAGCTTGTCCGGCCCGCCGAACTCGAACAGACGAACGGCTTTCATGGTGGTGAGCCCCCAAAGCGATGATCGAGAATGGCCACACGCGGGGCAACTATAGGATGAAGCGGCTTAAGTCCGTGTTCTTGGCGAGATCGCCGATGTGATTCTGTACATAATCGGCGTCGATCTTCACAGTCTGCCCGCCGAGATCGGAGGCACGGTAGGACACGTCGTCGAGCACGCGCTCCATTACCGTCTGCAGCCGACGCGCACCAATATTCTCGATCGCGGTGTTAACCGATACCGCGATGTCGGCGAGCGCATCGATGGCGTCCTCAGCGAATTCGAGCGTCACGCCTTCGGTCGACATTAGCGCCACGTATTGCTTTATCAGCGAGGCTTCCGGCTCGGTCAGAATGCGGCGAAGATCGTCGCGGGTAAGCGCCTTGAGCTCGACGCGGATCGGCAGGCGGCCCTGCAGCTCGGGCAACAGGTCAGACGGCTTGGAGATGTGGAAGGCGCCGGAAGCGATGAACAGCACGTGGTCAGTCTTCACCGGTCCGTGCTTGGTGTTGACGGTGGTGCCCTCGATCAGCGGCAGGAGATCGCGCTGCACGCCCTCGCGCGACACGTCGGCGCCGATGCGGCCTTCGCGGCCGGCGATCTTGTCGATTTCATCGAGGAACACTATGCCGTTCTGCTCGACAGCGCGGATTGACTCCTGGATTACCTGCTCGTTGTCGAGCAACTTGTCAGATTCCTCGTTGACCAACAGATCGTGCGATTGCTCGACGGTGACGCGGCGCATCTTTGGCTTACCGACGCCGAGCTTGCCAAAAATGTCGCCGATTGAGATCGCACCCATCTGCGCGCCCGGCACGCCGGGAATCTCGAACATTGGCAGCCCGCTGGTGCCCGACTGCAGTTCGATCTCAATTTCCTTGTCGTTAAGCTCGCCGGCGCGCAGCTTCTTGCGGAAGCTTTCGCGCGTCGCCGGGCTCGCGCCCGGGCCGACTAGGGCGTCGAGTACGCGCTCTTCCGCCGCCTTATCCGCGCGCGCCTGCACGTCCTTGCGCTTGCGCTCGCGCGTGAGCGCGATGGAAATCTCGACGAGATCGCGCACAATCTGTTCGACGTCGCGGCCGACATAGCCGACTTCGGTGAACTTGGTGGCTTCGACCTTTAGGAACGGCGCGCCGGCGAGTTTGGCGAGGCGGCGCGAGATCTCAGTCTTGCCGACGCCGGTCGGGCCGATCATTAAGATGTTCTTGGGCAGCACTTCCTCGCGCAGCTTCTCGTCGAGCTGCAGGCGGCGCCAGCGGTTGCGCAGCGCGATAGCGACGGCGCGCTTCGCGTCGCTCTGGCCGATAATGTAGCGGTCGAGTTCGGATACGATTTCGCGCGGGGAGAAGTCGGTCAACTCAGCACTCGTGTCAGGATTTCAGCGATTCGATGGTGACGTTGCGGTTGGTGTAGACGCAGATGTCGGCGGCGATATCGAGCGACTTGCGCACGATTGCCTCGGCGTCGAGCGGTGCGTCGAGCAGCGCGCGGGCGGCGGCGAGCGCGTAGTTGCCACCGGAGCCGATGCCGGCGATGCCCGCTTCGGGCTCCAGTACGTCGCCGGTGCCGGTGAGCACCAGCGAGACCTGCTTGTCGGCGACGATCATCATCGCTTCGAGCCGCCGCAAGTAGCGGTCGGTGCGCCAGTCCTTGGCAAGTTCGACCGCGGCGCGCAGGAGCTGGCCGGGATATTGCTCGAGCTTTGCTTCTAGCCGCTCGAACAGCGTGAAGGCGTCAGCGGTGGCACCAGCGAAGCCGCCGATCACGTCGTCCTTGCCGAGCTTGCGCACCTTCCTAGCGTTGGCCTTGACGATGGTCTGGCCGATTGACACCTGGCCGTCACCGCCAATGACGACGGTGCCGTCCTTACGGACGGTCAGGATGGTTGTGCCGTGCCAGGCGGGCGGGGAGGAGTCTGTCATCGGGACACTCGCGGCAGGACGCTGCGCACATTTAGGCACTCACAGGCGCGCTTGCAAATGTATCCGAGTGGCGAGGGAACGGCCCCGCCTGCTAAAAGGCGGCGTCACATCATCGTGGTTAGATCGGCGGCGCGCCGACATGCACGTTGTTTCTCCGTCGGTCTGGGTGCACTTTTCGCCATCATCTTCGCCGCCAAATTCACACGGTGGCACGCCAGTGTGCTAATGAGCGATCGATTTACTACATAGACCATCGTCGGCATTACCTAAGCCATGGCTTCCTGGCAGCGCTGTTATTCAAGTCTTTGGTAAAAATCGAGATTTACCCGCCACCCGAGGTGGCGAATCCCGGCAACCCCTGATAAAAGGCGCGCGAATAAAGGGTTTGCTGGACGCTCGAATGCGCAAAGCCGCGGTGAAGCGCAAGACCAAGGAGACCGACGTCGAGGTCGAAATCGATCTCGACGGACAAGGTCGCGCGTCGGTCGCAACCGGCATCGGCTTCCTCGATCATATGCTCGATCTGCTGGCGCGGCACTCGCGCATCGACATCACGGTCAAGGCCAAGGGCGACCTGCACATCGATCATCACCACACCACCGAGGACGTTGGCATCGCGCTCGGCGCCGCCGTGCGCCAGGCGCTCGGCGACATGAAAGGCATCACCCGTTATGCCGATGTGCACGTGCCGATGGACGAAGCGCTCACTCGTGTGGCGATCGATATTTCCGGACGACCGTTACTGGTGTTCAAGGCGGAGTTCGTGCGCGACAAGGTAGGCACCTTCGACACTGAACTGGTGCAGGAGTGGTTCCATGCCTTCGCTATGAATTCCGGGATCACGCTGCACGCCGAGTGCCTGTATGGGACGAACGACCACCACATTGCCGAGTCATGCTTCAAGGGCCTGGCGCGCGCGTTGCTCGCCGCGGTGGCGATCGATCCACGTGCCAAGGACGAGATACCGTCGACCAAGGGCTCGCTCGGGCGTTAGTCGTTCGGACCGGCGCCGTCGGGACGCCCTGGAATGACCGAAGTGAGTTGAGAGTAACAATGCCCACATTCACCGTGCACCAGCCGCCGCCGAAGCCGGGCGAAACGACGAGCACCCCCGAGCGCTTCCTGTTCCTGCGCGACGGATTCCACTTCTGGGCCTTCGTACTAGCACCGTTCTGGCTGCTGCGTTACCAGCTATGGGTCGGCTTTGCGGTCTATCTCGCGGGCAGCGCCGTGATTGCTGTCGTGCTCGGCGTGGTCCGCGCGCCGTTGGCGGTGCAAGGGCTCGCCGGCGTGCTGGTGGCGTTGCTGATCGGCTTCGAGGGGGCGACTATTCGCCGCCGCAAGCTGGCGCGACGCGGCTGGAAGATGCTCGGCTTCGTGGTCGGCGACAACACCGAGATGGCGGAGCGCCGTTTCTTTGCCGAGTGGGTAAAGCGTGCCGAGACGCCGCCGCCAAGCGCGCCGCTGGTCACGCCGGAACCGGCGTACGCTAAGCCGCGCAGACCGCCGTCGCCATCGGACGTAATCGGATTATTTCCGAAACCCGGTGGCGGCCGATGAGTGTTGTCATCGTCGACTACGGCTCGGGCAATCTTCACTCGGCAGCAAAGGCGTTCGAGCGCGCCTCGCGCGAGAGCGGGCACGACCAGCCGATCCGAGTCACCAGCAATCCGGTGGAAGTCACGTGTGCAGATCGCGTGGTGCTGCCGGGCGTCGGTGCCTTCGCCGACTGTCGGCGCGGGCTCGACGCGATCCCCGGCATGATCGACGCGCTAGAACGCGCGGTGCGCAAACAGGGCCGGCCGTTCTTCGGTATCTGCGTCGGGATGCAGTTAATGGCCGAGCGCGGCCGCGAATATCAAGTGACGCCGGGGTTGGGCTGGATCTCCGGCGAGGTCGATCGCATCGCGCCGAGCGATCCGAATCTGAAAATCCCGCATATGGGCTGGAACACCCTCGACAAGCTGAAAATGCACCCGCTGCTCGACGATATAGCGCTCGGGCCGGATGGGCTGCACGCCTATTTTGTGCACTCGTATGAACTTAAGCCTGCGCACCGCGGCGACCTGGTGGCGCAGGTCGATTACGGCGGCCCGCTCACCGCTATCGTCGGCCGCGACAACATGGTTGGTACGCAGTTTCACCCAGAGAAGAGCCAGCGCCTCGGACTGAGGCTGATCGCGAATTTTTTGAAGTGGAAGCCGTGATTCTTTTTCCGGCCATCGATCTGAAGGAAGGCCTCGCCGTGCGGCTGCAGCAGGGCGACATTGCGCGCGCGACTGTGTTCCATCGCGACCCGTCGGCGCAGGCCCGCATCTTCGAGATGCAGGGCTTCGAATATCTGCACGTCGTCGACCTTGACGGCGCCTTCGCCGGCAAGCCGGTGAACGCTAGCGCTGTCGACCGCATCCTGGAGAGCATCAGCATCCCCGTGCAGCTCGGCGGCGGCATTCGCGACACCGCGACCGTTGAGACTTGGCTCGAGAAGGGCGTCAACCGCGTCATCATCGGCACTGCGGCGGTGCAGGATCCGCCATTCGTCAAGCAAGCGGCGCGCGACTATCCGGGCAAGATCGCGGTCGGGCTCGACGCGCGCGATGGCAAGGTCGCAGTCGAAGGCTGGGCGGCGACTTCCGAACTGTCGGCGCTCGAGATCGCCAAGCGCTTCGAGGATGTCGGTGTGGCCGCGATTATCTACACTGACGTGACGCGCGACGGCATGCTCCAGGGCCTCAACCTCGACGCCACGATCGCGCTCGCCGAGGCGACCTCAATCCCGGTGATCGCCTCGGGCGGGCTCGCTTCGCTCGACGATATCCGGGCCCTGCTACAGCCCCGCGCCAAGAAGCTCGAAGGCGCCATCGCCGGCCGCGCGCTCTATGACGGACGACTCGACGCGGCGGAGGCACTCAAGCTCATCCGCGAAGCCAAGGCCGCCTGAACCATGTTCAAGGTCCGCTTGATTCCCTGCCTCGACGTGAAGGATGGCCGCGTCGTTAAGGGAGTCAACTTCGTCAATCTGCGCGACGCCGGCGATCCAGTGGAGGCGGCCATTGCCTATGACGGGGCTGGCGCCGATGAACTGACCTTCCTCGACATCACGGCAAGCCACGAGAACCGCGACACCATCTTCGACGTGGTGCAACGCACGGCAGAGGCCTGTTTCATGCCGCTCACGGTCGGCGGCGGCGTGCGCACTATCGGCGACATCCGCAAGCTACTCACCTGCGGCGCCGACAAGGTGTCCATCAACACCGCGGCAGTAAACCGGCGCCTCTTCGTGAAGGAGGCGGCGGAGAAGTTCGGCGACCAGTGCATCGTAGTGGCGATCGATGCCAAACAGGTGTCGAAGGCACCGGCGCGCTGGGAGATCTTCACCCACGGCGGCCGCAAGCCGACCGGCATCGACGCGGTCGCCTACGCCAAGGAGGTGGTCTCGCTCGGCGCCGGCGAAATCCTGCTCACCTCGATGGATCGCGACGGCACCAAGATGGGCTACGACGTTGCGCTCACCCGCGCGATCGCCGACACCATTATGGTGCCGGTGATCGCCTCCGGCGGCGTCGGTACGCTCGAACATTTGGTGGAGGGCATCCGCGACGGCCATGCCACCGCGGTGCTAGCCGCCTCGATCTTCCACTTCGGAGAGTACAGCGTGCGGCAAGCCAAGGAATATATGGCCAAAGCCGGCCTGCCGATGCGGCTCGATCCGTGATAGAGGACCGCGTATGAGCAATTTCACGCTGGCCGATCTGGAGAAAAGGGTTCACGAGCGTGCCAAGGCGAGCGCCGCGGAATCCTATACGCGTTCGCTGATCGATAGGGGCGTCGCCCATTGCGCAAAGAAGCTCGGCGAAGAGGCGGTGGAGACCGCCATGGCCGCCGTGCAGAAAGACAATAGTCGCATGATCGAGGAAGCGGCGGACCTCCTCTACCATCTGTTCGTTCTGCTGGAGGCGCGCGGCATCACGCTAGCCGAAGTCGAGGCGGAGCTCGAAAAGCGCGCGACGCAATCCGGCCATCAGGAGAAAGCATCGCGGGACAAATAGCCTAATGGAACAGCGCACCGAAGAAACTCTCTCGCCCTACCGCACCTTCTCGCGCGCAGAATGGGCAGCGTTGCGGGCTGACACGCCGATGACGCTGATGTCGGAAGAGGTCACGCGGCTGCGCTCGCTGCATGACCGGCTCGACCTCAACGAGGTCGAGGAGATCTATCTGCCGCTGTCGCGCCTCCTCTCGCTCTATGTGGCGGCGACGCAGCGGCTGTTCCGCGCGCAGGAGCGCTTCCTCGGCACCGAGGAGGTGAAAATGCCGTTTATCGTAGGCGTCGCCGGTTCGGTCGCAGTGGGCAAGTCAACCACAGCGCGCGTGCTGCAAGCCTTGCTGGCGCGCTGGCCGAACGTGCCGAAAGTCGACCTCATCACTACCGACGGCTTTCTCTATCCGAATGCGATCCTCGAGCGCGAAGGGCTGATGGAGAAGAAGGGCTTTCCGGAAAGCTACGACCTGCCAGCACTGCTGCGATTCCTGACCAACGTGAAAGCCGGAAGACGGCCGGCCCGCGCACCGGTCTATTCACATCTGATCTATGACGTGATGCCAAATCAATGGATCGAAATCGACCGACCTGACATCCTGATCGTCGAGGGGCTGAACGTGCTGCAGACCGGCCGCGTGCCCAAGGACGGCAAGGCGATCCCCTTTGTGTCGGACTTCTTCGATTTCTCGGTCTATCTCGACGCCGCCGAGGATGTACTCAAATCCTGGTACGTGCACCGCTTCCTGACGCTGCGCAGCACCGCCTTCCGCGACCCGAAATCTTACTTCCACCGCTATTCGAACTTGTCCGACGCGGCAGCGATCGAGACCGCTTCATCGATCTGGACGCGCATCAACCTGGTTAATCTGCACGAGAACATTATCCCGACGCGCCAGCGCGCCGACCTAATCCTGAAAAAGGTCGAAACCCACGAGGTCGAGGAAGTATCGCTGCGAAAGTTGTGAGCGTCAGGCGGCGCGCCTGCTCACATCAAAATGCTGGAGATAGCGCTTGCTGATCGCCGTTACCGGCAACACGATTAGCACGTCGGTGGTGCCGAATTCACGGTCAATTACCGCGCCGTCGCCGATATAGGCGCCGAGCCGCAGGTACCCCTTAATCAGCGGCGGCAGCACGCGCAGCGCTTCTTTGGGATCGATTGATTCTTTGGACATTCGGTTCATCTCGACATAGCGCTTGGGCAACGCCCGCGCCCGCCACTCCTCCGGCGCTCGCGCATAGTGGTGCAGGAAGGACAGCGGCAGCGCCAGCTGCCTCGGCTCGGTGCTGTCCAGACTGGCGCAGCCGAACATCACGTCGGTGCAGTTCTGCTGGATATAGGCGGAGATGCCGTACCACAGCAGCTCGACCGTGCGCTTGTTGCGATAGGGCGCGAGCACGCACGAACGGCCGAGCTCGAGGAATTGGAAATTCTGATGGCGTTGTATCAAACCTCCAATGTCGAATTCGACGGAGGTGTAGAAGCCGCCGTAATCCTCGGCCAAAGGTTGGCGTAACAACCGGTAAGTGCCGACAACCGCCGGACGGTTGGCGTTCTGTGCATCGCGCGAGCCGTGATCTAGCACCAGCAGATGGTCGCAGATCGCGTCATAGGCATCGACATCTCGGCGCGCGAACAGGCGCCCAGGGTTCGCGATCGCCGAACCTTCTTGATAGAAAACGCGGTAACGCAGCTTTTGCGCCTGCCGCACCTCTGCGGCGGTCTGCGCTAGGCGTACCTCAAGCGACCCGATGCGACCCAGGCTGCGACTCGGCCGATGCGCACGTGCAGCCCAGGCTTGCAATCCGCCATAGGCTTGCAGCGCCGAGATCAGGCTGGGGACCGCCGGCCCGGCGGAGGTGGGCTTGAAACGTTCGAACAGATTACGCGGGGAACTGATCCTATCCCGGCGTGCCATGCGTTACTTGCCCCTGTTCCGGCGCGAAAGCCGTGCGCCCGCCGACGAATCAACGCTGGTTAACGAGACAGCATGTTCGGGACACGGAATTATGACAAGGCGGGGAGACGCACTCAGGCGGCCAGTCTGGCGGCCGCCGCCTCCAAGGCCTCACGTAGGCGCTCGCGCTCGAGCGGTTTGACCAGCAGACCGTCCATGCCGGCGGCAAAGCAGGCTTCACGGTCTTCCGCCTGAGCGTTGGCGGTGAGCGCCAGCATCCGTGTCGGCGGCTCGTCGGCTGCGGCTTCGGCCGCACGGATGCGGCGACCGGCTTCAAGACCGTCCATCACCGGCATCTGCACGTCCATCAGAACCAGGTCGTAAGGCGTGCCGGCGGCGCGCGCGGCGGCCCAAGCTTCAACGGCGGCTTTGCCGTCACGGACGACCGTCGGTCGATGGCCGAGCCGCGTGAGCAGCACACGCGCGAGCAATGCGTTGATCTCGTTGTCCTCGGCCACGAGCACCGACAGCCCCTTGCCGCGCGTGGCGGCGCCAACCGCGTCGGCGGCGGACGTTTCCGCCGGCGCGTGCTCGAAAGCGTCGCCATTGCGCAGGCGCGCGGCGAGCGAGGCGACACGCACCGGCTTGACCAAGTAGCCGCTGAAGCCCGCCGCCTTCAATGCGGGAAGCTCATGTCGGTCCGCCGGGCGGATCAGCACGATGCCGCGCGCTACGTTATGCCGTGTGAGGTCGCCGTCGGCGATCAGGCTGCGCGCGATCGGATAATCGACTAGCAGTGCATCCCAGCGCCTTTTTGCTAGCAGCGCGGCGGTGCTTTCCTTGTAGGTCGCGGTCTGCGTCTCGGCGCCCCAGCCTCCAAGCCGGCGCGCCAGCAACGACGATTCGATTTGCGTGGCCGTAGCGATCAAGATGGCCTGGCCGCCGAGATCCGGCGCCGCGCATTGCGGCGCCTCGGCGTCCGGCGCAGGCGACAGCGGCAGAGTGACAGTGAAAGTTGCACCATGCCCCGGCTCGCTGTCGACGACGATCTGACCGGCCATGCGTTCAACGATGCGCTTGGAGATGGCGAGGCCAAGGCCGGTACCGTTGAACTTCCGAGTCGAGGAACCGTCGGCCTGCTCGAAGTCGCGGAAGATGCGGTCGTGGTCCTCGGACTTGAGGCCGATGCCGGTATCACGCACCAGGAGTCGAATCTGATTGGCTCGTTCGTCAGGATCGACGATTACCGCGACGCCGCCTCGCTCGGTGAACTTGATAGCGTTGCCAACGAGATTGAGGAGCACTTGACGCAAGCGTGCTTCATCGCCCATCAACTTATCGGGCAACCGGTCATCGATGAACGAAACGATGTCGATGCCCTTCGCCTGCGCGCGCGGCGCCAGCAGCTCGACGGTTTCCTCGACGAGCGTGGTGAGCGCGAATGGACGCACTTCCAGCTCGAGTTTGTCGGCCTCGATCTTGGAGAAATCGAGAATCTCCTCGATCAGAGACAACAACGTTTTGCCCGAAGACTTCGCCATACTGACGTAGGTGAGTTGTTCGGGGGTGAGCTCGGTATCGAGTAGCAGGTCGTTCATGCCGAGAATGCCATTGAGCGGCGTGCGGATCTCGTGACTCACGGTGGCGAGGAAACGCGACTTAGCGCGGTTGGCGGCCTCCGCCTGATCGCGCGCCGAAGCAAGCGCCTGCTCGGCCTCGATACGATAACTGACGTCGCGGCCGACGGCTTGCGTCTCGGCGCCAACATCGCCGCGCACGACGACTTCACGCCAGGCGATCCAGCGGGCGCTGTCGCCACTAGCAACGCTTTGGTCGTGCACGCGGGTGCCGTCGGCGAGCACACTGACCGGCCCTTGCGCGACAACAGGCAATTCCGCCGCGGTACCGATCAGTTCCTCTCGGTTGACCCCGGCTAGCGCGCAGAAGGCGTCGTTGGCATAAGTGATGTGGCCGTGCGTGTCGCGCCGCACTATCAGATCGCCTTGCGCTTCCAGGAGGCTGCGCGCGCGCTCCTCGTTCTCGCGCAACTCCCAATAATCGTCGGACAGCTCCTCGATACGTCTCTCCAGACTGCGGATTTTCTCTGCACGATCGCGCTGGCGCATCATCAGGAAGGCGATGCCGGCGCAGGCCGCGGCGAACAGGGCGCCGACGCCGGTCGCGTAGGCATAAGGATCGTAATGCGAACCCTGAAGCCGGACACCGGTCACGAAGCCAAGCCAACCCGATACGACTGTCATGGTGGCAACGGCCGATCGGCCAAACAGCATTAGCGCTGCCTTGTTGCGCGCACGCTTGCGTGCCCGTCGGGTGATCGAACCGGCTGATCGCGACCCCATGTTCCGCGCCTTTCCCCGTATGTTTTGCGGGGCATTAGGAGCCGGGAACGTTGCAATTCTGTTCCTCCATGCGCGCACAGCCGCGAACGTGGTGAAGGGGCCGTAAAAAGCAGCAACCGCATCATCCCGAATAGTGGGAACCAGTTATCAAAAGAGCATTTAGAATAGAAACCGGTGACATAGACTCCCGACGACGGCTTAAGTGGACAATTGTTAGCAGAAACAACGGCTTAGCGCTTGTGCTCTTGGTAGCGGGCTGCGCCGCGGAGCAGGAGCTTAAGCTCTGGCGGCACGGGCTGATCGAGCGTATGGGCGACGCTGGTTTTTCGATGATGGTCGGGCGCAACGGTTTTGCCGAGAGGCAAGGCCTCAAGGTCGAAATCGTCCCCTTCAAGAATGGGGCGACCGCGCACAAGCCACTGCTGGCCGGCGAGATCGACGCATCGCGCCTCGATGGCTCCCGCGCGTATCGGGCCGAGCCGGAAATCGCGGAAATGATCGTAGTCGGTGGTGGCGATGGTTAGCTGCACGCTCACGCTGCTACGCTGGCGGCTTGCGCTTGGCTTCGATCTTGTCCCAGAACAGCTCGGCGACATCCGGGCCGCCGAGACTCTTGATGGCGCGAATTCCTGTGGGAGAAGTGACGTTGATCTCGGTGAGATAGCCGTCGATCACGTCGATGCCGACAAACAGAAGGCCGCGCTCGCGTAAAGGAGGACCAATGCGCTGGCAGATTTCCTTCTCGCGCTTAGTGAGCTCCGTCGCTAACGGCTCGCCGCCGCGCACCATGTTGGAGCGCAAGTCGTCGGCGGCCGGAATGCGGTTGACCGCGCCGGCGAATTCACCGTCGATCATAATAATGCGCTTGTCGCCGTTTCTGATGGCGGGGAGGAACTTCTGCACCACCCACTGCTCGCGGAAGACGGCAGCGAACATGTCATAGAGCGAGCCGAAGTTGAGGTCTTCTGCGGCCAGCCGGAACACCGCTTCGCCACCTTTGCCGTAGAGCGGCTTCATCACGATGTCGCCGTGCTCGGCACGGAATGCCTTGATCTCGGCGAGGTCGCGGGTGAGCAGCGTCGGCGGCATCAGGTCGGGAAATTCGGTGACGTACATTTTCTCCGGCGCATTGCGAACGTGCGCCGGGTCGTTAACCACCAAGGTCTTTGGATGGATGCGCTCGAGCAGATGCGTCGTGGTGACGTAAGCGAGGTCGAAGGGCGGATCCTGGCGCAACAGAATCACGTCGAACTGCGAAAGCTCCACCCGGCGCGGCTCGTCCAGCGTGAAATGATCGCCTACCTGATCGCGCACGTTGAGGTTTTCGACCGTGGCGAACAGGTGGCCGTTGAGCAGCGCCAACCGATCGGGGGTGTAGTAGGAAAGCTCGTGGCCGCGCCTTTGCGCCTCCAGCAATAGGGCGAAGGTCGAATCGCCCTTGATGTTGATCCGCTGGATCGGATCCATCTGCACCGCGATTTTCAGGCTCATGGCCGGCTCTAGCGCTCGTTTAGACGGCGGAAGCTTAAGGAAAACAAAGCGTTAACATTTTCCCGCCACTCTGGCCATCCGGCCTTGCGGGGCACGGGGGTGGACTTGTGACATTGCCGAAGCTTTCAATTGCCGCCAAGCTCTACGTAATCTTCGCACTGATGGCCACTACGACAGTCGCCTTGTCGGTGATCGCAGTGACGTCCGCACGCCATCATGCGGTGCTGACCGACGAATTCGAATCCGCCAATGCCAGCACCTGGAACGTCGCCAAGGTCGACGGGCTGATTTATGCGGTCGTGATGGAGTCACGCGGCGTTTACATGTCGAGCGACATAAAGACCTCGAAGGTCTACGCCGATGGTATTCTCAAGTTCAACGATCAAATCGCCAAGGTCGTAGAGGACTGGAAGAAATCGGTGCGCGACGACGATGCCGAATTGTTCGGCCAATTCTCCCAGCGCATAGCGCAGTTTATCGAATTCCGCAGGGAGCTGGCGCGGCTCGGCACCGAGATTAGCCCGGCAGCCGGCCGCGAATGGGGCGACAACGACGCTAACCGGAACGTGCGCAAGGCGCTGAACAGCGATCTGGAAAAACTTCGCGATCTTTATGGTAAACGCGCGATGCGAGTTTACAATGAGATCGATGCCGGCATCGACAACACGGCCATGTGGCTAAGCGTGCTCGCCAGCTTTGCTGTCGTGCTGGCACTTGTGGGTGTCCTGGTGATATCGCGCAACGTTGCCAAGCCGATTGCCGATATCACGCACATAACCGAAATGGTCGCCGCCGGTAATGACTCGATTGCGATTCCGTTCAGCGAACGCCGTGACGAGATCGGCGCACTGGCGCGCACCATCGCGGTGTTCCAGCGCGCCATGCGGCACAACCAAGAACTCAATCGTACCGTGCGCAACGACGCTGAATTGCGCACGCAACGTCAGGAGCTAATGTCGAGCCAAGTCGCGCACTTCTCCGCCGAAGTGGAAGCGACGCTCGCCAAGCTAGGGCGCATTTCCGATCAGATGCTGGCGGCCTCTACGCAGCTCGCCAGCACCGCCGACGATGCCTCGGCCAAGACCCAGCAGGCGGCCACGGCTTCCGCGGACGCGTCAGCCAACGTGCGCGACATCGCTTCGGCCGCCAACGAGTTGTCCGCTTCGGTCAACGAGATCGACCGGCAGGTCGCGCAGTCGAACGCGATTGTCAACAAGGCGGTGAATGAAGCCAGCCGCACCAATCTTGCGGTGCAGGAGCTGGGCGAGGCGGCCACCCGCATCGGCGACGTGGTTAAGCTGATTACCGGCATTGCCGAGCAAACCAATCTACTAGCGCTCAACGCCACCATTGAAGCCGCGCGCGCCGGCGAGTCCGGGCGCGGCTTCGCCGTGGTCGCCGGCGAAGTGAAGGCGCTCGCCGGCCAGACCAGCCGCGCCACCGAGGAGATTTCGGCGCAAATCGCCAGCATGCAGCGCGCAACGACGCGGTCGATTGAAGCGATTAATGCCATCGAACACATCATCCGGGAGATCGGCGACATCAGCGGCGCCATCGCGGCTGCCGTCACCGAGCAGGGCGCAGCAACCACTGAAATTGCGCGCAGCGTCGAGATCGCCGCCAAACGTACAGTGGAAACCGCCGACGAGGTCAGCCTGGTGGGTGCCGCCACTGAAGGCACGCGCGCCAGCGCCAGCTCGGTAAAGGCCGTAGCCGACGATCTCGGCAGCGTCGCCGGATGCATCCGCGACCAGCTCGACTCCTTCTTCGCGCGGCTCAGCGCGTAATTCATATCCTAGGTGCGGGGAGCTAACTCGGCAGGCCATGATCGCCATCTTTGGCGAGTGCGAGCGCGCGCTGATAGACCTCGCGGCGCGGCCGGCCGGTGGCGAACGCCACTTCGCCGACGGCGTCCTTCACCGAAACGCGCGCCAGCGCGCGGCGCAGCAATTCGTCGATGTCGTCAGCATTTTTGCCGCCGCCTCTGGGCGGCGCCACCACGATAACGATCTCGCCGCGCGTCTCGCCGCCGGCGGCATAATGACGGGCGAGCTTGTCGAGCGGCCCGCGACGGATTTCCTCGTGCAGCTTGGTCAACTCGCGGCAGATCGCGGCGTCACGCGGCCCGAGAGTCGAAGCGAGGTCGGCCAGCGCGGCGGGTAAGCGCGGCCCGCTTTCGAACAGCACCAGGCTTGCCGGAATCGACGCAAGCGCGACGATGCGTCTCTGCCGCGCAGCCTGGCTAGGCGGCAAAAATCCCTCGAAGAAGAAGCGGTCGGTGGGCAGACCGGCGGCACTGAGCGCGGTTAGCACCGCGGAAGCGCCCGGCACCGCGATCACCGCGTGGCCTGCCGCGCAGGCGGCGCGCACCAGCTTGTAGCCGGGATCGGAGATCAGCGGCGTACCGGCGTCGGAGACGAGCGCGACCGATTGGCCGTCGGCGAGGCGCGCGAGCAGCCGCGGCCGCGCCTCGGCGGCGTTGTGTTCGTGGTAAGGCGTGAGCTGCGTCGCGATCCCATAGTGTTCGATCAGCTTGCGGGTGACACGGCTGTCCTCGCAGGCGATGACGTCGGCGGCGGCAAGCGTTTCCAGCGCGCGCAAGCTGATGTCGCCCAGGTTTCCGATCGGCGTCGCCACCAGGTAAAGGCCGCCGGGCAGCGATGGTGCGCCGACGGGGCCGCCGCCGAACATGTAGTGGCGCGACTGGGGAGTACGCGCGGGTTTGCCATCGCTCGTCATGGCAGGCACTCTAGACGGGCGCATCGGGCACGTCATACCGTGGCAAATTCCCTATGATTTTCATTGCCTTAACTTTTCGCGGACAAAATGCCGGATTATCGTTACGAGTGGCGACGGGGGCCCGCGCTGCCGTTTTTTGGGGAGCGGCTATGGCCGGGGTGTTGCCCCGTCAGATTGTGATGCGCTGGCGCCGGCTGGGCTCCAGTCTATGCCTTGCCGTCGCGGCCGTCGCGCTCACCAACTGCGCCGGCGGCAATTCGGAGTTCTACAGCAATACGCCGCCACAACAATCGGCCGCGGCGCCGCCCGCGTCGACTCTAGGCGAAGGTCAGGTTCGCGTCGGGCTGATACTGCCACTGTCGGGGCAAGGCAATGCCGGTGTCGCCGCGCAGTCGATGAAGAACGCCGCCGAAATGGCGCTCGCTGACTTCAAGAACCCGAACATTCAGTTGCTTGTGAAGGACGACGGCGGCACGCCGCAGGGCGCGCAGGTCGGCGCGCAGCAGGCAATCAATGAGGGCGCCGAGATCATCATCGGGCCGCTGTTTGCGGAGGCGGTACGCGCTGTCGGCGCAACCGCGCGCCCGCACGGCATTCCGGTGATTGCGTTCTCGACCGACGCCAGCGTCGCCGCGCGCGGAGTTTATCTGCTGAGCTTCCTGCCTGAGACCGACGTTAAACGCATCGTCGATTACGTCGTCTCGCGCGGTAAGCGTTCGTTCGGCGCACTGCTGCCGGACAGCGCTTATGGCGCCGTGGTGGAAGCCGCCTTCCAACAGGAAGTGTCACGGCGCGGCGGCCGTGTTGTCGTGTTGGAGAAATATTCGACCGAGCCCGGCAAGATAGCCGAGGCGGCGCACCGCGTTGCGCAGGCAGTCAACCGCATCGACGCGATTTTCATTCCCGACAGCGCCGATGGTGTGCCGCAAGTAGTGCAGACACTGTTGAGCGATGGAGTGATCATCAATCGAGTGCAGTTGCTCGGTACAGGGCTGTGGGATGATCCGCGTATCTTCTCGACTCCGTCGCTGGATGGCGGCTGGTATGCGGCGCCCGAGTCAGCTGGCTTCCGCAATTTCTTGAGCCGCTATCGGTCTCGCTTCGGCCAGAATCCCGTACGCACGGCTACGCTCGCCTATGATGCTGTCACCTTGGTCGCGGCGCTGGTGAAGACGCAAGGCGCGCAACGCTTCAGCGAGCAGGTACTAACCAATTCGTCGGGTTTTGCTGGCGTCGACGGCGTCTTCCGTTTCCGCCCCGACGGCACCAACGAGCGCGGCCTTGCGGTGATGCGCGTTGCGCCATCGGGTGGCCAGGTCGTCAGTCCGGCGGCGAAGACGTTCGGATCAGGCACCTGATCAAGGTCAGGCGGCGAGATCCGCCACCACCGCATCGAGAACGGGAAATCCGCTCGGAGTCACGCGCAGACGGCCGCCCGCGGTGGTCTCTACTGCGCCTTCGTCGCGTAGTATGGAGATGCGCTCTGGATTGAGCGTGCGGCCAGCGAGTGCACTGTAGCGCTTGGGGTCGATGCCTTCGGCGAGTCGCAGCCCCATCAGCAGATATTCGTCAGCCGTTTCGCCGGCGGTGAGCTTCTCGTCGACCACCAGGCCGTGGCCTGATGTCTCGACGCGCATGAGCCAGGTTTCCGGGTGCTTCTCGGTCTCAGTGGCGTAGCGGCGGCCGTCGATATGGAGCCGGCCATGAGCGCCCGGGCCGATGCCCGCATATTCGTGACCGCGCCAATAGATCAGATTGTGCCGGCATTCGCCGCCCGGTCGGGCATGGTTCGAGACTTCATAGGCGGGCAAGCCGGCGGCGCAGCAGATATCCTGTGTCAAATCGAAAAGGTCGCGCGCGGTGTGATCGTCGGGTACGGCGAGCTTGCCAGCTTGGTGTAGACCGGCAAAGGGTGTCTCCGGCTCGATGGTGAGCTGATAGAGCGACAGGTGATCGGCGGCGTGCGCGATCGCACGCTTGAGTTCGGCTACCCAGGCATCGAGCGTCTGACGCGGACGCGCGTAAATCAGGTCAAAGGAATAGCGATCGAAGATCGCGCGCGCGATGGCAATCGCGTCGAGCGCCTCCTGCACCGTGTGCTGGCGCCCGAGCCCCTTCAACGCAGCGTCGTCGAGCGACTGCACGCCGAGCGACACGCGATTGACGCCGGCGGCGCGGTAGCCGCGGAAGTTCGCCGTCTCCACGCTGGTCGGATTTGCTTCCAGCGTCACCTCAATGTTTGCGACTACCCTCCAGTGCAGGGCGATGGCGTCGATAATCGCCTGCACTGAAGCGGGCCGCATCAGCGACGGAGTGCCGCCGCCAAAAAAAATGCTCGACACCGTGCGGTGGCCGATGCGCGCGGCGGTCGATGCGAGCTCAGCCTTGAACGCGCGCACGAAGCGCGCCTCGTCAATCCCGCTGTGGCGCACATGGCTGTTGAAGTCGCAATACGGGCACTTCGATAGGCAGAACGGCCAGTGCACATAGACCGCGAAGGGATCAGCTAAATTCATGTTATCCATTATAGAGCGCGCCAGGTCAGCAGCCAGCGGTAACGCGTTTTTTGCTGGTGAAAGTTGATTAAAGTTGTAATTACGAATTCAGCGCAAGCAGGCCGCCGCGAGTTTCATGAAGGCGCGCGAGCGATGCGAGAGATTCTGGCCCTTAGGCGGTAGCCCGTGCTTTTCCTCGGAGCTCATCTCGCCGAAGGTGCGCTCGAATCCATCGGGCTTGAACAACGGATCATAGCCGAACCCCTTATCGCCTCGCGGCGGCCACACGGCGACGCCGTCGACGCGGCCTTCGAACTGCTCCACATGCCCGTCCGGCCAGGCTAGGCATAGCACGGCGACGAAATGCGCGCGCCGCTGTTGCGGCGATCGGGCACCGCGCTCGATCAACAGCGTCTGGATCTTGTTCATGGCTAAACGGAAGTCTTTGTCGGGGCCCGCCCAGCGCGCGGAGTGTATACCAGGCTCGTCGCCGAGCGCATCGACGACCAGGCCAGAATCGTCGGCGAACGCCACGCGGTCGCTCGCCTTTGCCGCGGTCATCGCCTTGATGCGCGCGTTGTCGGCGAACGTACCGCCGGTCTCCGTCGGCTCGGCCAAACCGAGCTCGCCGGCTGACTGCGCCTCGATGCCATAGGATGCGAGCAGCTCGCGCATCTCCCTGAGCTTGCCTGGATTATGCGTGGCGATGACGACGGAGCCAGTGAGTTTCCGGCTCACATCACGGCCATTTTCTGCAAGCTTACTAGCTTCTCGATGCCCTTGCGTGCCAGCGCCAGAAGCACCTGAAACTGGTCTTCGCTAAATGGCATCTTTTCGGCGGTGGCCTGAATTTCGACGATACTGCCCGACCCGGTCATCACGAAATTGGCGTCGGTGTCGGCTTCCGCATCCTCCGCATAATCGAGATCGAGCACCGCCGTTCCCTTGCAAACGCCGCAGGAGACGGCGGCGATGTGGTCGCGTAGCACTTCGGCGCGCAGCATGTCGCGGTTCTTCATCCAGGTAAGGCAATCGGAAAGCGCCACCCAGGCGCCAGTAATCGAAGCGGTGCGGGTACCGCCGTCTGCCTGGATCACGTCGCAGTCGATGGTAATTTGCCGTTCGCCCAGCGCTGCGAGATCGACGACTGAGCGCAGCGAGCGGCCGATCAACCGCTGGATCTCCACGGTGCGGCCACCCTGCTTGCCGGCGCTTGCCTCGCGGCGGGTGCGCTCGGCGGTGGCGCGCGGCAACATGCCGTATTCCGCGGTGATCCAGCCGCGGCCCCGGCCCTTGAGCCAGAGCGGTAAGCGCTCCTCTAGGCTGGCGGTCACCAGCACATGAGTATCGCCGAATTTCACGAAACAGGACCCTTCGGCGTGCTTAACCACACCTCTCTCGAGCGAAACAGCGCGCAGCTCATCGACTTGCCGGCGACTTGGCCGCATCGGTCTAATTCTCTCTTTGGCTGGCCGCACACCATAACCATATGCATGGCTTGAACAAGTCCGCCGCGATGCGTCATTCTTAATTGGATACCGAGGAGTTTCCGGTGGCTTCCCACGACATTCCGATCGGCGCGAACCAAGTGAGCCTTGCGGCCCTCAATGAGCGTTCGCGGGAGATTTTCCGCCAGATCGTCGAAAGCTATCTCGCCACTGGCGAGCCGGTGGGCTCGCGCAACCTCGCGCGGCTCCTGCCGATCACACTGTCGCCAGCCTCGGTGCGCAACGTCATGTCGGATCTCGAGCGGCTCGGACTGATCTACGCACCGCATACCTCGGCCGGACGGTTGCCGACCGAACTGGGCCTACGCTTCTTCGTCGACGCACTGATGCAGGTCGGCGACTTGAGCGAGAGCGACCGCCGCTCGCTCGAGGCGCAGTTGGCGGCGGCGGGCCACGGCAAGTCGCTGGAAAGCGTGCTCACCGAAGCGTCGCAGACCTTGTCGGGCTTGACGCATTCGGCCGGCGTCGTGGTCACCGCGCAGTCTAATGCGCGGCTTAAACATATCGAATTCGTGCAGCTCGAGCCCGGGCGCGCGCTCGCGGTGCTGGTCGCGGAAGACGGCCAGGTGGAGAACCGCGTCCTCAGTGTGCCGGCCGGCTTGCCGACCTCGGCCCTAGTTGAGGCGGCAAATTTCATTAACGCGCGCATCCGAGGTAAAACGCTGGCCGAGCTGCGCGTCGGGATTGAGGCCGCGCTGGTGGCAGGGCAGGCCGAACTCGACCAGCTCACCCAGAAGATCATCGCGGCCGGGCTTGCCAGCTGGTCGGGCGGGGAAAGCGATGAGCGCAAACTCATCGTGCGCGGCCACGCCAACCTGCTCGAGGATTTGCATGCTCTGGAAGATCTCGAGCGGGTGCGCTCGCTGTTCGACGCACTGGAGACCAAGCGCGAGGTGATCGACCTGCTCGGCCGCGCCGAACGGGGCGATGGCGTACGCATCTTCATCGGCTCGGAGAACAAGCTGTTTTCGCTGTCTGGTTCCTCGACCATCGTGGCGCCCTATCGTGACAGCAAGGGTAGTATCCTGGGCGTGATCGGGGTGATCGGACCCACCCGGCTCAACTATGCCCGGGTCGTTCCGATGGTCGATTACACAGCACGGATCGTTAGCCGGCTGCTATCCGCATGAGCTTGATTTTTGGTGCGCGAGACCTGATATCCTCGGGGCAACACCATTTGAGTGGATGACGCACGATGAACGAGCCGAACGCTCGCCAGGCGGAAACTGCGGTCGCCGAGGCCGAAACGGCTACGGACAAGCCGGAAGCGGGGATCGCGGCCGAGCAGCCCGACCCGTTGGCTGAGGCCACGCGCGAAGCCGCCGAATACAAAGACAAGCTCCTGCGCACGCTCGCCGAGATGGAGAATCTGCGTAAGCGCACCGAGCGCGAGGTGGCCGACGCGCGACTCTACGGCAACGCCAACTTCGCGCGTGACGTGCTTCAAGTTGCCGACAACATGCAGCGCGCCTTCGAAACACTGGGCCCTGAACTGCGCGAGCAGGGCGACGCCAAGGTGAAATCGCTTGTCGAGGGCGTCGAGCTCACCGAGCGCGAACTCTTGAAAGTCCTCGAGAAGCACGGCGTGAAGAAATTCTCGCCGGCCGGCGAACGATTCGATCCGAATGTACACCAGGCAATGTACGAGATAGAGAGCGCCGAGCTGCCGCCCGGCCATGTGGCGCAGGTGATCCAGGCCGGCTACATGCTCAGCGACCGCGTGCTGCGGCCGGCCCTGGTGGCGGTGGTCAAGGCGCTGCCGAAATCGCCGCCGGCGTCCGCCAACGACAATCCGCCTCCGGGAAAGTGATCAGCGCTGCTGCGACTCGATTCCGTCGCGCACCGCGCGGAAACGGGTAAACAGCGAATCCCAATTGTCCTTGGGTCCGACGCCGACAATGCGCATAAATCCGCCGGTGCCGAAGCGTACCCATTGCACCACCGACAGCAGTTTATCGGTCGGCGACTTGGCCTCCCCCCTGATCTCGTAGCCTGGCATGCCACTGATCCGCATCGTGTCGCCCTGTTGCAAGCTGAGATTGCGGAGTGGCGACGAGAGCAACAGATCGCGTGCGAAATTGACGCGATCATTCGGCTGCTCCGGCGAACCGGAGCCGACAGAGACGATCATGTAAGGCTGGTCGCCCATGTCGTCGTTCGGACCCTCAGTGATGATGACGCCACCGGCCGGCAAGACCTTATTGACGCGGAACCCGGCGAGTTCACTGAGCTTGAACGGCAACAGCCCGAGCTGCTCGTCGATCGGGGTCGACCGCACAACAGCGCTGGCCAGGGCTTTGCGGATCACCGCGTCGGAATAGACGTTCGTCGCGGCGTCCGGCACTTCGACGTTGATCATCACCGTCAGGTCCTTGTCGATCGCAGCCGCCAAGAGCACCCATTTGTGCAGCTTCTGGTCATTGATCTGACCGCGGGCGGTAAGCAGCGTGCCGGCGCCCCAAGGAAGCGGAAAGGTCTCCCGCTTTACGTCGACGAGCCCCTTTTGGTCATCGCTTTGCAGTGCTCTATTCAGTTCGGGAAAGGCGGCCGCCGGCAGATCGAGGATGGCGACAGCGACGCTGCGGTCGCGGTCTTCGAAGCCGGGGAAACGATAGCTCGGCCTGAGGTCGCCGGGCGGCTCAAGCCCGACGCGCAGGCCGGGCGGAAACACCGGCCCAGCGGCGAAACCGGGCGCGGCGGCCAGCATGCCGGCGCTGAGTGCCAAAACGAATGCCAGGGAGCGAAAGGACATTACGTAATCAACCTTCCTGATCTTGCGACGAAGGTCTGGCTAACCGGTCTAGGCCCGCGCGGCAATGGTTTGCGCCCCTTTCCGGGAATCGCGAATTCGTGAGCGGCTGACTTGCGAGGCGGGGTGGCCCTCCTATATGAGCCATTGAGCCGCGCAAATGCGGCAAAAAGCGTGTTCAGGGGGCTGGATCGGGGGTCTGCGGAATGGGCCGCAGACATAACCCATTCGGGCGCCAAGTGGCCCGGCCGGCTCGCCGCAATTGAGAGGAAGAACCATGGGAAAGGTCATTGGCATCGACCTCGGCACCACGAATTCGTGCGTCGCCGTCATGGAAGGCAAAAACCCTAAAGTCATCGAGAATGCCGAAGGCATGCGCACCACGCCTTCGATCGTCGCCTTCAGTGACGATGGCGAGCGTCTGGTCGGCCAACCGGCTAAGCGCCAGGCGGTCACCAATCCGGAAAAGACCATCTTCGCGGTCAAGCGCCTAATCGGACGGCGCTACGACGATCCGATGGTCGAGAAGGACAAGAAGCTTGTCCCCTACAAGATCACCAAGGCATCGAACGGCGACGCTTGGGTCGAGATCGAGGGCAAAACCTATTCGCCCTCGCAGATCTCCGCCTTCATCCTGCAGAAGATGAAGGAAACGGCAGAAGCCTATCTCGGCAGCAAGGTCGAGCAAGCCGTGATAACCGTTCCTGCCTACTTCAACGACGCTCAGCGTCAGGCCACCAAGGATGCCGGCAGGATCGCGGGCCTCGAAGTTCTGCGCATCATCAACGAGCCAACGGCGGCCGCGCTCGCCTACGGGCTCGACAAGCGGAAGAGCGGCACTATCGCGGTCTATGATCTCGGCGGCGGCACTTTCGATATTTCGATTCTGGAAATTGGCGACGGCGTATTCGAGGTGAAGTCGACGAACGGCGACACGTTCCTGGGCGGCGAAGACTTTGACATGCGCCTAGTCAACTATCTCGCCGATGAATTCCAGAAGGAGCAGGGCATCGACCTGCGTCGCGACAAGCTTGCGCTCCAACGGCTCAAGGAAGCCGCCGAGAAGGCGAAGATCGAGCTATCGTCGACGACCCAGACCGAGATCAACCTGCCGTTTATTACGGCGGATGCTTCTGGTCCGAAGCATATGACGATGAAGCTCACCCGCGCTAAGTTCGAGGCGCTGGTCGACGACCTCATCCAGAAGACTATCCAGCCCTGCCGCCAGGCGATGAAGGACGCCAGCGTGTCGGCGGCGGAGATCAACGAAGTCGTCCTGGTCGGCGGCATGACGCGTATGCCGAAGGTGCAGGAAGTCGTGAAGCAGTTGTTCGGCAAGGAGCCGCACAAGGGCGTCAACCCGGACGAAGTCGTTGCGGTCGGCGCTGCCATCCAGGCAGGCGTTCTCCAAGGCGATGTCAAGGACGTGTTGCTGCTCGACGTAACCCCACTTTCGCTCGGCATCGAGACGCTGGGCGGCGTCTTCACCCGCATCATCGATCGCAACACCACGATCCCGACCAAGAAGAGCCAGGTCTTCTCCACCGCCGAGGATAACCAGAATGCGGTCACCATTCGCGTCTTCCAGGGCGAGCGCGAGATGGCGTCCGACAACAAGCTGCTCGGCCAGTTTGACCTAGTGGGCATTCCGCCGGCACCACGGGGCGTGCCCCAGATCGAAGTTTCCTTCGACATCGACGCCAACGGCATTGTCAACGTGTCCGCCAAGGACAAGGCGACCAGCAAGGAGCAGCAGATCCGCATCCAGGCATCGGGCGGCTTGTCCGAAGCCGACATCGAGAAGATGGTCAAGGACGCGGAAGCGCACGCCGACGAGGACAAGAAGCGCAAGGCCGCGGTCGAAGCCAAGAACCATGCCGAGGCGCTGGTGCATTCCACCGAGAAGGCACTCGCCGAGCATGGCTCGAAGGTCGGCAACGCTGAGCGCACTGCGATCGAGAATGCCATGGCGGACCTCAAAGAGGCCCTGAAAGGCGATGACTCGAACGCAATCCAGCAGAAAACCAACGCGCTGGCGCAGGCCTCCATGAAGCTCGGCGAGGCTATGTATAAGGCACAACAAGAAGCACAGGCTGCGCCTGGCACCGGCGGCGCCGCCGCGGGCGAGAAGAAAGAGGACGTGGTCGACGCGGAATTCACCGAGGTCGACGACAAGAACAGCAAGAAGTCCGCCTAAAGGTTAAGGCGGCCGCCGTGCACTCATCGGCAATCGGAAAATGCATCACCCCCGGGTTCAAACCCGGGGGTGACTATTTCGGGACGAGCAGCGCGCGGCCGAATCAAGTACGGCTATAGCGTTCTGATCGAAGCGGGATCGGCATGTCCAAGCGCGACTACTATGAGGTCCTGGGCGTATCGCGCACCTGCGGCGAGGCCGAGCTCAAATCGGCATTCCGCAAGCTCGCCATGCAGCATCATCCGGACCGCAATCCCGGCGATGGCGAATGCGAGCACCGCTTCAAGGAAATCAACGAGGCCTATGACGTGCTCAAGGACGGCGACAAGCGGGCCGCCTATGACCGTTTTGGGCACGCCGCCTTCGAGCACGGCGGCATGGGCGGCGGCCACGGCTTCGGCGCCGATTTCGCCCACAGCTTTGCCGATATCTTCGACGATCTGTTTGGTATGGGCGGCGGGCGGCGTGGGCGTACGCAAGGGCGCGAGCGCGGCTCGGATCTTCGCTACAACATGGAGATCAGCCTCGAGGAAGCCTACGCGGGAAAGACCGCACAGATCCGCATCCCGACCTCGGTGACCTGCGAATCATGCTCCGGCACCGGCGCCAAGGCCGGCAGCAAGCCGAAGTCATGCGCCACCTGCGGCGGCGCGGGCAAGGTCAGGCATGCGCAGGGTTTCTTCACGCTCGAACGTACGTGTCCGGCCTGTCACGGGCAGGGGCAGGTAATCGAAAATCCGTGCCCCTCCTGCGCCGGCGCAGGACGGATCACGCGCGAGCGGACACTTTCGGTCAACATCCCGGCAGGCGTCGAGGACGGAACCCGCATTCGACTCGCTGGTGAAGGCGAGGCCGGCTTGCGTGGTGGGCCGACGGGCGACCTCTATATTTTCCTCTCGCTTGCCCCGCACGAATTCTTCCAGCGCGACGGCGCCGACCTGCACTGTCGTGTGCCGATCTCGATGGTGACGGCGGCGCTCGGAGGAGAATTCGAGGTACCGTCGATCGACGGCAGCCAGGTGCGGGTCAAGGTGCCCGGCGGTACCCAGGTCGGCCGCCGTTTCAGGCTGTCCGGCAAGGGCATGCCGGTGCTACGCTCGAAACAAAGTGGCGACATGTACGTTCAGGTAGCGGTGGAAACGCCGCAAAATTTGACCAAACGGCAGCGGGAGCTGCTGGTGGAATTCGAAAAGCTCTCGTCCGAACACACCCAGCCTGAATCGGCGAGTTTCTTCAGTAGGGTAAAGGATTTTCTCGATGCGTTCGGAAATCGCCGCAGCCATTCTGGATAGCCATCTTGACCGCCTGCCCGGCGCCCTATAGGCGTAAAAGTTCCTCGCCTAATAAAAGCCGCCCGCACGCGTGACTCTGCAACATGTCCTCACCTTCAGTCGTCCGCGTCGAAAGAAAGCCTCTGCGTCTCGATGACGAGATGCAATTCATCCGTTCCTGGATCGAAAAGCCGCTCTCGACCGGCGCGGTGATGCCGTCGAGCAAGGCCCTGGCGCGCACTATGGCGCGCTACGTCGATGCGGAGGCGAGCGGTCCAGTGATCGAATTGGGGCCGGGCACCGGCCCGGTGACCGAGGCGCTCGTCGAGCACGGCATCGATCAGTCGCGGCTGATCCTGGTCGAATTCAACCCCGATTTCTGCCGCCTGCTGCGCACGCGTTATCCCGAGGCGACCGTGGTGCAGGGCGATGCCTATCGGTTGCGCCGGATCGTGGAAGTATATGTGCGCGAGCCCGCTGCGGCGGTGGTGTCGGGACTGCCGCTGCTCACCAAGCCGCTGCGCACCCGGCTGCGCCTAATGGCAGATGCTGTGGGCCTGCTCGCCCCGGGCGCGCCCTTTGTTCAATTCACGTATGCGATGGTGCCGCCGATCCCCAAGGCGCTGTCGGGCATCAGGGTAGTAGCGTCCGAGTTGATCTGGCTGAACCTGCCGCCGGCACGCGTGTGGGTCTATCGCGGGCGATAGGCGATCGCAGGCTATCGTATCGTAGTGCCCGGCCTGTGCCGGGCATCAACGTCTTTAGAGTACGCGGATGGTTGCGTTGAAGATCCTCGTCTTCCCCG
>Ga0207786_100005_pt1 | contig 35638 bp, 33 predicted proteins | sample LuqExpMetageno76_FD_187833 | JGI IMG/M metagenome (GOLD analysis project Ga0207786, IMG submission 187833) | Tropical forest soil microbial communities from Luquillo Experimental Forest, Puerto Rico - Sample 76 (SPAdes) | ecosystem: Environmental > Terrestrial > Soil > Tropical forest ...
TCCCGATACGTTCTCCGGCATGTACCAGCTTTGGGTGCAGAAAAGCTGACAGGAAAAATTCCCCTCCGGCCTTGAACCAAAGCCGCGGGCAAATGTTCTCTTGCTCAGAGTTCAGGACGTGACCATGCACAAGATGCAAACCCCGTTGTACATGGCAGCGATATTGCTGCCGCTGGCGCTTGCCGCCCCGACGCAGGCGCAAATCTATCCCTGGTGCGCGGTCTATAGCGGCGGCATGGGCGGCGGCTCTAATTGCGGCTTCTCGACGCTCGCGCAATGCAGGGCGACGGTCTCTGGCATCGGCGGCTTTTGCGACCCCAACCCGTTCTACACTGGCCCCGCCGAGAGCCGCGCCGTACGCAAGCGATAAATCCGGCTAAAGCTCAGCCTTGCATCGGCTTTAACGTCGTGCGCATTTGCGCGCGTGCCGTCACGCCCGTTCGACATCGCGCAGACCATGCAAGAGGCGGTCGCCTTACACCAGCAGGGCCGGCTGCGCGAGGCCGAGAAGCTTTACGCGCGGGTGCTGAAGGTTGCGCCCGAAAGCTTCGACGCGCTGCACCTGTGCGGCCTTGCCAAAGCGCAGGGGGGGCAGATGGGCGAGGCCTACCGGTTGATCTCGGCTGCGCTCAAGATCAACGACCGGGCGCCCGACGCTCTGATGAATCTCGCCAACGTGCTCCACGCGCTCAAGCGTGACGCCGAAGCGCTCGACTGCCTCGACAAGGCGCTGGCGCTGCGACCCGGCGATGTCGACGCACTGCTCAATCGCGGCAACGCGCTGCTCATCCTTGGACGCGCGAGCGAAGCGCTCCCCAGTTTTTCGGAGACGCTCAAGCGCAATCCGCGTCACGTCGATGCCTTGCTCGGTCGCGGCTGCGCGCAGGCGACGCTCGGGCACGCGGAAGCCGCACTCGCCGATTTCGACGCCTGCTTGGCATTGGCGCCCGGTCATCCGGTCGCGCTCTATAACCGCGGCAACGCGCTTTTTGATCTGGGTCGCTATCAGGAGGCGATCGCCGCCTTCGACAGCGCACTCGCTGCTGCGCCTGACCACGTGCGCGCCTGGAACAACCGCGGCCGCACCTTGCAGGTGCTCAACCGCAACGAGGAAGCGGCCGACAGTTTTGGCAAGGCGCTCGCGCTCGACAAGAATTACGCCGACGCGCATTTTAATCTGGCACTGACCCTGCTAACGCTCGGCCGCCTGAACCGCGGCTTCCACGAATACGAATGGCGTTGGAAGCGCAGCGGCATGAGCGAAATGCGGCGCGCTTACGGCAAGCCACTGTGGCTTGGCGAATATCCGCTTGTGCGCAAAACCATTCTGCTGCACGCCGAACAGGGGTTGGGCGACACCATCCAGTTCGTGCGCTACGCGTCACTGCTCGCGCGCAGCGGGGCACGCGTCGAGCTCGAAGTGCAGGCCGAGCTCAAGAGCCTGCTGGCCGGCGTTGAGGGTGTTACGTCATGCCACGCGCGCGGCGAGCCGCTACCCGCCTATGACGTGCATTGCCCGCTCGGCAGCCTGCCACTCGCCTTCCATACGGAGCCAGCGACAGTCCCCGCTGCCATCCCCTATCTGCGCGCCGATGACGCGCGCCTTGCGCAATGGCGCGCGCGCCTCGAGGCGCTGCCGGGCAAGCGCGTCGCGCTGGCCTGGGCCGGCAATCCCAGCCACGCCAACGACCGTAACCGCTCGATCAATCTGACATTATTGCAGCCGCTATTTGCTACAGCAGGGATTTCCTTCATAAGCATCCAGCGCGAGTTGCGCGGCAACGATGCCGAGCTCTTGGCGCGCCATGCCAAGGTCACGCATCTCGGCAACGCGCTGAGCGATCTCGCCGACGCCGCCGCCGTCATTGTGCTTACCGATTTGACGATCGCGGTCGACACCTCAGTAGCGCATCTTGCCGGCGCGCTCCGCCGCCCGCTATGGGTGATGCTGCCCTTCGCGCCCGATTGGCGCTGGACGCTCACGGGCGATCACAGCCCCTGGTATCCCGAGGCCCGGCTCATCCGGCAGCCCGCGCTCGGCGACTGGACGAGCGTGGTCGAGGCGGTGCGCGCGGACTTGACGCGCTTGGTCGCGGTGTAAAAAGCCTCAGGCGGCTGCGCGGATGACTGGCGCGGGCGCCTGCAAATGGCTCTTGAGCCAATCGCGCGCCGCGCGCTGGGCAGAGCCGATTTCGGCGTCCGTCATCTGCTCGGCGACTTCGCGACGCAGCTGCGTGGCGTCGGCGTGCCCCCGCGTCGCCGCGATGTTGAACCACTTGTGCGCCTCAACCAGATCGACCGCGACGCCCACCCCCGCTGAATAGTTCATGCCAAGCGCGAAGCAGGCCGCCGCGTCGACTGGCTCATGCGCCGCAATTTCGAGTGTCATTTTCAGCCTCCGCATTATCGCGCGCGTTCCGCTCGCCGCGGCCGCCCGCTTCACGTTCCCTGTTGCCCGTGAATTGCCTTCGAGCGGAGGTGACTATCGGGAGAAAATTTGAATGACAGTTTAAGTGTCGCGATGAATCCAAAGTGAATCGGCCGGCTATCGGTCCGCGCCGCGGCCACACAGAAACCTGCGATTTTACTGCCTTATTGTAGCGTCCCTGGCGGACGGTTGAGAAAGCGGTAACCGCGCCGATTCAAACGTGGCTAACCACGTACGCGATTGTCTTACATACTGCGCGCGCGCTGGCCGAACAGCACCGCTTGTACTTTCGGATCCTTCATATCTATGCCCTGGCGCAGCTCGAGGCCGAGCGCCATACCACGCTGCACCGCGGGCCGCGCCTTCACCGTTTCGAGCCAGCGTTTGAAATGCGGAAATTCTTCGATGTTCTGGCCTTGCCGCTTCCACGAATTGGCCCAACCGACACAGGCCATGTCAGCAATCGAGTATTTTCCGGCGAGAAATTCGCGATCCTTCAAGCGCGTGTTCATGACCCCGTAAAGACGATTGACTTCGTCTTCATAGCGTTTGATCGCGTAAGGCAACTGCTCGCGCGCATAATGTTTAAAGTGATTGAGCTGTCCCGCCATCGGCCCCAGCCCGCCCATCTGCCAGAATAGCCACTGCTCCACTTCGACGCGCGCGCGCTCCTCGCGCGGATAGAACTTGCCGGTCTTGCGTCCGAGATATTGCAAGATGGCGCCGGACTCGAATACCGAGATCGGCCGCCCGCCCGGACCGTCGGGATCGACGATCGCCGGCATTCGGTTGTTGGGCGAGATCTTCAGGAAGTTAGGCTTGAACTGCTCGCCCGCGGAGATGTTTACCGGGATCATCGTATAGGGGAGCCCGCACTCCTCCAGCATGATCGAAATCTTGAAGCCGTTCGGCGTCGGCCAGTAGTAGAGCTCAATCGGCTTCCTCTTGCTGGCTTTCGGTCTTGCCTTTGTCGCTGCTTTCGTCTTTCGTTTCGTCCTGCCGCGGGCCATCGCCTGCTCCCTGAATATAACGACGTCAGAGCTAGAGGCCGCCGCGGCAAAGCGCAACTGCTTGCCCGCTAGAACTTGCGAGCCATGCTCGCGTCGGGTTCCGAGCCATAAACTCCTGACGTGCTAAGGGAAATTTAGGTAACTGATGTATCGCGTCCCATTCGCCACCGCGCTCGCGGCAGCAATTTACCGGGACGCATGCGCCTTTCCCGAATAAGGCTGTGCGCTCGGCCGCGCCACCGACAGTCACCCGACAGCGATCAGCGTCGGCCGCAGTGGAAAACCGACAGCATCGGCGGTCGTCGATCAATTGAAGGCAAAGGTTGACTTCGCCGACAGCGGCCGGATCTCAAGCTCCAGATCCGGGTTGCTGAAGCCGAAAAAACGAGGGCATCGGCGAGACCTGACATCTCGCCGACGCCCTCAGTTGTCATCGGTACCGGGGCGCCGCGGAACAACCGCATTGCGCTCGTCACCCCACAACGCAACCCGGTCCGTATGACGCAATCTTCGAAACGAAGACCTCGAAGATTCCGAAGGGGCTACTAGAGCCTCTTCTTCTTCGCTGCCTTCTTCTTTCTGCGCTTCGCCATTGCTGCCCTCCTAGCCATGAAACATGGCGGATGTCTGCATCAGTGCGTTCGCGAATCGACACGCACTGTCTTTCGTTTACTACAGGACAGCAAAAAAATCAGCGATGTGGCTTAACGAAAGGTGTATTTCGGCGCTGCAGAGCGCGCAGCGACAGCGTTCAGCGCACATGCATGTCAAGCACTCGCGCAAAAATTTTTCATGCATGCAATATTTAACCAATTTTTTTCGATGCCTCATAAATATCTATGAAATAAGGACTTCTTACTGCTGTCTTGTTGCGCGCTTCTCACGCGGTGAAAGCAAATGCTGAGCGCAAACGGATGTGATCTTGCAATCGCTGTGCATGCGCGCTTGACATTTTCACAGGCGAAAAATTTTTTCAAAATTTGCTTCGCAAATGGCTTGTGCGTGGCCGGAATCGATCAAAATTGAGCGAATCAGCCGCAAGTGATTCGCGTATCACGCATCCATCGACGAACTGAATTCATGTCGGCGCGTGTTCCAATTTCGTTCGCGAGCACAATTTTCAGTGACGTACGTGCGTGTCGTTACCGCAGTGCACGCTAAACGATGAAGGGCACGCACGCGCAATGAGCACGCTCAAAGTTCTAATTTCTTCTTCAGAAGATCGTTAACCGCCTGCGGGCTCGCCTTGCCGCCGGAGGCTTTCATTACCTGGCCGACGAACCAGCCGATCGCCTTTGGATTGGTCTTGGCGTCCGCGACCTTGTCGGGATGCTTGGCGATGATCTCGTCCACCGTTTTTTCGATGGCGCCGAGGTCGGTGACCTGCTTCATGCCGCGCTGCTCGACGATCTCGCGCGGGTTGCCACCCTCGCTCCACACGATTTCGAACAGATCCTTGGCAATCTTGCCAGAGATAGTGCCGTCGGCGATGAGGTCGAGGATGGTGCCGAGCTGCGCGGCGGTGACCGGTGTATCGGCGCTGCCTTTGCCTTCCTTGTTCAGCCTGCCGAAAAGCTCGTTGATCACCCAGTTGGCCGCTGTTTTGGCATCGCGGCCTTTCGCCACCGCCTCGAAATACTCTGCGGTTTCGCGCTCAGCCACCAGAACGCCGGCATCATAGGCCGACAGTTCAAAGTCGCGCATGAAGCGCGCTTTCTTCTCGTCCGGCAACTCCGGTAGATGCTCCTTGAGCGCTGCCACGTAAGCTTCGTCTAAATCCAGCGGCAACAGGTCGGGATCGGGGAAATAGCGGTAATCGTGCGCTTCCTCCTTGGAGCGCATCGAGCGAGTTTCGTCCTTGCCGGGATCGAACAGCCGCGTCTCTTGGTCGATCGTGCCGCCCTCCTCAAGGATGTCGATCTGCCGCCGCGCCTCGTGCTCGATCGCCAGGCCGATGAAGCGGATCGAGTTGATGTTCTTGATCTCGCAGCGGGTGCCAAGTGGCTCGCCGGGCCTGCGCACTGAGACGTTGACGTCGGCGCGCAACGACCCCTTTTCCATGTCGCCGTCGCAAGTGCCCAGATAGCGCAGGATTGCGCGCAGCTTGCTCAGGAACGCCTTCGCTTGCTCCGCGGAGCGGATGTCTGGCTTCGACACGATCTCCATTAACGCCACGCCGGAGCGGTTGAGGTCGATCGCGGTCATGGTTGAATGCTGGTCGTGCAACGACTTGCCGGCGTCCTGCTCGAGATGCAGCCGCTCGATGCCGACGGTGACCCCCTCGCCACCCTCGAGATCGACGATCACCTCGCCCTCGCCCACGATTGGCGACTTGTATTGGCTGATCTGATAGCCCTGCGGCAGGTCGGGATAGAAATAATTCTTCCGATCAAAAACCGATTTGTGATTGATCTTGGCCTTTAGCCCCAGGCCGGTGCGGATTGCCTGCTTGACGCATTCCTCGTTGATAACCGGCAGCATGCCGGGCATCGCGGCATCGACCAGCGAGACGTGGCTGTTGGGCGCGCCGCCGAATTCGGTCGAGGCACCGGAGAATAGCTTCGACTGCGAGGTGACCTGCGCGTGCACCTCCATACCGATGACGACTTCCCAGTCGCCAGTCGCGCCCTTGATCAGGTTCTTCGCGTTCATGCCCTAGCAGTAACGTCCGCCGCCGTACCCGGCAAGCGGACCGCAAATCGCGCGCTCAGTCACAGGTTGCCCGCCAGTGCATCGAGTAGTCGTTAGAGCAGCGGCAGGCTAAACACCAATCGCCGATCGCCGCCGCGGTTTAAGGCAACAATCGGGCGTCTGCTTCCATAGAATTGGCCCGAATTCTGCATAGTTAGTTCGCGCAAACGTGAAGGTGGGACGGCAACCGCCGTGCGTGACGGAACGTTTTGAACGAAGCACAAGCAAAAGAGAATATAATGCGACACGACAACGGCACCTTCGGGATCATCCTCGGCGGCATCGTAGCGGTGGTGGCGGCGCTCTTCATCCTCAGCGGCGGCGAGCTCGGTGGCAAGAAGACCATAGAGGGCGACCAGGACATGCCACCGATCGCCGACAGCGACACACAATAAATTCCATCACCACCAAGGCTGCGGGTGGAAGTGTCCCGCCGTCTGCTCGATCACCGCGCTGAGCGAGAACAGCGTCTCCTCGTCGAACGGCCGCCCGATCAGTTGCAGGCCGAGCGGCAGGCCTTGTACGTCGAGTCCCGCCGGCACGGTGATGCCGGGCAGGCCGGCCATGTTCACCGTCACCGTAAATACGTCGTTCAAATACATCTCCACCGGATTGGTGCCACCCTTCTCTCCGAGCCCGAATGCCGCCGACGGCGTCGCCGGAGTGAGCATCGCGTGCACACCCTCCTTAAAGCAGTCCTCGAAGTCGCGCTTGATTAGCGTACGCACCTTCTGCGCACGCAGGTAATAAGCATCGTAATAGCCCGCCGACAGAACGTAGGTGCCGATGAGCACGCGCCGCTTCACCTCGGCGCCGAAGCCCCCGCTGCGCGTCTTCTCGTACATGTCGATGAGGTCGCGCCCGGGTACGCGCAGGCCGTAGCGCACACCGTCATAGCGCGCGAGGTTGGAGGAGGCCTCTGCCGGGTTGACAATATAATAGGCCGGCAGCGCGTATTTCGTGTGCGGCAACGACACGTCGATCAGCTCGGCACCCGCGGCCTTGAGCCATTCCTTGCCCTGCTCCCAGATCTTTTCGATCTCCGCCGGCATGCCGTCGAGTCGGTATTCCTTCGGGATACCGATGCGCAACCCTTTCACCGATTTGCCGAGCGCAGCCTCGTAGTCTGGCACTGGCAGATCGGCGCAGGTCGTGTCCTTGGCGTCCGGTCCCGCCATCGAGCGCAAGAGTATCGCGGCGTCGCGCACCGTCTTGGCGAACGGCCCGGCCTGGTCGAGCGATGAGGCGAAAGCGACGATGCCCCAGCGTGAGCAGCGGCCGTAGGTCGGCTTGATGCCGACGGTGCCGGTGAACGCCGCCGGCTGGCGGATCGAGCCGCCAGTATCGGTGCCGGTCGCGCCGAGGCACAAGTTCGCCGCCACGGCCGCGGCAGAGCCGCCCGACGAGCCGCCCGGCGTCAGCGGCGTGTTGGCGCCTTTGCGCCGCCACGGCGAGATCACCGGGCCGAATTGCGAAGTTTCGTTCGACGAGCCCATGGCGAACTCGTCATTGTTGGTTTTGCCCAGCAGCACCGCACCGTCGCGCCACAGGTTGGCGGTCACCGTGGAGTCGTAGGTCGGCACGAAATTGTCGAGGATGTGCGAGCACGCCGTGCTCCGCACGCCCTCGGTGCAGAACATGTCCTTGACGGCGAGCGGGATGCCTTCGAGCGGCCCCGCCTTGCCTGCCGCGATGCGCGTGTCAGAGGCTTTCGCCATCGCAGAAGCGCGCTCTGGTGTCTCCAGCACATAGGCATTGAGCGCGCGCGCCTTCTCCATCGCGGAAAGATGCGCGTCGGCCAATTCGACCGCTGAGAAGGATTTCTTCATCAGCCCGTCACGCGCCTCCGCCAGAGTGAGCAAATTCAGTTCACTCACGGCTTGCGCTCATCCGATTTCTGCATCGAGCCGAAGCGCGGCGGCGACTCGTCATCGGGCGCATCGCAGGCGAACCGGGCGCGCTTGTCGCGCTCGCGAAGGATGCGCGTCCTCTCTTCGGGCGAGACATGCTCAAGCATGTCCATGAATGCGATTTCGCAGGCGATGCACATTTACTCAACGACCTTGGGAACGAGAAAGAAGTCTTCACGGCTCTGCGGCGCGTTTTTCACAATATCGTCGGCGATGCCGCCGTCCGTTACCACGTCGGCCCGTTTCTTCATCGCCATCGGCGTTACCGAGGTCATCGGTTCGACGCCGTCGATATTCACCTCCTGAAGCTGCTCGACGAAGGCCAAGATGGCGTTGAGTTCGCCGCGCAGATGTTCGACGTCGCTCTCGGGGACGGCAACACGCGCAAGATGCGCGATGCGGCGGACGGTGTCGGCATCAACGGACATTGCAATAACCTCGATGCGGCCCGCTATAGCAAAGGCCCGTTTGGCCTGCCACTACGCCACCCTGCGGCCGTGCCGTTCGCAGGCATGCACCTCGATGGTGACATGCGACAGGCCCTCGATGCCTTCGAGCCGCGCCTTATAGGCCGAGGGCGCCCGTGGTTCGTCGGACACGACGGCGGCGATCACGCCGACGTGGCCGGGCCCGAGCCGCCAAAGGTGCAAGTCACTCACACGGTCATCTCCGACCTCCAGCCGCTTGCGGATCAGCCCCGCAAGATGCCGGTCGGCTACCATGTCAAGGAGCACGGTGCCGGCCGAGCGCACCAGGCCGGACGACCAGCTTAAGATCACGCAGACCCCAACGAGCGCCATCGCCGGATCCATGAACACCCAGCCGTAGAAGCGGCCAGTGAGCAGCGCGATGATTGCCAGCACAGAGGTCAGCGCATCGGCAAGTACATGGATATAGGCCGCACGGATATTGCTATCGTGATGGCCACGACGCTCATGCACGTGGTCGCGGTCATGATCAGGGCCATGGGCATGCGCAGGATGGTTGTCGTGATGATTGCGATCGAACAGCAGCGCGGCGCTGGCGAGATTCACCAATAGCGCAGCGACCGCGAGCCAAGTTGCCTGGTAGAAATTGATCGGCATCGGCGCATAAAGCCGCATCGCCGCCTCATACCCGATCACCGTCGCGATGAGTGCGAGGATCACAGCGCTGGTGAATGCGGCGAGCTCGCCCATCTTGCCGGTGCCGAAGGAGAAGCGCGGGTCGCGCGCGTGATGGCGCGCGAAGAGGTAGGCTAGTGCGGCGATGGCGAGCGCGCCGGCGTGCGTCGACATGTGCCAGCCATCGGCGACCACCGCCATCGAACCGAAGATGGTGCCGCCGATGATCTCCGCCACCATCATCGCGGTTGTGAGTGCGACCACAAACCAAGTACGCCGCTCGTGGCGGTCGTGCTTGGCGCCGAGGAACACGTGGCCGTGCTGCCAGTGCTCGAGAGAATGGGTGTGCATGGGCGCCTCTCCTGTTCAGTCGAGAGATAGCGCCGTTTTGAGCCCACGCAACTGATTTCAGCCGGTCATACGACGCATGAGCGTTTGTGCTTCCTCGGCGAGCTTTAAGGTCAGTGCGCGCGCCGGCATTTCGCGGCCGATAGCAGCCGCCTGCCCCGCCCACATCGGCGAGAAGTCGCCGGAACCTCGCGCCAACGCGTTGGCGGCGAGCGGTGCCAGCGCCCCGCCCGCGAGCGGAAAATCCGGCACGATGTCGCTGACCGGCCCGAGCTCTCGCATCACGCGGTTGACGATCCCGCGCGCCGGCCGCCCTGTCATCACATTGGTAAGCACGGTGTCGCCTATGTTCCGCAGCGCCGCCCGGTGTGGGACCGCGATCTTCGCCTCCGGGCAGAACAGATATGCGGTGCCGAGCTGCACGGCAGAGGCGCCGAGCGCCAGCGCCGCCACGATGCCACGCGCATCGCCAATACCGCCCGTGGCGATGACCGGCACCTGCACGGCGTCAGCGATCAGCGGCACCAGCGCGAAAGTGCCGACCTGCGTCGCGAGATCGTCGGTTAGGAACATGCCGCGATGCCCGCCCGCCTCATAACCCTGCGCGATCACCGCGTCGCAGCCGTTCTGCTCTAGCCAGCGAGCTTCAGCGACCGTCGTCGCCGTGCTCATCAGCAGGCATCCGCTGGTCTTCACGCACTCGACCAAGGCGGCTTCGGGCAAGCCATAATGGAAGCTCACCACCTTGGGCTTGAGCGTTTCGACCGCGGCGCAAAGCGTTGCGTCGAACGGCGCGCGGTTGGTGACCGGCACGGGCGCCGCCGGATCGATGCCGAACTCAAGGTAATATGGCGTAAGCTTCTCGCGCCAAGTGTGCTCGCGCGCGTTGTTGAGCATCGGCGGTCGGTGCGCGAAGAAGTTCAGGTTGAGCGGCTTGCCTGGCGCGCCGGCGCGGAACTTTGCGACCTGCTCGCGCAATTGCTGCGCATTGAGCATGCCAGCCGGCAGCGAGGCGAGCGCGCCCGCCAGCGCCACCGCGATCGCGAGCTCCGTGTCCGTCGCTCCGGCCATCGGCGCCTGCACAATGGGAATGTCGATCTCGAGCCGGTCAAGCAAACGTCGGTCGGGCCACATCTTTCTTCTCCCGGCAGAAACTGCTGCGCGAGTCTAACGCAGGCTGCCTGCGTTCGGCACTTCGTAAGGCTTGAAGTTAAGCTTCACCGCGGCCAGCAGACACCTCGAGCTACTATAGGAATGAATTCTAGATGCTCGTTTTGGAAGAAGCCGCAATATGGGCGCCGCCGGAGCGTTGGCTAATTGTCTTTTGAAAATCTAACATCCGCGCATGAGCCCGAGGCACGGCCACGACCGCTATCCCTATTCACCGATCACGGAGCGTCCCGCCTACGACTGGCCGGGAGGCAAGCGGCTCGCAATCTATCTCGGCCTCAATCTCGAATGGTTTTCCTTCGGCGAAGGGCTCGGCGCGGAGCTGGTGCCCGCTGCCCATCAGCCCGACGTGCTCAACTACAGTTGGCGCGACTACGGCAACCGCGTCGGCGTGTTCCGGCTCGCCAATCTTTTGGCCGAGCTGAAGCTGCCGGTCTCGCTCCTAGTCAACGTGCAGATGATCGAGCATGCGCCGCAGGCGATCAAAGCCTTCCCCGGCGCCGAGATCGTCGGCCATGGCCGCAGCAACTCCGAGCGGCAGGGCACGCTCAGCGAAAGCGAGGAGAGTAAACTGATTGCGGAAACCACCGCCGCGATCGAGAAATTTTCCGGCTCACGCCCGCGCGGCTGGCTAGGCCCGTGGATCTCGCAATCGCACGTCACGCCCGATCTCCTGCAGGAGGCCGGCTACAGCTATCTGCTCGACTGGTGCCATGACGACCAGCCGGTCTGGATGAAGACGCGCCGGGGCCATATCCTCTCGGTGCCCTATCCGCAGGAGCTCAATGACATCCCGCAGATTGTCGCGCGCAAGCGCGAGAGCGCCGAATTCGCCGATATGATCGTCGATGCCTTCGAGGTGCTGCACGGCGAATGCGCGCGGCGGCCGCTGGTGATGGGCATTGCGCTGCATGCCTACATCGTCGGCCAGCCGCACCGCTTCAAGCATCTCAGGCGCGCACTCGAGCACATCACGCACCACGCCGACGGCAAGGTCTGGTTCACCACCGCCAGCAGTATCGCTGCGCACGCGGCGAGCCTGCCACCGGGGATGGTGCCTTGACGGCGGTGATTTTACCTCTCGTCGAGGCGGCCGCGCATTGGCCCGCGCGCGGGAGCCTGCTTGGCCTCGATCTCGGCAGCAAGACCATCGGCGTCGCGGCAAGCGATCCCGACCGCAGGCTGGCGACTGCGGTCGAGACCGTGGCACGCACGAACTTCACCGCCGACGCCCGCCGCCTGCTCGCGCTCGCCGTTGAGCGCTCCGCAGTCGGCTTTGTGCTCGGCCTTCCTGTCAACATGAACGGCAGCGAAGGCCCACGCGCGCAATCGACACGCGCCTTCGCGCGCAATTTCGCCAAGCTCACGGACTTGCCGATTGCGCTGTGGGACGAGCGCCTGTCAACTGTCGCGGTCGAACGCGAATTGATCGCGGCCGACGTCAGCCGCAAGAAGCGTGCTGCCGTCATCGACCAGCAGGCCGCCGCCTTCATCCTGCAGGGCGCGCTCGATCGCCTTGTGCGTTTGAGAGGCTAGCCCGCGCACGAGAAAGGGTGGACTCCTAAGTCCGCCCTCTCTTCGCAGGAGGTATAATGCTGCGCGATCCTAGCATTTGCGCGGGCTGCAGGCCGCTGTGGATCGGTAAACCTCGTACGGTACGGGAACCGGCCTTGCCGCAGGCGAAACTTGCGCCTATAGAACTGGCTTTGATGAACATTGCGCCGAAATCCTCGTTCGTCCTCAGCCGGCGGCACCTGTTGGGGATCGAAGGGCTTTCCCGCGAGGAGATTTCGAGCCTCTTGGATCTCGGCGAGGAATTCGTCGAGCTCAATCGTCAAATTGAGAAGAAGCGCACCTCATTGCGCGGCCGCACCCAGGTCGACCTGTTCTTCGAAGTCTCCACCCGCACGCAGGCCTCATTCGAGCTTGCCGGCAAGCGGCTTGGCGCTGACGTGATGAACATGTCGACCTCCTCCTCGTCGATACGCAAGGGCGAGACGCTGATCGACACCGCGATCACGCTCAACGCCATGCACCCCGACATCCTGGTAGTGCGCCATCAGTCCTCTGGGGCCGTGGAATTGCTGGCGAGTAAGCTCGATGGCTGCTCTGTGATCAATGCAGGCGACGGCGCGCACGAGCATCCGACTCAGGCCCTGCTCGACGCGCTCACCATCCGTCGCAACTGCGGCCACATCGAAGGCCTGCTGGTGGTGATTTGCGGTGACATCCTGCACTCGCGCGTCGCGCGCTCGAACATCTTCTTGCTCAACACCATGGGCGCGCGCGTGCGCGTGGTGGCCCCCTCCACCCTGCTGCCCCCTGGCATCGAGCGCTTCGGGGTCGAGGTCGCGCGCGACATGCGCGAAGGTCTGAACGGCGCCGATATCGTGATGATGTTGCGCCTGCAGCGCGAACGGATGAACGGCTCGTACGTGCCTTCGGTCGGCGAATACTTCCACTATTACGGTCTCGACGAGAAGAAACTGAGCTACGCCAAACCGGGCGCGCTGGTGATGCACCCGGGCCCTATGAACCGCGGTGTCGAGATCGATTCGATCGTCGCCGACGGCGCGCAATCGGTGATCCGCGAGCAGGTCGAAATGGGAGTGGCGGTACGCATGGCGGTCCTGGAAGCGCTATCGCGTAATCTGCCCAACGCCTGAACATGATGTTGTCCGACCGCCGCCCGATCCTGCTCGCCAACGCCCGGATCGTCGATCCGTCGCGCGACTTCGATATGGTCGGCGACCTCCTGATCGCCGATGGCGTGATCCGGGAAGCAAAAAAAGGCATTGGCGCCGCCGGTGTGCCCGAAGGCACCGACGTCATCGACTGCCGCGGCAAGCTGATCGCGCCCGGCCTCATCGACATGCGTGCCTTCGTTGGCGAGCCGGGCGCCGGCTATCGCGAGACGTTTGCCTCCGCGAGCCAGGCGGCCGCCGCCGGCGGCGTCACAACCATCGTGTGCCAGCCCAATACCTCGCCGGTTATCGACGACCCGGCCACCGTCGACTTCGTGCTACGCCGCGCGCGCGACACCGCGATCGTTCACGTGCATCCCATGGCAGCGCTCACCAAAGACCTCGAAGGCAAAGAGATGACCGAGATCGGCCTCTTGAAGGCGGCCGGTGCCGTCGCCTTTACCGACGGCGACAAGAGCGTGACCAACGCACAGGTGATGCGTCGCGCACTGGAATACGCCGGCGATTTCGATGCACTCATCGTGCACCACACCGAGGATCCGGATCTCATCGGCGACGGCGTGATGAACGAAGGTGAATTCGGCGCCCGGCTTGGGCTGCTCGGCATCCCGAAAGCCGCGGAAACCATCATGCTCGAGCGCGACATTCGCCTCGTCGCACTCTCGGGCGGGCGCTATCACGCCGCCTCAATCACATGCGGAGAGTCGCTCGAAGTACTGCGCCGCGCCAAGGACGCGGGGCTCAACGTCACCGCCTCATGCTCGATCAATCACATTACGCTGAACGAGACCGACATCGGGCCCTACCGCACCTTCCTGAAGTTGTCGCCGCCCTTGCGCGCCGAGGAGGACCGCAAGCTCCTGGTCAACGCGCTCGCGAGCGGCCTCGTCGACATGGTGATGTCTGACCACAATCCGCAGGACGTCGAGGTCAAGCGGTTGCCCTTCGCAGAGGCAGCGCCCGGCGCGATCGGCCTGGAGACCATGCTGGTGGCGGGCCTGCGGCTGATGCATGCCGGCGAGATCGACCTGGTGACCTTGCTGCGCGCGATGTCGACGCGGCCGGCAGAGTTGCTCAACCTGCCCGGCGGCACGCTCAAGAGCGGCGCGATTGCCGACGTCATCGTCGTCGATCTCGAGACCCCGTGGGTGCTCGACCCGGGCGAACTGAAGTCGAAGTGCAAGAACACGCCGTTCGATGAAGCGCGCATGACCGGCCGCGTGGTGCGTACCATCGTCGCTGGCCGCACCGTCTACGAATACGTATGACGTTTACGGTCGCTTTTTTTCTTTGCGGCTATCTGCTGGGCTCGATCCCTTTCGGCCTCCTCCTCACGCGTGCCGCCGGCGGACCGGACGTGCGCACCATCGGCTCGGGCAATATTGGCGCCACCAACGTGCTGCGCACCGGCCGCAAGGGGCTGGCTGCCGCCACCCTCATCTGCGATGCCCTCAAGGGTACCTTGGCTGTGTTGGTAATCGCCCGCTACGCCTCGTATGAGGCGTCGCTGCTCGCGGGCTTCGGAGCCTTCATCGGTCATCTGTTTCCAGTCTGGCTCAACTTCAAAGGCGGCAAAGGTGTCGCTACTTATATCGGACTGCTCATCGGCATCTATTGGCCTTGCGCAGTCATTTTCTGCGCGATTTGGCTCGTGGTTGCGGTGATTAGCCGTTATTCTTCCCTCTCCGCGCTTATCGCCAGCGCGCTGACGCCGTTAGCGTTCTGGCTTCTTGCTCAGCCGCAGGCGGCGGCCTGGTTCGTGCTGATGACGGTCCTGCTCTGGATTACGCACCGCATTAATATCCGGCGGCTGCTCAACGGCAGCGAGGGCAAGATCGGCGCAAAATCCGCCTGATTGCCGGCTGTACGGCCGCTATTGCGGTTGTTGTGGGGCACGGCTTGAACGATGCTTATCCTGGGAACGACTCGGGTCGCTCACACTAATAGGCTTATTTTCGCTTGGTGATCTGCTGCGAAGCAGCCTGCCCCGCGGCCCGGCCGAGTACGGTCGCTGTCAACAGCCCATTGCCCGAAAGATAACCCGCGGCCGTCGGACCGGATATGCCTGCTGCCGCACCGCCGGCAGCGAACAGATTGGGGAACAGCGTTCCCACCTCTCGCTTAACGCGGGCGGCCGGATTAATTGCGAGCCCGCCTTGCGTGTGAAACAACGCGCCGGTCACCTTCACCGAATGGAAGGGAGCAGCGCACTTCTGCTCGGGCGTGAATTTGCGTCCGAAGCGATCCTGCGCCCCCTTCGCCTTAAGGTCTTCCGCCTCGTCCCATTCCGCTTTGAAAGTGTCCGCAGGCACGCGCATGAGCACAGCAAGTTGCTCGATTGTATCAGCGCTAAAGACCGCACCGCTTTGTTCAGCCGCGCGGAAGTCCTCGAACTGGCGCGCCACCGCCGCGATGCGGTTGTCGAATACGTCCCAGGCGACCCCGCCCGGCTGAAGCAGCACTTCGGCCGCCTGCTCCGAATAGCCGCGCGACTCGTCGCAGAAGCGACAGCCTTGCGTATTCACCTGGACGCCGCCGCGCATAATCACTGCCCAGGTGATCAGGATATTGTGCGGCGTCGCCACCGACCCGTGGCCCTGGTAGGCACCGAGATGCGCGAGCTCGGCGCCAAGCGCGCGCCCCCAGCGCACTGCATCGCCCTGGTTGCCCGGGTGGCCGAAATAGAGCGCACCGGCCATCTCCGGGATTAGCTCCCGCACGAGATCCGGATTGCCGCCATAGCCGTTGCAGGCCAAGATCAAGGAGTCGCAGGCGACCCCGTCGGTGCTGCCATCGTTGCGTACCAGCTCAACGCCCAGGATGCAGCCGTCGGCGTCAGCGAACAGCTGCTCCACCCTGCTCTCGGTCAGGATGGTGATGTCGTTTTGTTCGGCTGCGGCGCGGAGGCGGTTGATCAACTCACGACCGGTGCGTGTCGGCAGGCCGTGCATGCGCATGGCCGAATGGCCGGGATAATTGAAGTTGTCTACGACGTCGAACGGAAAGCGGTAGCGGTCCGCTAGCCATTCGACGAGTGACGCCGCCCCGCGCGCGACGGCCTCGACAACGTCCCTATCGTTTTTGCCCTTGGCTTTGCGGTGGATATCGAAAGCAAACAGCTCCGGACTGTCGTCGATGCTTTTGGCACGCTGGAAGCGCGTACCGGCGGCGGGAATCAATCCTGCCGACAACGCCGTCGAACCCGATGGTACCGCATCACGCTCAATCACAATGGCATCGACGCCCGCTTCCTTTGCCGCTAGGGCTGCGCATAGCCCGGCGGCACCGGAACCGACGATTAAGAGTGGCACTTGCGTGTCAAATTTTCTGCCTTTTGCTGCGTCAACTGCGGACATTGAGATAGTTCATTGCTGTCGAGCGACTTCAGGTCTCCGCAAATATTTGCCGCGAGCCGGCCCGACAATGTTCCCGTTGTCATAAATAAGAGCGCCTCGCAAAAAAGTGCTTTTCACTCGGCCACTAAGTTCGATTCCCTCGAACGGAGAGTAGCCTTGCTTGGATTCAGAATCCGCGGCGTGCACCACGAAACTCTCGTGCGGATCAACGATCGCGATATCCGCGTCATACCCTGGGGCGATGTCGCCCTTGCTCGCTAGACCGAAGCGTTGAGCTGATTTCCAGCTCAAAAGCTCGGCCATATGATTGTATGACATTCCACGCTTGCTACCTTCACTCAGAACTCCCGAAAGCAGATATTCGGTACCGCCAAATCCTGATTTCGCCAGCCAAATATTGGTTGGATCATCTTTTGACCACTTCTGCTCGGCTGAACAACAGGCATGATCACTAACAACCCAATCGATCTTGCGGTCAAACACAGCCTGCCATAATGCCTCGACGTCTTCCCGCGGGCGGATTGGGGGATTGACCTTGGCATGCACGGCACATTCGCAATCTGTGTCGAGGAGAAGATGACCAACCGTCACCTCGCGGCGGAATGCAATATGCGGAAAAACCTGCTGCATGGTCCACGCGGCATCCACGGCTTTGCGTGAACTCAAGTGCAGCAGATTGATGTTCACGCAATTAGTTTCATTTGCCAGATAGGACGCAATCCAGATCGCAAGACCCTCCGAATGTGGCGGTCGTGCGGCGCTGTAAGCATGCAGGCCAGTCAGTTTGCCTTCGCGTTCCACGATTCTTGTATACGCATTGAGAATCTCTGCGAGTTCGCAATGCAAACTCACACTTATATGGGAGGCTCGATCAGGGAATTTCTCCATCAAGCGCTGTGCGCAGCGCATGATGAACTCGAAATGTGCAATGTCATAATGCTCGTCCGGTTCAAGCATTAAAAATTCATTTTGCCGTGACGAGCGTCCGTGCAACCCATAGCCTCCGTAGAACATGAAAATCTTGAACGATGTTATCCCGTGCTCCTTGATTAGATACTCCATTTCGTCGATGTGCCCGGACTCGATGGGCGCAATGTGGAAACCATAATCGACCCAGAATCGTCCGTCTGACTGCTTGAATACTTCGGGCATGAACTCGCGATAAGGGCCGCCTCGATTAAGGTAGTAATGCCCAGTGCGCAGGTAATTTAGACTTGACGTCACGCCGCCCATGGCCGCGGCCTTGCTCTCCGAAACCGCATCCTGCGCAAGTGGCGCATATATGCCGATGTGCATATGCGCATCGACGCAACCCGGAAATGCCAGACGATTCTTAGCATCGAAAACCTCTTTCGCGCGCTCAGCCTGAACATCGGGCCCTAGCAGGGCGATTTTTCCATCCTTGATCGCAATATCGAGGCAATCGACAGAGGTCCTGTTCGGGCGGACCAAGCGGGCATTTTTAATCACGACATCGAAAAGTTTGTCCATGCGAGACTTCCTTGGCTTACCAGCGGCTTCTTCACATTGCTTTTCTTGGCAGGCACTTTTCTTTGCTAACTCGGCGTCACTTCAGACGACTTGGTAAACGGCGCCCCGCGATACCAACCCAGTTCATATGCGACGGCCTTTGTTGCTATCGGGCGCCGGCACCGCTTCATATTGTTTACCGAGCGCCATCAGTTCCGTGGTCCCAATTAAATCGTTTAAAGCAGCGAAATCGAACATTCGCGGACGGAACGGATCAGTCGTGCCATGCGTCTTTAGGGAGCCGTAGAATTCTTCCGCGGTTTTGGCGAGCGCGCGCACAATGCCGCCCGGGAAAATGACCAGGGAGAAGCCGAGCTCTTGCAACTCCCGAGCCGGCAAGATCGGTGTCTTGCCGCCCTCCACCATGTTAGCCATCAACGGCACCTTTCCGGCGGCCTGTTTGACGACGCGCGCTAGTTCGTCCCGCTGTCGCGGCGCTTCAATGAACAGCATGTCGGCGCCGGCATCGCGGTAGAGCGCAGCACGCGCGACGGCGCCGTCGAAGCCTTCGACCGCGATGGCATCAGTACGTGCGATGATCAGCGTCTCACTAGAGGCGCGCACATCAACGGCCGCTTTGATCTTGCCGGCCATTTCTTGTGCCGGGATCAGCGTCTTGTCGTCTAAGTGGCCGCAGCGCTTGGGAAAATCCTGATCCTCGAGCTGGATGGCGTTGGCACCGGCGCGCTCGAGCAGTCGCACGGCGCGCTCGACATTGAGCGCGTTGCCGTAGCCGGTGTCGGCGTCAACCACCAGATGCGCGCGGACGCGATCGCGGATGAGCGCGACGGTCTCGACCACCTCGCTCATGCTGACCAGTCCGATGTCCGGCCGCCCAAGCCGCGTATACGCAATGGCCGCGCCCGAAACGTAGAGAGCCTCGAAGCCGGCGCGTTCCGCGATCAGCGCGGTGAGCGGATCGTAGATGCCGGGAGCAATCACGATCGGTGGCTTGACGAGGCGGGCGCGTAATGTTGTTTCGGTCATAGTCTAGAGTCCAAGGTAAGCGCGTTTGAGTTCCGGGTTGGCGGCGACGGTTGAGGCGGCGCCGGACATCACGAAGTTACCTTCGGCGAGGATGTAGGCGCGGTCGGCGACCTCCAGGCTTTGCACCACGTTCTGCTCGACCAGCAGAATGGCGACACCGTCGGCGCGAATGCGCCCGATTAGCGCAAACAGCTCCTCGACCAGCAAAGGCGAGAGGCCGAGCGACGGTTCGTCAAGAATCAACAGTTTCGGCTCCGCCATCAGACCGCGGCCTATGGCCAGCATCTGCTGCTCGCCGCCCGATAACGTGCCGGCATCTTGCGAGGTCCGCTCGCGTAGGCGCGGGAAGATACCGAATACACGCTCGCGATTCTGTGCGCGCTGCGCCCGCGCGCGGCGATAGCTGCCGAGATCGAGGTTCTCGCGCACTGTCATGTTCGGGAAGATGCGGCGGCCCTCCGGTACGTGGATGAGCCCGCGAGCGACGATGAGAGCGGGCTTCTCGCGTTCGATGGCGACGCCATCAAAGCAAATGGCACCGGCGCGCGCACTGACGACGCCGGAGAGCGTGCGATTGAGAGTCGATTTCCCTACTCCGTTTGAGCCAAGCACGGCAACAATCTCGCCTGCGCCGACACTCAGGTCGACGCCACGAAGCACTTCGGTCTCGCCGTAACCGGCGCGCAGACCTTGCACCTCGAGCAGCGCCCTAATGGGCATGCGCACCTCCGAGTTTCTTGGCCGCGCCGTGGCCGAGATAGGCCTCAACTACCTCGTGGTTGGCGGCGACTTCAGTCGGCGTTCCTTCGGCGATGACGCAGCCCTCCGCCAACACGAAGACATGCTGCGACAGGCTCATCACTGCCTGCATAACGTGCTCGATCATCAGGATGCTTATTCCGCGTGCACAGAGGTTGCGGATGATCGGCGCGATGTCGCGGATCTCAGCGGGATTTAGACCCGCCAGCACTTCGTCGAGCAGCAAGAGCTTCGGTTCCGTTGCGAGCGCACGTGCCAACTCGAGCCGCTTGCGGCTGGCGACCGTCAGTGAGTCGGCAGAGCGGTCTAGCATGGCCCCAAGGCCAACTTCGCGGCCGACGATATCGGCGGCAGCGAGCGCGTCGCCCCGCTTCGGGTGGCGTAGATGCGCGCCGACCAGGATGTTCTCGCGCACCGACAGTCCGGCGAAAGGCTGCACGATCTGAAATGTGCGTGCGATTCCGCGCCACGCCAGTTCGTGTGGCGGCAAACCGGTGATGGTTTCGCCCTGGTAGCGAACAACGCCGCCGCTCGGCCGCTGGAAACCGGAAATGATTGCAAAAAGCGTAGTCTTGCCGGCGCCGTTCGGGCCGATCAGCGCCGTGATGCTTCCGGCCGGCACCGTCAGCGAGGCGGAGTTGACCGCCAGCAGGCCGCCGAAGCGGCAAGACACGTGATCGACGGAGAGTAAGGGCTCAGCCATGTGCGCTCTCGAGCTTGGCGGAGCGCGACAGCCAGCGGTTGGCATCATCGACCAATCGGACCAATCCGCGCGGCGCGAAAGCAATCACCAGTACGAGGACAGCGCCGTACACGATGAGGTTCAAGCCCGGCGCATCGCCCGCGATCAGCTTAGCGCCCTCGCCCAGCGCCTGCACCACAAGAGCGCCAAGCAGCGGACCGAACACCGTGCCGGCGCCGCCGATGATCGGAGTGAGCAGCGCCTCGATCGACAGCCGTGTGCCGTAGGCGATGCCGGAATCGATGAACAGGAAATACTGAACGTAGAAGCACCCGGCCGCCGCCGTGATCGCGGCCGACAACACCATGGCGCCGAGTTTGACGCGTGGAACATTGACGCCGAGCGCCTTCGCAGCGTCCTCGTTCTCGCGCACCGCGATCAGCCAGGTGCCAAAGCGCGAGCGTTCGATGGCATGCGCGATCATCAGCGCAACAGCAACCAGCGCCAGGATGAACCAGTAGAACATGGCACGGCTTTCGAACTGTAGCGCCGCCGCACGCAGGTCGAGCTTGACCAGAATGCCGACACCGCCGCCGGTGATCGGTGCGACGCTGGCGATGATGCGCAACACTTCGGCAAAGGCGAGCGTTACCAGTGCGAAATAGGAGCCGCGCAACCCGACCCGGAAGGTCAGCACGCCAATGAAGGCGCCGACTGCGGCGCCGCCGGCTATGCCGGCGGCAAAACCGACCCAGGCATTTGCGTTGTAGCGCACCTGAAGGATGGCGGTGACATAGGCGCCGGTACCGAAGAAGGCAGCGTGACCGAACGAATATTGCCCGCCATAGCCACCGAGCACGTTCCAACCCTGTCCAGCTAACGCGATCAGCAGCGTCACCACCAGGAAATTAAGCACCGTATTGGAATCTGTGATCAGTGGCACCGCAGCCAACGCGATCACAACGGCGAGGATAGGCCGAACGCCTGTCATGCCTTGACCCCGAACAGGCCGGTCGGACGCACCAGCAACACCACAATGAAGATTAGAAAGATGCCGATCTGGCCGAGCGACTCGCCGAGGAACAGGCCAGACAGGCTTTCCACCACGCCGATCAAGAGTCCACCGATTAGCGCGCCGGGCACGGAGCCCATACCGCCGAGCACGACGATGGTAAAGGCGATCAGCACGAAAGCTTCACCGACGGTCGGGTTGACGTAATAAGTCGGAATCAGCAGGCAGGCCGCGATCGCGACGCAAGCTGTGCCGAGGCCGAAAGTCACCGCATAGACATGTGAGACATCGATGCCGACGAGCTCGGCACCGAGCTTCTCCTTTGCCACTGCGCGGATCGCCTTGCCGAGGTCCGTCCACGTCATCAGCGCCCACAACGCCACCGCCACCGCGAGCACCGCGCCGAAGCCGATCACGCGCGGGATGGGCAGGAAAGTGAAGCCGAGATCTAATGTCTGGAAGGCATAGGGCACATCGATCGTGCGAGTATCGGCGCGGAAGGCGTAGAGCAGCACGTTTTCAATCACGACCGAGACCCCGAGCGTGACCAACAGTATATTGCGGTCGTCGCCGTGCGAGGCGGGACCGATGATAAAGCGCTGGAGCGCATAGCCGAAGGCGAACAGCGCTGGGGCGAGGAAGAGCGCCGCGAGATACGGATCAAGCCCGAGCAGGCGAAACGCGAAAAAGGCCCCGAAGAGCGCCATACTCAGGAGCGCGCCGTGGGCGAAATTGATGATGTGCAGCACGCCGTAGATCAGGGTCAGTCCAAGTGCGACCAGCGCGTAGACCGCTCCGGTCAGCAAGCCGTTGAGTATCGCGGTGATCAGGATGAGGGGCGAAAACACGTTTAGCGCTTACTCGGCAAGGCAAAGTGCGGGCGACGCGGTAGCACCGCCCGCGGCCGCTTCAACTGGTCGATCAGCCCGGCATCGGGAATACCGGCTTCGCCTGCGCGAAGTTGGCCGGCAGCACGACCTTGATGTCGTTGTCGAGCACCTGCGTATTGACCGGCGCCGCGCCCTGGTTCTGGCCGTTGACGAACTTGGTCGGTCCATAGGGCATGACATGACCGGAGAAAGTCGAGCTTTCCAGCGCCGCGGTCAGCTTGCCACGATCGGCCGCGCCGGCGCGCGACAGCGCATCCGCCACCAGCAGTACGGAGGAGTAGTTCATGTAGACTTCGTATGTGTAGAACTGACCCCGATCTTCGACCTTCTTCTTCAGCGCCAGTGCCTTCGGATTGCGCGGGTCAAACCAATGATTGCAATCCATGATGTATTTGGCGGCGTCCGGGAATTCCTTGACGAATTTATACGAGGAAGCGGCGCCGCCGAGCACCGAATAAATGCCTTTCGGCCGCACGCGCTGCTGCTGCATCGTGCGCGCCAGCAGGACGTATTCGTTGTAATAGTCAGCGGGGATCACAAGATCAGGATTCTGCGCCTTCATCTTGAGCACGACGTTGTTGAAGTCGCGCGTCGGCGTCGGATGCGGAATGGTCTCCAGAATCTCGAAGCCGTGCTGCGGGAGCTGCGCGTTCAAAAGCTTGGCGAGGCCAGAGCCGAATAGCGAGTCCTCGTGCACGATCATTACCGTCTTCGCCGGTCTGCCGGCGGCATCATTGATGGTGACGAGGTTGTCGAGCGCCGTCTTGGAAATGGTCCCGAAGCCCGGGCCGAAACGAAACGTGTTTTTCAGCCCACGTGTGACGATAGCGTCAGCTACGCCGACATCGACTACATACGGTAGCTCGTAGCGCGCGGCGGCCTGGCTGACCGCCAGGCAAATCGCGCTGGCATAGCCGCCGATGATGCAAGTCACACCGGCCGAATTCATCTTCTCGACCTCGGCAGTGCCGCCCTCGGGCGTGGAGAGCGCATCGCCGAGTATGGCATCGATCTTGCCGAGGCCCTTAATGCCGCCGTCGGTATTGATCTCCTCGACCGCCAAGGCGGCGCCGAGCCGACCTTGCGTGCCGGAATAAGAGAGCGCGCCGCTCACCGGATGCAGGATGCCGAGCTTGACCCCCGCCCCTTGTGCCTTAAGCACCGATGGCACGACAAGCGTCGCAGCGTTCAAGGCCGTACCGGTCAAAAATTTGCGGCGCGTAAAATTTGAAACATACCTTGGCATGACTTTCTCCCTTATGCTCAGCGTGTTGGCGTCAGATCAATGGACCTGTCCGTGTTCGTGACTCTCGGCAGTCTCTGTTTGGCGTCTATCTTGCGCACGACCGGCGACCACACCTTGGTGCCTGTGGCGCCCGAGCGCATCAGCTCGATCTCGATAGCGTAACGGTCCGGTCGGTAGAGCGCATGCAGGTGCTCGACGCCACGCCCGCGCTGATCGAAGGACACCCGCACCAATTCGATAAGCGGCGAGCCAATGCGCACGTTGAGCGCAGCTGCAACCTCGGGCGTCGCCAGACCGGCGCTAATACGTTGACGCGCCGATTCAATCTGGACCCCGGCACGCTCGAGCAACTCGAGTAACGGACGCGAGCCGAGCTCTTGCTTGGTGAAGGTTGCCGAGATGCTCTCGGGCACGTGCGTAGTAAGGTAGGAGAACGGTGAGCCGTCGACCGAGCGCACGCGCACCGAGCGCTGCAATAACTGATCCGCTGCGACGGAGAGCGCATGCGCGACCGCGCCCTGAGCCGGCACATAATCGAACGACAGCAACTTGACCTTGGTACGTCGTCCCATCTCGGCCACGTTGGCCAGCACGCCGGATACGTCAGCGCTCACCGGCGATGGCGACGGACGATAGATCACGCGCGTGCCGCTCGAACGCCGCCGCTCGATCAACCGCTCGCGCGCCAGCTCGCCGAGCGCGCGCCGCACGGTCACGCGCGAGACGCCGTGCAGTTCCGCCAATTCGTTTTCGGTTGGAAGTTTTGCGCCGAAGCCCGCGGTGCCGCTCAGAATGCGGTCGCGCAAGACAAGGTAGACTTGTTTCGCCTTCGCCTCGCCAAGCCAGTCACCCAACTGGAACCCCCAAACGATGCCTCTGCCGGCGAACCTTTACTTGGTATCTTTTAGAATACATTATTGACCCTCGACAAGCCCGCCATCTGGAGGAAAATCGGCCGCGATGAGCGAGCCGCAGACTTTGCTCGAGAGATTATGGTCGGCGCACGAGATCGTGCGCCGCGAGGATGGCGCTGCGCTGCTCTGGGTTGACCGCCATTACGTGCATGAAGGCTCGTTCCATGGCTTTGGCCAAATGCAGGCGCGCGGCCGCAAAGTCGCCGAGCCCGAGCTCACGTTCGGCGTCGCCGACCATTATGTGCCGACCCGCGGGCGTGACCGCGAGATTTCCAATCCGGAAATCGCGGCAATAGTACGCAATCTCGAGAAGAACGCGACGGAGAACGGCATCACGCTGTTCGGCCTGCGCGACCCGCGCCAAGGCATCGTCCACGTCGTCGGCCCTGAACAAGGTCTCACGCTGCCCGGCCTGTTAATCGTCTGCGGCGATAGCCACACGTCCACGCACGGCGCTTTTGGCGCCTATGCTTTCGGGATCGGCGCCTCGGAGGTCGCGCATGTATTGATGACACAAACGATTTGGCAGAAGAAACCAAAAGCTATGCTCATAACCGTAAACGGCACCGCCGCGCCAGGCATTGGGGGCAAGGACATCGCGCTCGCCATCATCGCGCGCGTGCATGCCGACGGCGCGCAAGGCCATGCCATCGAATTTGCGGGCGGCGCCATCCGTGCGCTGTCGATCGAAGGCCGGCTGACACTGTGCAATCTGTCGATCGAAGCGGGCGCGCGCTGCGGAATGGTCGCACCAGATGCAACCACTTTCGCCTACCTCAAAAGCCGGCCTTTTGCGCCAAAGGGCGGCGAATTCGATCAGGCAGTCGAGGCATGGTCGAAGCTTGGCTCTGATCCGGACGCCGTCTTCGACCGCGAAGTTACGCTCGATGCCGCTACGATCGCGCCCATTGTCACCTGGGGCATCACGCCCGATGATGCACTCCCGATCGACGCTAGCATTCCCGATCCGATGCGCGAGAGCAACCCGGTGCGAGCGCAATACCTGCGCGAAGCGATCGAATACATGGGAGTGACACCGGGAAAAAAGCTGACGGAGATCACGGTCGACCGCGTATTCATTGGCTCCTGCACAAATGCTCGTATCGAGGATCTGCGCGCCGCCGCCGCAGTGCTAGCCGGGCGCATGTCGAAAGTACCGGGGCTCGTTTCGCCCGGATCGAGTATGGTGAAGCGGCAGGCGGAAGAAGAAGGTCTCGACAAGATTTTTCGTGACGCAGGGCTGGAATGGGCCGAATCCGGCTGTTCGATGTGTGTCGGCATAAATGGTGATCAAGTGCCAGGAGGCGAGCGTTGCGCCTCGACCACCAACCGTAATTTCCGTGGCCGGCAAGGGCCCGGCGCGCGCACACATCTGATGTCGCCAGCAATGGTCGCTGCCGCCGCGGTCAGCGGATATCTTGCCGACGTGCGTCCGATGCTGGCCGGACGCAAAGTGTGAGGTGGGCAATGCCAAAGTCCGTCTGCGCCAGCCTTGGATTGACGCTCATCTGCGCAATGCTGTTGGTCCCGCACGCGCTTTGGGCGGAGGACTATCCCTTGCGGCCGATCAAGCTGCTTGTTGGCGCTCCGCCAGGTGGCACTACCGATACGATTGCGCGGGCAATTGCTGGCCCAATGGCGACGGCACTAAAACAGCCCGTGCTGGTCGAGAACCGTCCCGGTGCAGGCGGCAACATCGCCGCGGAAGCCGTCGCAAAATCGGCACCCGATCGCTACACCCTGTTAGTGAGCTTCAGCAGCCATACGATCAATGCCTCGCTTTATCGCAATCTGCCCTACGATCCGGCAGCAGACTTCACGCCAATCACGAAAGTGGCCACCGTACCGAGTCTGCTCGTCGGCCATCCACAATTGCCGGCTAGCGATCTCAAAGCGCTGATCGATCTAGCTAAAGCCAAACCAGACAAGCTTACCATCGCGATCGGCGGCATTGGTTCATCGCTGCATCTGGCCGGCGACAAGTTCAAATTGATGACCGGAACGCGGTTGCTCAATGTGCCCTATAAGGGAACCGCCCCAGCGCTAACCGACGTGCTCGCTGGTCATGTCGATCTGATGTTCATCAGCCTGGTCACGGGTGCGGCCCAGGTTCGTGCTGGCAATCTGCGCGCTTACGGCGTGACCAGCCCGCAACGGCAGCCATCATTCCCGGATGTACCGGCGATCAACGAGGTCGTTCCGGGATTTGAATCGAACGCGTGGTTCGGAGTGTTTGGTCCGGCAAAGTTACCGCCCGCGATTACCGAGAAACTGCATGAGGTCATCGTTGCCGGACTTGCCGATGCAACCTTGCGCGAGCATCTGCAAAATGAAGGGGCTACGCCGGTGGGCGATACGCCGGCCGAATTCGCGACTTTTGTCCGTCAGGACATCCAACGTTGGGCACCGATCGTTAAGGCGTCAGGCGCAACGTTGAACTAGAGCGATAGGAACCGCGTAATGGAGAAATTCGTGCAGCTCACCGCCAAAGCCTGCCCACTGGCGCTGCCTAACCTCAACACCGATCAGATCCTGCCAGCGAGGTATCTCAAGTGGTCGCGTTCGAAGGGCCTCGGGGCTGTGCTGTTCCAAGACTTGCGCCGCGACGCTGATGGTAACGAACGCCCCGACTTTCCACTCAACCAGGCGGCGTACCGCGACGCCAAGATACTGCTTGCCGGTCGCAATTTCGGTGGCGGCTCGTCGCGCGAAGCCGCCGTCTACGCCATTTACGATGACGGATTCCGCTGCATCATCGCGCCGTCCTTCGGCGACATCTTTGCGCAGAATGCCGTCAAGAACGGTCTACTGACGGCAGTCTTGCCCGAAGACGATATTGCCAAGTTCGCGGCCCTGGTGGTCTCCGATCCAGAGCAGCAGATAATGGTTGATCTGAAGCAGCAAACGATCAGCTGCGCAGAGGTGAGCGTTACGTTCACGATCGATCCGGTCAGCCGCAATCAATTGCTGAACGGCTGGGATGACGTCGATCTGACCGAAAGCTATCGTGCCACGATTGCTTCGTTCAAAGCGCTGGACCGACAGAGACGCCGCTGGGCAGTCCCAACCAGATGATGAAATCCGCAGCAAGATTCGAAGTCGCGGGCCCGCTCGAACTACCACAGGGGCGGTTGGTATCGCCGCGGATAAGATAAGATATGAATTCGCATCGGGGCTGTAGTGCATGACCCTCCGCTTGTTGGCCCTCATCGCTTTCATTCTCGCATGCTGCGCGCCGGCGCAGGCACAGGAGCAATCTTTCGCTGCCTTCGTCGCCGGCCTGTGGCCTGATGCACAAGCGATGGGGATCACGCGCGTCACATTCGATACTGCGATGAAGGGCGTTACGCCCGACCCGCGCGTAATCGCCGCCACTAGGCGCCAGCCCGAATATGGCAAGCCGGTCGGCGCCTACATCAATGATATCGCCTCGCCGCGCCGGATCACCACCGGCCAGCGCAAGGCGCAGGAATGGGCGAAGCTCTTCGACGCTGTGGAAAGGAAATTTGGCGTCGAACGATGGGTACTGATCGCGCTGTGGGGCATCGAGACCGATTATGGCGCTGAGAAGGATCGCTGGGACGTGTTCCGCTCGCTCGCGACGCTCGGCTATATTCGCTATCGCCATCCCTATTTCCGCAACCAACTTATCGTCGCGATGCGCATCATGCAGGACAACAAGTTCCCGCGAGAGAAGATGGTCAGTTCATGGGCCGGCGCGATGGGCCAGACCCAGTTTATGCCAACCAACGTGATCGACTATGCTGTCGATTTCTCCGGTGACGGCAAGAGCGACATCTGGAGCAACGTGCCGGACGTGATTGCCTCGACCGGCAATTACCTGCACAAGTATCATTGGAAGACCGGCCTGCCGTGGGGTTTTGAAGTCGTGGTGCCGAACGGCTTTGACACCATGAAGAGCCACGCGAGCTATGACGAATGGGCGAAGATCGGCGTTCGCCGCGCCGACGGCAAGCCGTTCCCGGCAAGCGGCCAAGGAATCCTGTTCTTCCCTGCGGGCATCAAGGGTCCCGCCTTCATCGTCACCGAGAACTATCCGACGCTGATCGAGTACAACAACTCTGACGCCTACGCGATTGCGGTCGGTCACCTCGCTGACCGCATGGCTGGCGGCCAACCGTTTAAGGCTGCTTGGCCGGTCGACGACCGCCCACTCTCGCGCGACGCGCGCATCGCCCTGCAGAAGAAATTGTCTACGCTCGGCTACAAGGTGAACGACTTCGAAGGCCATGTGGACTTCGATCTGCGCGATAACATCCGCGCCGAACAGAAGAAATTCGGGATGACCCCGGACGGCAACCCAACCCCGGCCCTGCTCGACAGGCTTGGCGTTAAGGTGCCGTGACTGGTGTTCCGCCGGTGGCGAGTGTCTCAGCCCCGTTCCGAACCTTTCCCCAAAGCATCGAGGCGATTGCGCGGTACTAGCGAGATCGGCCGAAAGGGACGCGACCTTTGACTGCCACAGTATTGGCGATTTCCATGAATGATCGTATTCGGCAAGTTTTGCATGCCGGCTTCCGCGTAAGGCACAGAAACTACAGGTTTTATCCCAAAAAGCAGAAAGTTAGTTGCGTATCAGTGAAATACAATCATTGATTGATATTACCCGCCAAACCTGCCTTTCTGATGCCCGAGTTGGCGCTTCATAAAGGTTTCCAAGGCTACCCTGATTTGACAGTAAGGGGTGCCTTCACCATGTTCCGGCCAAAGGAAGCGGTTGAGTCCGTCCGGAATCGTATTGGTTTCGGCACCTAACTCATTGGATTTTCATGAATATCGTCGTTGTTGAGTCGCCGGCCAAAGCCAAGACCATCAATAAATACTTGGGACCCGGCTACGAGGTCGTGGCGTCCTTTGGCCATATCCGCGATCTGCCTGCCAAGAACGGCTCAGTCGACCCAGAGGCCAATTTTCGCATGATTTGGGAGGTCGACCCCAAGTCCAACAAGCGGATCAACGACGTCGCCAATGCCCTCAAAGGCGCCAGCAAGCTGATTCTAGCCACCGACCCGGATCGCGAGGGCGAAGCCATTTCCTGGCACGTTCTGGAAGCGCTGAAGGAAAAGCGAGCGCTCAAGAAACAAACGGTTGAGCGCGTCGTCTTCAACGCAATCACCAAGCAGGCGGTGACCGAGGCAATGAAGCATCCGCGCACGATCGATGCCGCGCTGGTCGATGCCTACCTCGCCCGCCGCGCGCTCGATTATCTCTTCGGCTTCACGCTCTCGCCGGTGCTCTGGCGCAAGCTGCCAGGCGCGCGCTCGGCCGGCCGTGTGCAGTCAGTGGCGCTGCGTCTCGTCTGCGACCGCGAACTGGAAATCGAAAAATTCGTCGCCAAGGAATATTGGTCGATCTCGGCGACGCTGGCGACGCTGCGGAATGAAACCTTCGAAGCCCGCCTCGTCGGCGCCGATGGCCAAAAAATCCAGCGTCTTGACATTAGCTCCGGTGCGGAAGCTGAAGCCTTCACACGCGATCTCGAAGCCGCAAGCTTCAACGTTGCCGCGGTCGAGGCGAAGCCCACACGCCGCAATCCGCCGCCGCCCTTTACCACTTCAACCATGCAGCAGGAAGCAAGCCGCAAGCTCGGCTTTTCCCCGGCTCACACCATGCGCCTCGCGCAGCGGCTCTACGAGGGCGTGGAGATCGACGGCGAGACGGTCGGCCTCATTACCTACATGCGTACCGACGGCATCGATCTTGCGCCGGAGGCGATCAACGACATCCGCGCAATGCTTGGCAAGAATTACGGCAAAGAATATGTGCCGGCCGCGCCACGCGAATATCACAATAAGGCAAAGAACGCGCAGGAAGCGCACGAAGCCGTGCGTCCAACCAGCGCTGCGCGCACGCCAGCCGATGTTGCCAAGCGCCTCCATCGCGATCAAGCGCGGCTTTACGAGCTGATCTGGAAGCGCGCCGTTGCGAGCCAGATGGAATCGGCCGAGCTGGAGCGCACCACCGTTGATATCGCCGCTAAGCTCGGCAGCCGTAACCTCGAGCTGCGCGCCACTGGCCAAGTGGTCAAATTCGACGGTTTCCTCGCGCTCTACGAGGAAGGCCACGACGATGAACACCTGGATGAAGAGAGCCGCCGCCTCCCCGCGATGAGCGGAGGCGAGCTCCTGGAAAAGCAGGCGGTCAATTCCTCGCAGCACTTCACCGAACCGCCGCCGCGCTATTCTGAAGCCGCGCTCGTCAGGCGCATGGAGGAGCTCGGTATCGGCCGGCCCTCCACTTACGCCTCCATTCTGCAGGTGCTGCAGGATCGCGGTTATGTGCGCATCGACAAGAAGCGCCTGGTGCCGGAAGACAAGGGCCGCGTTGTGGTCGGTTTCCTAGAGAGCTTCTTCCAGCACTACGTCGAATACGATTTCACCGCCACTCTGGAAGAACAACTCGACCGCATCTCCAACAGCGAGATCGACTGGAAGAAAGTGCTGCACGATTTCTGGGTCGATTTCATCGGCGCGGTAAAGGAGATCAAGGACCTGCGCGTGACGCAGGTGCTCGACGCGCTCAACGACCTGCTGGAGCCGCACATCTTCCCGCAACCCGCGGACGGCAGCGACCGACGTAAGTGCCCGAATTGCGGGACTGGCCGGCTCTCGCTCAAGCTCGGCCGTTTTGGTGCCTTCATCGGCTGCTCAAATTATCCGGAATGCAACTTCACCCGGCAGATGACGCCCGGCGCCAATGGCAACGTCAACGGCACTAAGGTGCTAGGCGAAGATCCGACAACCGGCCTTGAAGTCACGCTGCGAGGCGGGCGTTTCGGCCCCTACCTCCAGCTCGGCGAAGCGTCGAAGGAAAAAGGCGCGGAAAAGCCGAAACGCGCCAGCCTGCCGAAGGGTCTCGCGCCGGATGACGTCGATCTCGAAAAGGCGCTGGCGCTGCTGGCATTGCCACGCGAGGTTGGCATCCACCCAGACGACAAGGAACCGATCATCGCCGGCGTCGGACGCTTCGGGCCTTACGTGAAGCACGGCAAGACCTACGCCAATCTCGATTCCAGCGAGGACGTGTTGACCGTCGGCCTCAATCGCGCGGTTAGCCTGATAGCAGAGAAAAAAGCCAATCCCGGCCGCGGCCGTCGCTTCGGCGCCGATCCAGGCAAGCAGCTCGGCGAGCATCCCGACAAGGGCGGACCGATCACGATCAAGAACGGCCGCTATGGTCCGTACGTCAGCCACGCGGGCATCAACGCCACTCTGCCGGCCGACATGACGCCTGACACTGTGACGCTGGAACAGGCGATCGGGGTGCTCGAAGCGCGCGCGGCTAAGATGGGCAACGCGCCAAAGAGCCGCCGCGTCGCCGGCCGCAAGAGGGTTTCCGGTAAAGCGGCGGCCTCGCGCGCTGTCAAGCCGAAGAAGGCGGCGGCCGCAAAGACAAAACCGGCGCGCCGGGCCAAAGTCACCGCCGCCGAATAGCTGGCGTGGCCCCACTTGCATTATTACATTTGCTGCATCGCGCCGTTTCGGCGCAGGAATTTCTATTTTGAGTAAGCAAACGAAAAAGACCTCTTCATCTCCCTCCAAGGCTGACATTCTCGCCTTCATCGGCGAACGCCCCGGCAAAGTCGGTGCCCGCGAAATAGCTCGCGCTTTCGGCCTCAAGAACGCGATGCGCACCGAACTCAAACGCATTCTGCGAGATCTTGCCGATGAAGGCGCAATCGAAAAGCGTCACAAGAAGCTACATCATCCGGGCTCCCTGCCTTCAACCGTGCTCGCCGACATTACGGCGCGCGATGCCGACGGTGAGCTCATGGCCACGCCCGACGAGTGGGACGAGGAGGCACACGGACCGGCGCCGAAGATCCCTATCCATGTACCGCACAAGCAAAAGCCTGGCGAAGCCGCTGGCCTCGGCGACCGCGTACTGTTGCGCCTCGCCGGTGAAGGCGGCGGCCTGCACGGCCGCGTTATTAAGATCATCGATCATCCCAAGCACCGCGTGCTCGGCATTTTCCGCGAGCGTCCGCATGGCGCCGGACGATTGGAGCCGGTCGACAAGAAATTGCTTGGCAAGGAACTGGCGATCCCGCCGGGCGCAACCGCGCACGCGAAGGATGGAGACCTGGTCGCAGTTGAAACCAGCCGCGCACAGCGATCGGGCTTGCCCACCGGCAGCGTGGTCGAGCGGCTCGCCTCGCTCGCAAGCGAACGCGCTGTCAGCCTGATCGCCATCCACGCCCACTCGATCCCCCACGTTTTCCGACATGACACGCAAGTCGAGGCGAACACGGTGCGGCCGGCCACCCTAGGGCGGCGCGAGGACTGGCGACACGTGCCCTTCGTCACCATCGATCCGCCCGACGCCAAGGATCACGACGATGCTGTGCATGCCGAGCCGCACAATTACGGCGGCTTCATCATCTGCGTCGCCATCGCCGACGTGGCGCACTACGTGACGCCGGGCTCTGCGCTCGATCGCGAGGCCCTCCTGCGCGGCAATTCGATCTATTTCCCCGACCGCGTGGTGCCGATGCTGCCGGAGCGAATTTCCAACAACCTTTGCTCGCTGCGTCCGCATGAAGAACGCGCCGCGCTCGCAGTGCGCATGGTGATCGGGCCCGACGGACGCAAGCGCTCCCACACCTTCCACCGCATCATGATGCGCTCGGCTGCCAAGCTTTCCTACGAACAGGCGCAGCTCGCCGTCGGCGGCCGCACCGATGAGGACACTGACGCGCTGGTCGAGACGGTGCTCAAACCGCTCTACGCCGCTTACGAAGCACTTACTCGCGCCCGCGGCGAACGCGGCCCGCTCGATCTCGATTTGCCGGAACGCAAGATCCTGCTCAAGGGCGACGGCACCGTCGACCGCGTGGTCGTGCCGGGCCGGCTGGAGGCGCACCGCCTGATCGAGGAATTCATGATCCTCGCCAACGTCGCCGCCGCGGAGACCCTGGAGAAGGCGCGTGCGCCCCTGATCTATCGCGTGCACGACGAGCCGAGCGTGGAGAAGGTGAATGCGCTGCGTGAATTCCTCGCCACGCTCGGTATCCCCTTCCCTAAGGGCGGTGTACCGCACGCCGAAGCCTTCAATCGCGTGCTCGAGCGGGTGAAGGGCCATGATGCCGAGCCGCTGGTGAACGAAATCGTGCTGCGCACGCAGGCGCAGGCCCAATATGCGGCGGAGAATTACGGCCACTTCGGCCTGAATCTACGCCGCTACGCGCATTTTACCTCGCCGATCCGCCGCTACGCCGACCTGATCGTGCATCGCGGGTTGATCCGTGCGCTCAAACTCGGTGATGACGGCCTGCAGCCGCACACCGACCGTAAGGAGCTGGCGGAAATCGCCGCCGAGATTTCTGCCACGGAGCGGCGCGCCATGCTGGCCGAGCGCGAGACCAATGACCGGCTGATCGCGCATTTCCTCGGCGACCGTATCGGCGCCAGCTTCGACGGTCGCATCTCCGGCGTGACCCACGCTGGGCTGTTCGTAAAACTCAGCGAGACCGGCGCCGACGGCTTTGTGCCAGCGCGCACCATCGGCGACGAATATTTTCGTTATCACGAGGCCGGCCACGCCATGGTCGGCTCGCGTTCCGGTGAGACCTATCGGCTCGGCGATCGCGTCACCGTCAAGTTGATGGAAGCCGCGCCGGTTGCTGGTGCACTGCGCTTCGAATTGCTATCCGAGGGCCGGCCCGGGCGACCGCGGCGCCGCGAAGCGCGCAGTGAGCGGCGTGATCGGTACCAGCCGCGCGACAACCGGCGGAAGGCGCGATGACTGATCAAGTGCAAGATTTCCTAGCCCGCATGTCGATGGTCGAGCGCGACCTGACCCATCCGGTGGTCGAACCGCGCGACGCTGCGACACTGATCCTGATCGACCGCTCTGGCCATGAGCCCAAAGTGCTACTCGGCCGACGCCACCCGGGTTCCAAGTTCATGCCAGGCAAGTTTGTGTTTCCGGGCGGCCGCACCGAACCGCTTGACCGCGCTATGCCCGCAGTGAGCGAACTCCATCCCGACGCACAAAAGAAGCTGCTGACGCGCGTGAAGGAGAACGGCGCCGGCTTTGCGCGCGGCTTTCCGCTCGCCGCCCTGCGCGAGACGGCGGAAGAGAGCGGCCTTCTGATTGGCGTCAAGCGCGATGAGCCGCCGGAAACGCCTGGCGGCTTGTGGGAAGAATTCGCCAAGGCGCACGTGCATCCGGATCTCGGCCAGCTCCATTTCGTGGTACGCGCCATTACGCCGCCCGGGCGCCACCGGCGTTTCGATACGCGCTTCTTTAGCACCGACGCCACTTCTATCGCGCATCGCATCGAGGGCGTGGTTGGGCCGGACGCCGAGCTAGTTGAGTTGGTGTGGATGCCGGTCGCCGAAGCCAAGACCTTGGACATGCCGATGGTCACCAGCGTGGTGCTCGACGAACTAGCCAACCGCGTCGCCGCCGGTATGCACCACCATTTGCCGGTGCCGATGTACTACATGGAAAACGGCAAGTTCTTCCGGGAATTGTTGTAGAAGCGAGCTTTTCTTGACATCTGCGGCTCTGCCGCTACGGTCCGGCGCCAACAGCACCTGAATGACGTTTCGAGGATAGTTCCATGGCCAAAGCCATCAGTCTGAAGATCAAGCTCGTGTCGAGCGCCGGGACCGGGCACTATTACGTGACCCGCAAGAATGCGCGCACGCAGACCGAGAAGCTGGCGAAGAAGAAATACGATCCGATCGCCAAGAAACACGTCGAGTACAAGGAAGCCAAGATCAAGTGATCGTCGGCTGATCACGGGTCGCGGCGGGGCGCTCTGTGGGCGCGCTCCGCATGTCTAAGCCTTGCGTGAATCAGGTGGCCGGCCCGAAGCGGCGCCCGGGAGGAGGCTACTAGCACTGCTTCCGCGGCGATGCCGATCGAG
>Ga0207786_100007_pt1 | contig 32824 bp, 27 predicted proteins | sample LuqExpMetageno76_FD_187833 | JGI IMG/M metagenome (GOLD analysis project Ga0207786, IMG submission 187833) | Tropical forest soil microbial communities from Luquillo Experimental Forest, Puerto Rico - Sample 76 (SPAdes) | ecosystem: Environmental > Terrestrial > Soil > Tropical forest ...
TACACCGAGATGAATGCGCAGATTCTCTACAAAGCTTTGGTCATGGGCGAGGTCACGGATCTCAGCGATGGCGAAATCGCCGCTAGCACCAAGGGCCGCGCCGGCTTTACCTGGGAGCGCGGCTGGGAGAATTGGTGCCGAAGCGTGAACCGTACGTACTATTCGCAGGCCTGGGACATGGGTCCGGGCTTCTCCCGCAGCGACAAGTGACTGCGCAAGAGTGAGCGCAAAACTTGCGCACGGTCTTGGCCTTGATTTCCGCCGTCGCGTTGCATGCTTCCGGCGTTTCGCAAGGTGAGCTATGCCTCGCCAGGCAATAGACGGCGTGCGCCGCGCACTCTAATTTTAATTCTTTTTGCTCTTCTTGATCTTCGGCTTTTTCTCACCAGGCTGCCGGCCCGGCTCGAAGCCGCCGACCTCGTGATACGTGACCTTGTTGTCCGCTTCGAATGCTCTGACGGCCGGCGTCTTGCCTGGAAGCCCGAGCTCGGTCCAGCGCGCCGCCACCTGATCGTAAACCTTCTTGCGCAACGTGGTGCGCTTGGAAAACACTGGCAGATGGCGGTGCTCCTTACAGGCATTGATGAGTGCCTTCGAACCGTAGGGCCGCTTCTCCGGCGGGTTCTGTGTCGGATCGAGCCAGGTGCTCCACGTGTTGCGTAAGATGTCGATGTCATCGATCGGATTGCAGCGGCTCGCCATCGCCCAGATCACCTGGTCCATGTCGGTTGGGTCGACGTCTTCGTCCACCGCGATGATCCATTTGGTGTAATAGGCACCGCCAGGCACTTGCGCCGCAAGCGCCAGCACCTGCGCCGCGTGGCCCGCATAGCGCTGCTCAAGGCTGATTACCGTCATGCCGAAGCCCCCGGCAGCGGCCGGATGGGAATACACACCGGCGATGCCTGGAACGCCGAGCTTGTCGAGATCGTCCCAGATCTTCGCCGAGCGGATGACCGAGAAGAAGCCGCTCTGCTCGCAGGAGGGATAATCTGCCATCAGCGCATTGGTGAGGATCGGTCGCGTGCGGTAGTGCACCGCGGTGACATCGACGAGCGGGCAGCCGGCTTCCGGCCGACCGTAGTAGCCGGGAAATTCGCCGAACGGTCCTTCCGCCTTCACCGAGTTGACGCCGATCTCGCCCTCAATGACCAGCTCGGCGTTGGCGGGAATCAGCAGGTCGGACTTTTTGCCGCAGACCACCTCGATCGGCTCGCCCTTGATGCCTCCGGCGTATTCATATTCGGAAACATTTTTAGGGAAGGTCTGCGAGCCGACCAACATGAACAGCGGATCGATGCCCCAGGCTGCGGCGACCTTGATCGGCTTGCCCTGCTGCCAGGCGCGGGTGATGTGCAGGCGCGCGTCTTTGCCGGGCGACAGGTAGAGGCCGACCTGTGACTTTCCTTGCAGCATCATCCGATAGGTGCCGATGTTGAGATAGTCGCTGTCAGGATCGCGCGTGATCACCGCGTCGCCGGTACCGGCATAACGGCCGCCGTCGAGCGGCCAGTGCCGCGGGATCGGCAACTGGTTCAAATCAATATCTTTTCCGGTGACGGTGTTCTCGTAGATCGGCGCCTCGTCTGCAGAAACCTCTCGCGGCGGCAGGCGCCGCTTGAGCTTGTCCTTCACGCGGCGGATCAGCTCGACCGTCGGTGTGTCCGCCGGTTCTTCGAGAGTGACCGCGACGCGCTTCACACTCGGCCCAAGAATATTCCACAACAGCTTGGCGCCGATGCTGCTGTTATCGAAACCGCGCGGCCGCTCGAAGAGTACGGCGGGTGACGGATGCTGCTTGGCGACCAGATAGGAGATTGCGCTCATTTCCTCGTCGCGATCCACCGGCTGGGTGACCCGGATGAGTTCGCCGAGCCCCTGGACACGCGTCAGCCATTCGCGCAGGTCGGCAATCGGTTTTCCGCCCAAGGCTTTCGCATTTGCGGGCATGGTGACGTTCTTGTTCATTTGCACATCTCTTCTCGGGCGCGATACATTGGCGGAACGAAGCAACGAACGGCGTGACTTACCTTAGCCCGTTTGCACTGCATACCTTTGATTTTCATCAAGGGGACGGCACCCCCATAGGAAGAAAAGAGCTGAAGGCAACGGAGAAGCCATGCCTCATTCCAAGCCGATGCGGACCGTTCCACGAGGCATCATTGACGTTCCAGTCACGCCCTTCACCCCGGAGAACAAGGTGGATGTCGACACCTTTGCGCGCGTCATCGAATTCTTGCTCCGCCACAACGCCTCCTCGTTGTGTATTAATCTCCATCTTGCGGAATCGCTGAATCTGACCAGCGACGAGCGCAAGCTGTTGGCTAAGACAGCGGTGGAAGTTGTCGCCGGCAAGGTCCCGGTCATCGTGCATGTCAGCACGCCGGGAACGGATCAAGCAGTCGATCTCGCTCGCCACGCGGAAGCGGTCGGCGCCGACTGCGTGATGGCGATTGCTCCCTATTACTGGAAGCCGTCGCAGGAAGGCTTATGTGAGCACTTTGCCGCCATCATGTCGGCGACCGCCCTGCCATTCATCGCCTATAGCTCGCCGACCCTCATGGACGGTGTAGGAATTACGCCCTCGACGCTAATCACATTAATGCAGCGGTTTCCCAATTTCATCGGGCTGAAGGAAGCAAGTCACAACTGGGAAAAATACCTCGAGCTGGGCAAGGCCGCCCGACAGGTGCGGCCGGATTTCGGCCTGTTTGTTGGTACCGAATGGATGATCCCCTGCTTCACGCTTGGCGGCACCGCCTGCATGTCGATCTTTGGCGGCATCGCGCCACGCTACGTGAAGGCCCTCTATGAGGCGACGACGAGCGGGCGGATGAACGAGGCACTCGAGCTGCAATACAAGTTTTCCGACCTCTATCAGCTCGCCAAGGTCGAATATCCCGCGCCGACCAAGGCCATGTGGGAAATCATGGGCCGGCCAGTCGGTGCCCCGCGACTGCCGAACCGGCCTCTCACGCCCGAACGCAAAAAAGGCGTCAGAGTAGCGCTGGAGCGTCTGGGACTTTTCGACAGCGAGCCGCACGGCTGGTAGCTTGAACCGCGCCATCTGGCATGGTTGGTATCCGTCAGACGAAGCGCGCGCCGGTCCACAAACAAGCAATAAGAGGCTTCTGATTAGAAAAAATGGGGGAGAAATGAAAATGAGAAGCATATTGAGAAATTTCACGGGGGTAATCGTAGCGGCTGCAGGCATTCTTAGTCTCGCTTCGACGGCGTCGATCGCCGAGGGATGGCCGCAGAACGCGATAATCCGGATGATCGTCCCCTATCCGGCCGGTGGCGGTACCGATGTCGTCGCGCGCATCGTGGCCAAGTTTCTGCAGGAGCGATTGCACCAGACGATCATCGTCGAGAACCGTGGCGGCGCCAACGGCCAGGTCGGTTTGCAGGCCTTAAAGCAATCGCAACCCGATGGCTACACCATGGCGATGACATCCGACTCACCGATGACGGTCAATCCATGGGTCTACAAAAATCTGCCCTACGACCCGATGAAGGACTTTATCCATGTGACGTCGGTCATCCGGCTACCCTCGCTACTGGCCGTGCATCCTTCGCTGCCCGCGCACAACATCGCCGAACTGGTCGCGCTTGCCAAATCGAAGCCAGGCGGCCTCAGTTATGCGTCCGCTGGCGTCGGCAATTTCAGTCACCTCGAAGCCGAGTTGTTCGCACAGGCGACCGGCATCAAGCTCTTGCACGTCCCCTATAAGGGCACCGGCCCTTCGTCCTTAGGCCTGATCGCTGGAGAGGTGCAACTTTCGTTCAATAACGTCTCGACGCTGTGGCCCTACGTCAAAGAGAAGAAACTGGTTGCGCTTGCCGTCTGCGAGCCTAAGCGCATGCCCGATCTGCCCGACGTTCCTACGATCGCCGAAACCATTCCAGGCTTCGAGATTGCGCCTTGGGTCGGCATCGTCCTCCCTGCCGGCGTTCCGAAGCCGATCGTCGACCGGCTAACCACGGAAATTCTCGAGGTCATGAAAGACCCGGCGGCGGTGAAACAATTTACCGATCAACAGCTGGTCGTGATGACACTACCCGGCGAACAGTTCACCGCCCTGATCAAGAAAGATTCCGACAAGTGGGAAAAGGTGGTGAAGACTGCAAATATCAAGATGGAATAAGCTAGCATTATTTTTCGGAACCAAGGGCGGAAGCATCATAGCGCTTCCGCTCTTTTCTTTGCGCAACAGACTCGAGCGCAATGCCGCGCTGGTGAAGGCGGACATCAAGCAATACCCGCCGGCCTTCTTACTCAGAGGCCGGCAACACGTGCCGGTCGGGATCGAGCCAGAACAGCCAAACGGCGGAGCCGGCAACCAGCAGCGCGGCGGCGACGATAAACGGCGCCTGCCAGTTGCCGTACTGCACGAGAAAGCCGAATACAAGGGGCGATAGCGCGCCGCCAATATTACCTGCCATATTCATCATGCCGGAAACGGTCCCCGAGTATTTGCCGCCGACATCCATCGGTACCGCCCAAGACGGCCCGATGGTGCACTCGAGGAAGAACATCGCCGCGGTCAGACAGTAGACCGCCGTGTAGGCGTCGGCCGTCAGCGCAGCAGGCACTATGAACACGCAGCAGCCAATCATGCCCACGATCGCCACCGAACGACGCGCAAACTTGGTATTGCCGGTTGTTTTCAAGAGCCAGTCGGTCGCCAGCCCGCCGACAGTATCGCCGATCACGCCGGCAAACAGCGGCAGCGAGGCGAAGATGCCAACCTTTAGCAGCGTGAAGTGCCGGAAATCGACGAGATAGGACGGCAGCCAACTCAAGAATATCCAGAGGCAATACACATAAGTGAAATACGCGCACATGATCGCCCACATGTTTGGCGATTTCAGTAGTGTCCCCCACGGCACGCTGGCGGCTTTCTTTTCGATGTACGCCTCTTTGACTTGGCCTTTTTCATCGATGCCGCGGATGTGCCCCAGCTCCGCGCGGTTCACCATACCGTGTTCTTCCGGCAGGTTGCGGTAGCTGATGGACCACCAGACCGCCCAGACGAGGCCCGCAGCGCCGCAGATGTAGAACACCGAGCGCCACCCGAGATTGGTCATAATTAGGACGACGAGCGGTGGCGCAATCGCGGCGCCTAACCGGCTGGCGCTGTGGGTGATGCCCTGCACGAAGCCCCGCTCGCTGCGTGGATACCAGAGCTGCATCGCGCGCGTCGCGCCGGGAAAGGCGCCCGCTTCGCCGACACCGAACAGAAAACGGATGACGATGAACGACAAGGCGCCGGTTGCAGCCGCGGTCGCCGCAGTCATTACGGACCAGTAGGCGACGATGGTCGCCAATACCGGGCGAGCCCCGAAGCGGTCGCTCAGCCACCCGCCGGGCACCTGGAAGATTGCATAGGCCCATACAAAGGCGCTGAAGATCACACCCATGGTGATCCTGTCGAAGCCGAACTCCTTGCTGATAACCGGCGCGGCGGTCGAGATGTTAACGCGGTCGAGATAGGTGATCAGATACATCACACAGATTAGTACAAGGATGTACCAGCGGCCAAAACTGCGGCGCGTGCCTTCCATGGCTTCCTCCACTTATGTTCGTTGGTTTTTTTCTGGGGCGAAGGTTGCCAGTTCTGTGCCAGAGGAACAAGCCAGCACACGCCCACTCCAGTTCGATCTTCCAATAAAGCGATCCTTTACGGAGAGCCGATTGAGGCGAATGATATTTGGTGGCGCGACCCAACACATTACCAAGAGCGCGCAGGTGCTGGACCTTATCGCTCACTAAACGTACCGTGCATCGAACAATGCAAGCTTACGCTCGTGTGCCGGTCGACTGCCAATAATCGGCACAACTGCGAGAATCTTTTTATCACTTGTGCGACTGATGAAAGTTCTTTAACCAGTCACCGGGCACGCATATGTCTGTGCTAAAACTGTCTAATGATACCAGTGTGTGGCAGCTTGAGCCCGAGAAAAATTAAATTCATTTGGGGAAGCGTTCGCTTTCTTGTCCCAACGGTGTGCACCTGAAAAATCCGATCATTCATGGTAACCAAATCTGCATGAGAAATTGGTAGGAGTAAATTCTGGACCAGTCGCCGATACAATCGTCACACGTGCGGCCGGACGCGTCATCCGGCTGGCCCGACCTCATTTACTCTGTCTTAAAGAGAAATAACGTCAGTCAGGTCGGCTACGTGCCTGACAACGGGCATGCGCGCCTTATTGCTTTATGCCAGCAGGACAATGAGATCACAGATGTAGTGATGACAACCGAAGCAGAGGGCCCGGGCCTCGTTCTCGGTGCGACCCTGGGCGGCAAGCGCGCAGCACTGCTGATGCAAAGCAGCGGTGTAGGCAATTCCGTTAACGCACTTACGATCTTGAAGAGTTGCGCAGCACCTTGCCTCCTCATTGTGACGATGCGCGGCGAGTTCGACGATTTCAACCCATGGCAGGTGACCATGGGCGCGATGACGGAATCGACGCTCAAGGCCTGTGGGTTCCTCACCTACCGGGTCGAGCGGGCGGAGGACGTCGAGGACATCGTAACAGGGGGCTGCAACATGGCTTACGGCAACAACCTTCAAGTTGCCGTACTGCTGGCTCAACGCATGATCAAGCGCTCGAAGGGAGCGCATTGATGCTCGACCGCCGCGAATTTGTGGGTCGCCTCCTGGCCGACCGTGGAGAACTCTTGGTCGTCACCGGATTGGGAACACCGACCTTCGACGTAAATGCCTGTGGCGATCACCCACTGAACTTCTACATCTGGGGCGGAATGGGCTGCACCGCGATGGTTGGCCTGGGCTTGGCATTGGCACGCCCCGATCGCCGTATCGCTGTGATCACCGGTGACGGTGATCTCTTAATGGGCATGGGTAGCCTGGCGACTATCGGCGCCAAGCAACCGCGCAATCTGTCGATCGTCGTGCTCGACAATGGACACTATGGCGCGACGGGCATGCAGGCGAGCGCTACGGCAACGGGTATAGATCTCGCCGGCACCGCCACTTCCTGCCGCTTTCGTCAGGTGCGTTCAGTATCGCAGATCGATGAGACGGTCGATGTGCGCAAAATACTGCACAGCGGACAAGGACCAATCTTTATCCACGCTAAGATCAAAGCGAACGATCCACCGCGCGTCATCCCGAGCCGTGATGGCCAAGCGATTAAGCAACGGTTCATCGAAGCGTCGGCGAAGCACATTTAGCCTAATCTTCTTGCTTCGCACCCGAGAAGTTGACCACCTTGCCCCACTTGTCGATTTCTCCAGCCATGAACCGTCCGAAGCTGGCGGGGGTGCCTGTCAGTACCGTGCCGCCGAGGTCGGCAAGTCGCGTTTTCAATTTGGGATCGGCGAGGCTAGCGTTGACCGCGCTATTGAGCTTTTCAATAATTTCCGGCGGCGTACCCTTTGGCGCGGCGATGCCGTGGAACGAAGTCGCCTCGTAGCCAGGCACGAATTCCGTCATCGCCGGTACGTCGGGTAGCGCTTCCGAACGGGTCTTGGTCGTTACCGCCAAAGCGCGCACTTTGCCGGCCCTAATGTTAGCTATCGACGCTGGCAAGGTGTCGAACAATACCTGTACCCGCCCGGCCAACAGATCTGTCGTCGCTAGTGCAACGCCACGATAGGGTACGTGCACCATGTTGATACCGGTCATCATTTTGAACAGTTCGCCGGCGACGTGTGGCGAAGAGCCGACGCCGCCGGATCCCATGCTAATCTTGCCCGGATTGGCTTTGGCGTAGGCGATAAATTCGGGAACCGTGTTGGCCGGTACGGAAAGGCTGACGTCCATTACGTTGGGCACGACATCGATGCTGGCGACCGGCTCAAAATCGCGCATGTAGTCGAAATTGAGTTTTTTATAGAGCGTCGCATTGATTGCATTGGCAACGCTCACCGATAGTAGCGTGTAGCCATCTGGATCGGCGCGCGCGACGGCCTCGGTGCCGATATTGCTTCCGGCCCCTGAACGGTTGTCGACAATGAAAGATTGCCCCAACCGCTCCGAGAGCGCTTGCGCGACAATACGGGTGACAATATCGGCCGAGCCGCCGGGTGGAAATCCGACGATCACACGCACCGGCCGCGTCGGATAGTCCAGCGCGTGAGCGAATTGTGGAATGCCCACAACCGCAATACCGGCGGCCAGTTGCGTAATTCGGCGCCGATTGAACTTCACGACAACCCCAATCAAACACCGCTCAGCTTCCCGGCAGGTTTTGCACTTCCGGGAAAAACATGTCCTGCCAGGAATTCGGCGCACTCTTGATAATGCCGCGTTGCGCCATAAACTTGGCAAAGGTCAAGACGTTCTGCGGCGTCATCTCGAAGGTCGAGCCTGGACTTTTGATGAGCGCAACCGTGTCGTCGAGGCTGATCTTGTCCTTCGAGTGATCAAGATAGATTTTCGCGCACTCGGCCGGATCTTCCTTGATCATCTCATGTGCTTCTCTGAGAGCATCGACGAAGGCCTGATAGGTTTTCGGATTTTCCTTGCGGAAACGCTCGGTGGCATAGGCTACCATGTAGCTTGCCGGCGCGCCGAGGATTTCGTCCTGTGAGGAAATGCGTCGCACGCCTGGCGCACGCATCTCCAATTCCTGAAATGGCGGCGCCGAGAAATGATTGTTTATCTCGCCGGCGCCGGAGATCATTGCCGAGGCAGCATCGCCATGCGGAATCTGGATCGTGAGCGGGTCGAGCCTGCCGCCATTACCGGGCCCCCAAATCTTCTCCGCTGCCATCTGCAGCAGGATCGCGTGCACGGAAACCTTTAGTGTCGTTACCGCAATCTTGTCGTTGGGGCCAAGGTCCTCGATCTTCTTCACCTTGGGATCGCGCGTGAGCAGATAAAGTGGCAGGGCGGAAACCGCACCAATGCCGCGCACGGCGGAAGAAGTACCGTTGGTTTTGCCCCAAAGTGTGATGAAGACAGTGGTGCCGCCGCTGACGATGTCGAGTCTGCCGGACAGCAATCCCTCGTTCATCGGATTGCCTGCCGGGAACTGGCGCCAAGTCACTTTCGTCGATTCCAATCCAGCTTGCGCGAGATGCTTTTCGAGCAGTTGTTTTTGCTCGACCAGCACCATCGCAAGCGTGCCGATGCCGTATTGGGTGGCCATATGCAGTTCGGCAACCTCGGCACGCGGCGCAGCAGCAGACAGCGGTGACAATAAGATCATTACGGCTAAAGCCGCGCGGGCGAAACCGGCCCTCATCTCTCACCTCCGCTGCGCTCTTCTGGTTTGTGATCACCGTGTTCTATGCAGCAGCTCTGACATCCTGACGCATGGTCTGCATGAGGTCACGAATCGAACCGACATCTTCAAGCGCCCAGATGGAGCTGATGATGCGCTCGATCGCTGCCCTGCCGATGCGCTTCTGTGCATAGGTCCGCATTTTGCTCTCGATCTGCGTTCGGGTGAGCCGGTTATTGGCTGATCCGCGCGGCGAATTGCAGCGCTTGACGATCTTCGTTCCATCCTTGAGTTCGAACTCGACCACAGCTTGCACGTCCGCCAAGCTTTCGTCCGGCTGCACGTCGATCAGGTTGGCCGCGGCATTTCGCAGAACCGGATCGTCGTAACGCGCCGGCGTGAACTGATCAAGCGTCAAGGCATGATCCTCAATGATCACCGCCGCCGTGTAGTGCGCGGAAATGAGCGCGTCGAACTTCGCCTTGTACTTAGACAGCTTGCCGTGAAGATTGAACACGCTCGGCGTCAGACGAATCTGCACACGCTTAACATCCTTGAGCTTGAACGGACGCTCCTCCAGCGCGTCAAAAAGTGCCGTATTCATACCCTGAATCGAGGAGGCTGACGGCCACAGCCGCAACGCAATCTGCTCGAACTCCCAACGCTGGCCGAGCTCGGCGGTCACCTGCTCGGGATGGCCGCCTGTCGAGAACGTGTTGAACAAACCGCCGTCCTTGGCGGTCAAAAACTCGCGCGTCGCTAGGAAATTTTGCTCGGCGAGTAAAGCGGCCATCAGGCCCGATAGCGCGCCCCGACACTGGTGGAATTTTACCGTCGGCGTGCCCCACGCGGCGAAGGTGCCACCCGCCTGACTGCCGGCCAAGCCGAAGGCCCGCGCGATAGCTTCGGGCGAAAGATGGCGCAACCGACCCGCCGCCGCAGCCGCGCCAAAGGGTCCGAAAACGCCAGGGCCATGATAGCCGCGCTTGCGCACCGCTGGATAGTCCGAGCCAACGCCTACCCGCGTGGTGACTTCGAAGCCAGCCGCCAAAGCGACAAGCAATTCCCGGCCTGACACGTTGTCGCGTTCACCGATCAATAAGGCAGGCGGCACAACTTCCGGCGTTACGTGCGTCAATGTCGAGCGGTGGATATCGCACATCGTTACCGCGGTAATGAGATAACCATTGAGCAGCGTCGCTCCGGCGAGCGACAGATTATCGCCGCCGATCACGGTGCTCTCGCTGGACATGGCAAGACTCTTGGCAAATCGCGCAATCTGGTCCGTTTCTTCTCCGAAGTGTCCGGCGAACGCACAAGCGAGGGTATCGAGTAGAATGTCCTTGCAGTATTCGCGCGCCCGTGCGGGGATGTCCTCGTACTTAACGGATGCCGCAAAGCGAGCTAATTGTTCAGTCGTGGATTCCGTCATTCGTTCCTCCGCTTTGTGCCTTAGATTACTAATCACCCGGCGATAGAAAGTTGCTGCCATCTGGCACGTAGCGGGTGCCGATCGACGGTTTGCTCTGGCCGAGGCCGGGCAATTCCCACACGCCGGCGCCGGCCGGGTTGATATCGGCGGCGATATCGACGTCAATCAGATAGGGCTTATTGCCAGCGATGCCTTTGCGCACCGCTTCCGCCAAGTCGCCGGCGCGGTCGACGCGCACGCCTTCGATGCCGGCCGAGCGCGCCATGGCGGCAAAATGCGGATTGTAGCGCTCACCGGTGAGCGGATGGTGGAAGTCGGTCGCGAGCTCGCGGCCCTTCAGGTAGCCGCGCTGCAATCCGCGGATTGAGGCATAGGCATAGTTATTCCACACCACCCAAACGACCGGCAGATTGTACTCGACCGCCGTGCCGAGCACGTTGGCGTGCATGAAGAACGCGCCGTCGCCGCACACCGAGATGCAGGGGCGGTCGGGCGCGGCCAATTTCGCGCCGAGCACGCCGGCAACGCCAAAGCCCATCGGGCCGAATCCCATCGAACCGATCAGTGAATCTGGCCGCTTCGGTTTGGTGTAGCCGAGCAGCCAGTTGTGATGCACGCCGATGTCGCTAACCAGAATGGCGTCCTCGGGCAGGCCCTTGTCGATCTCCGCCGCCGCGCGCTGCGGATTGATGGGCTGGCTGTCGTCGCAGAATCCGGGCGCGACCAGCTCGTCCCATTCCTTGCGGTAGCCGTCGATCGCCGCCAGCCATTTCCGGCGCGCGTCGGCGCGCTTGTTGAGATCGGCGCGGCGGTCGAGCTCGCCGTGCACCTGGCGCAGGAAGGTGCGCACGTCCGCCATCAGGCCCAGAGCCACAGGATAGTTGCGGCCGATCTCCTCCGGGTCGATGTCGATGTGGATCAGCCTGGTCGGCGGGATCGTGAAGGAATAGCCGGGAATCCAAGAGCTTGACGTGCGGTCGTCGAAGCGCACGCCCAGCGCCAGTAGCACGTCGGCCTGCCGTGTCGCGTGGTTGGCCTGGTAGTGCCCACCGCGCGCCACAAGGCCAAGCGCCAGCGGGTGATGCGTGTCGATGGCACCAAGCCCGCTTGCCGAGGCAGCCACCGGAATCTGCAGCCGCTCGGCGAGCTTGAGCAACTCCTCGCAGGCGCCGCCGTAGCGCACGCCCTGCCCGACCAGAATCACCGGCCGCTCGGCGTTAAGCAGCATGTCGACGGCCTTGACCACGCCTTCCGGATCGGCGCCGCAGCGGCTGGAGATATTGGCGCTCCATTCCTGCGGGTCCGGCGCCTCCTCGGCAGCAGCCTCCATGAACACGTCGAACGGCACGTCGAGCACGACCGGACCGGGCCTACCCGTCACCATCGTCTTCCAAGCCTGGCGCACCGCGAGCGGCACCATCTCGCCGCGCGTCGGCTGAAATACCTTCTTGCACACCGCGCGCACCGTCGACGGAAAGTCGGCCTGGTAGTGGCGATACATTTCCTGGAACGCCCCGCGGTTGAACTGGCTGGTCGGCACGTTGCCGGTCACCGCCATAAACGGCACCGAGTCGAGGAAGGCGGTGGCCAGTGAAATCGGCAGATTGGCCGAACCCGGGCCGCAGGACGTGAAGGTCGCGATCGGTTGGCCGCAGACGCGGTAATAGACGTCCGCCATAAAGCCGGCCACGCTCTCGTGGTGCACCGACACCGTCTTGATATCGCTCTGCCGCTCGTAAAGCGCGTCAATAAACTGGATGTTGCCATGGCCGCACAGGCCAAAAGCGTAGGGCACCTTCTCGCGGATCAGATAGTCGACGATAACCTGCGCACCGTTGAGCTTATTCGTCGACATCGCATCCTTCCCCATACCAATTCGCTACACGCTCGCGTTACCAGTAGCGCCGGAAGCTATGTCTCATAATGCTGCACGTCAATTAATATTGTGGTAGACCATATTGATGTTTCTGCCGAGGAGAGAAGGTCATGGCCGCCGAGCGCAGCTGGTTCATCCGCAACACCGCAGAGGTGCCATGGCGGCAATTCCCCGATCATTTCGGCGGCGCGCTGTCAAAGCCGTTAGTGATGCCAGAAACCGCCGGCTCGAAACAGCTCGACTACCGCATCTCTATGTATCAGCCGATGGCCTACGTGAAGGTGCATCAGCACAAGGTTCAGGAGCAGATCTATCACGTGCTCGAAGGCGAGGGTCTCATGCACATCGACGGTAAGGACCATGTCGTGCGCAAACACGACTACATATTCCTGCCGCCCGGTGTCGATCACGCCATTTCCAATACTGGACTCGTTGATCTGGTCTTTGTCGTAGTCACTGCGCCGGTAAGTGACGAAGCGACGATAACGACGTCGTAGATCGCTTCGTTCGTCACGGCGACTGCTTGGCGCGCTGGCCTGCGGTGGTACCGGCGATCCTGCCGAACACCGCGCCGTTCATCAGGCCGGTGCCGCCGGGATAGTTGAACCAGAAGATGCCGCCGACCAGTTCGCCGGTGGCGAACAATCCGGGGATCGCGGCCCCGTCCGAGTCAATGACGCGGGCGCTGGTGTCGATCTTCAGCCCGCCGAACGTGAAGGTGAGCCCGCAGGTCACCGCATAGGCCTCAAACGGCGGCTCGTCGATCGTATTCGCCCAGTTCGACTTCGGAATCGCCAGCCCGCGCGTGCCGCGCCCGTCCTTGACGTTGGGATTGAACGGCACCTCGCTCATCACCGCCTTGTTGTATTCCTTGATGGTGGCAAGCGCCTTCTCCGCGTTCACGTCCTCGAGCTTGTTGCACAGTTCTTCAAGCGTATTGGCGCGCACCTTGGTCACCCGCTTGATGCGGTACTCGTCGCGCAGCATCGCGATGATCTTGTTGTCAAAGATCTGGTAGGCAAACTGCTTCGGCTGCATCAAAATAATGCGGCCGTTCCTGGCATAGGTGTAGTTGCGGTAGTCGGAGCCCTCGTCGAGGAAGCGCTCGCCGTTGGCATTGATCATGATGCCCCACGGATAGGAGTGCTTCTGGAAATTGTCGCCGACCGTCAGATCCCCGGTCTCCGGCGCGTTGCGGTCCCAGGCAACAGCGTGGGCGCCCGACCAGTTGCCGGTCGGCTGCGCGCCGATCGCCAGCGCCATCTTGATGCCGTCGCCGGTGTTGAAGCGCGTGCCGCGGATCTTGGCGAGCTCCCACCCGGGGCCGAGATAGCGCGTGCGCATCTCGGCATCGGCCTGGAAGCCCCCGGAGCCAAGCACGACGCACTTCGCCCGCACATCGCGCGTCTTGCCGTTCTGCTTGACGCGCACGCCCTTCACGCCGTCGTCATCGGCGATCAGCTCAAGAGCGCGTGCGCCATAGGCGATGGCGATGTTGTTCTTGCGCGCGATCCTGGTCAGCGCATCGACCAGCCCCGGACCGCCGCCCACCGCCTCCACGGTGAGGCCGCCCCAAAATTTGAACTTGCCGTCGATCTTGTAGGCCTGCCGCCCCCAGATCGGCATGAAACGCACGCCCTTGTCGCGCAGCCAAAACATGGTCGGCTTGCTCTGCCTGATGAGCACTTCGCAGAGATCGGGATCGGTGCGGTACTCGGTGACGCGCCCCATGTCGTCGAAGAATTTTTCCTCGGTGTAGCTGCCGAAATCCGATTTGGCGACTTCCTCCTCGGTCAGATCCGGCATCAGCGCGCGCAGATCCTCAACCCCGTCATAGACGCAGCGAAAGGCGCCGGCGGTGAAGCGGCTGTTGCCCCCAGCCTCCTCTTCCGGCGCGCGCTCCAGCACCAACACCGACACGCCCTGCTCAGCAGCGGCAAGGGCAGCGCAAAACGCGGCATTGCCACCGCCAACGACCACAATCTCGGCAGATGAGGGTAACGCTGTATTCATGATCTTCCCAAACCTTACCCCAAGGATTTGAAGCCTAGTACCGCCAACTCGCCAGCGCTAGCAACGATGTCGCGATCGGGATTGTTAGAGATGATTTCGAGCATCGGGCGTGCGTGGTAACCGACGGCCGCAAGCGCGTGCGGGATATCGGCAAAAGGTACCGTGCCGAGGCCGACCGCGTCATGTCGGTAAATCTGATGGCCTGTATCGGAAAGATGCACCAGCACTAACCGCTCTTGGCATTGCTTCAGGCCAGCGTCGAAGTCCTCGTCGATGAAGTGCGCGTTGGCTATGTCGTAAACGATGCGGACAGCGTCATTGCCGTACTCATCAACTGCGCGCAGGAGTTCAGCAATGCCAGGCAGGAACGCGAACGGCATGTTCTCCATCCACAGTTCGATGCCGGAAGCTTCAGCAATCGGAGCAAGGTGATCGAGTGCAGCGAACAGGCGAGGTATCAATTCTTCCGCCGGCGCAGGAAACAACGGATTGGCTTTGCCCGGTCCGATAACAATGCCGCGCGCGCCGAGGTCGCCCGCAAGCTGCACTGTTTCGCTGAGCAGATTAAGCGAATAGGCGCGCATCTCGGCCGCAGCGGCGGTGACGTTAATATCGATGTTCGGCATGTTCAGGGCGGTAAGCTGCAGACTTCCCTGCTCGATACAGCGACGTAGCGCGCGCCGTTGCTTGGGCGACATTTCGGCAGGCCACAGGTGGCCAGGGTGCACCATCAACTCGAATTCACGAAACCCAAAATCCGCGAGCCGCGTGAGACAGGCCTCCGCCGTGTGCGAGCGCATGTAGGAATAGGTGTTGCAGCCGAACATTGACGCCGACTTGTGGTTCTCACGATTCACGGCTGTGCGCTCACGCTGCGGTGTGCCCCGGCTACTAATAGTGTCGACGCTCTTTAAGTCAATCTCATCCGACCATATGAGTTGTCATTTGTCATTCCTGAATGGCAGGTATAGTGTTTTCGCCGCCCGCACGAGGAGGCACCGCATATGACACCCGCCCCTGCCCTTAAACACTCCGTCGAAACTGCCCCCACCGAAATTCCGATGCTGATTGGCGGCGCCTGGCGCACCGCAGCCGAGACCTACGAGGTGCGCGATCCTTATCGTGACACGGTGGTCGCCCGCGCGCCGCGCTCGTCTTTGAGCGATCTCAATGATGCACTCGACGCCGCGGTAGCAGCGAAAGCGAAGGCTGGAGTCACGCCCGGTTATGAGCGCGCCGCGTTGTTGCGTCGCGCCGCTGGCCTCGTAGTAGAGCGCGCCGACGGTATCGCCGAGATTATGGCACGCGAGACCGGCAAGGCAATCAAGGATGCCAAGGCCGAGATCGTGCGCTCTCAGGACACACTTACGCTCTCGGCCGAAGAAGCGGTGCGCATCGAGGGCGAGCACGTGCCGCTCGATGCCAGCGCCATGGGCGCAGGCAAAATATGCTTCATGCTGCGTTTTCCGGTCGGCGTGGTGGCAGGAATTACTCCGTTCAACGCGCCGTTTAACCTCGCCTGCCACAAGATTGCTCCGGCGATCGCCGCCGGCGACACAATCGTGCTCAAGGCCCCGCCGCAATCCCCGGGTGTGATCCATGCTTTGACGGAGATTTTCGTCGATGCCGGCACGCCGGCCGGCGTTCTCAATGTGCTTTATGGCGAGGTCGTCGGTCCGGCGCTGGTGCGCGACGCGCGCGTCGACTTCATCAGCTTCACAGGCTCTTCGCGAGTCGGCGCCGAGATCAAGGCGGCAAGCGGGCTTCGCCGCGTCGCGCTTGAACTCGGCGGCAACGGCGCGACGATCGTGCACGCGGACGCCAATATTGCCGAGGCCGCGCCCATCTGTGCGCGTAACGCGATGCGACTCGCCGGGCAAAGTTGCATCTCGGTCCAGACTGTCTACGTGCATCGCAGCCTGTACGATCGCTTTGTAGAGCTGGTCGTCGCGGAGGTTAAAAAGCTCAAATTGGGTGATCCGCTCGACTTGGCGACCGATGTCGGGACACTGATCGACGAGCGGGCGGCGCGGCGCGTGGAAAGCTGGATCAAGGAAGCGGCGGCCGGTGGAGCCCGCGTCCTCACCGGCGGCAAACGGCAGGGCGCCGCGATAGAGCCGACTGTGATCGCGGACGCGAATCCCTCCATGAAAGTGGTTTGCAACGAGGTGTTCGGCCCGGTGGTCAGCCTGTTGCCCTATGACGACATCGACGCGGTGTTTCGCACGGTAAGCGAAGGCCGTTTCGGCCTGCAGACGGGCGTCTTTACCAAATCCATGGACATCGCGATGCGCGCTGTACGCAACCTACGTACCGGTGGCGTGATCCTCAATGGCTCCTCGACCTGGCGCACTGACCAGCTCGCATATGGCGGGGTGAAGGATTCCGGTATCGGCCGCGAAGGTCCTCGCTATTCCATCCGCGACATGACGGAAGAGCGGGTCGTCGTCTTCAATCTTTGAGCGGTGTTCTTGTGGCAGCACGAATCAAGCCAAAATCGAAAGCAAAGCCCGCGATCGCGCTGGTTGAGCCTGTGCGCTACATCGATGACGATGCCGAAGAACGCCAGCGCGTGGGGGTGCAATCGCTCGGCCGCGCCTTTGCCATTCTCGAGGAAGTTGCCCGCCATCGCGACGGCATCGGCCTAGCTGAACTGAGCAAACGCGTCGGCCTGCACAACTCCACTGCCTTCCATCTCGCGAAAACAATGGTATCCCTCGGCTACCTCCGCCAAGAAAAAGACAGCAAGCGCTACCGCATTGGCCGCCCGCTATTCGTCCTGGCAGCGAGCGCGCTCAATGAGGTCGAAATGGTCAACTTGGCGACACCGGTGCTCGAGGAGCTGTCGCGCGAAACCGGCGAGAGCAGCCATTTCTCGGTCCGCATGGGTGACGCTGTGGTGGTAATCGCCCGCACCGGCGGACCAGGCGCCTTCCAGTTTGCCGATAGAGTCGGCGTGGTGCGCCCGGCGCACTGCACTGCGCTGGGCAAGGTGATCCTCGCCGCGTTGCGCGATGATCAGCTCGAAAATTTTCTGCAGCACGCCGAACTTAAACCGTCAACACCTAAGTCGATCACTGATAGGGCGGCGCTCCGGCGCGAGATCGCCGAGGTAAGACGCAGCGGCATCGCCTACGACGACGGCGAGTTCAACGCCGAAGTGCGTTGCACAGCAGCGCCAGTGCGTGACTTTACCGGGCAAGTCACCGGCGCGCTGGGCATTTCGGGGCCGATCTGGCGGCTGTCCATCCAGGCACTGCAAGCGCGCGCAAAAATTGTGCAGGCAGCGGCCAATCGGCTGTCCGCAAAATTCGGTGCCGAACGCATGACCTCAGGGACGAAAGGGGCTTAGTCCAGATACCGCGTCTTTGTCGTTGACAGCAGCGACCTGCTCCGGAACACTTGCGATAATGAAAAAACGTCTCTCACATGCTCGCATGCGGAGCGGTTCACGGCCACGGCGCGTAACGTGCCCTTCGGGAGGAAGTCAAAATGAAGTACAATCGTCGTACATTACTGAAAAGCAGCGTAGCATTACTGGGCGCATCCGCTCTTGGCTTTCCGGCTATCGTTAGCGGCCAGACCGAGAAGATCAAAATCGGCCATCTGACTCCGCTCACGGGCTTTCTCGGCGCACTCGGCGCCTATGCGCAGCTCGGCATCCGCATGGCGCAGGAGGAAATCAACAAATCTGGCGGGGTGATGGGGCGCGAACTCGACATCATCTCGGAAGACTCGGTCAACCCATCTACCGCTGCCACCAAGGCGCAGCGCATGCTCGATCAAGATGGCGTCGCCTTTCTAATGGGCGAGATCAATTCAGCCTCCGCCGTAACGATTATGCAGGTCGCGGCGCGCAACAAGCGCTTCTATCTCCAGATCGGCGCGCGCTCCGACGCGCTGCGCGGCAAAAACTGCAACCGGTATACCTTCCATGTCGACATCCCCAGCCACGTGATGGTGTACGCAGTCGGCAAGTCTCTGGTGCGCGACAACATGATGAAGGACAAGAAGTTCTACACGCTTACGGCCGACTACATTTTCGGTCATGACCTCGCTGGAGCAGCCAAGACTTTCTTCAACGAGAATGGCGGCAAGTTGATTGGCGATGAACTCGTCGCCACCGACGTGACCGAGTTCAGTCCCTATTTGTTGAAAATCCGTCAGGCAAAGCCCGACATTGTCTGCTCGAATCTGGCTGGCAATCAGGTCACGAACCTGATCAAGCAATACGCCGAGTTCGGACTGCCCTACCCGATCGTCGGATTCAATCTCAACACAGCGGACGCCTGGGCGGCGGGTGAAGGCAATTTGAGCGGCACCTGGCCAACGGTTTGGTACCACACGCTCGACGTTCCGGAATCGAAGAGCTTCGTCGCAAATTTCATCAAGAAGTACGGCAAACCGCCAGAGAACCATGCTTGGATCGAATACATCTCGCTCAGGATCATGGCGCAGGCCATGGCAGAAACGAAATCGACCAATACCGACCAACTGATCGCGTACCTCGAGAAGGAACCCCAGTTCGAAATTCTTAAGGCGCGAAAGGGCTACTTCCGCAACTGGGATCATCAACTGATCCAGGAAGCCTATCCCTTCACGGTAAAGCCGAAGGGCCAGGCTAAGGATCAATATGATACGCTCGCCCTAGGGCAAGCTGTTCCGGGGCCGAACGAGTCGCTCGAGGTACTTTCGGTTACGAAAGAGCAGAACACCTGCGTGATGTGACCGGTCCTGACGGTTGACGCGTTGGCGGCAGAACGCAGCCGCCGACGCTGTCTTCCCCGCCTCGGATTTCTTATGCAGTTCACGTTCTTGCTCGAACAGGTGGTGAACGGCCTCGTGCTCGGGGGCTACTACCTGCTTATTGCCCTCGGCCTCTCGCTCATCTTCAGCGTCGGCGGTGTTGTGAACCTGGCGCACGGCGCTTTCTATGCTATCGGCGCCTATCTCTCGATTAGCATCGCAAAATATCTAGGCTTCGGTGCTTCGGTTGTACTGTCGCCGGTGGCCGTCGCCCTTCTCGGCATTCTGTTCGAGCGTTTTCTCCTACGCCGTTTCTATGCGGCTGATCCGATCCTCAGCCTATTGGTGACCTTCGGGCTCGCCATGATCACCGAGCAACTGATCCGCATCATCTGGGGCGCTCCGCCGCTGTCGGTAAATATGCCCCCTGAGTTCAAGGGCTCGGTTTTTATCGGTGATTTCCTCTTCTCTCGCTATCGGCTGTTTTTGCTTGCTGTGGTGATCGCGGTACTCGCGAGCATCTGGCTGCTGCTGCACAAAGCTTCGTTCGGACGCGTGGTGCGCGCAGGTATCCAGAAGCCCGACATGGTGGCTGCGCTCGGTATTCGCCTGCAGCCTTACATGACCGCGATCGTGATGCTCGGTGTCGGCATGGCCGCGTTAGGAGGCGCCTTGTTTGCTCCGATTACCGTCGTGCATCCGGCGATGGGCGCCGAAGTCATCACAGTTGCCTTTGTCGTAGTGGTTATCGGCGGGCTCGGCAGTTTTTGGGGGGTCGTGATCTCAGCGCTGCTGGTTGGCGTGGTCCGCGGAATGACCATCCATTTCATACCGGCAGCGGGTGAAGCCTCGATGTACGTGCTGATGTTCCTTGTTTTGCTTTTTCGGCCGCGCGGGCTGCTCGGTGAGCGCATCGAGAAATTCGAAACATGAAACAGCCGGCGCTCTCCAACTCGAAATTTCAGCCGCTGCTCGTTGCGGCAGTCGCATTGGTCGTGTTGCCGTTTGCTATGCGATCATTCGGCCTGTCCATCGATACTGCGGCAACGGTGGTCATCCTGGCTATCGCCGCAATGGGATTGAACCTTTGCGTCGGCTACACGGGTCTAGTTTCGTTCGGCCACGCCGCTTGGTTCGGGATCGGTGGCTACGCCGCTGCGCTTATCCAACAACACTGGTTTCCCAACCAGATCGCCTTGCCCATATTGGGTTCTTTGGTGATCATAGTAGTGCTGTCGACCTTTGCCGGCCTTGTCATCCTGCGCCGGCGCGGGGTGTATTTCTCGTTGCTGACGCTAGCGCTTTCCGCGCTCACCTACACAATCGCTTTCCGTTGGACCGACGTGACTGGCGGTGAGAACGGCTTGGGCGACCTCAAGCGCGGCACCATCGGACCAATCTTTCTCAGTGATCCGGCAGCGTATTACGGCGTCGTGGCTTTGATCGCGCTTGGCGTGCTCTACGTGTTGTTGCGTGTGCTGCGGTCTCCATTCGGCCATGTAGTCGTAGCAATCCGCGAAAATCGGTTGCGCGCCACTTTCCAGGGATATCAAGTCGAGCGCTACAAGCTCGCGGTTTTTGTGCTCTCTGCAGTGGTCACCGGGCTCGCGGGAACGCTGCTCGGATTTCTGACTTACCTCGTTTCGGCGGAAGGGGTATCGGTCCCCTTCTCCGGCGAATTGCTGGCCATGGTCGTGATCGGCGGGATGCGCAGCTTCCTCGGCCCGGCATTTGGCGCCTTGTTCTTTATCCTGTTCCGCGAGCTTTTCTCGATCTGGACAGCGGACTGGCTGCTCTGGTTCGGTCTAATCTTTGTCTGCTTCGTAATTTTCTCGCCGAGCGGTTTGGTGGGCATTTGGGCGCAGCTAAAGCAACGCTGGCGTTCGACTCCGGAAGAGAGCGCTGCCATGAGCAAGCGCAAGGTCTACGATGGCCTCGCCCTGCCCAACTTTCTGCGCCCGCAGGCGCAGCGTGGGACCGTCCTGAGCATTGAAGGTGTGTCCAAACACTTCGAGGGCATTCGGGCGGTCGCGGATGCTAGTCTCACAGTGAACGCCGGCGAAATCCACGCGTTGATCGGTCCGAACGGGGCGGGCAAGACCACCGTGTTCAACCTTGTTTCGGGTCTTTATGAACCGGATGCGGGCACCATTCGCCTCTACGACAAGGAGATCCAAGGCTCATCGCCCTATCAAATCTGCAACAAAGGTTTGGTGCGATCCTTCCAGATCACCAATTTATTTCGCGGTTTGTCGATCTACGAAAATTTGCGGCTTTCGCTGCAAGCGCGTCATGCGAAACGTTTCAACTTCTGGACTGACGTCGACAACCTACCAGATGTCCACGCCGATACAGTTGACCTCATCCGCTATCTGGGACTCGAAGGCATTGAACAGATGGAGGCGGGCTCGCTGTCCTACGGCGGACAGCGGCTGGTGGATTTGGGGATTGCGCTCGGCTGCAAGCCGCAGGTGTTGCTGCTCGACGAGCCGCTGGCGGGGCTTCCTGCCGCAGACCGCGAGCGCGTCTCGAATCTGGTCAGGAACCTTGCCGCAAATATTCCGGTGCTGATCGTCGAGCACGATATTGATCGTGTGCTCGGCTTCTCTCACCGCGTCACGGTGATGAACCAAGGCGAAATCCTCATGACCGGCACACCGCAGGAAGTGCGCAACGATCAGCGCGTGCAGGAAATCTATACCGGCACGGGTACCTCTGAGGTGGTGCACGCCCACATCACCGACGCAACAGTCAAGCCTAGGCAGGTGCTTCGTTTTGAGAAAGTGAATGCGTTCTACGGCAAGAGCCATATCCTCCATGAGGCATCGCTCGACGTTCGCGAGGGCGAGATTGTCGCATTAGTCGGCCGCAACGGCGCGGGCAAGACGACGCTGCTACGCACACTGAACGGCCTCGTCCCGCTCACCTCCGGTACGATCGAGTACGAAGGTCGCAATATTGCCCGCATGCCGACGCCAGATATCGCCCGTCTCGGAGTCGGCTACGTGCCGCAAGGGCGCCAGCTTTTCGCTGGCATGACCGTGGCGGAGAACCTTGCGCTCGGGCGGCTGGCGCGGGCAACCGATGGCCAAGACGGCATCGTATGGAGCGACGAGAAAATATTTGAGTGCTTCCCTCGCCTGAAAGAACGAGTGAATGTGGCGGCGGATTTTCTCTCCGGCGGCGAGCAGCAAATGCTGGCCGTGGCGCGCGCGCTCTCGGGCAACGTAAAATTGCTGCTGCTGGACGAGCCGTTCGAGGGACTTGCGCCGAACATCGTCAAGGAACTGTTCAAAGTCTTTGACCAAATTCGCGGGAGCGCATCGATTATCATCGTCGAACACAATCTTGACCTGGTGCTTGCGCTGGCCGACCGCGTGTTCGCCTTGGAACGCGGCGCAGTGATCCACCAGGGTCCGGCACAGCCGCTGCTGACCGATCTGGCCTATCGCAAACAAATCTTGTGGGTCTAACCGACAACAGGGCCCCAAATGAAACTCATTGTCACAGTAGCCGCGGTAGCATTGGTGGGGTTTGCGTGGGGTGACGCACGCGCGGCGGAGCAGAAGACTATTGCCGTTTTCACCAAGAACTTCACCAATCCTGCCTACGCGGCTTTCCGCATCGCCGCCGACCAGGTCGCACGCACGTATGGGGCGCGAACAGTGCATTTCGTCCCCCACAGACCGGACAATGTCGACGAGCAAAAGGCCTTGGTCGAGCAGGTACTGAAAGACAAACCGGACGTGGTCATCTTCATCCCAGTCGACGACGTCGCCATGATCGATTCGGTGAAAAAGCTCAACGAGGCGAAAATCCCGATCGTGCTCGCCTCCAATCCCCTGCCTGGCGATTTTGTCACCTATGTCGGCGCCGACGATTACCAAATCGGCTACCGCGAGGCAAAGTACTTGTTCGGCAAAATGGGTGGCAAAGGCAAGATCGTGGTGATCGAGGGTACGCCCGCAGCACCAACCAATCGCGAACGGCTGCGCGGTTACAAGAGCGCTTTGGCGGAAACACCAGGCATCGAAGTGCTAGCCTCCGGCGTAGGCAATTATCAGCAACCGGATGCCAAGCGCGTGATGGCGAAGTTCCTTGAAGAACATGCGCAGATCGACGCCGTGCTATCGGCCAACGACAGTATGGCCCTCGGCGCTGTGGAAGCGCTCAAGGAAGCTAACCGCAGTGCGATCGTCATAGGCATCAACGGCATCCTGCCCGCGGTGAAGCTGATTGCGGCCGGCGGCATGGTCGCCAGCGTCGACTTCAACATGTTCAAGATCGGCTGCGTAGCGACCCAGGCCGCGGTGCGGCAGCTTAAGCATGAGGCATTACCCGAGAAGATCATTCTGCCGACCGAGGTTATCGACAAGAGCAATTACGAGGCCTGGCTAACGCCGGTTGAGCAGCGCACCTGCCCAGAATGGGCGGACGTCACGAAATGAGGGGGCAGACGCGCAATCTGGTCGTCATCGGACAGGGCGCGGCCGGACTAGCGGCCGCTTTGACGGCGGCCGAACAGGCGCGCGGCAATATCGCCATCACAGTGATCGACAAGGCGCGGCAAGCTGAAGCCGGCGGCAACACGCGCTGGTCGCCGTGCAACATGCGCATGGCTTCGCTGGAGCGGGTCGAACCGAGCTTCGTGCATGACATGCTCACGGCCACGCAATTTCGCGGCGACGAGAGCTATTTCGCCCGGCTCGCGGCGGACGCTCCTGCCACCGTCAAGTGGCTGGTGTCGCACGGGATCGAATTCATCCAGCCGCCCTATTACCTTTCGAAAGGGCCGACGCGCATCCAGCCGGTTGGCGGCGGCGCCAATCTCATCAAAGTCCTGACACAAGCGGCCATTAAAATGGGGGTGACATTCCGTTACGGGTGCGTTGCGCGCGAGATCGTCGCGACGGACGGTGGGATCACCGGCGTGGTCATCGAGCTGGGCAGCGCACGCGAGACACTGCCGGCTGATGCCATCGTGCTGGCGTGTGGCGGCTTCCAGGGCAATCCCGCGATGATTCGTACGTATTTCGGCGACGGCGGCGAAGCCATGCCGCTGATTTCGCCCGGTACGCGTTTCAATACTGGTGACGGCATCGCTATGGCGCTCAAGCTCGGCGCCGACAAGTCTGGCGACTGGAACGGCATGCATTGCGAACCAGTCGACCCGCGCAGCAAGAATTCTGCCCCAGTTGTGCTGGTCTACCCATACGGCATCGTGGTCGACAAAACCGGCCGGCGCATCTTCGACGAGGGCGGGGGGTTGATGCATGAGACATGGGAATGGCTGGCGCGTCACATCCATTTCAGGACACCCAACTCGGTCGCCTACGCCATCCTCGACCGCCGGTTACTCGACATCACCGATTACGATCGCGCCATCCGCTCGGAGGTTCCGCCGGCGCAGGCCAATACGCTCGACGAGCTAGCTAAGCAAATCGGCGTGGATGCCGACGGCCTCGCCACCACCATCGCTACCTACAACGCCGCCTGCTTAGGCAATCCCAACGCGTTCGACGCCACTCGTTGCGACGGGCTCGCCGCCGCGAAGACGCTGCAGCCATCGAAGTCGAACTGGGCGCGCGCGATCAAAAAACCACCTTTCATCGCCTACCCACTGGTCGGCGCGGTCGCCTACACCTTCGGCGGACTGTCGACCGACGCGCGCGCCCGCGTGCTGCGCGAGGGCGCGCCCGTCCCCGGCCTTTACGCTGCCGGCGAGATCACCGGCCATTTCTACGCGACCGCACCAAACGCCGTTTCGGTGCTGCGGGCCTTCGTATTCGGCCACATCGCCGGCGGCGAGGCCGCTCGGGATTTGCTGCCGGCCTAGAGCGTTCGAAAAGGTTGCTGGTGGAACGAGGCAGAAATCACAGTAAGCCGGCGAACAAGTGTTCGGTAATCCGTCGTTCTGCAACTCTGGCCGTTCAATACCCTGCCTCGGAATTGGACATTGAAACGCAAGCTTTTCAACGGCTTTGCGGCTATGTTCCCTGCGCCAAAAACAAACGGAATTGTTTCGAAGAAAAGGGAAATCCGGCTGAAAAACAGGAAAGGGTTTTCCGCCTAAAGCAGCACCGCAGCCCGACCCGTTCGTCGGGGCAAATGTAACCAGCAGGCAAAGCTAAACGTTACTTAAATACCGCACCAACTGCGCGTCAGCCGCGAATATAACTCGGTCGCCTGTTCGATGCGCGATACAAAGCAGTATTCGTCGGTCTGGTGCGCGAGCGTCAGTTCGCCCGGGCCGACAATCGCGGTCGGCGGATTTCCCAGCGCGGGCGTGAGCACGGAGGCGTCGGTGAAATAAGGCGCGCCCCCGATCTCCTCCGGCAGGTCCCCGATTTCGCGTGCAGTGCGCATCACTTCACCGATCCAGGTGTCGCCAGGGTACGTCCACACGCTCTGCGCATCGAGTAACGTGCTTAAGGTGACGTCGGGCCCGAGATAGCCCGCCAACTGGTCGCGGATGGCAGAATGCGTCTGGCCCGGGATGGTGCGAATATCGATGCCGATCCTAGCACGGTCGGGCACGGAATTGATGTTGATGCCGCCATGAATTGTGCCGACATTGAGGGTCGGGCTGCCCAGCACAGCGTGGCGCGTCACATTGAAATCGAAACCTTGCAGGGCCGTGACCGCGCGCGCCGCCCTGTAGACGGCGTTCACGCCCATCTCCGGCATCGAGCCGTGCGCGGTGACACCCTTGGTTGCGGCCTCCAGCCACAGCGCGCCTTTGTGGCCGACCAGCGGCTTGTTGCCGGTCGGCTCCGCCACCACGAGCGCGCCGGCTTTGCCGAGTGGCACCCGCTCGCGCACCAGTGCTTCGGCACCAGAGCAGCCGGTCTCCTCACCCGCGGTAATGACCAGGATAACGCCGGGCGAGGCCACGAGCTTATCGGCTAGGCCGATGCAAGCGGTGACAAACGCTGCGACGCCGCTCTTCATGTCGGAGGAGCCCCGACCGTAAAGCTTACCGTTGGCGATCTCGGCGGCGTGTGGGTCGACCGACCACGGCTGCGCGCCGAGCGGCACAGTGTCGATGTGGCCGGTGAAGGCGAGCGGCAGTTTGCCCGCCCAGTCGCCGATGCGCGCTATGAGCTGCGCCCGTCCGTCGCCGAACGGAATCATGTCGACCTTGAAGCCCGCCGCTTCCAGCATCGTCGCGAGATGCTGCGCGCAAGCGCGCTCGGCTCCCGGCGGGTTGATCGTTTTGAAACGCACAAGTTCCTGCGTTAGGACAACTGCAGATGGCATGGTCTAACCGAAGTAGGCGGCGCGCACCTCATCCCGGGTGGCAAGTTCGTCCGGCGTGCCGCTGGTCGCCACCCGTCCCTTCGACAATACAAAACCGTAGTGGCTGATGGCGAGCGTCTGATGCACGTTCTGCTCAACCAATAGCACAGTGATGCCGCGCGCGTTGATCTGGCGGATAATGTTGAAGTTCTCCTTCACCAAGAGGGGCGACAGGCCGAGCGACGGCTCGTCGATCAACAAAAGCTTCGGTGCCCGCATCAGTCCCCGCCCGATCGACACCATCGCCTGTTCGCCGCCCGACAAAGTGCCGGCCAGTTGCTGGCGCCGCTCGGCGAGGCGCGGGAAGATCTCGAAGATCTCGCCCATGCGTGTGAGCATCACCTTGTCGGAACTTTCCCGATAGGCACCGACGCGCAGGTTCTCCTCGACCGTGAGCTTGGGGAACACACGGCGGCCTTCCGGGATGCAAGCGATCCCAGCTGCGATGATCTTGTGCGTCGGCAGCCGCGTGATTTCGACGCCTTCAAACGCAATACGTCCTGAGCGGGGCGGTGTCAGCCCCAGAATCGAGCGCACCAGCGTGGTCTTGCCCGAGCCGTTGGAGCCCAGCAGGCAGGTGATGCCGTCCGGCCGGACGGCCAACGAGACCCCTTGCAGCACGTCGGCCTTGTCGTAGGCTGTATAGACGCTTTCGATTTCCAGACTGGCGCGCATCAGGCGGTCCCCAAATAAGCTTCCTGCACCTGCGCGTTGGCCGCCACTTCGCGGTACGGACCTTCGGCGATCTTGCGACCGAAGTTGAGCACGATACAGCGGTTAGTGATGCGCTCGATCACGCTCATCTCGTGCTCGACGATAATGATGGTCAGCCCCTTGTTGCGCTCGCGCACCAACAGGATCTCGTCCATCAGCTCGGCGGTCTCCTCGTGTGTCATGCCGGCGGAGGGTTCGTCGAGCAGCAAGAGCTTCGGCGCGCTGATCAGGGCGCGACAGATCTCGATACGGCGGCGGTCGATCATCGGCAGGCCGGCAACCGGGTCGAACATGCGGTCGGCGAGCTGCGGCTCGAACACATCGACGAGAGCGCGCGCTGCGGCATAGTTCTCCTCAAATTCGCGTTTGAAGTCGGCGCGGCGGATCAGGTTGAACCAGAGCCCTTGGCTCAGCCGTTTGTGGTTGCCGATCATGATGTTGTCGAAGATCGACAGCGGCAGCGACAGCCGCGAGCGCTGAAAGGTGCGCGAAATCCCAGCGCGGTAGACTTTACGCGGCGCCACATTGGTAATGTCGCCTCCGTCGAACATCACGTTGCCGGCGTCGGCGTCATAGATCCCGGTGACTACGTTAAAGAACGTAGTTTTGCCCGAGCCGTTGGGTCCGATTAGGCCGATGATCTCGTTCGGCGCCGCTACCAGATCGAGCCCGTCGAGCGCGATCACGCCACCGAAGCGGCGCACCAGACTTCGTGCCTCGATCAGTGCGCTCATGCCCGCCATCCCGGGAAGTAGCGGCGCACGGGGCGCGGCAGCAGGCCCTCAGGCCGGAATAGCAGCACCCCGATCACCAGCAGGGCGTAAAGGAGGAAGCGGTATTCCTGGATGGTCTGCAGCTTCTCCGGCACCACCACTACGATGAACGCTCCGACCAATAGACCCCACGGATTGCCGATGCCGCCGAGCAGTAGGATCGAGACCAGGATGAGCGAGTCAGCGAAGGTGTAGTTGTTCGGCCCGACGAAACCGCCCACACTGGCAAACAGCGCGCCGGCGATACCGATTAGAAAATTGCCGATCAGAAAGGCAGTGATCTTCCAGCGCGCGATGTCGAGCCCGAAGCAGCCGGCCGCAGTCTCATCCAGCCGCAGCGCATCAAGATTGAGGCCGATCCAGGAGCGCTCCAGCCGCTGCACCAGCACAAAGCTCACGATCAAAAGCACGAGAGCGAGTGCGAAATAACTCAGATAGAACGACAAGGTGATGCTGCCGAGCTCAATATTATCATTGAACGACCAGCCAAACAGCGTCATGCCCTTGACCTGCATGCCCTGCGGGCCACCGAGCACGTCATTGACCTCGAGGAAAGTCTTGAACAGCAGGGCAAAAGCTATGGTCACGACCGCAGCGTAATGCCCGCGTGTGCGAAGCACCGGCAGCAGCAGGATCGAGCCGATCAGCGCGGCCAACAGGCCGCCAATCAAAAGCACAAGAAGATGCGGCACGCCGGTCGGGTTGAGTTCGGCCGAGGTATAGGCACCGATGCCAAAGAACGAGGCACCGGCGAAATTGAGCACGCCGGCATAGCCGAACTGAATGTTCAGCCCGAGTGTCGCCACCGTGTAGAGCAGCACGGTGATCACAAGCAGCAGCACAAAATGATTCTCGTGAAACCAGGCGGCGACCGTCAGCGCAGCAATAATCGCGCCGATACCCATGTAGTCCTCGTGTTCAGCGAATGACCGGCTTACGGCGTCGAGCAGACCCAAGACGCCGAGGCCTCCCGCAGCGAAAATGCCAACGATCAAAAGCGCGATAATCACATTCTGTTTCTCGGACCCGAGCAGCGCGATGACATAGCTCGTGGCGACGGCTAGTGCGATCGCCCCCGGCCACCACCCTGCTCGTTTCGGCGCCGGCTCAGACCCGTTCACTGATCTTCTCCCGGATCAACCCGGTCGGCCGCCAGGCCATGACCGCGATCACGGCTGCGAACGCGAACACGTCCTTGTAAGCGCTGGCAAACGGCAAAAGCACGGTGCCGACCGTCTGCAGGCCGGCGAAAAGGAAGCCGCCTAGGATCGCGCCATAGATGCTGCCGAGCCCGCCGATAATGGCGGCGGAAAAGCCGATCACACCAAGGTAAAGGCCGATTCCGAAATTGATCTCGTTGTAATAGAGCCCGTTCATCACCCCAGCGAAGGCAGCAAGTCCCGAGCCGATTGCGAAGGTGACGAGCACAATGGCGGTGAAATTGATCCCCATGGTGCGCGCGGTCTCCTCGTCCTGCGCGACGGCGCGGATGGCTAGGCCGAGCCGCGTACGGTTGAGAAGATATTGCAGGCCGACGATCACAAGGACCCCGGCGAGCAGCATCACCACATTGTCAAGCCGCAGGTTTAATGTGCCGATATCGACGGACGCGCGCGGCAGCAGCGCCGGGAACGGTTTCGGATTGGCGCCCTGCGGATAGAACAGCCGCACGGATTCGCGCAACACGGTGCCGAGCATCAGCGTAATCAACAGCGTGTTAAGCGGCGGCGCCGAGCGCAGCGGCATCACTAAATAGCGCGCGATCGCCATGCCGAGGAAAGCCATCGCCAAAGTCGCGAACGCCAGCATCACCAGCAACGACAACCAGTCCGAGTGCAACTCGAGCGTCCTGAGGCCGATATAAGTCGCGAGCGCGGTGAAGGCCCCAACCGTGAGCACGTCGCCGTGCGAGAACTTGATGACGTCGAGCACGCCGAAGAACAGCGTGAAGCCGACCGCAACCAGCGCATACATCATGCCGAGCATCAGCCCGTTCATGACGTACTGGGCGAACAGACCTGCGTCCATGACTCAAGGCTTTCCGCCGTCATGCCCGGCTTTATCTGGGCACGAACGTCTTTTAATAGGGCGGCAAGAAATGGATGGCCGAGACAAGCCTGGCCCTGACCGCGGATTCTGCTCACTTCAGCTTGCGCTTGCCGTCGGCGTATTCGCTGTCCTCCCATTCGACGAACTTGCCGTCTTGCACCACGTATTTGGTGATCACGGGCACGGTGTTCTGGCCGTGGTCGTCGAAGGTGATCTTGCCGACAATCGAGTCGCGGTCCTTCACGTTGCCAAGCTCGGCGATCACCTTCTTGCGGTCGGGACCGACCTTCTCGATAGCGTCAAGTATCATCACCATCGCAGTATAGGCGAAGGCGCCATAAGCCTCCGGCGGATTGTCATATTTCTGCTCGTTGTATTTCCCCATGAAAAACTTGCCGCCGGGCAGCTTGTCGGTCGGCGCGCCCTCGCGGAACGCGAGCGTCCCCTCGGCCAGCGACCCGAGCCCCTGGATGTAAGCGTCGGACACGATGCCCGAAGTACCGTCGAATACCGCCTTGATGCCGAGCTTGTCCATCTGCGAGCGAATTCGCACGCCGATCGGCGTCAGCCCGCCGAAGTAGATCACGTCCGGGTTGAGAGCTTTTATGTTCGTGAGTTCGGCGGTGAAGTCCTGCTGATCGGCAGTGACGCCGAAGGTGCCAACGATCTTGGCTTTGCCGATCTTGTCGAGCGCCTTGCTGAAATACTCGTTGTGGCCCTTCCCGTAGTCGGTGGTGTCATGGATCACGGCCACGGTCTTGTAGCCGAGCTTGCTGATCAGCTCGGCATTGGCGTCGTTCTGGTTGATCATCGTACCGTTGACGCGATGGATCTCGGCATATTTGTTGCGGTAGGTGATGTCGGGCAGTACCGCACCCCAGACGATCACCGGGAAACCGAATTTGTGGAAGGTGTCGACGGTGGCGATGGCGGCGGCCGAGCAATAATGCGTGGCGCCGGCTATAATGTCCTTATCGGCCGCCATTTTAGTCGCGACCTGCACCGCCACGTTCGGCTTGCATTCGTCGTCGAGCACAACCAGCTCGTATTCATATTTCGCGTTCGCGTCGGCGTTGCGCAGCCTCACAGCGAGATCGGCCGAGTTGCGGCCTCCAATACCGTTGGCAGATACCCCGCCGGTAAGCGGACCGATAAATCCGACCTTCACTTTCTCTTTGGCCTCAGCGCCGCCCGCTAATAGGACGATCAGCGCCACTAGGCCTGTTACTGTAAATTTCCCGGTTCTGCTCATAATCTGCCCTCCCCCTAAAGTCGGGACAATGCTATTGCGAGCATGGTCGCGCGGAAAGGCCGTCGTGGCAACGCTGGAGGTAATATCGGAAGGTACACGCGCAATCGCAGGGACGGTCGGCTGTTCTCCCAGGATCGGCCATCGATGCCGACATCTTCTTGCGTCACCGTACGACTTGTTATCACTGGCTTTCTGATCGCTCAATGGTTTAGAAGCGATCCCGTTGGAAGATCAATGTGCGACAGCTTGTCAACGCGGTGAGGCTTGTAATAGCGAATGGACCGCCCACATAGGCATGTTACGACCCAGCCTACCGATTTCTGGCTGGCTCGGGGCGCTATTCTCGTCATTGTCATGCTTCAAATCGGGATCGTGAATGATCTCGCCATCGGACCGCGTTGGCTCGCGCCCGGTCTAGAGCTTGCCCTCTTAATTCCATTGTCGCTCGCAACCGCCTGGACGTTGACACGTGCTCGTGGCGCATCGACCGATGCCCAATGGGCCAGTATCAACCGCCATCGTCGAACGGTGCGACGGCTGGCTTTTGTTTTGACGGCAATTTGCACATTGATGAATTTCGGTGCGCTCGCCCGCTTGATCGCTGCGATTTTGGCTGGTCAGGCGGGCACCGGCAAGACGCTGCTCTTGGACGCGACAAATATATGGGCCACCAACGTGGTCATCTTCGCGCTCTGGTTCTGGTCACTGGATCGCGGCGGCCCCGCCGCAAGAGGAATCATATCCGAGGCCCAAAGCGATTTCCTGTTTACCCAACAACAAACGGGCGTCGACCGCGAACAGTTCAAAGATTGGTCGCCGGGATTTATCGATTACCTGTTCCTTGCGTTTACAAACGCAACGGCCTTTTCGCCGGCTGATACCTTCCCTCTGACCACAAGAGCTAAACTACTGATGATGGCTGAAGCCGTTATTTCTCTTTGCACGATCGCGATCGTGGCATCACGAGCCGTGGGTATTCTGAGTTGAGTAACGAGGTTGTCCAGCGCTGCATGCCAGCTTAGGCGCGATGCTGTTGGTCAGAAAGTGCGAATTACCATGCGCGCCAGGGGACTCGCCTAAGAGTTCATGCGGGTTCGACTAGGCCGGACTGCAACAACGAAACCAAAGCAATTACTTCCTATACCAATCGTCGGAACTAAACACCTCTGTCTGTTCTAGGCGTTTGCGTGACACACTGTATGCGGTTGCATTCCCAACAGAAATATATTCTTACTGGTCTAACCCAATGACTAAAACCGAATCTCGATTAAAATCTTAACCATCCGCGCGTCCATGAGCAAAACGAACGTACTCGTTATTCCTGTCACGCCCTTTCAACAGAACTGCACCCTTCTGTGGTGCGATGCCACGAAGCGCGCCGTGATTGTTGATCCGGGAGGCGACCTACCGATGGTCGAAAGCGCCGTAGCCCAAGCTGCCGTCGCGGTTGACAAAATCTGGCTAACCCA
>Ga0207786_100008_pt1 | contig 30996 bp, 28 predicted proteins | sample LuqExpMetageno76_FD_187833 | JGI IMG/M metagenome (GOLD analysis project Ga0207786, IMG submission 187833) | Tropical forest soil microbial communities from Luquillo Experimental Forest, Puerto Rico - Sample 76 (SPAdes) | ecosystem: Environmental > Terrestrial > Soil > Tropical forest ...
GTTCTGGCCACGGCGGCCGATGGCCAGCGACAGCTGCTGGTCGGGCACCACCACCTCGATGCGCTCCCTGTCTTCGTCGAGTACTACCTTGGCAACTTCCGCCGGCGCTAGCGCGTTCACCACGAAGGTGGCGATATCGGGCGACCACGGGATGATGTCGATCTTCTCGCCCTGCAGTTCGTTCACCACCGCCTGCACGCGCGAGCCGCGCATGCCGACGCAGGCGCCGACCGGGTCAACTGAGGAATCGCGCGAAATCACCGCGATCTTGGCGCGCGAACCGGGGTCTCGGGCGACCGCCTTTACCTCGACGATGCCGTCATAGATTTCCGGCACTTCCTGCGCGAAGAGCTTAGCGGTGAACTGCGGATGCGTGCGCGACAGGAATATCTGCGGCCCACGCGGCTCGCGCCGCACGTCATAGATATAGGCGCGGATGCGCTCTCCGTTGCGGAAAACTTCGCGCGGCAGCATCTCGTCACGGCGCACGATCGCTTCGCCTCGGCCGAGATCGACCACGACGTTGCCGTATTCGACGCGCTTGACGATGCCATTTACGATGTCGCCGATACGGTCTTTGTATTCGGCATATTGCCGGTCGCGTTCGGCCTCGCGCACCTTCTGCACGATCACCTGCTTGGCGGATTGTGCAGCGATGCGGCCGTATTCGAGCGGCGGCAGCGGGTCGGCGATGGTGTCGCCAACCTGCGCCGCCGGATGACGCTTACGCGCGTCCTCCAAAGTGATCTGGTTGGACGGGTTCTCGACGTTCTCTACCACCAGCATGTGGCGGGTGAGCCGCAGGTCTCCCGTCTTCGGCTCGAGCTCGGCGTGCACATCGGTTTCCGCGCCATAGCGCGAACGCGCAGCCTTGGCGATGGCGTCCTCCATAGCGGCGATGACAATGCCGCGGTCGATCGCCTTCTCGCGCGCCACCGCGTCGGCGATTTGCAACAGCTCGAGCCTGTTGGCGCTGACAGCCATAGCTATTCTCCTCCATTGGCGGCAGGCCGATGCGGCCGATGCCGTGAGTGTCTCTCTTTCCGTCGTTCCTGCCTACGGGCCTCGCGTGCATCACGCTTGGCCGCCTTCTCGCGTCGAAGAGCCTGCGCCACCAGTTCGTCAGTGAGCACAAGCTTGGCTTCGCTCATCTCGTCGATCGGGAGCAGAACGTCTGCTTCCTCGCCTTGCGCGACGTCGTCGTGGATGAGCCGCGCGGTGTCGCCTACCGTGCCGACCAAGAGACCGCGGAAACGCTTGCGGCCGTTGATCGGAACCAAGGTCTCGATCTTCACCAAGTTGCCGGCATAGCGGTCAAAATCCGACTTGCGTACCAACGGCCGGTCGATGCCCGGGGAAGAAATCTCCAGCCGGTAGGCGCGTTCGATCGGATCGGCGACGTCGAGTACCGGTGACAGCGCGCGCGATAACGTTTCGCAGTCTGCGACCGCCATGCTTCCGTCAGGCCGCTCAGCCATGATCTGCACGGTGCAGCCGTCAGCGTTGGACACCTTCACCCGCAGCAGGCGATAGCCGAGCTGTTCGATCACCGGCTCGGCGATGCTGGCGACGCGAGCGGAGAGCCCCGGCTCGGCGATTAGCCGCGGTTCGGATTCGGTCTTTATGGCGGTTTCGGCCGCCGGACGCGCTTCGCTTGAAGCCATTTCGGTAACAAAAAAGAGCGGGCCCCCGGGGACCCACTCTCAAAACCTAGCCTGGTTATGAGGGTGTCTTAGCAATCGTAAATATAGCGATTTTGAGCCGTCGCGCAAGGGAGGAGAGCGGCTAACGCTTCGTTCAGACTCTACGATTAAATTTACGTAAAACTACCAAAATAGCACTAATTTCGCGGCCGTTTGCGCAAGGTTTTGTAATGAGTGTCCGCGCCTCGCTGCTTCCGGAACTGGAAGAGGTGGTCCAACACGGCTCGGCAGAAAAACGGGCTAAAACCCTTCGCCGCATCGCCAATCTTTTTCTTGAAGGCGCTCCGACCTTCAACGCACAGCACGTCGCGCTGTTTGACGAGATCATCGGCTATTTGATCGAGGAGATCGAGGTCAAGGCGCTGGCGGAACTGGCGCGCCGCATCGCGCCGGTCCCGAAAGCGCCGCACGGCGTCGTGGTCACGCTCGCCAAGAACGACGACATCAGCGTCGCCGGTCCGGTGCTCAAGCAGGCGCGCATCGACGATCTGGATCTCAAGTACATCGCCGAAACCAAGAGCCAGGCGCACCTTCTGGCGATGTCTACGCGCACGAACATCAGCGAGGGGCTCACCGACGTCTTGGTGCAGCGCGGTGACCGCGAAGTTGCCTGCGCTGTTGCCACGAATCCCAAGGCACGCTTGTCAGAGAGCGCGTTGTCGACGCTGGTCAAGCGCGCTGAACGCGATAGCGAGCTGGCCGAGAGGGTGGGGCTTCGCAGCGATATTCCCTCGCGGTTGTTCCGCCAGCTGTTGCTACACGCGAGCGAAGTGGTGCAGAAGCGCCTGTTGGTGCAAGCCAAGCCCGAAATGCAGGCTGAGATCCACCACGTGCTGGCGAAAGTGACTGAGGAGCCGAGGATCAAGTCGAGCCCGCGCGACTATATCGCGGCGATGGCGACGCTGCAGGCACTGAAGAAAGAGCGTAAACTCACCGAGGCCGATGTCGCCAACTACGCCAAGAATGGAATGTACGAGGAGGCCATAGCCGCGTTGGCGATCATGAGTGCAGTGCCGGTCGAGGTGGTGGATCGCCTGGTCAACGGCCAGCGCTTTGATCCGTTGTTGATCCTGGCGCGCGCAGCAGGCTTCACATGGCGGACGGTGCGCGAGATCATTTGTTCGCGGCCGGGGTTCAAGCCGTCGGGCCAAATACTCGACGTGGCGAAAGAGAATTTCGACCGGCTTACCGTAACCACGGCGCAGCGCGTCGTGCGCTTCTGGCAGGTCCGCCAGGACGGCGGCGAATAGTCAGACGCGCCGGAAGGTGAGGTAAGCCGACGCGCGCCCTTCGCGCATAGCTTTGGTTTCGTAGCGCGTGCCGAAAAAATCCGTCCACGGCTTGCGCCAGTCGTCGGCGCGCTCCGCCGTCCACTCAAAGTCCGGCGAGCGCAGCACGCGCGCGAGCGAAAATGTCGCGTAATCGGCGATATCGGTCGCGAATCGTACTTCACCGCAGGATTTCAGAAGGCGCGCCAATCGCTTGAGACTTTCGTCCTGGATGAAGCGCCGCTTCCAATGTCGCCGCTTCGGCCACGGATCAGGATAGAGCAGGTCGATGCGCAAAAGCGCGCCCGCCGGCAGCCAATCGATCAGTGCGCTAGCGTCGCCGAAATGCAACCGGATGTTCGAAAGCTTATGTGCATAAATCTCGGCCAGCGCCTTCGCAACGCCATTGATAAATGCGTCGCTGCCAATGAAGCCGATGGTCGGATGCGCGCGCGCTTGCGCAATCAGATGTTCGGCGCTTCCGAAGCCTATTTCGAGATGTATCTCCTCAGCCTGTGTAAAAAGGGTACGCAGGTCAGCTGGTGACGGCTTGGAGAGGTCGAGAGCGAGCCGCGGCAGCAGCGTGTCGAACAGCGCGGCTTGGCGCGGCTTAAGCGCGTGCCCCTTGCGCCGTCCGAAAAAGGCACGTGACGATACGGACGAATCAGAATCCATCATTCGTCATGGCCGGATTTGTCCCGGCCAGCCACAAGTTTGAACACCGCAGGACGTGGATGCTCGGTTCAAGGTCGGGGCATGACATGGACCTACCGCACCGCGCTTTTGATCGCCGCCGCCAGGTCGGTCTTCTCCCAGGAGAAGCCGCCGTCCTTGTCCGGCGCGCGGCCGAAGTGGCCGTAGGCTGCGGTGCGCCGGTAGATCGGACGGTTGAGCTTGAGTGTGCGGCGGATAGTGGTGGGTGTCAGCCGAAACAACTCGGGCAGCACTTTCTCGAGTTTCCCCTCTTCGACTTTGCCGGTCCCGTGTGTGTCGACCAGGATCGACATCGGATCGGCGACGCCGATCGCATAAGCGACCTGGATGGTGCACTTGTCTGCCACGCCGGCGGCGACCACGTTCTTGGCGAGATAGCGCGCGGCATAGGCGGCCGAGCGATCGACCTTGGTCGGGTCCTTCCCGGAGAAGGCACCACCGCCGTGCGGCGCGTAGCCACCGTAGGTGTCGACGATAATCTTGCGGCCGGTGAGGCCGCAGTCGCCGTCAGGGCCGCCAATCACGAAATTGCCAGTCGGGTTGACCAGGAAGTCGGACGCCTTCTTCGGCATCCAGCCTTTAGGCAGCGCGGATTCAACCGAGTCGGCGATCATCTCCTTGATCAACCCTGGCGTGTATTTCTTGCCGTTGCGGCTTTGCGCCTTGTGCTGGGTCGAGACCACCACCTTGGTGCAGCCCACCGGCTTGCCGTTGAGATAGCGGATGGTGACCTGGCTCTTGGAGTCGGGCTGCAGATCGAACAACTGGCCGGCGCGGCGCTTCTCAGAGAGGACCTTTAAGATCTTGTGCGCGAAATAGATCGGCGCCGGCATGAAAGAATTCCTTTCGTAAACTTCACTCTCAGTGCAGGCAAAGCCAAACATCATACCCTGGTCGCCGGCGCCTTCTTCCTCTTTGCCCTTCTTCTTCCTGGCGTTGACGCCCATGGCGATATCGGGAGACTGGCCGTGCAGCAGCACCTCAATGTCGGCGCCGTAATACGAGAAGCCGTCCTGGTCGTAGCCGATGTCCTTGACCACGTTGCGCGCTATCTGGGCGATTAGTTCGCGGTTCACCACCGCCTTGTCGCCGTGCTTCTGGAACAGCGGCGCCTGGCCGCGGCCCTCACCGGCGATCACGATCTTGTTGGTGGTCGATAGTGTCTCGCAGCCGAGCCGTGTATTGACCAGACTGTCATCGGCGATGCCGAGCTTGATGTCGTTTTCGATGAACGCGTCGAGCACCGCATCGGAAATCTGGTCGCAGACCTTGTCCGGATGACCCTCGGAAACCGACTCGCTTGTGAAGAGAAAATCGCTGTGAGCCACGCTGAAACTCCTTCCGTGGCGCGACCGCAAAGCCGCGCAGTTGCGGTCGTGTTCTTGCAGTGGCGGCCGACGAGGTCAAGATGCGGGCAGCGACGGGCAGCGGCCCCTAAGTTGTTGGGATAACGCCTAAATCACTCTTCGCCGGCGATTTGTTCCACCAGATCGACAATGCGGCGACGCAGTTTGCCGCTCTTGATACGCATGAAAGACTTGGTCAGCGACAGCCCATCGGAGGTGGCTAGGAAGTCCGACACATAGGCCGGCGACGGCGCTTCACTCATGCCGCCGTGATGACCGGCAAGATGCGGCGCGCCCTCGAAGAAGAACGACACTGGCACCTGCAAGATGTTTGAGATCTGCTGCAGCCGGCTCGCGCCGATTCGGTTGGTGCCCTTTTCGTATTTCTGCACTTGCTGAAAGGTGAGGCCAAGCGCGTCCCCGAGCTTCTCTTGACTCATGTTGAGCATCATCCGACGCATGCGCACGCGCGACCCGACATGCTTGTCGATCGGATTCGGGGTCTTCTTAACCATAAAGGTCTCCTATGCCGCTATTGAAAGGCGTAATGTCATAGGTAACGGCATCGATGCAATCCGAGATTTCTCATTAATTGATCGATAGTGTTAACACGCGCTTAGATTGTCCCCTATTTTCGCGAATTCTTCGCGCATTAGCCGACAACTTATACGTTGCACAGCGCATGCGCGCAATCTAAGGCTGAATTTGCTGGCGACCTATCGACGCATTCGGCGTCGGGCGACGGCGATCAGGCTGATAATAAAGAGAAATGCTAGCCCGCTATCGCCGAAGCGTACATACGGCGTCGGTGCAATCGCGCGCGGCAGCGAAGAGTCGAGCACGCCTTCAACGCCGAGCGGCAACGAGCCGACGATCCGCCCGACGGGATCGACGACGGCGGAGATGCCGGTGTTGGCCGCGCGCACCAGCGGTAGGCCTTCGCTGATCGCCAGCGTGCGCGCCTGCTGGAAATGCTGGTAGGGGCCTGAGCTGATTCCGAACCAGCCGTCGTTGGTTACGTTAACTAGCCAGCCGGGCCGTTCGCTCTTCGGCACAGCCACGCCGGGGAAAATCGCCTCGTAACAGATCAGCGGCAACATTGTCGGTGCGCCCGGCACGTCCATCGCGCGCCGCCGGTCGCCAGACTGGAAGCCGCCGATCTGCTGGGTGAGATTTCTCAGGCCCAGTCCTTCGAGCAGCCGCTGCAAGGGCAGATATTCGCCGAACGGCACCAGATGCACCTTGTCGTAAATGCCGCGGATTGAGCCGTCGGGATCGATCACATAAACCGAATTGTAGGCGCGCGGATTGCTCGGGCTGGCGTTGGTCGCCGCGCGCACCGCGCCGGTGATCAGCTCGGTGCTCGGCTTCAGCAGCCCAGTGATCTGCGCGAGCGCGTCGGGCTCGCGTGTTAGGAAAAACGGAAACGCCGATTCCGGCCAGATCAGCAGCGTGAAGTCGTGCACGCCGTTCGACTGCGGCCCGGTCGTGCGGTCTGACAGACGCAGGTAGCGCTCCATCACCTTCGCTTTGCTCGAGTAGTTGAATTTCTCGTCTTGCTGCAGATTGGGCTGCATGATGCGCAGCCTAACGCCGTTCACTAATGTCGTTGGATTCTGCCAGAGGCGCACCACGCCGTAGCTGCCGAGCGCCACTAGGATTAGCACGCCGGAGATCGGCGCGCGCATTGGATGTGGCGTGTCCTTAGCGTCATCAGCTAGGACGGCCGGGCTAGCGCAGATCGCGATACATAAGAATGTCAGGCACCAGACGCCGATGAGCGACACGCTTTGCCCGAGCGCCAGCGGTTCGGTGAGGGCGTAGCCGAACGTGTTCCAGGGAAATCCGCTGAGTAGATGGCCACGCAGCCATTCGGCGGCGGTGAGCATCACCGCCAGCGCGAGAATGCGTTCGGCGCCGCGCACCCAGATCAGCCGCGCCGCGGCCAGACCGAGTCCAGTGTAGAGCGCGAGATAGGCCGGCAGCCCGGCGACCGCGATCGGAAGCAGCCATCCGAACGTCTTGGCGTCGACCAGGAATGCGGAGCCGATCCAGTAGAGCCCGGCGAGGAAATAGCCGAAGCCGAAACACCACCCGGCAGCCGCCGCAGTTATCGCTGCGCTCCAGCGTCCGGCGGCCGAGCCATCCACAAGCCAAACTAGCATCGGGAATGTCAGAAACAGAACTGGCCAGGCGTAGATCGGAGCTAGCGCCAGGGCCGAGGCGGCGCCTGCGAGGAAGGCAATCAGCGCGCGGCGCCAGGGCGAGGCGAGGACGACCGCGTAGGCGAGGCGGCTGATGGTCACGGGCGTTGTGAGTTTGGAGGGCTTGTCTGTCCGCCGTCCTTTGGCATGACGTCAATCGAGAGCTTCGGCGGCGTGGTGTCAGCGAGCACCGCGTCCGGCTCGCCGCGCCGACGTTGCTCACGCGGTCGGTCGCGCCGTTCCTTCAACCGGGTGATGCGTACCCGTTTGATGCGGCGCGGATCGGCGTCGAGCACCTCGAATTCGAACAGCCCGGGCCCCGGGATTAGCTCGCCGCGCACCGGCAAGCGGCCCGCGCGCGTCATCAGATAGCCGCCTAGCGTGTCGACCTCCTGTGCCGAATCCCCGGCATCGAAATCGCTACCGACGGTGGCTACGACGTCCTCGAGATGTGCGCGCGCGTCGGCTATGAAGGAACCGTCTGACTGACGCACCACTTGCGGCGTTTCATCTTCGTCGTGCTCGTCGCCGATTTCGCCGACGACTTGCTCTACAATGTCCTCGATCGAAACGAGGCCGTCGCTGCCGCCATATTCGTCGACTACCAGCGCCAAATGGATGCGCGTCGCCTGCATGCGCGCCAACAGGTCGATCACCCGCGACGACGGCGGTACGAACAGAATCTCGCGAACGATCTTCGTAGCCGACAGTGGCATGGAAAGTTCGATCGCCTTGAGATCGAGGCCTGCGGGCAGCGGCTTCTTGCGCTTAGCGTTTTTTTCAGGACTCACCGTGGCTCGCGCGGTCATGAAGGCGATCAGATCGCGGATGTGCACCATGCCGACCGGATCGTCGAGCGTGTCGTTATAGACCACGAGCCGCGAGTGGCCGGCGCCCTCGAACATCCGCATCAACTCGCCGAGCTTGATGTCCTGCTGCACAGCGATGATGTCGGCGCGCGGCACCATCACGTCGCCGACTCGCCGCTCGCGCAAACCCAGGATGTTCTTAAGCATGCGACTTTCTTCCGGCGAGAAGCCGGATTCGCCGGGCGGCAGCGCCTCCAGCACATCCTCGAGGGCTTCACGTGAGCTCGGTTTCCAGCCGAACAGCGTGCGAAACATGCGCACGATCCAGTTCTCGACGCTCTCTCGTTGTGGCTTCACTGGCACCGGCAAGTTGCGCGGCTCATAGGCCGCGTCGCTGGCGATTGAACTGGCGGAATCGTCGGGCATGGAGGTTAGGCGTCACCCCGGTTGCGTGCGAGATAGGGGTCGGGCAGGTTCATGAGCAGCATGATCTTGGTTTCGAGGCCTTCCATCGCAGCGGCGTCAGCATCGGTCTGGTGATCGTAGCCGATAAGGTGGAGGAAGCCATGCACCGCAAGATGGGCAAGATGATGCAGGAACAGTCGCTGCTCTTCCTTACATTCGCGCTTTAGGGTTTCGTAGGGGATGGCGATATCGCCAAGAAACGGCGGGGCGCCCTGCGCATTGGCGGCCGAAAATGAAAGCACGTTCGTTGGCTTATCGATTCCGCGCCAATGGCAGTTGAGCTTGGCGACCGCGGCGTCATCGGTGAGCACGACGCTCACCTCACTGGCCGACGCCGACAGCGTGGCGACCGCTGTGGCAATCGCTTGGCGCACGGTCGGCTCGGCCAGAGGCTCGGCGTCCCACAGCTTTGAGACAATTCCGATATCGATCACCGGCGCGGCCGCGCGCCGGCCGGACGCAGCTCTCATTTCTTTTCCTCGGGCGCGGTCGCCTTACGATCGTAGGCTTCGACGATGCGCGCCACCAACTCGTGGCGGTTCACGTCTTCATGGGTGAAGGCGACGTGGCCAACACCCGCGATGTCGCCGAGCAGGCGCACGGCTTCGCCCAAGCCGGACGCCTGGCCCAGCGGCAGGTCTACCTGGCTCGGGTCGCCGGTCACGATCATGCGACTGTTCTCGCCCAGCCGCGTCAAGAACATCTTCATTTGCATGGAGGTGGTGTTCTGCGCCTCGTCAAGAATGATGGCGGCATTCGACAGTGTGCGTCCGCGCATGAAGGCGAGCGGCGCAATCTCGATTTCGCTAGCCTGCAGCGCGCGCTCGACAATACGCGAGTCCATTAGGTCGAACAGCGCGTCATAGATTGGGCGCAGATAGGGATCGACCTTCTCACGCATGTCGCCGGGCAGGAAGCCGAGCCGCTCGCCCGCTTCCACCGCCGGCCGCGACAGAATGATGCGGTCGACTTCCTTGCGTTCGAACATCTGGATAGCGTGCGCGACCGCGAGCCAGGTCTTGCCGGTGCCGGCAGGACCAGTGCCGAACACCAGGTGATGGCGCTTGAGCGAGCGGATATACGCATCCTGCGCCGCGGTGCGCGCGCGCACCGGGCGCTTGCGCAGATGGATCTCCTCGAATGCAGGCGGCAAGCCGGCGGGCTCGTAATCGAATAGCGAGCCCTGCGCGATCGCCTGCCGGATCGCGCCTTCGACGTCGCCGACGCTGAGATCGCGGCCGCGCTTGATCAGTTCGTAGAGCCCCTCGAGCACGCGGCCGGCTTGCTCGCAGGCGCCGCGCGAACCCTCGATGGTGACGTGATTGCCGCGCTGCTCCGCCACCACACCAAGGCGGCGCTCGATGAGCGCCAGATTTTGTCCGTATTGCCCGAACAGGACGGAAGCCAGCCGGTTGTCCTCGAAAACAAGTACGGTTTGCGTGGTTGCAGTTTCCTCGAAAGCTGCGGCGGGCGGGATCGGCGGATCCGGGGTGCGCAAGGGTGTTTAGACTCCTGCTGGGGCGAGTTCTGCTGTCGCGGTCTGTCCAGTCAATGTGCCGAACAGGCTGTTGCTGCCGACTTGGGTGATGACCACCGGCTGCACCGTTCCGATCAGGCGCTTCGGCGCCATCATCTGTACCATCTGCAAATATGGGGTGCGGCCGGTGAGTTGCCCAACCAGCCGGCCGGGCTTGTCCAGAAGAACATCGAGCCTTTGCCCGGCGAATTGGGCATTGAAGGTTCGCCATTTGCGCCTGATCACGGCCTGCAGCCGCTGCAGCCGTTCGGATTTCTCCGCATCAGGAACCTGATTATTGAGATCGGCGGCCGGCGTGCCGGGGCGCGGCGAGTACATGAATGAGTAGGCGGTGGCTAAGCCGACTTCTTCGACCAGTGACAGCGTCTCACGGAAATCGGCCTCGGTTTCGCCGGGGAAGCCGACGATGAAATCAGAGGTGAGGGCGAGGTCCGGGCGGCTCGCGCGCAAGCGCGCGATAACCGCGAGGTAGTCCCTGCGCGTGTGTTTGCGGTTCATTACCGCCAGTATGCGGTCAGAGCCGGATTGCACAGGAAGATGCACGTAGGGCATCAGCGCCGCCAGGTCGCCATGCGCCGCGATCAAGTCGTCGTCCATGTCGCGCGGATGACTGGTGGTGTAGCGCAGGCGCACGATACCCTGAACCTGCGCCAGCCGGCGCAGCAATTTGCCGAGCGACGACGGCTGCCCGACGGCGTCCTGCCCGTGATAGGCGTTGACGTTTTGCCCGATCAGCGTCACCTCGCGCACACCGGCAGCGGCGAGCCGTCCGACTTCAGCGACTATCTTCTCGACCGGGCGCGAGGTCTCGGCGCCGCGCGTATAGGGTACGACGCAGAACGTGCAGAATTTGTCGCAGCCTTCCTGCACGGTGACGAAGGCAGAAATGCCGCGACTGGCGATGGCCTCCGGTCGAGGTGGGGCGAGCGCGTCGAATTTGTCGTCCGCCGGAAACTCGGTATCGACGATCCGCTCGCTGTCCTGCAGGCGCGTGATCATCTCGGGCAGGCGGTGATAATTCTGCGAACCAACGACCAGATCGACGGCGCTAGAGCGGCGAATGATTTCCTCGCCTTCGGCCTGTGCGACGCAGCCGGCAACCGCGATCAACATGCGGCGGCCTTGCCGGGCGGCTTCCTCTTTCATCACGCGGACGCGGCCGATCTCGGAATAGAGCTTCTCGGCCGCCTTCTCGCGAATGTTGCAGGTGTTAAGGATGAGGAGGTCGGCGTCCTCGGGCCGTGCGGTTTCACTGAAACCCGCGGGCGCCAGCGTATCCGCCATACGATGAGAATCGTAGACGTTCATCTGGCAGCCGAATGACTTGACGTGTACTTTGCGGTTTTCGCTCATGCCGTCGCATTTGCACCTGGACCAATTTAACCTGGCCGGGTGCGATTTGTCCCGTCAATCCATGTCATTGATTTCGTGACGATTTCAAGATGTGCTAAGACGCACCGGCCGCGGCCGCCCGAGCAGGGTGGCCGCCGTGAGCTGGCGCACCGCATCTTCCAGCCGTTTGGTCACAGTTTTGCGGTCGGCGTCGGCGGCGGCGGGAATCGGCTCGCCGTAGCTCACTACTGCGTCCACGGCGCCACGAACGATGAACTCCTTGATGTGCGGGATAAAGTCGAGATCACCATACCAGGCGACTAGTGGCCGATGCTGCCGCCCCATCGGAACGCCGTACTGGCTAATGTAGCATATCGACATCGGCTGAATGAGAACGCCACGCTCGGCCCGCGCGCCGGCCTCCTCAAGGGCTCCGATCAGCGCGGAGCGGAACGGCAGCACGCGGTTGCCGTCGTTTGAGGTGCCTTCCGCGAACAGCACCACCGAGGTGTTGCCGATCAGTCGCCTGGCGATCTCGACGATGGCATTGCCAGTGTGCTGGCGGCGCGCTCGGTCGACGAACACCGTGCGTTGTACGCGCGCGGCGAGGCCGACGATCGGCCAGTCTGCGACCTCCTTCTTGGCGACGAAGGCGACCGGCAAAATAGAGCCGATCACCAAGATATCGGCCCAGGACGTATGGTTGGAAACGAACAACACCGGCCGGTCGCGCACCGGCTCGCCCACGATGCGAACGCGAATGCGCAAGCAGAGGCATATTGCGCGGTAATAATTGACGGCAATGGCACCCCAGCCGGGCAGGTGCAGCTTCTCGAGCAGCCACTGAACGGAGACCAGCAACGGTGTCAGCGTGCAGAACAACGCCGCGAAAATTGGCCCCCGCAGCATCAGTGTCCGCTAGCTGTTCTTTTCTTCGTTGAGCGGCACGGCATAGAGCTCGAGCCGGTGATCGACCAGCTTGTAGCCGAGCCGGCGCGCGATCTCGGTCTGAAGGCGCTCGATTTCCTCGGAGCGGAATTCGATCACTTCGCCGGTGCGTAGGTTGATCAGGTGGTCGTGGTGCGCTTCCGTGCTGGTTTCGTAGCGCGCGCGACCCTCGCGAAAATCGTGCCGCTCGATGATGCCGGCATCCTCGAATAGTCGCATCGTGCGATACACGGTCGAGATCGAAATGCGGTCGTCAACTTTGATGCAGCGCCGATAAAGTTCTTCCACATCGGGATGGTCTCCCGAGCCCGCCAACACCCGCGCGATGGTACGGCGCTGCTCGGTCATGCGCATGCCCTTAGCGGCGCATTCCGCCTCGATGTCTCTCCGGTGGCTGATATTGCTTTCCGGCATAGTCTCTCGGTTTCTCGGGTCTCAGCTTCACATCATAGTCACCGCGTCCGGCAGGGTCTATCTGGGGAATCACCCGAGGTCGCGGCGCAGGACCAGCGCGGCGGCCTGGCTGTCCGCACCCGGGTAGTAACTCGCGCGCCGCGAAACCTGCCGAAAGCCGGCGCGGTCGTAAAGCCGGATGGCGGGGGCGTTATTCTCGTCGACCTCCAAGAATACCGTTCGCACCCCGAGCCCGGCGAGGCAGCGGAGATGCAGCTTCAAGAGAGCGCGCGCGAGGCCACCCCCGCGGCGCGCACCAGCTACCGCGATCGACAGGATTTCCGCCTCATCCGCGGCCAGCCGGGAAATGATGAATGCCGCCATTTTCGCGCCAGCTAGTGCGCGATGCGCTACCACCTGGCGGTCGATCAACAGATTTTCGACTTCCTGCTCGCTCCAGCCGCGCCGGAACGAGGCGCTATGCAGCGAGGCGATCGCCGCTGCGTCGCGGGTGCTCGCTTCCGACAACACCGGCTCGCTGCGCGCGAAGAGATTGGACAACAACCGCCTCATCGGCGCGCCACTTGCGCAGCGTCCTGCGGCTGGGCGTCCGGCGCGCGCAGGTAAAGCGGCTTGGGCGGCGAGCGGGATTCAACCGCGGCGGCGCCCAGCCACGCCACCCAGTCGATGTTGGGCGCGCGGCGCGTTTCCACCAGAGTGGGCGGACGCTCGGCGGCCGGCCAGATTGGCGCCAACATTTGCGCCCCAGTACCGACGAGCCGCGGCGCACCGCTTGCCGCCACGCGCAAAGCTTCGCGTAACGACGCCAAACGCGGCGCGACGACAGTGCGCCCCCCCGGCCCGAACACCTGCAGGTAGACGTGATCGTGCCGCGCGTCGACCACCGACACCACCGGCAGCGTGTCGTCGGCGGCGATCAGAGGCGCGGCGTAGGCTGCGAGCGTTGACAGGCCCACCGCTGGCTTGCCGGCGGCGAGCGCAATGCCGCGGGCGGCAGAAATCCCTACGCGCAGGCCGGTGAAGCTGCCGGGTCCGGTGGTGACCGCTATGCGGTCAAGTGTGGCAAACCGCAGAGCGGCGCGGTCGAGTACGCGCGCGATCAGCGGCATCAGGGCTTCGGCGTGGCCGCGCACCATCTCGAGCGATTCATGTGCGATAATCGCCCCCCGTTCGGTGTCGAGCACGGCCGCCGCGCAAGCCTCGAGCGCTGTATCAATGGCGAGAACATGCATACGGGCAATTTATCACTCTCGTCGCCCCGCTTGTCCCGGCCACCCAAACGCTGATGCCCGGAAGGCCGGACATGACGCCGTAGGAAGATACTCGGCAGCCTTACATGGGCTGCACCTCGACCACTTCCGGCACGAAATGTTTAAGCAGGTTCTGGATGCCGTGCCTGAGGGTCGCGGTCGATGACGGGCAGCCGGAGCAGGCGCCGCGCATGTTGAGATAGACGACGCCTTCCTTGTAGCCGCGGAAGGTGATGTCGCCGCCATCGCCGGCCACTGCCGGGCGCACGCGCGTCTCGATCAGGTCCTTGATGAGGGCGACTGTCTCAGAGTCCTTCTCCTCGAAGAACTCGTCCGAAACCGGTGTCGGCTGGGCGCCGATCGCGAGCAGCGGCGCGCCGCTCATGAAGTGCTCCATTATGGCCCCGAGGATCGCCGGCTTGATCTGCTGCCAGTCGCAGGCGGCCTTGGTAACCGAGATAAAGTCAGCGCCGAAAAAGACGCCCGTGATATTCGGAATTTCGAACAACCGTTCGGCCAGTGGCGACTGCGCCGCAGCTTCCTTGCTCTGTATGTCAAGCGTGCCGGATTCGAGGACGGGGCGCCCGGGCAGGAATTTCAAGGTCGCTGGATTGGGGGTGGCTTCAGTTTGGATAAACATGCGCTTCGCTCCTGAGGCGGGTTCAAGGCCCGTAAGGACGGATCCAGCCTATAGATGGGGTTTTTGTCGGAAGGCGTCAATTATCGGAAAACGTAACCACCGGGCTCGAACTACGACATGGCGTCGAGGTCTTCGTCGCTGAGGTGCCCTGGCACGATCGCTACCGGGATCGGATAGGCGCCGGCGGTTTTGGCGATGCTGGAAACCAGCGGGCCGGGGCCTTCCTTGGCGGTGCCGGCTGCCAGCACCAGAATACCAATGTCGGCGTCCTCGTCGATCAGCTTAACGATCTCCTCTGCCGGCTCGCCTTCGCGAATCACCCGGTCCGGCACGATATTGGCAATGTCCTTGGTGCGCTTAGCGAACTTGTCGAGCGCCGCACTGGCCTCTTCCATCGCCTCGGCCTTCATGATGTCGGCAACGCCAAGCCATTGCTGATTGCGGTCGCCGGTATCGATCACACGCAGCATCACGAGCTGCGAGCCGGTGCGGCCAGCGCGCTTGCTTGCCCAATAGACCGCGCGGTCGCATTCTTCGGTATCGTCGATGACGACCAGATACTTACGCTTGTGGCCGGCCTCGTAGCTGCGCCGCTTGGTGCTCATCGCCGCTTAGCCCCATCCAAATGCGCGAATACGGACGCACAAGCTTTGAAATCTTGGCACGGCAGCTGGCGCGCCGACAAGCCACTCGCGGCACGGAATTAACGACGGCGGAACTTGCCGGTCAGCGGCGGACGAAGCCGACGATGTCCTTGACCGCCTTCATGGTTTCTGCGGCAAGCACTTGTGCGCGCGCAGAGCCGTCGGCGAGCACGTGGTCGATATAGACCAGATCCTGCATCAGCCGTTTCATCTCGGCGCCGATCGGTCCAAGCTTGGCGACGGCGAGATCGACCAGCGCGGTCTTGAACGTCGAGAACGGGCCACCGCCGAATTCGCCCAGCACCTGTGCCTTGGTTACGCCCTGCAGCGCCGCGTAGATGCCTACCAGATTATCAGCCTCGGGCCGTTTCCCGAGTCCTCTCTCTTCGCTCGGTAGCGGCTCGGGATCGGTCTTCGCCTTGCGGATCTTCTGCGCGATCGCCTCGGCATCGTCACTCAGGTTGATGCGCGAATAGTCAGACGGCTCCGACTTCGACATCTTCTTGGAGCCGTCGCGCAACGACATCACGCGCGTCGCCGGCCCCTGGATCAGCGGCTCCGGCAGCGGGAAGAAGGCGTTGCCGTAGCCATGCGCCTGTATCGATTGCGCGAAGTCGTTATTGAATTTCTGAGCGATGTCGCGCGACAGCTCGAGATGCTGCTTCTGATCTTCGCCGACCGGCACATGCGTGGAGCGATAGACCAGGATGTCGGCGGCCATCAGGTTGGGGTAGGCATAAAGCCCGACCGAGGCATTCTCGCGGTCCTTGCCTGCCTTTTCCTTAAATTGCGTCATGCGGTTGAGCCAGCCGAGGCGCGCGACGCAGTTGAATACCCACGCGAGCTCTGCGTGCTCGGCGACCTGGCTCTGGTTAAAGATGATCTGCTTCTTGGGATCGATGCCGCAGGCGAGGAAGGCGGCGGTCACTTCTCGCGTGGCGCGCGGCAATTCGCTCGGCTCCTGCCATACTGTGATGGCATGCAGGTCGACCACGCAATAAATGCAGTCGTAGCGCTCCTGCAGCGCGACGAATTTGGTGATTGCGCCGAGGTAATTGCCGAGGTGAAGGTTGCCGGTGGGCTGCACACCGGAAAACACGCGTTCCTTGAACGCCATTGTTTGTCCTTTCGAGTGTTGGCGTGAATGCCATGCAGGAGGCGCGCTACGCAAGGGGCAGCGCCCGGTGGGCTCACACCCGTCAGTCGCTTACCGTCCGCGCGTTTGCCGCGGCGCGTTCGCCCGATATAGTGCCCGCGCCGTTATACGAGGTCATTCATGAGGGCTCCCCGTTACGACGTTCTCGGCATCGGCAACGCCATTGTCGATGTGATCGCTCGTGCCGAGGACGATTTCCTAGTTGCGCACGGCATGCACAAAGGCACCATGGCGTTGATCGACGAGGCGCGTGCCGAGAAAATCTATCAGGCGATGGGCCCGGCGGTCGAAAGCTCGGGCGGTTCTGCCGCCAACACTATCGTTGGCGTGGCAAGCTTCGGCGCGCAGGCTGCCTTCGTCGGCAAAGTCAAGGACGATGAGCTCGGCCGCACGTTCGCGCACGATATCCGCTCCGCCCGTGTCACCTTCGATTCCGAGCCGACGAAACACGGCCCCTCGACCGCGCGCTGCTACATCATGGTCACGCCGGACGGCGAGCGCACCATGAACACCTATCTCGGCGCGGCGCAGGGCCTGAAGCCCTCCGACATTGACGAGAGCCAAATCGCAGCCGCCTCCATTCTCTATCTCGAGGGCTACTTGTGGGATCCGCCGCACGCCAAGGAGGCCTTCGTGAAGGCGGCCACGGTTGCACACAAGGCTGCGCGCAAGGTTGCACTGACACTGTCGGATGCATTCTGCGTCGACCGGTACCGCGACGAATTCCTCGGGCTGATCCGCAAGGGCACGGTCGACATCGTGTTCGCCAACGAGCACGAGTTGCATAGCCTCTACGGTACCGCCGACTTCGACACAGCGGTGAAGGCGCTGCGCTACGACGCCAAGCTCGCGGTGGTCACGCGCAGCGAGAAGGGCTGCGTGGTGGTCAGCCGCCGGGTGCTCGAGACGGTGCAGGCGATGCCGATCGAACGCGTGGCTGACGCGACCGGCGCAGGCGATCTGTTCGCCGCGGGCTTCCTCGTAGGTCTCGCGCGCGGCAAAGATCACCGCACCTCCGCCCGGCTCGGTGCGCTGGCCGCGGCCGAAGTGATCCAGCACGTCGGCGCGCGGCCGGCGGTTTCGTTGAAGGCGCTGGCGGCGGAGAACGGCCTACCGATCTAGCCGTCCGCCATCTGTAACCAATTGGTAACCGAACGTGGTTAGCGATTAGTGAACGACCAATCGCGAGGATCCGTAATGGAAGCGGCACCGAAACCGGATAGCGCGCCCGAAGCGACGGCAGCCAAGACAGAATTACCCGCTGCCGAATCGCCGCCGTTGTTGCCTACCGGCGAGTCTCCGGTCAACTACCCTTCCGTTGAATCGTTGGCAGTGGCGGAGACTGTTGAACCGACCGTCGCGCCCACCATCGAACCGGTCAGCAGGACCGACTCGGCGACGGCTCCGCGAATGCCGACCCAGTGGCCGTGTGTCCCCTTGGGGCCCCGCCACAAGCGGTACGCCATTCTCGCCACCTCGCTGACTCTCGTCGCAGCAATCGGCGCGACCTTCGGGGCACTGGCGAGCGTCGGCTTCTCCAGGCAACCCACTGACACTGCCCTGATCGAGGAGAATAAGGCGATGCAGCAGTCAATCGCCCGCCTCGGCCAGGAAATCACCGCGCTCAAGGCCAATCTCGACCAGGCAAACAAGTCCGCGCACAGCGATCTCGCCAAGATCTCCGAGCGCCTCGCACACGCGACCGCCGAGATCACCAACTCGGTCTCCGCGCCGCAGACCGCCGCGCCGCAAGCTGCGACGCGGACGCCGTTGCCGCGCCGGGCGCCGGAGCGCGTGCCCGCTGCTGAGCTGCCTACGACGATCGTGCCGGGTTGGACGATCTGGCGCATTCGCAACGGCTACGTCTACGTGGCCGGCCGGGGCGAGGTTTTCGAAGCCTCCATAGGGGCCGTTCTGCCAGGGCTTGGCCCAGTGCAGTCGGTCAGGCGGCAGGATGGTCATTGGTTGGTGCAAACGTCGAAAGGCATCATCGTTTCTACGCGCGACACCATCCGTGAGCGCTAGTACGACCACTGAGCACGCCATCGAACTAAGCTTAAAAAGCGGCGGCCTTATGGGCGCCGCTTTTCATTTGTGCGTGAGGTATGTGGCGGGGGAGCGCAAACCATGTCAGATTTCCGCTCCGGTTTGCCGCGGGAGAATGCATGCTCGAGACCTGGTTGAAAGCCGCCGCGGCATCAGCGCTGTTTGCGGCGCTGAGCCAAGCTTCGGCGCAGGGCGCGGCTTCGCCCGCGGCAAAGCCGGAAATGACACAGAGCTGCCCGGGCTTGGTGGCGAGCCGCCTGCCTTTCGCCGAGCCTGCCGCGTTTCGCCTAGCCACGCTCAACGCCGATCAGGTGCGTATCAGCTATATTGGTCACGCCACCTTCCTGATCGAAAGCCCACAACTCGTGCGCATCGCAACCGACTACAATGACTATGTGCGCCCGCCGATACTGCCGGACATCGCCACCATGAATCACGCACACACGACGCATTACAGCCTGTCGCCTGATCCGGGTATCAAATATGTGCTGCGCGGCTGGGCCGAGGACGAGAAGCCGGTGCGTATCGACCTCACTTACAAGGATGTGCGCGTGCGCAACGTACCGACCAACATCCGCACCTGGGATGGCGGCACCGAGCGGCACGGCAATTCGATCTTCCTCTTCGAGGTGGCGAACCTCTGTATCGCCCATCTCGGCCACCTGCATCACACGCTCACGCAGCAGCAGCTGAACGAGATCGGCCGCATCGACGTGGTGATGGTGCCAGTCGACGGCAATTACACTCTCGATCTCGACGGCATGATCGAGGTGCTGCATGCGCTCAAGGCGCCGCTGATGATCCCGATGCATTATTTCAGCTCCTACACGCTCAACCGATTCCTCGATCGCGTGCGGCAGGAATGGGAGGTAGAAATCGCTCCCCTGCCTTCGATGCTGGTGTCGAAAACCAACCTGCCGGAAAAGCCGAAAGTCGTGGTGCTGCCGGGACACTAAGTCGCGGAGCCGCGCTCTCGACAACTATGCAGCGCAGCGCGAAATCTTGTTGGTTACAAATTTTCGGTGCACGCATGCCCCACGCCATAACATGCGACAAGGTGCGGCTCCACTACGAGGAAGTGGGGCAGGGCACGTCGCTCCTGTTCGTGCATGAATTCGCCGGCGACCACCGTAGCTGGGAGCCGCAGATGCGCGAGTTCGGCAAGCGCTATCGCTGCATAGCCTATGCCGCGCGCGGCTATCCGCCGTCAGACGTGCCGGACGATGCTGAAACATATTCGTACCAGCACGTCATGCGCGACTGCGTCGCCGTGCTCGATAATCTCAAGATCGACAGTGCGCACATTGTAGGCCTGTCTATGGGCGGCTATACCACGCTGCAGGTCGCACTCAATCATCCTACGCGCGTGCGCTCGATGACGCTCGCTGGCACCGGATCCGGCAGCGAACGCTGGTACACTGAAACGTTTCGCAAGAATTCGCTTGCGCTCGCCGATCAGTTCGAGCGCGAAGGTTCGGCGGCGGTTGCGAAGAGCTATGGCCAGGGCCCGAGCCGTATTCCGTTCGCGATCAAGGATGCTCGCGGCTTTGCCGAATTTTCGAAGCATCTGGCCGAACATGACCCGCGCGGCTCGGCGCATACCTCCCGCAGCTTTCAGGGCACGCGGCCGTCGCTCTATGATTTCGAGAATGCGATCCGTAAGCTAACGATCCCGGCGCTGATCGTGGTCGGTGACGAGGACGACCGCTGCATCGAACCGAGCCTTTTTCTGAAGGCCGCGCTATCTGGATCCGGCTTGCTGGTGATGCCGAAAACCGGGCACGCTGCGAATCTGGAGGAGCCGGATTTGTTCAATCAGGCGCTCGGCGATTTTCTTAGCAGAGTCGATGCCGGCCGCTGGGGCCTGCGCGATCCGCGTGCGATAACCGACACTGGGCAACGGCCGCTGTGGAACCGGGGCAGCGGCTAGGCCGTTAGAGCAGGCGAATCCCGGGAGACGCCGATACTGCGGAGTGTGGTGTTTCTGCTGATCGCGATCGGGTTCACCGGGGAAAAGCCTCCGCTACCATCGCCAAGTGGGTTTTGGCATCTTCCTACTGCGGTTCATCGGCGCGCTTGTGATCGGCCTGACGATCAGCTCGCGGGGATGATGTCGTAACGCCTCAAGCGTCCACGCTCGCGGCCAGCGCGTTGTCTTGGATAAACTGCCGACGCGGCTCGACCAGGTCGCCCATCAACTGGTCGAACAGTACGTTGGCCTCGTCGATTTCCTTGACGCGCACTTGCAGCAGCGAACGTGCGTTCACGTCGAGCGTAGTCTCCCACAGTTGCTCGGGGTTCATCTCACCTAGGCCTTTATAGCGTTGCATGGTGATCCCCTTGCGCCCGGTATTGGTGACTGCCTCGAACAGGCCGACCGGACCGTGGATCGGCGTTGTCTCGTCCTTGCGCCGCAACATGGCCGGCGGTGTGGGACGCGGATAGACCTGTTGCAAGGTGGCGGCGTATTCGTCGAGCTTGCGCGCGTCGGCGGAGCCGAGCAGTGCCTGGTCGATCACCGCGACTTCCTTGACGCCGCGCACGGTGCGCTCGAAATGGAAGCCATTCTGGTCGAATGAGCCCATCCAACCACGTTCAGTTTCCTCCTCGAGAGCATCGAGTCGCTTGGCGATGTAGTCGGCCGCCGCCGCGCCCGTCTTCGGATCGTCGGTGACCCTGGGCGTGAGCACTCCGGCAATCGCTGCTTGCTCGATCACCTTTCGATTATAGCGGCTGTGCAGCCCGCTTAGGATATTGCGGATCTGCCGCGACTCCTCGACCAGTCTGCGCAGGTCGTCGCCGGCGCGCTCCTCGCCGGAGGCAAGTCGCAAAACTGAATCCTCCAGACCTGTCACAATCAAATAGTCTTCGAGCGCGCGCTCGTCCTTGAGATACTGCTCGGATTTGCCGCGCGAGACTTTATAGAGCGGCGGTTGCGCAATGAAGATGTGGCCACGCTTGATCAGCTCCTCCATCTGTCGGAAGAAGAACGTGAGCAGCAGCGTGCGGATATGGCTGCCGTCGACGTCGGCGTCGGTCATGATGATAATCTTATGGTAGCGCAGCTTGTCCGGGTTGAACTCGTCGCTGCCGATGCCAGTGCCGAGCGCCGTGATCAGCGTACCTATCTCTTGGCTGGATAGCATCTTGTCGAAACGCGCGCGCTCGACGTTGAGGATCTTGCCGCGCAGCGGCAGTACCGCCTGGAATCCGCGGTTGCGACCCTGCTTGGCGGAGCCGCCGGCCGAGTCCCCCTCGACAATGAACAGTTCGGACTTGGCCGGATCGCGCTCTTGACAGTCGGCGAGCTTGCCCGGCAATGAGGAGATGTCGAGCGCACCCTTGCGGCGAGTCAATTCGCGCGCCTTGCGCGCGGCCTCGCGCGCGGCGGCAGCTTCCACCACCTTGCCGACAATGACTTTCGCTTCCTGCGGATGGATCTCGAACCAGTCCTGCAAGGCCTGGTTGATCACGTTCTCGACCACCGGCCTCACTTCCGAGGAGACCAGCTTGTCCTTGGTCTGCGACGAGAACTTCGGATCGGGTGCCTTACAGGACAGGACGGCGGTGAGGCCCTCGCGGCAGTCGTCGCCGGTGAGCGCCACCTTCTCCTTGCGCGAGGTGCCGATGGTATCGGCGTATTGCGTGATCTGCCGGGTCAACGCGCCGCGGAAGCCGGCAAGATGCGTGCCGCCGTCGCGCTGCGGGATGTTGTTGGTGAAGCAGAGTACACTCTCGTGATAGGCATCGTTCCACCACAGCGCGCATTCGATCCCGATGCCGTCGCGCTCCGCCTTGATCATGATCGGGGTCGGGATAAGCGGCGTCTTGTTGCGGTCGAGATATTTCACGAAGGCCTCGACGCCACCTTCGTATTTCATCTCCTCCCGCTTCTCGACCGCGTGGCGCATGTCGGACAGCACGATGTTAACGCCCGAATTAAGGAAGGCGAGTTCGCGCAGCCGGTGCCCGAGCGTGGCGAAATCGAACTCGACCATGGTGAAGATCTTATTTGACGGCAGGAAGGTCACCTCCGTGCCGCGCTTGCCCTGCGCGTTGCCGGCCACCTTGAGCGGTGCTATCGCGACGCCGTCGCGGAATTCCATGAAGTGCTCGTGGCCGTCGCGCCAGATGGTCAACTTGAGCCAGGTCGATAGTGCGTTGACCACGGAGACGCCGACGCCGTGAAGGCCGCCCGACACCTTGTAGGCGTTCTGGTCAAATTTTCCACCGGCGTGAAGCTGGGTCATGATGACCTCGGCCGCCGAGACGCCTTCGCTCTTGTGAATGTCGGTTGGAATGCCGCGGCCGTTGTCACGCACGGTGCATGAGCCGTCCGGGTTGAGCGTCACCATCACCTCGTTGGCGAAGCCGGCGAGCGCCTCGTCGATGGCGTTGTCAACGACCTCGTAGACCATATGGTGCAGGCCCGAGCCGTCGTCGGTGTCGCCGATATACATGCCTGGGCGCTTACGCACGGCATCAAGGCCCTTGAGGACCTTGATCGATTCTGCGCCGTAGTCAGATTCAATTTTCTTGGCCAATTCAGCCATCGGCGACACCCTTGAGCGGATAAAAAAATGAGTCGGATTGGTGAGTTGGTGTGACACGAAATATGGGGTTCGTACAGGACAAAGTCACGCTCCTTAATACATTGATTCACAAGCGTTTTTTAAGGCTTAGATGGGTCTGAAAAATGGCTGTTTTTGGCGCGTATTGTACGACCGATTCAAGACCGCTTCCGCGGCTAGGATTTGCAGGGCCGCGCGCGTCCGCCACCAAGGGCAGGAATTGCTAAAGCATTGTTGCTTGCCCCCAGGCGCCCGCCTGACTTGAGTTTCGTTCTTCATGCCCTGGGTCAAACAGCTCGAAGTTCCGCATCGCCTGCGTGCCATAGTGCGAGCGCGTGAATCGAGTATCATCGTGCTCGCGTTGCTGGCCGGTGCTCTGGCTGGGCTGGTGATCGCGGCGATGGGCGCGCTGGTCGCTCTGATGCACGTCATTTTTTTCGGTCTCGACCCCGGCGAACGCTTGTCGGCCTAGGTCTCGCTTAATTCTCTATACGCGTTCTTCACTCCCTGTATCGGGGGCCTGCTGTTCGGCCTCGTCACCGCCTATGTCACCCGCCGACGCGGCACCGAGGTTGACCCGATCGAAGCCAACGCTCTGCATGGTGGGCGCATGTCGATGCGCGGCAGTCTGATCGTAGCGGCGCAGACCGCACGCGTTGCGCCGCTATTCCGATGCCTCGGAACGTCGGCGACGAGATCTGCTCGGCGAAGTGTGACGCGCTGAGGTCAGCTCCTGTGCTGGCGAGTCGCGCGATAGCGATGCTGAAAAGTCGGGACGGGCCGGCTGAATGAACCGAGCGTGGCGACGAGCAATTCGATGCGATCGAAATCGGTACGCAGACAGTCAAGCACGCATGTAATTTCGCTCTCATTCTATCGCATCGGTGCTTCACGCACATTGCCAACATCCCGAGATATGTTCGACACCATCATTGAGAGGTAAGGCATTGCCGTGGCGATTATTCCTGGCTTTCTCGCTTCAAGATCTTACGACGGAACCGGGCCTAGTTCCGGTTCATTTCGCCGGTTCGATGCTGCCTGAGCGCACCAGGAAAACCTGAGAGCGGCTGACGATATCGCCGAACGCCGCGGGGTCCGCGCCGGTCATCCACACCTGCGCGTCGAGACCCGCCAACGCGTCACAGAGCGCAGTACGGCGCGTCGGATCGAGATGGGCGACGATCTCGTCGAGCAGCAGCAGTGGGGTGAAGCCTGTCATCTCTTTGATCAGGTTCGCATGTGCGAGCACCAGCCGGATGAGCAGCGCCTTCTGCTCGCCGGTCGAAGCCCCGGCGGCGGCCACGCCTTTGACCGCGTGGGTCACGCACAGGTCGGACAAATGCGGGCCGTCGAGTGTGCGGCCAGCGGCGGCGTCGCGCCCGCGATTGTCCTTCAGCAAGGCGCGGTAGCGATCCTCGATCTCGGTCGCGTTGTGGAGGGGCAGGAGCTTCTCCATCCAGCCGTCAAGCGCGACCTCGGCGTCGGGAAATCCAGGCATTTTTTTGCGCGCGGCGGCGAGCGCGCCGGCAAGCCGGTTGACGGTTTCCGCGCGCGCCGCCGCGACCGCGACCGCGATCTCCGCAGTCTCGTGCTCGACCGCGTCGAGCCAATGCGAGTCGCACTGCGCGTCTTGCAGCAGCCGATTGCGCGAACGCAGGGAGCGTTCGAGCGCAGCGACGCGGCTCGAATGCTGCGCGTCGACCGCCAGCACCAGTCGATCAAGGAAGCGCCGCCGCTCGGAGGCTGGTCCGTTAAACAGCGAGTCCATGGCGGGCGTTAGCCACACGACGCGCAGGTGGTCGGCGAAAGCGACCACCGAAGCAACGGGTTCACGGTCGATGCGACACTTGCGAAAGGAGGAGGAATTCTCGCCGGACGACGGATCGATGCCGGTGCCGAGCGTGGCGAGCCCCAGCATGCCTTCGATCTCCGCCGCCACTGCCCAGGTGCCGTCGCCTTCAGAAAACGCCAATTCCTCGAGCGGGACGCGTCGCAAGCCGCGCCCCGGTGCGAGCAGCGAGATCGCCTCGATCAGGTTGGTCTTGCCGGCGCCATTGGCGCCGGTCAACACCACTGGGCCGGCGCGGTCGAACTGGATTTGCGCTGCGTGATAGCTGCGGAAATTAACGAGCGTCAGGCGGCGGATGAAGGCAGCGGTCATGACCCGGCGTTTGTAACCGCCGGGGCAGCCCTTGTCATCGAAACGCAAATGCCCGGCACACGGCCGGGCATTAGTTGCTCGGCTCAAGTCGGCTTGCGCGTGATGTGGTAGGACATGACGCCGGTGAGAAAGCTGCGGTTTTCGATCTCTTCGAAACCGATTCCGCACAGCAGCTCGCTGAACTCCTGCGGCGTGTAGAAATGCCGGATCGCGTTGGCGAAGTAGCCTACGCACTTTAGGCTCTCGGGCGAACTGCCGAACAGCTTAGCGGTGAACCAGACCGAGAAGCGTAAATAGATCAGGTAAGGTGCCTCGATGAGGCGCGAAGACGGGCGCAGCATATCATTGTGGCAGAAGATACCGCCTGGCTTGAGCACGCGACAGATTTCCCTGAGAGCGCGCGCGATCTCGAGATGGCGCGACGCGAACTGCAGGGTCACCGCGTCGAACGAATTGTCGGGGAACGGCAGCACGTGCGCGTCGCAGACCCGCGCGTGGATGGTCAGGCCGCGTTCGCGGGCGCGGCGCTGGCCTTCGGCCGTCATGTGCGCGCTGCCGTCAATCGCATCGATATGCAGCGTCGGATCGATCGCCAGCAGGCGCAGCGGGATGTCGTGCGTGCCGGAGCAGACGTCGAGCACCGTAGCGCCGCGGGGCAGGTGTTCGGAGATCGCCCTGGCGAAGGTCGCGCTCCAGCGCGAACAGCTTCCGAGCGAGGCAACCGCATTCCCTTGGTCATAGTAAGTCGGGACATCGCGGAAAACCTCAGGGATCAGGGTCCGCCACGTCTCGCCAAATAGACTTGCGCGCAGATCTTCCTTTTTCAGGATCTGTTCTGACAGGCTCATGAATGTCCCTCCGGTTCGTCGTTGAACAGCATGGGCGAACCAGCCCACCAGGCATTACTCCATAGCTGTTTCCATGGAACCCGAATGCCGCTTATTTGCGCGGCTTATCGGGGCACTACCGTACCTTATACTCGCATAGGCATGAGTACATAAAGAGCGCCCTTGGCTTCCTTGTCCTGGATCAAAGTCGGCGAACCAGGATCGGCAAGCTTGAGCACCGCCACTTCGCCCTCGATCTGGGCGGCAATATCGAGCAGGTAGCGTGAGTTGAAGCCTATATCGAGCGGGTCGGCCTCGTACTCGACTTCCAACTCCTCGGTGGCGCTGCCGGAATCCGGATTGGTCACCGACAACACCAGCCTGCCGCCGGTGATCGAGAGCTTCACGGCACGGCCGCGCTCGCTCGACACCGTGGAGACGCGGTCAACGGCTGCCTCGAAATCCTTCTTGTCGACGCTGAGGACCTTGTCGTTGTTGGCCGGGATCACCCGTGCATAGTCGGGGAAGGTACCGTCGATCAGCTTGGAGGTGAGCACGACGTCGCCAATCGAGAAGCGGATCTTGCCGACAGATAATTCGACCGCCACCTCGTCCTTGCTGTTCTCGATCAGGCGCTGCAGTTCGGCAACCGTCTTGCGCGGCACGATGACGCCGGGGATACCGGCGGCGCCTTGTGGCAGCGGTAACTCGACCTGCGCCAGGCGATGCCCGTCGGTCGCCACGGCGCGCAACGTCGCGTTCTTGGTGCTGCCTGCCGTGTGCAGATAGATGCCGTTGAGGTAATAGCGGGTCTCTTCGGTCGAGATCGCGAACTGGGTCTTGTCGATCAGGCGCTTGAGGTCGGCGGCGGCGATCTTGAACGAATGTGTCATTTCGCCAGCGGCGAGATCGGGAAAATCGCTCTCCGGCAGCGTTTGCAGGGTAAAGCGCGAGCGTCCCGCGCGCAGCGACAGCACTGCGCGGTCGCCGGAGCCTTCGATTGCGACCTGCGTTCCCTCCGGCAGCTTGCGCACGATCTCGTAGAACATATGCGCCGGCACGGTGGTCGCGCCGCCGGCCGCTACCTCGGCGCCGACGCCGTCGACCACTTCGAGGTCAAGATCGGTGGCCTTCATGCTGAGCTTGCCGCGGTCGGCCTTGATCAGCACGTTGGCGAGGATCGGGATCGTGTTGCGACGTTCCACCACGCGGTGCACGTGGCCCAAAGATTTCAGTAGTTCTGCACGCTCGATAGTCACTTTCATGGGAAGACCCGCTTCGGCGCCTTTAGGCCCCAGGTACCAGGGCGCACCGGCAAGCCGGCGGTTCGCGGAATGCGAGGCCGGAGGGCAAAGGTGACGCGCTGGCGCGAAAATCGCAAGGGTGACGGGGCTTCAGCCGCCGCTTTCCCCAGGGGTGGCGGCCAGCTGCCGGGCTCGAAAACGCGGATGCCCGGCAAAAGCGGGGCACCGCATCGCAGTGCGCGGGCTGAGGTTCTACTCCTGCAGCTGTCGCTTCAGGATCTCGATTTCCTCGGCCAGTGCCATGTCGCTGCCCACCAGGCCCTCGATCTTGCGCACCGCGTGCAGCACGGTGGTGTGGTCGCGGCCGCCGAAGCGCCGGCCAATCTCCGGCAGGGAGCGCAGTGTCAGGGTCTTGGCGAGGTACATCGCCACTTGGCGCGGGCGCACCACATTGGCGGTGCGGCGTGAGGACAAAAGATCGGAGCGGCTGACATTGTACTGCCGCGCAACCACCCGCTGGATGTCCTCGATCTTGACCCGCTTAGGCTCCTGCGGGCGGATCAGGTCGCGCACCTCGCGCTCGGCCATCTCTAGCGTGACCGGATGACCGGTGAGCTTGTTATGGGCGAGCAGGCGGTTCAGCGCGCCTTCGAGGTCGCGGCCGTTATGGGTGACGGTTTTCGCGATGTAGCCTAGTACCGTCAACGGCACATCGAAGCTCGGATGGTGGGAGCGCGCCGCCATCACCCGTGCCTTGAGAATTTCGAAGCGCAGCTCCTCACCGAGCGGACCCATTTCCACCACCAGGCCGCCGGCAAGCCGCGAGCGTACGCGGTCGTCTAGACTCTCTAGGTCGGAGGGCGGACGGTCGGAGGCGATAACTACCTGGCGGCCAGCGTCGATGAGGGCGTTGAGCGTGTGACAGAACTCCGCCTGGGTCGACTTGCCCTGCAGGAATTGCAAGTCGTCGATCACCAGCACGCCGATCCCGCGGAGCGCCTCCTTGAAGGCGAGCGCCGTCTGCGTGCGCAGCGCCGAGACAAAACCGTACATGAACTTCTCGGCAGTCAGGTACAAAACTTTACGCTCGCCTGCTGCGTTTCCGGCCCAGGTGATGGCCTGGAGCAGGTGCGTCTTGCCGAGGCCCACGCCCGAATGGATGTAGAGCGGATTGAACATCACGGGGTCGCCGCGCTTGGCGGCAGCCACCTGCCTGGCGGCGGCCTGCGCTAGCGTATTGGAGCGCCCGACCATGAAGGTGTCGAAGGTGAGCCGCGGGTCGAGAGGCGAGCCGCCGAGCGCCTCATGCACCCCGGCATCGCCGGCCGACAGCGGCCGCGCATGGCCGTTCGCGCCGAAGTGGCCGGTCTCGCCGCGTCGCTCGATCTCCGCCTTCGGCCTGACGATAGCCGAGCGCAGCACCGCCGATCGCACGATCAACTCGATGCGGCCGACCTGCGCCTGCTCTGCCTGCCAGCAGGCTAGCACGCGCTCCGCATAATGCGATTGAATCCAGCTCTTGAGGAAACGGGTCGGCACCGACAAGCGGACCGTTCCGTCCTCGATCGCCTCCAAGTCCATGCGGGCAAACCAGCTCGAATAGACGTCGTCACCGACCTCGGCGCGCAGACGCCCCTTCACCCGAGCCCAGCCCTCCTGATCCACGTTCGACATTTTATTGTTTCTCTGCCGCTTGAAGTTTCAACGGACTCAGTTGCCCGGCTTGGCGACGAAGGCCGCCGACGCGCCGAAGACAGACGCAACATTTACTCGAGAACGAGACTGGGAGGTTTTCGAACCGCAGGGCGCTAACGCCGGGCGGCACCAGTCAATGCGGGTCGAGATGCTGCGCCTCAGCCCGTGGGCGGAGGTGTCGCGCAAGAAACTCGACCGGGGCGGGGAATGGCGATGCGAGAATTCACATAAGGCTGCGGTTCAATGGAACCCATGCAATTTGTCGAGATTTTTACCGCAAGCCTCATGATGCCCCCCATTTTTGTCGGGCGTTTCGCCCGGTGGGGCTGCCGCAGGCAGCCCGGACGCCTTCATCTGCTCGAAATCAAGCGACGCAAACCCCACAGTCGTACGGCAATCAACAGCCGTTGAGTGTAACAAGACCTTTTACTGATGGCGCCCGGAGATTTCCGACCGCGTGCAGAACAAATACACAAGCGAAATTGACCCGCAACGAGATTCACAAAAGCGCGATGCTGCTTGCTCAACTTGCCTTCGCGCGCGTCGTCGCGCCTGTGCATAAGTTGGTTTTTAAGATATTGATGGATGCGCAAAATTTCTGATGCGCGGCGTCGGTAGCGCGCGGTAGTATGGGCAAAATTTTTGCATTAGCGATGATAGCGGAAAAGTTTGTGAACCGGCGATTCTTTGGTACCATCGTGCGCTTTAATCTTAAGTCCTTATCAGAACGCAAAAATTTTCGCGCGATTGTTCAAGGTAACCCGCAGCGAAAAACGCGTAGTGACGGCCGTTGCGCGCGTTGACGGAAAACTTGTCAAGCAATTTCGTAGCGCCCAGAAATTTTTGGCGCGGCGATGACATTTTAGCAACGGTGCCGGCGGCACTTGTCATAGATCTCTTTATATCTTTATCGGTCAAATCGCGGAAATTTTTGCAGCAAAATATTGCAGGTGCGGCGACCGGTCGCGGTTTAGTCGCGGTTTACTTGGCGAGCTTGGCAATTCGATGGGCGAGCCGAGAAACTTTGCGGCTGGCATTATTCTTGTGCACGATGCCGCGCTGGGCTGCACGCATGATTACCGGTTCCGCCTGCTTGAACGCAGCCAAGGCCGCGTTCTGATCGCCGCTCGCAATCGCTTCCTCGACTTTGCGGACTGACGTGCGCAGGGTCGAGCGGCGCGCTTTGTTGATGACGGTCCGGCGCGCATTCTTGCGCGTGGCCTTGCGGGCGGACTTGGTATTAGCCATGAGCCTCTCATTACTACCGGCGTCTGCGGTCGACTATGCCGCAGCGGCAACCGGTCTGTGCAAAAAAACTTTGGGCGGCGAGCAATCTCGCCGCCACCGGCGAGGCTTATAATAAGACCCCGTGTAGGCGTCAACGCCCGGTGATAAGCGGGGCTTATGCCACCCGCTTGGCGCGCACCGCATCGTGCCCCGCGATCAAGGCGGCTCGGTCGGCGGCAGAGACCGGCACGAGCGGCGGCTTCACCCGAGCGAGCGCTAGGTCGCCGTGTATATGAGCGAGCAGCGCCTTCACTCCGGACACCAGCGCCTTACCGTCGAACAGCTTGCGGATCGCCACCGCTGCCTTCAGTGCGGCCTCGTCGCCATTATGCCAAGCGCGCGCACAAAGATCAGCGTTGCAATTGGCGGTGGCCGAGATGCAGCCCACGAAGGCCCCGCCACGCGCCTCGAGGAGCGTCGCTTCGTTGGACGGGAAGACGACAAAGTCCTTCGAGATCACCGCGGCCGAACGGGCGTAGGCCATGTCGCCGGATGAATCCTTCAATCCCGCCATGCGGAAGGCATAGGAGTCGAGCAGCCGACGGATCAGCGCCACGTGCCACGGCACGCCTGACATGGCCGGGAAATGGTAGAGGTAGATGGGGATGGGCCTGGTCGAAGTCGCCTTCACCAAGGTGTCGATATAGGCGACCAATCCGTCGTCGGACACATCTTTGTAATAGAACGGCGGCAGCACTAGCGCACCGGCAAAGCCAAGCTCAGCGGCATGGCGGG
>Ga0207786_100016_pt1 | contig 27274 bp, 31 predicted proteins | sample LuqExpMetageno76_FD_187833 | JGI IMG/M metagenome (GOLD analysis project Ga0207786, IMG submission 187833) | Tropical forest soil microbial communities from Luquillo Experimental Forest, Puerto Rico - Sample 76 (SPAdes) | ecosystem: Environmental > Terrestrial > Soil > Tropical forest ...
TGCCCTATATCGATTTGCTTGCTCCAGCGCACAACCTCGAAAGCCTGGCTGCGCTTGCGCCTTATCTCGCGAGGATCTAGCCATGCGCGCAGCAGGGTTGGATCTTGGTGCCATCACGCCCGACGAAATTGCCGTTTCGATCCTCGCCGAAATTATCACGGTGCGTCGCGGCAAGGATTCTCGCGGGGCAACGCCACGCTGAACGCCGGCCGGCCCTCTCATTTTGCGAAAAAACTGGCGGTTGGCAGGTTTGTAATTTGGCCGCTTCACCTCCTTGCGGCCGCTGTTGGCTGCTGCATTCCGAACAGCCCTCATTTTCTGCGGAACCAAATGACGGTTAGTGCGTTTTTGGTTTGGCCGCTTCATCCTCAACCCCCGAAGCGGCTCGGAAACTGTGGCATGCTGAGGGTTGCACTTGCAGGGGCAGCCTTCTTTTTTGCTTACCAGGGGCGTTAGTCGCAACCGGGCCGTTACCTTTCTCTTGTAGGCGATGTTTCGAATCAGAGATGCTGACGCGGCCAGGGGGGAGAAGAAGCCGATGCTTGCACGACCTACGCTGAGGAAGCCGCCGGATGAGAGCGCTGGCGAGACGCGAGTGGATCAATCGCGCCCCAAAGAGGAGCGTTTTCTCTTGCGTGTGGACAATCAGACGAAATGTTCTTTCAGCAGCAAAGAACCAGCCATGACAGCTGGAGCGGTCATCAAGAAGGCTTTTCCGGTGGTGATGGTAAGTGTTCTGGACAGCAAGGATGGCAGCGTTGAAGTGATTAAGTAGCCCTTTCCACGGCCAGCGAGCATCCAGGACCTAACCGCCCTCGCGACGAGTTCGACTTCAGGGACCGGATTCGGATTCTAAAGTGGTAGATGCTAACCGTTAGTGATAGATTTGCTCCTATCGCTAAGCAAGATAGAGAGCGCTCGCAATGACCGACGAAGATCTGAAAGCTGAGCTCGAGCGCCTCCGCGGTGAAAATGCGGCCCTCAAAAAAGGGGCAGCATCTGGTGTCCGAATGAAGGTAAGCGAAAAGGGAGGAGTCTCAATCTACGGTTTAGGGCGCTTTCCGGTGACCCTGTACAAAGAGCAATGGCTAAAGCTGCTGGACATGTCAGCCGACATTCGCGCATTCATTATTGCGAACGAAACTCAATTAAAAACCAAGCAAAAAACCGAAATAGTCTGAGTACTCTAAAATCACTGGTGTAAGGTTTGCGTCACGTCACGTGTCCGCTCGCGGCCCAGTACCGCAATAGGTGCCAAAAGCCGATTTAACGGCCGAGCTATACTGGCACGCCGGTCGTCTTCGAAACGATTATCCAAGCGCTGATAGATTAAAGCCAGCAAGTTTTTCGCTTACCTCCCATAGTCGCGCTGCTGCCCTGTCGTCAGTCGCTGGAGAATCTGGCGTCCGTTCCCGGCATTTGTCGAAATATTTTCCGGTCGTGCTGCCAACGTCGAGGGAGGACGAGAGGTAAACTGGGGTTTCAGCGCCGCGTTCGACTGGAATTGCCGACAGCCACTTAGCGATGGCAATGCCGTAACCCCAAATCCCACGATTGTTATCGCCGAAACCGGTAGCGACAAACCCCGGATGCAAACAATTTGCGGTGACGCCCGTGCCTTGCAGGTGACGAACCAACTCTCGGGTAAACAAGATATTCGCAAGCTTCGAACGTTGGTACGCTTTCCAGCCGCTATAATTGCTGGCACATTGCAAATCGTCAAAATTGAGCCGCGCTCCACGGTGCGCTTCGGATGCCACATTAACAATGCGCGCAGGGGCAGAGGCGACTAACCGTCGGTGCAGCAAAGCCGTTAGCCGGAAATAACCCATATGATTGAGCGCAAATGTGCGCTCAAGAGCATCGGGAGCAATTTCCCGACGTGCAAAAATTCCGCCCGCATTGTTGAGCAGAACATCAATCCTCTTGGCGGTTTGGAGCAGAGCGCGCGATAGTCGAAGAACGTCGTCAACGCGTGAGAGATCTGCATAGTGTATTTCAGCTGTGATACCAGGCACCCTGGACCGCAAGCGTGCAAGTGCAACTTCACCCCTATCTCGGTTGCGACCAATAAGGACGAGGCGGGCGCCAAGAGCAGCGAGACGGGCGCCGGTCTCAAAGCCAATTCCGCTGGTTGCACCAGTAATAATGCAGGTCTTGCCCTTCACTTATTTTTCATCCCATCTTTCTGGCCCTTATTGCAATGGCACCGGATTGTGTCGTTGCAGACGGCTTGGCGTGACACTAAACGACAGCGGGATAAAGCGCATTACAATGATGCTACTCGAGCATGATGCGAAGGAGTTGCTCGCCGCGGGTGGTATCCCCATTCCGGCCGGCTTCCTCGCGGTCACTTCTGATGTTGTGCCGCCTGCCGCGCTCACCGGACCCTGGATTGTAAAGGCCCAGGTTCCTGTCGGCGGCCGTGGCAAAGTCGGCGGCATCAGGCGGGCAGAGAAGGCTGCGGATCTGCGTCAAGCGCTCGAGCAAGTGCTCGGCATGACGATAAAGGGGCAGATTGTCCGCTCATGTCGCGTAGAGCAGACCGTCCAAGGGATGGAATGCTACATAAGCCTTTCTCTGGATCCCGCTCTTGGTCGTCTGAACGCGCTGCTTTCGACCGAAGGTGGTGTTGATATTGAGGCGCATGCCGCAAAAGGCGGCGTGCTTTCAGCCGATGCAGCCTTCAGGCCGGATGCAGCTCTCGAGGCCACGGGCAAGCTCGCCACCGATATCGCCGGCGCGCCGCGCGAAACACTTGCGCGGGCTACCGAGCAGCTCATCCGCAAGTTCTTCGAGTTCGAAGCTACGCTGTTGGAGGTCAACCCGCTGTTCATTTGCAGCGATGGATCATGGGTTGCGGGCGACATGAAGTTCGCTGTCGACGACAATGCCCTCGTCCGCCAGCCGCGCCTTTGTGATCTCATTCGTCGCCGGGCCGATGCCTATCCCGAGATGGAGCTTAAGCTCACGCACGGTTTTGATTTCATCGTCATCGATCGCGAAGGTGAGATCGGTCTGGTGACGACTGGTGCGGGGCTGAGCCTGCAGGTCCTCGACGAGCTCGCGGCACGCGGGCATAGAGCGTTCAATTTTTGCGACATTCGAACCGGTCAGCTGCGCGGCGATCCGACACGACTTATTCATGTGCTTAGATGGATTGCTACTGGGCCGTCGGTTCGTTCCGTGCTGATCAACTTCTTCGCCGGCATCACTCACCTCGGCGAGATCGCCCAACTGCTGGTCGCAGCGTTGAAGGCGGTGCCGGAGCTACGCGTGCCGGTAACCGCGCGCCTTATTGGCAACGGTTACGACGAGGCCATCGCCGTTTTTGCCGCCGCCGGGAACCCGTTACGGGTTGAACCTGATCTCGATCACGCGATCGACTTGGCATTGGCTCCGCTGTTGGGAGCCCGCCTGTGACCACGGCCATTATCACCGGGCCGATTACACAATTCGTCGACCCGGACGTCAAAGCAATCGTCCAGGGAATGACCGGCCGCAGTGGTCGTCTCCATTCGCAGCTCATGCGCGCCTATGGCACGCGGATCGTGGGCGGCATCTCGCCCGCAGGCGGTGTCGATGCCGTCGACGGCGTTCCGCTCTTCAAAACTTGTGCAGAAGCGGTTGCCGTTACAGGCGCCAGCGCTAGCGTCGCTATGGTCCCGCCCTTGGCGGTTCAGGCGGCGATCGAGGAAGCTGTCGCGGCCGGTATCAAACTGATCGTCACCATCGCCGAAGGCATGCCGGTCGCCGACAGCGTGCGCGCACTGGAGGCCGTGCGCGCGGCTGGCGCCCGCTGGGTCGGGCCGTCCACCCCCGGCCTGGCGATTCCCGGCCGGCTCAAGCTCGGCTTCCTTCCCGACGTATCGCTAGTTCCCGGCCCGTTGGGCATCATGGCCAAGAGTGGCACACTCTCTTACGAAGTCTGTCATCGCCTCGTTGGGCGCAACCTCGGCCAGAGCCTGTGGGTCGGCGTCGGCGGTGACTTGGTCAAGGGTACGCGATTTGCCGATCTCCTGCCGTTCCTGCTCGCCGATCCCGACACCAAGGCGATTGTCGTCATCGGCGAGATCGGCGGATCCGAGGAGGAAGAGTTGGCGGCGGCCATGCGCACGCTCAACTGCAGCAAGCCGGTCTATGCCTTGATCGCCGGCCGCACCGCCCGCGAGGGCGTAACCATGGGCCACGCCGGTGCAATGATTCTGGGTAACGTCGGCACAATCGCATCGAAAACCCAAGCGCTCAGGGGTGCCGGCGCCCACGTGTTCACAAAGATTCGAGATTTGGTGGATGCCGTAGCCGATGGGTTCGGCCAAACGATGGGAGCCTAGGCGTGCAGCTGATGCTGTCAGAAGATCAACGCCGTTTTGTTCGAACCGTGCGCGATATCACGCAGAACGAGTTCAAACCGCGCGCCCTCAAATACATGGATGGCACCTTCCCCTGGGAGAACATGCGGCAACTGGCGAAGCTTGGTGTTCTCGGCATGGCAGTACCGGAGGAATATGGCGGTCTCGGTCTGCCGGTGCTCGACACGGCGCTCGTGCTCGAGGAAATCGCGAAAGGCTGCTACGTCACGGCCATGGCGGTGCTTGGCGAAGTTGGCGTTCAGACGCGCATCATTTCGACCTACGCCCCAGTACACATCCGCAAACGCATCCTGCCGGCCGTGGTCACCGGCGACTGCATTTTGGCGATTTGTATGACAGAACCCCACGCCGGCACGGACGTCGCCAATTACAAGACCAATACCGACATTATCGGCAACACCCTGCGACTCAACGGCGTCAAAACGCTCATTAGCCGGGCTGACGAGGCCGGCATGTTTGTTGTCTTCACGCGCATTAACAAGCAGCCGGGGCGGGGCGGCATTGGCTGCGTGCTGGTTGATAAGGGCACGCCGGGACTGACCGTGAGCGGCACATTCCACACGATGGGCGGCGAGAATCTACACGAAGTTCGTTTCGAAAATTGCGAATTGCCGCTCGAAAATCTGGTGCTGCGTGACGATGGCTTCGTACGCCTGCTCACGGCGTTCAATACGCAACGCTGCCTGAACCCGAGCATTTCGCTCGGCCTGGCAGAGGGCGCTTTCGAGGAAGCCGTCCGCTACGCGCGCAATCGCGAAGCCTTCGGCCAGCCGATCGGCGATTTCCAAGGTATGCGCTGGAAGCTTGCCGAGATGTATAAGGAAATAGAGACCGGCCGTAGCATCCTCTATCGCGCTTGCGCCAGCGCCAACCCATTCCCCGATCCGTATCTAGCTGCGATTGCGAAGATCTTCTGCAATGAGATGTCGTTGCGCGTCACCAGCGAGGCCATCCAGGTACACGGAGGCTATGGCTTTACCGATGAATATCCGGTGTCTCGCTTCTATCGCGGCGCGCGTTACGGAACGCTCGGCGGCGGCACGTCAGAAACGCTGCGCGAACTGCTCGGCAAGCGCATTATATCCGGGATGGATGAAAACGATGGTATCCTAAGCTTCGGAGCCTTATGAGCGCATTTTCAGACTGACGGTTTCTCGTGGTGACGATGAGAACAAGTCATTTGTGGACGCAGTTTCGAAAAGATTAGCTTGTGAAGGGATAAAGCCATGATTAGAGCCCTTGCGTTCCTTGCCGCAAGTTTTCTATTCGCGAGCTCAGTGGTCCTTGCGCAAACATATCCGTCCAGACACATCACTCTCATCATTCCGTTTGCAGCCGGAGGATCGAATGACATTGTCGGCCGTGCCATCGGCAAAAAGCTTTCCGAGGCCTGGGGACAGCCAGTCGTGGTCGAGAACCGTCCAGGCGCCGGCGGTGTTATCGGTGCCTCCGTCGTCGCCGCCGCGCCGCCAGATGGCTACACGTTGCTGCTGGTGTCGTCGACCTTCACGATCAACCCGGCGATCAAAAAGAGCATGCCGTTTGACACACTCAAGGACTTTACGCCCGTCGCCTTTATTGCGCGCTCACCGCTTCTCGTCACCGCGTCGAACAATCTCCCGGTGAATTCCATGAAGGAACTGCTTGAGATCGCCCGAAGCCAGCCGGGTAAGATCACCTACGCGTCATCCGGTCCGGGCAGCATCAATCAGATTTCGGCCGAGTTGATCGCGCTTTCGGCTGGCGTAAAATTCGTTCATATCCCTTATAGAGGCGGCGCGCCGGCGCTCAACGATCTCCTCGGCGGCCACGTCGATATCTACGTGTCGAGCTTGCCGCAGGTGCTCCAGATGGTCCATACCGGCCAAGCGAAGGCCCTGGCGGTGACAAGCCTCAAACGATCGCCGATCCTGCCGAACGTGCCGACTGTCGATGAGTCGGGCGTTAGCGGCTTCGATTCATCCTCCTGGTGGGGCATTGTGGGTCCGGCCGGGTTGCCTCCGCAGATCGTTGGTAAGCTCAACGCCGAGATTGGCAAGATGCTGACAGCGCCAGAACTCGTTAGGTTCTTGGAAACCGAGGGCGCCGAAGCCGAGACCATGAGTCCTCAGCAGTTCGGGGATTTGATGCGCAGCGAAACGCAGCGTTGGATCAAGGTCGGACGGGAGGCTAATATTTCGATTGAATAATGTGACGGTTGACCTGTTCGACCACAGGTTCGATCTACGCGAAGATGGAATTTGGCCTGACGCAGGACGGCGCTCAAACCGTTTTTTGCTTGCCCGGGATGCATCGAACGATCTGTAAAGCGTAAGGCCATTACGGTTGATGAAGAAACTAGCTGGGGAAAGGTTTGGGCTACAAAACAGTTTAAGGAGAACTCACTATGAAAACCAACGGATCGGCCGTCTGGCAGGGCGGCCTCAAGGATGGCAAGGGCGCGATCTCGACCAAGAGCGGTGCGCTGAAGGACTATCCGTACGGCTTCAGCAGCCGTTTCGAGGGCAAACCTGGCACCAACCCCGAAGAACTCATCGGGGCGGCCCACGCTGGCTGTTTTACCATGGCGCTGTCGCTCATATTGAGCGAGGCCAAACTCACTGCGGAGCGGATGGAGACCACCGCTGAAGTTACTCTCGAGAAGGTCGCGGACGGATTCGCCATCACCGCCGTGCATCTGGACCTGAAGGCCAAGATACCCGGTGCGGATCAGGCCAAGTTCAACGAGCTTGCCAACAAGGCCAAGGCCGGTTGTCCGGTTTCCAAGCTGCTGAAGGCCAACATCACCTTGGATGCAACGCTCGTCGGCTGAGTGCCGCGATAGGCATCTGTTGCCGGCCGTTCTTCGATGTGCGGCGCGGATTTAAAGCGCAGGTGTGGCATGGTCGAATTCAACACTGAGATTTCGGACCCGCTCTATCTCGAGGACCTTCACGTGGGGCAGCGTTTCACCTGCCGCGCCCACATCATCGACGAGGTGCAAATCAAGGCGTTTGCCCACCGGTCGTATTGTGTGACTCAGCGTTTGGCGCACAAATAGAATGCACCTTGTGCCGGGCGGGGTTTGCAACCACGGGGGCCCATTGGCCGAAACTGCCGCCGCTATTGTTGCCGCCCACAAGGATGGTCGTATTGCACCCGCTGACACTGTTGCGGTCGCTTACGAGCGCCTGCGCGCGCACGGTGACCCTGCCATATTCATAACGCTGCGTGAGGAAGCAGACGCGGTGGCAGAGGCGCGTGCGCTGACAGATGCCACTCTGCCGCTCTACGGCGTACCGCTCGTGGTGAAAGACAATATCGATGTCGCCGGTATGCCGACGACCGCGGCCTGTCCGGCCTTCGCCCATACTGTGCATCACGATGCAACCGCGGTCGCGCGCTTGCGCGCCGCAGGTTGCATTGTCATCGGCAAGACCAATCTCGATCAATTCGCCACCGGCCTCAATGGCACGCGCTCACCTTATGGTGTGCCGCGCAATGCCATCAAGGTTGAGCTGATCCCGGGCGGCTCAAGTTCGGGCTCGGCCGTGGCGGTCGCCGCCGGGATCGTGCCCTTGTCGCTCGGCACCGACACCGCCGGATCAGGGCGTATTCCCGCGGGTCTCAACAACATCGTCGGCCTGAAGCCGAGCCTCGGGCTAGTGTCAACCTACGGCGTCGTGCCGGCATGCCGCACGCTCGATTGCGTGTCGGTATTCTCTCTCACAATCGAGGATGCCTGGACCGCCCTCACGGTCATCGCGGGTCCGGACGACAAGGATCCTTATTCACGCAGGCGGGAGCTCGGCGAGCTTTGTGCCATGCCGGCGCACATTCGTCTTGGTGTGCCGCGAACGGGGTATCGGCAGTTTTTCGGCGACCGCGACTTCGAAGCGGCCTATGATGCGGCGCTCGCCCGTTTCGCCAAACTTGGCTGCGTTATCGGCGAAATCGACATCGAACCGTTTTACGAAACCGCGCGGCTGCTTTACGAGGGGCCATGGGTTGCCGAACGCGCCATCGCGGCAAAGCCGATACTCGATTCTGATCCGGATGCGCTGCATCCTGTGACGCGCAAAATCATCACCGGCGGCCTCAAGCCCACGGCAATGGACGCCTTCACTGCTTTCTATAGGCTCGAAGAATTGCGCCGTGTCGCCGAAAAAACCTTCGGTCAGTTGGACGCGCTCGCGTTGCCGACCGCGCCGACTGCCTACACAGTTGCGCAATTGCTCAGCGATCCGATCCAGCTCAACAGCAGGCTCGGCACCTACACGAATTTCGTCAACCTACTCGATCTGTGCGGGCTCGCAGTGCCGGCTGCGTTCACCGAAAACGGAATACCCTTCGGAATCACTTTGCTTGCACCGGGCGGCCAAGATGCGCTACTTGCGAGCATCGGCCAAGCGTTCCACGCCGATACAAGACTGCCGCTCGGAGCATTAAAGGGTAGTCGGCCTGACTAGATCGTTTCGGCATAATGCTCATATTCGTCGCGCACCTTGATGATGTGCGCGTACATATTTTGCGCGGCGAGCACGCGTTCGCCACGCAGGATCGCCTGCACTACGCGATCATGCTCAGCATGGGATTTCGCCAGCCGCCCGAGATTGCGGAACTGGGCGCGGCGGAACGGCTGCACGCGCCCGCGCGTGGCGAGCGTTAGTTCGGCGAGGTAGCTGTTGTGAGCGCCTGCATATATTGTCGCGTGAAAGGCTTCGTTGACCTCATAATAGCGTTGCGGGTTGCCCCGCTGAATCAGCACACGTAATTTCTCATGCGCGTCCTCCAGCGCGCGCCGCTCGGCTCCCCTCATGCGATCGGCGGCGTAACCTGCGCACAGCGATTCGAGCTCCGCCATCACCTCGAACATGCCAATAAGGTGCTCATGCGTTGGCCGCGCCACCACGGCGGCCCGGTGCGCGCGCACCTCGACTAGCCCGCTCGCCGCCAGCATCCTTATGGCTTCGCGCACCGGGGTACGCGAAACGGAGAAACGGCGTGCAAGCTCGGTTTCATCGAGCGCTGCACCGGGCGCGAGCTGGCCGCGCACGATGTCGTCGGACAAACGCAGGCGCAGCTCCTCCGTCCGCGTGCGGCGCGGCCACTTTACGGTCTGATCTTCGGCCGTCAGGGCAAAGCTCATCGCACTGTCCCGCGCGCGCCATTCATCAGGTTGACATGTGCCGCGACGCGACGTCGCTCGAGACCAGCGCCTGCTCGTACAGTCACGACCTCCGACAGGTCGATGTTCATCGTCACCCTCCCAAAGCGGGCGGCGTCGGCGCCGCCACGATGTTCATCGTTTCGAGCGCATGTGCAATGCGCAGGGCGATATTTTCGCGCCAGGGTGCGGCGATGATCTGCACCCCGATCGGCAAGGGTTTGAGCGGCACCGGCACGGCCACGACAGGCAGCCCAATGAAGGAGATCGGCTGCGTGTAAATGCCGAGATTCGGCCGCACCGGCATTTCGATGCCGTCGAGCGTGAAGCTCTGCTGACCAATTCTCGGCGCAGTGCAAGGCGTCGCCGGCGCAAGGATTGCGTCGCAGCGCGCAAACAGCTTGAGTACCTGCTCGCGGTACCAGCGGCGGAAAATCTGCGCCTTGGTGACCGCAACCGCCGGTACCATGGCGCCCGCGATCAGCCGGTCGCGCACAGCGGGGTCAAAGTCGCGTGCTTGCTTCCGTAGCCGATCGAGATGGAGCGCGGCACCTTCGGTTGCGGTGATCACGTAGGCCGCAGCGCGGGCGCGCGCGGTTTCCGGGATCTCGATTTCGTCTTTCGCGCCCACTGCCGTCGCCACGCGCGACAGTGCTTCGAGTGCCTCCGGGGATGCGCCTTTCTTGAAATAACCGCCCGCGACCACAATCCGCAGCCCGTCAAACCCGCGCGGGAGCTGTGGCGTTGCAGGCTCCGGCGCGCGATCAGCGTGGGCCGGATCATTGGAATCGGCTCCTTGCATGGCATCGTAGCTGATCGCGAGATCGCGGGTGGAGCGCGCGAAGGGCCCGAGGTGGTCAAGGCTGACTACAAATGGAAACGTACGCGCGCGCGACAAACGACCGTAAGTCGGCTTCAGGCCGAAGATGCCGCACAAAGACGACGGTACCCGGATTGAGCCGTTGGTGTCGGAGCCGAGCGCGAGCGGCACCATGCCTCCGCCTACCGCGCTCCCCGAGCCGCCGGAGGAGCCGCCGCTCATGCGCGTCAAATCATGCGGATTTCGCGAAGGGCCGTCGTGCACGTTCTCGCCGGTGAAGTCATATGCGTATTCGCCCATGTTGAGCGCGCCGACGAGCACGGCGCCGGCCGCTTCCAGCCACTCGATCAGCGTTGCATCCCGCTCCGCCGGCGGATGAGCGCGGTTGATCTTCGAGCCAGCGACGGTGGCAAGCCCCTCAACGTCGAATAGATTCTTGACCGCGAAGGGAACGCCTGCGAGCGGCAGTTTCTTCTTGTCCCGGGTGGCGTCGAGAGCGCGGGCCTTGGCACACGCACGCTCGGCCGTCACTGCGGTGAAGGCATTCAATGAGGGATTTAGCCTCGCGATGCGCGCTAGTGTGGCATCGATCACGGCCGAAGCGCTGACCTCGCCAGCATTCACAGCGGCCGCAATTTGCGCGGCGGTTGACCAGCGCGTTTCGGTCGGGACCGGCGCCATAGCTTAGGCCTTGAACACGGGTGCGGGCCCCACCTCGTCCGGCAGCTTAAATTCGGCGACGGTCGCTGCGTGTTTAAGCGTGACCTCGAGATTGGTTTTTACCGCCGACTTCCACGCCTCGTCCAACGGCAGAGCGAGCGTAACGGCTGCGGCCTCGATAAATTTATCCAGAGGTTCCGTCATATTCGCCCCCGGCTGAGCAATCACAATGGCGGGTGAGGAATAGCCGCCAACAAATCGCGCGTATACTCGGCCTGTGGCTTGGCCAGCACACGCTTGGTCGGCCCCTCCTCGACGATCTTGCCGGCGCGCATCACGATCACGCGGTTGCACAGGAGCCTTACCACGTTGAGATCGTGCGAGACGAACAGATAACTTATTCCAAGCGAGTCCTTGAGGTCCTGAAGCAGATTAAGCACGATGGCCTGCACCGAGACATCGAGCGCTGCCGTCGGCTCGTCGAGAATGATGAGATCGGGCTTCAGCGCGATGGCGCGCGCTATGCCGACGCGCGCCTTTTGCCCGCCTGAAAGTTGATGCGGGAAACGATCAAGCAATTCGAGGGGCAATCCCACTTGCTGCGCAAGTTCCTCGCAGCATGCGCGCAACTGGCGGCGCGGCATTTCTGCCAGCCGCAGCAGGGGATCCGCGATCGCGCGCGCCGCGGTGAAACGCGGATTGAGGCTGTCGGTCGGATCTTGGAACACCATCTGGATGCGCTTGCGCATCGGCAGCTTTGCAAAATGGCGCGCCGGGAATTTGCCGATATCCTCGCCGTCGAAGATGATCGAGCCTGCGCTCTTTTCAATCAGCCGCATCACCATCATCGAGGTGGTGGACTTACCGCAACCAGATTCGCCTACGAGGCCGACGCTTTCGCCACGGGCGATTGAAAACGTGATGCCGTCGACGGCACGGAAGTTTTCGCTCTCCGGCAAAGGCCTCTTGCCGAACAGCCTTCCGAGCACGGGGCCTCCGCCCTGGCGCGGGTATTCCTTGACTAGATTCTCGACAAACAGCAGCGCGTCCTTTGGGACCGTTTCCTTGACCAGCGGCGCCGCTTTCGCGCGCTCGCCCTGGTCTTCCGGCAAGAGCTCGCGCAACGACACGCCTAGTCGCGGCGTCGCACGCATCAGCTTACGGGTATAGGGGTGTGCGGGGTCTTTGAAGATTGCATCTGAGTCCGCAGTTTCGACTATATGGCCCTTCTCCATCACGACGACGCGATCGCAATAGGCGGCGGCAAGACCGAGATCGTGTGTGATCAGGATGGTGGACATGCCACGCTGTTGCGTGAGCTCGACCACGAGATCCATCACCGCTTTTTGGGTGGTGACGTCGAGCCCGGTGGTCGGCTCGTCGGCGATCAACAGTTGCGGCTTGCAAGCGAGGGCAAGCGCAATCACCACGCGCTGACACATGCCGCCGGAGAGCTCGAACGGATAGGCATGGTACCGCTCGCGCGGGCGCGCGATGCGCACCAGGTTGAGCATCTCGACCGCCTTTTCACTTACTTGGTAGGTGTCCACCTGGGCATGTTGGAGCAGCACGTCCTCGATCTGTTTGCCAATCTTGCGGATGGGGTTGAGCGCCGCGCGTGGGTTCTGAAAGATCATGGAGATCTCTCGGCCGCGCATGTCGCGCATTTCGGTCTCTGCGGCTGTGCGCAAGTTCATGCCGGAGAAGATCACGGTGCCGTCCACGATGCGTCCGGCGCGGTCGAGAATGCGCATCACTGCATACGAGGTCACCGATTTGCCTGAGCCGCTTTCACCAACGATACCGACCGTTTCGCTCTTTGCGACGGTCAAATTGACTTGCTCGACCGCTCGCACGACGCCACGCCGCGTCTGGAATTCGACGGTTAGGTTCTGCACGTCGAGCAGCGGCAAGGTCTTGCCATCTCGGGCCGGCACCGTCCGCTTGAGCATTACGTCCTCCGCTGCGGATCGACCAGATCACGCAAGCCGTCGCCAAGCAGGTTGAAGCAGAACACCGCTAGCATTAGCGCGGCGCCGGGAAACAGCGCGATCCACCATTCGCCCGAAATGATGTTGGCTGCGCCCTCCGCCACCATAATCCCCCACTCCGGCGTCGGCGGCCGCACGCCGAGCCCGATGAAGGACAGGCCGGCGGCATTGAGGATCGCGTAGCCCATAGTGAGAGAAATCTGAACCATCATGATCGGCATGATATTTGGCAAAATGTGCATCAAAGGAATGCGAAACTCGCCGTTGCCGGAGAGCCGCGCCGCCTGCACGAAACCTGCCTCGCGCCGCACGTTCGCCTCCGCGCGCGCGACGCGAGCGTAAAGCGGGAAATTGATGATGGCTGTGGCAATAACTATGTTGGTGACGGTGTTGCCGAGTGCGGCGACGATACCCATCGCCAGCACAAACAGCGGGAACGCCATGATGGTGTCGGCGATACGGGAGACGATGCGGTCGGTCCAACCGCCGAAATAGCCGGCTGCGACACCGGCAAATCCACCCATAGCAAAGACCAACGCGACGGAGGCAAGCGCAATCACGAAATCGAGCCGGGTCGCCACGACGACGCGGCTGAATATATCACGGCCGAGCTGATCGGTGCCGAACCAGTGTTCGAGCGACGGCGGTTTGAGGGTCACCGTGGTATCGCTCGCCAGCGGATTATACGGCACCACGTAAGGGCCGATCAGCGCGCAGAGCGCGATCAGGACGAAGAGCGTGAAGGCAAACCCGGTGACCGGATTTTCCGACACGACATAGCGGGCGTGGCGCAGCATAGAATTGCGCTGCCGCTTGAGCACGACCGCGGCAGCCTGGCTGATGATTGTTGCACTCTCGTTCATCCTTCCAACCTCACGCGCGGGTCGATGATGCCGTAGAGCACGTCGATCGCCATATTGAGCGCCACATAGAGGATGGCCATTGTGAGCACAAATCCTTGTACCGGCGCGAAGTCGGACGCGATCAAGGCTTCGACTGCGTAGGAGCCGATACCCGGCCAGGCGAACACCTTCTCCACCAGCACGTTGGCGCCGAGCAAGAAGGAAAACACCATGCCGAGCGTGGTGACGACTGGCAGCATGGCATTACGGAAGGCATAGGTAATGATCACCGTACTAGTCTTGAGACCGCTTGCGCGCGCTGTGCGCACGAAGTCCGAGGCGAGCACCGCCAGCATGGAGGCGCGCGTCATGCGCGCGATCGGCGCTAGCGAGAAAATGCCAAGCGTGAGCGCCGGCAGGAGCAACTGGGAAAGGGCAGCGCGGAAAGCCTCGAAATCTCCCGTGAGCAGGCTGTCGATCAGGTAGAAGCCCGTATATTGCGCGGGTGCGGTGTAGAATACGTCAAGCCGTCCGATCGGCGCCGGTGCCCAGCCGAGCCTGAAATAGAAGATGTAGACCAGCAGCAGCCCGGTAAAGAACACCGGCAGCGATACACCGACCGTCGCGACGATGCGGCATAAATGATCGATCCATGAGCCTTGCCGCACCGCCGCCAGAACGCCGAGCGGCACTGCAATCAGCATCGAGAGGAGGAGCCCGGTGAGCGTAAGTTCGGCCGAAGCCGGCAGTCGGCTGGTGATCTCCGTGCTCACGGGGCGGCCAGTGGAGAGCGAATTGCCGAAATTGCCGTGCGCGAGATCATTGACGTAACGTAAGAACTGCTCGGGCAGCGGCCGGTCAAAGCCGAGCTGTTTGCGGATGTCGGCGATCGATTGCGGTGTCGCTGCCGGCCCCGCGAAATAGACGGCGGGATCGCCGGGCAACACACGCGTGAGCAGGAATGTTACGATAATGACCCCGATCAAGGTCGGGATCACCGTCACCAGCCGCTTGCCGATCGTTGCCAACATTAAGGACACCTCCTCCGGCGGCGCATGCTTGGCGTTTCTCGGACTCGCGATGCGCCGTTCTGCGGGCAGAACCGTTACGCTTTAACAATCGAGCGATAATCGACCTGGCGATGAAACCAGTAGCAGTAACCGGAAATGTTCTTCTGCGTCGCCACGTTCAGGAACGGCTGGAACAGCGGCACGCGCGGGACCTCGTGCCAGGCCTTTGAGATGAAGCCCTTTACGTCGGTCGAGTAGCTCTCCTTGTCACCTACAGCGGCCGCGGCGCGCGCGCCGTCGATGAAAGCGTCCATCTCCGCGCTGACGTAGCTCGGTGTGTTGAAGATGGCGTTCTGGCCGGAATAGCACCAGAAGAAGAAATACTCCGGATAGTCGAGCCAGCCCGAGAAGAAGTTGACCATCATCGGCATGGTCTTTTTGGCCATCTCGCTGCGCCAGTTCGAGCCTGGAACTTTATTGATGGTTGTCTTGATGTCGATCTGAGCAAGGCTTTCTTGGATCAGTTCGGCGATTGGTTCGGAATTCACCGCGTCGCCAAGGTCGAAGGAGATGGTGGTATCGATCGCGCCGGCGCCCGACTCCGCCATCAAAGCCTTGGCTTTCGCCATGTCGGTTTTGTAGGCCGTCGGCTGCGGCCAAGCGATGGTCGACACATCGTTCGAGGAGCCGCCAAACAATGGATTGCCGACGCCGAATATCGCGGCGCTAATGATCTTGTCGTAGGGGATCGCGTAGGCGATCGCCTGGCGGATTTTCTCGTTGTTGAAGGGCGGATGGACGACGTTTAGCTCAAGGCTGTACATGCCGTTGCCGATCGGATTGGAGATCATCTTGAGCTTGCCCTCCTTCTTCATCTCGGAGAAGTCCTTGGCGGGCAAGTCGAAGGAGATATCGGCGTCGCCGCGTTCCATCAACGCGCGGCGATTGCCGGCTGAGGGGATCGTGCGCCAGATCACGCGTTGGATCTCTGGCTTCTCGCCGCCGACCCAATCGTCAAAGCGCTCGTAGATAGTTTCGACACCCGGCTTCCAGCTCACAACTTTGTAGGCGCCGGACCCCGCGGTGTTCACCTTAGTATATTCGAGCGCCCAAGAATCCTTTTCGGTAACGTGTTTCTTGAGCAGGCCGGAATTGTAGATGCCGGGCACGATCACCGCGAGGTCGGGAACCGTCAAGCGATCTTTTTTTATGAAATCGACGCGAAAGGTTGCATCATCGACGACGACGAATTGCTCCTTTTTGACAAGCGAGCCGGCCTTCATCTGCACGGTCGGGAAGCCCCCGACGCTGACCGCGCGATCGAACGACCATTTCACGTCATTCGCGGTAACCGGTGTGCCGTCATGGAATTTGGCGTTTTTTTTCAATTTGAAGGTGACCGACATGTCACCGATGTTCATATCGTCGGCGAGCTCGCCCTTTAACTTGTCGCGGTCGTATGAAATCGAGCCGTCGGAGAGCGTCTTCTTCTCGTGCGTGATGAGGCGGTCGTAGCAGTTCCAGGAGGTCTCATATCCCGGCCGGTTGGTGCCGATCCCGTGGATATCGAGATTGTTGGGACCGTTTTCAGTGACAAGCAGGAGCGTCTCTTTGCGCGAAGCGGCTTTGGCCGCCGAGAAAATCGCCGGCGCCGTGATGGCGGTGCTCGCGGCCAGAGCCGTCATCGATCGCAGAAATTCGCGGCGTTTCATGGAAACCTCCCGGGCTGATTGGCTGGACAGATTTCCGCAAGAGCCGTGCCAAGACCGACGACGAGCGGCATTCGGCCTAAGCCGCTGAACTTCCAGGCATATTGGGAATCCTCTCTGCCGTGGGCAACCCGAACTAATTGCATACAATTCGAAAATATTGGCTACAAATTAGGCAACCATCAGTACATGAGTAGGCAACCATTAGGAATCCGAGTATGGACCTTATCGAGTCGAGCCCAGCGCGAGGCAGATTGGGCTCTCGCCACGCCGGCACCGATTCGCTCAGGTCTGCTTCCTCCGTAACCGCTGCTTTGCAATAGCGTGGCCACCACAGGGATGCGTTGCGGCACGCTTCCATGTACGTATGCTCGGAGCTCGTCTTCGCTCGCGAAGGGGAATTAGATCATCAGTCGCCCCGGTGTAACTGCGTTCACGAGCGCAAACACTCTCAGGGGCGCGCTTGCCAACAAGATCTCCCTCCCGAATCGGGCAGCTTGTCGTGCTGGTTTTCATCACTTCGAGTTTTCCCAGTAGAACCTACTTATTAAAACACGTAGACGAAAGCCAAAGCGAGTGCGACTGACTCTGGTGCTATTCTGTGCTCTGCAAGAACATTAACTTGCAAAACACCCGAATCAATGCGATTCAAAAATCGTCCGAAAAGGCTACGCGGGAGAGACTGCTGCCGACTCCTCCGACAGCAGCGCCGACGGAGCAACCACCCCGGAATCTCTCAGGCACCAGGACCGCGTGGTTGGACGATCTGGAGAGAGACGCTTCATTGCGTCCACCGAAGGGGACATTCGCGCCCAGAAGCGCGGGTTAAGCTCTCAGGTACCGCGACAGATGGGGATCAACGGTCGGCTTCGGCCGATCTGGTCCATGTCTGAACGCGGGAGGCTCCCTCGTGGCACACATCGCCATTATTGGTGCTGGTATTACCGGCGTTACTACTGCTCATGCATTGCTCGATCGCGGTCACGACGTGACCGTGTTCGAACGCCACCGCTACGCAGCGATGGAAACGTCTTTCGCGAATGGCGGGCAGTTCTCCGCGAGCAATGCTGAAGTTTGGAACCATCCATCAACGCTCCTGAAAGGAGTGCAATGGATGTTCAAAAGCGACGCGCCATTGCTTTTGAACCTCAAACCAAGTTGGCACAAATATTCGTGGCTCGCCGAATTTATTGGCCAGATTCCACACTACCGCAGAAACACAATTGCCACTGTCCGGCTGGCGCTTGAGGCAAGACGGTTAATGTTTGCTTTGGCCGAGCGGGAAGGGATCGACTTCAACCTCGAGAAACGGGGCATTCTGCACATCTACCGCGACCGCCAAAGTTTCCAGCACGCCAGCAATGTCAATGTGTTGCTGCAGGAGGGTGGGCTGGAGCGCCATGCGGTGACTGCTGCGGAGATCAAACAAATCGAGCCGGCTATTCACGGCAATTATTATGGAGGCTTTTTTACGCCGTCGGATGCCACCGGCGATATTCACAAATTTACGCGCGCACTTGCTGCTGCCTGTGAGCGCCGCAGCGCACGGTTCATTTGCGATGCACAGGTAGAACGTGTGTGTGTCGCCAACGACGGCGTCTCGTTGATGTGGCAAAATGCGACCGGCAAATGTGTTGAGGTCGAGGAAGCTACTGCTGATGCGGTCGTTATATGCGCCGGCGTCGCAAGTCGCCGCTTTGCGTCCATGCTCGGCGACCGGGTCAATATCTATCCAGTGAAGGGCTATTCAATCACCGTGCATCTCGATGATGCAGCTAGCCGCGAGGGTGCTCCTTGGGTCAGTATTCTCGATGATGACACCAAGATCGTTACCAGTCGGCTGGGGCCTGATCGTTTCCGTGTTGCTGGTACGGCCGAGTTCAATGGCTTCAATTACGATATCCGCAGCGACCGCATCCGGCCCCTTTTTGCTTGGACCCGTCGTCTCTTTCCGAACGTGTCGACCGCGCGCGTCGTGTCTTGGGCCGGGTTGCGGCCGATGATGCCGAGTATGCTTCCGCGCGTGGGTCCGGGCCGCTGCCCTTGGGTGTTTTACAATACTGGTCACGGGCATCTGGGGTGGACTCTCTCGGCCGCCACAGCGCGAATTATATCTGATGTTGTTGAATCCCAATTCCGGACACGCTCTTCGATGCGCGCGGTTGGACTTCGGCGGAAGGCAGGTGAGCAAGACCCACTAGCTTCCACATCGCGATAGCGCATCAGTTGTCGCTGGGCGTACAAATACGCTGCGCGTGCCGTCGCCCATGTAGCGACCAAGCACGGTCTTGTTGCGAACACAGGCATTGAATTGGGCGGGACCGGGTTTGTTTCGGGGCGCGGAAACGCTAACCGAGGCAAGGGTCGACTTTGTGTACCAAATTGGTCGCAACAGGTTCCAGCCCCTTGCGTCAAAAACGACTTCGCCGAAGCCACCGCACGTTTTTGAAGTCGAGGTGTCCTGCCTTTATCTTTTGACCCAAATCAACTGATTATCCTTGTAGCCAAATAAGAGACACCCGGGATGCACCAAGGAAGCCAATGTGGCGGTGAATAGCGTTTCACAAACTGAATCAGTGTTTTCCAAACCCACGACGCGAAGATCACGTGTTCGGTGGTTTGTCCTTTTTCTAATCAGCGTGATGTATCTTATCACTTACATGGACCGCGCGAACATTTCCGTCACAGCGCAGGCTATGTCAGTGGAGTTTGGATTAAGCAAAACAGAAATGGGTCTAGTTTTTTCAGCGTTCGCATGGGCATACGCGCTAGGTCAAGTACCGGGTGGATGGCTTGCAGATCATTTCGGGCCCAAGAAAGTTCTCCTAAGTATTGTTTCGTTCTGGTCGCTCATGACTGCCGTGACCGCCATGGTCAGCGGATTTTTTTCACTTTTTATTGTCAGATTCGTCTTTGGCTTAGGAGAGGCTGGAGCTTTTCCGACTGCTAGCCGGGCCATGCAGCTCTGGTTTCCGAAACAGGAGCGTGGCTTTATTCAAGGAGTGACACACTGTTTTAGTCGGCTGGCGGTCGCTGTCACACCGTTCGTTGCCGTGGCGATTATGTCCGCATTTGGTTGGCGCTGGGTATTCTATTCTTTTGCGTTAATTGGAGCCTTATGGGCTATTTGGTTTGCGATCGTTTATCGAAATCGTCCTCAGGAGCATCCCGGGGTTAATGCGGCAGAGCTGGATTACATACGCGGAACAGAAAATGCGGCAGTACATTCCACGGACAGGCAGACGGTCCCCTGGAAGCGCATCATGACTTCGCCAAACATGTGGTACATCGCGGCGGCTTACTTCTGCTTCTTCTATGGATCATTCTTCTACGTAACATGGTTTCCCACGTATCTTCTGGAGTATCGACATCTTTCTCTTCAGTCCGTCGGCGTGTTGGCCACTATACCGCTAATCACAGCGATGATCGGAGACATCGCGGGTGGCATCCTGACAGACAGTTTGTTCAAGCGAACCAACCGTTTGACATTTTCAAGACGTGCAGTCGCGGCTCCGGCTTTGCTAGGAGCAGCCGTGTTTCTTGTGCCCGCGGCAACCGCTAGCAGCGCCCTAACTGCGATCATCTGTCTTGCGGCCTCAAACTTCTTTTTGGAAATGGTGCTGGGTCCAGCCTGGGCGGTGCCGATGGATGTGGCAGGTCCATCAAGCGGAACTGTAACCGGCGTCATGAACATGACGGGAGCAGTCGGGGCTTCGATTTCACCGTTGGTATTCGGCATGCTCGTTCAGCGTGGTTCTTGGACGGCACCATTTTTGGTCACAGCCGCGGTGCTGATTTTAGGCGCTCTGATTTGGATCTTGCTTCTTAATCCTGAGAAATCCGTAGTCAGTGAGACCAGGTAACTAAGTCCTTGAATGGCAAAGGCCTACAATCAGCGATATCCATGCCTACACGCAACAGCTGGCAACTCCGAAAGGTCAGAAGAGGGGCGCTTTTTTTAACGGAGAGCAGCAATGTCCGACAATGGCCTCGTGTCAGTACAAAGCCGAGTTTCCGCGCGCGAGACACTTGACCGCTTATTGGCGGCGCTTGCCGAACGAAAGCTTGTAGTTTTTTCGCGTGTCGATCACGCTGCCGGGGCTGCCTCGGTTGGATTATCATTGCGACCAACCGAAGTCGTCATTTTTGGCAATCCCAAAGGCGGCACCGCGCTGATGCAGGACCGGCAGTCATCCGGCATCGATTTGCCGCTTAAAGCTCTCGTCTGGGAAGATGCCGACGGCAAGGCTTGGCTCACCTATAATGATCCCACCTGGGTCGCAAAGCGCCACGGCCTCGGCGCTGTAAGCGAGTCGGCGGTTAAAGCGATGGCCGGATTGCTCGGTACAAAATAATGAAATCAGTTCTCTTTAGAAACGAATTCACAATCGAGAGCATCAATGATCAAACATTATAGCGATCACGCGGCGAACGAACGCACATTTCTAGCTTGGGTTCGAACTGCAATCGCAGTGATGGCGTTTGGCTTTTTGATCGAAAGATTTGATATTTTCTTGGCTGCGATGGCTGCGGGAGCTCAGTCACACTCGTTCGCCCTTCATGGGCAGAAATTTGCGAATGAAGCGGGTCTCGCCTTCATTCTTCTCGGCCTTGCGATGATCGTCGTCGCAGCTATCCGATTCTTCCGGATCGCGAAAGAGATCGATAAGGATGAAGCAGTGACAAGCTCTGACTCACTTTTCGATCTAGTACTCGCGGCGCTTCTCTTTTTGCTGGGACTTTCTTTATTTCTGTATCTCGGCCGGGTGATATTACCTTCACTCTGATCATCGAGGGTGCTGGCCGCTACCACGACTAACGCGTTTGGGCTCCAGGGAAACAACAGCGGACTCAGCGGATGGATCATCTTTACTTGGATTGCGTTGCCAACCCTGGGCGTGCTTACTCCGCTGCTTCATCCGTTGCACAAGCCACGCCAATCGCCAACGCTATAAGCCTATCGATATGTCGGTCGCTCTAAGTGGCGCGTGTGGCCTCGAACAAGAACCAGCTCCGTCGCTCTGCCTCATCGATCCAGGTCTCGAGTAAACTCGCGGTAGCTACGTCACCGTGCTCGTCGCACAGGCCGTGCGTCTCGCGCATGCGCGCCACCAACTCCTTATTATCATCACGCAGCTCGGCAAGCATATCCATCGGCGTCACGAAATCTGCGTTATTATCCTTGATTCGCTGCAGGCGGCTAACGTGGCCGATTGAACGCAACGTCGTACCACCAATTTTTCGCACACGCTCGGCCATATCGTCCGTGGTCGCGAAGATCTGCTCGGCCTGCTCGTCGAGCAGCAAGTGAAAGTCTCGGAAATGCGGACCCGAGACATGCCAATGGAAATTTTTTGTTTTCAGGTACAACCCGAACATATCCGCAAGCAAAATATTGAGCGCCCCTGCAAGGTCGCGTACCGCATTTTGCTTCAAGTCGGTAGGTGTTGCGAGCGGAGCGGTCTGCAGTACTTTGGCTTCTGCTGGATTCATTTGTGATCTCCGTCTGAGTCTTTGCTAAAATTGATGTGTCTTCAGCTTTTTTGGAAGACACTCCAGCCGGCGCACCAAAAAATTGGACGCCGTTTGGTCACCGTACTCGTTGGGATCGCGCGCCCCCGCGCGGCCAGCCCTTTTATGCTGCCCTCTGCGCCCCCTTACGCTCGATGAAGATAAGCAGGTCCTGATTAACTTTGTCCTTCTCAGTCGTGCACATGCCGTGCGGTGCGCCTTTGTAAATCTTTAGCTCGGCATTCTTGACCAGTTTTGCGGAGAGCATCGCGGAGCCTGCGATTGGCACGATCTGATCGTCGTCGCCGTGGAGAATCAATGTTGGTACGTCGATCTTCTTTAGGTCCCCCGTCATATCAGTTTCGGAAAACGCCTTGATGCAGAAATAACTCGCTGGCATACCCGCCATCATCCCCTGCAGCCAAAAAGACTCGCGAACCCCCTCGGATATTTTTGCGCCCGGTCGGTTATAGCCATAGAACGGCATGCTGAGGTCGTTCCAGAATTGCGACCGATCGGCGAGTACGCTCGTTCTGAGTTGATCGAAGACCTCCATCGGTAGACCGCCAGGGTTGTTCACGCCCCTGAGCATCACGGGCGGTACCGCGCCGATGAGAACGGCCTTAGCTACACGTTTGGTGCCGTGACGTCCGATATACCGGACGACTTCGCCCCCGCCGGTGGAGTGGCCGACATGGACAACATCCTTCAAATCAAGCGTTTGGACGAGCTCCGCTAAATCGTCAGCGTAGGTGTCCATGTCGTTGCCCTGCCAAGGCTGGTTCGATCGGCCGTGCCCGCGACGGTCATGGGCAACGCGATAACCACGCGAGGCGAGAAAGAACATCTGATCTTCGAACGCGTCTGCGGTAAGCGGCCAGCCATGGCTGAAAACGATCGGCTGACCCTTGCCCCAGTCTTTGTAATAGATCTGTGTGCCATCTTGGGTGGTGAAAGTGCTCATGGTCGGTCCTTTCTGGTGGGGGATCTATAGAATTGCTGTTCTTGACGCAGATCGTGAGGATTGGCGGAGTCGCGCGGCCAAAACCGCCGTACGTCGCTCGTCTTAGTGACGGCGCAAATAATGTTGCGGCCTCATAGGTTTGTTCGATTTAGTGTGCGCCCGCAGAACACAGTTCTCGCGCTTTGGTTCCTTAGAGAACAAAAAAATTTTTGGGTGGGTCCGACAAACGCTTGCCAGAATCAGCCTGCGGACCACCCATGGTCCAATTCACGTCGACACCGCAACTTGGCCGCCCGGCCTGCGAAACAAGACCTACCTAACCGCCTCTGCCGAATGCCTTTTTGGCGGCGGCAGTATCGCAGCTGCCGCTGCGGCACCGGCAGCGGCGAGAATGGCGGCGACGATCAGACCGGTCTGATATCCTGCCGCGTATGATGCGATACCAGCAGAAAGCGCGACGCCAGAAAGCTGCGCGACGCGGCTTGTCGCATTGTTGATGCCAGAGGCGAGTCCCTGGTCCGCATCCGTGACGCTGGCGAGCACCGAGGCCGTGAGTGGTGCCACGAGGACCGCAAAGGAGATGCCGAGCAAGGTCATCGGAGCGACCACGCCAATTACTAATGAGGCTGTCTTACCGAGTGCCAGCAGTAACATGGCAAGCGCTGCGCCAATGGGTCCCACAATTAGCATCACGCGCGCGCCGACCTTGTCCGCCACCGCGCCAAAGGGCTGCGACAGTAGGCCGACGCCAAGGTGAAAGGAAGGAAGGCGAGGCCGGCAATGGTCGACGGTAAGCCACGCCGGTCGATGAGATCGAAGGACACCAGAAAAAACATTATGGATAAAGCCGCGTAGATCAGTACTGTCGCGACATTCAGCCCGACAAAGGTTCGATTGCTCGTTAGGCGTGGCGGCGTCATCGGATGGGTGGTTACGCGCTCCCAGAATGCGTAAACGGCAAGCGTCGCTATGCCCAGCAAGGCGACCCCGGCAATGGGTATGCTGTCCGCGGCGACATTCTTGTCCGGGCCGATCTGGCTCATTGCCCAAGCCAGCGCGCCGAGTCCGCTAGCGAGAAGGACGGCACCAACGAAATCGAACCTGCGTGGTTCATGCCGATCAACGGGCGCGTATCCGACCAACAGGATGGCCGCGATCAGCGCCAAGGGGGGATTGATCGCAAAAACCCACTGCCAGCCAAAGCTTTCGGTCAGCCAACCCCCTAAGACCGGCCCGCCGGCGGTGGTGAGGGCTGAAGCCGCCGCCCACACGCCGATCGCGCGGCTTCGTTCATCTTTCGGGTAGATCGCACCGATCAGCGCCAAGCTCGACGGCGTAACAATCGCCGCCGAAATCCCCTGCGCCACGCGGCACGAAATCAGTAAGCCGATGGACGGCGCCAGGGCGCAGGCAGCCGATGACACGCCGAAAATAAGGCAGCCCACGCTTAGCACGCGTGCCTTGCCGTAGTGATCGGCGAACGCGCCTCCGATCAACATCAGAGCCGCCAGCGCAAGCACATAGCCATTGAGTACCCATTGCGTCGCGGCAATATCGGCGCCAAAAAAAGCGCGCACTTTTGGCAATGCCACGGTCAATGCAGACCCATCGATGAATACCATTGACGACGCTAGGACGCAGGCGGTGAGAACCACCCGGCGGCGCCGCGAAGTAATCTCGCGACCGAGCACACGCGGACACGGCGCGGCGGAGATGATGCCGCGATCGCATGGCTCGACAAACGGCTGCGCCATACCGATCGCCACTCTAACGAAGCTGGACGGTAGAAGTCGTCACTTCTTCAGATACCGTCAAAAAATGACTGGTCTTTTGGAAGTTTTACATGTTGTGAGCCTCGTCATAAACAGCCGCAAGGTTTTAAAAAACTCTCATCCGATTGACGAGTGTTAGGTCTTCAAGCCAACATTATCTAGCCGCGCGGGCGTTTATTGTAGCTTGCCCGCTTGGATCAATGTCTCCATTGATCGAGCCGTTGATCTGCTTCTCGAGAGACATTCCAACAGAGGAATAATTCCAAAGACTGCAGCTTGTCGTCGCGCTAACGGAACACGGGATGACCGCTAATGGAATCGCCAGTCGCGATTTCAGCTTTCGTGCGGCCCTCGGATCAGTTTGATGGCTGCTTCGATGTGCCTCCAAGTTTCGGCCTCTTCCTTTTGGCCTTGCTGCTCGAAGACGGAAGCCTTTTGTGCGGCCTCAACAACTGCGTTGGCACCATGTGCCTCGAGGAGTTGCCGCGCATAATCCTGTAGTTCGATTTCAGTCATTGGCATTGCGTCATACTCCTTTTTCGTAAGATTGGTTTGAACACGTCAGCCGCGCACTTGGCGGACGGTGGTTCACGTGTACCAGACTCGAGCGTCTGTCAGTGGGCTTGAAAGGGAGTGCGCCCAATGCCCAAATCAGCCATATCAAAGTAGGCCGCTTCGTAAGGCGGCCTACGAAGATCGACCTTGTTTGAGCGGTCAGCCCACATAAACGCCCAGCTTTTGGGTATCGGTCTTAGCTTCGAAACCCCGCTGGGCAGGCAGTTGAAGCACTGTTGCTTTCTGGCCTTCACATAGTTGTGTCAAAAGAACCACGCGCCCATCTGGAAATTCGAGCGCGTCATGATGAGTCCATTTTTTGTTCTTGTTCACTTGCCGGAAGATTGCTGTCGCGTGATTTAGTGTTCGCGCCTTCCGACCGGCAAAGAAGTGGTCTTCGTTAATCGTCACTGCGCTGGAAAACGCAAGCTCGGTTCCCGGAAGAACGCAGACCGCCACGCCAGCATCTTCCGCAGCCGCGAAGCCAACTGTGCACGTACCGAAGTCACGCGTCGTCACTTTGTCGCCGACCGTTGCTGGCCGTGACCTAACGTTGTGGAGGCTGTAATCACACATTGCTGGAACTCCCTACCAGAAGCCCTTCAGCCCCACGCAATAATAGCGCGTCATTGATTTCGATTAAACAGGGTTGCTGACCAATTTCGAACCCGCCCATTGGGCAGAGAACAGCCTACGATAGGGGTAGAGCCATCCGAGCTGCAGGAGGCGCGGGAGGCGTATGTAGCCCAGCGACAGTTAGCCGCCGTGAGCGCTGTTAGGGGAGTTTGATACTTTATTTAATTGAAATGCCTGTATTGTGAGCATTTTCCCGGGCCTACCACGCAGTCCCCAAAATCTCCGGTGCCATCCGACGCATCCTATCGGTTACGCGCGTCTTCGAGTTGGCGTTGGCTCTTACTTTGGATAATCGGAGCGGTTGTCGGGCCAGCGATTGAATTTCAATCTACTACTGCTGAGCCACGTTAGCGTTTGTCTTTTTTTTCAAAGAACGTCGCTTAAGCAGCTGTCTAATTTGGGCTGGCGTTTTGCCACGAACGTCATAGCCACGGCCTTCCAGTTTAGCGAGTGCGGCGTTTCTTAATTCCGCGAGTGTTTCACGCAATTGTTTACGGTAAACGGCGCGGTCATTAGTGTCATTAGTCATGAAAAACTCAAAGCAATTTATTTAACCACAATTGCACAGGATAACTTAAGAGGCATGCGAGGCATTGCGCGAAATCAAGTTTTCTCGAAAAAGCCCATCTTGCAGCAGCATGGAGCCAGTACCGATTGATGGAAAAATGCAATCCTTTCAATGCATTTGCGTTGCCGCTCCACCGATGGGGTCAACCGGTGCAAAACGGGGATAATTCCGTTTTTGTCATAATATGAAGAGGCAATACGCTTTTAAGATGGCTCCAAAAGATAACCGAACGGGGGTGTGCAAAAGAGGGCTAAACAATGGCCGCTTCCTATCGCCTGCCAGCCCGCTTTCCCCTTGGCACCAAATATGTGCTCGAAAGCCGAGGATCGGTCGTGCGGCGCTATGTCGAGCTTCCTAGCGGTCACAGAATAAATCTTAAACTCCGAAAAGCGTTGACCTGCACCTGCACGGCACAACGAGGGGTCGGCATTGTTCCAGACCACGATCCTGAAGCGCTTGAGGCATCGCCATTTGACCGGCGTGTTTCCGCGTAATCGAACTGGATTGGAGGATCACATTGCAGCTGTTCCCCCCTACCGCCCCTTCACCAACGGCAACCATCGCGCGCTGCCCGCAATGTGGTGCAGCAGCGGCTATCAGACTTATCGAGCCGGACCTGAACGATACGCGTAAAGCACGGCACTTTTTTGAGTGTGAAGAATGCGGTTTGCCCCGCAGCTATCTGTTGAGCATGACGTAGCGCGGCTTGAATGCCGA
>Ga0207786_100030_pt1 | contig 22496 bp, 25 predicted proteins | sample LuqExpMetageno76_FD_187833 | JGI IMG/M metagenome (GOLD analysis project Ga0207786, IMG submission 187833) | Tropical forest soil microbial communities from Luquillo Experimental Forest, Puerto Rico - Sample 76 (SPAdes) | ecosystem: Environmental > Terrestrial > Soil > Tropical forest ...
TTTAAGACGTCTTGCGTTCCTGACACTGGCATCGCAAGAGAAGCGCCGGGTCCGTTGCCTACAAGCGCTCTGCGGTGCGCCACTCGCACAACGCCTACGCTGCTAAGCACTTTTTTAGCTAATTTTTAATGACGCTACTTTGCATGGGGTTGTTTTTCAAAAAATTTTTTATGAGGCACATATCGATCTTGAGGGGGCACGAAAGAGGGTGTGTCGCGCTGACGAGCGAATCCATCTGATGAGAACTCGTGCAATAATTTCAGGTTGGTGCTGTGGTGGCCCGAAGTTCTGCCTCGCAGGATTGGCGGTGAGGCGCTAGGAGTCAGTAATTTTGAGATAGGCTCTAACCATCCACAAAGTCGCCGGCCGATTACAGCACCTGCTCCGCGTCTGAGCGGCGGTTCCAAAATTGCTGCAAAAAATTAACCCGAATCAGTGTCAAATACTCGGTTGGCTGGGGGGCATTCATGAAACGTGGAACTTTGCTGCTGGCGTTATTACTGCTGCCGTGTGCAGCGGTCCATGCTGGCACGCTGCCGCCCATCATCGCCAGCGTCGACAACCCAGTGCCGAAATGTGTGGCGCCCAGTGCGCTGATGGAATTCGTGGAAACACACAACGCGGCGCACAATCCGCCGCGCACGATCGAGGCGCGTTTTACCAACCTCGCTGTGCTCTATCAGCGTATCGGCCAATGCGTGGCACGCTCGCCGGAGGAATGCATCGGCGTGCGCTGGGACTACGCGTTCTTCCAGATGCTGATCGAGACCAATTTTCTTACCTTCCGCCGTCCTGACGGCGTGCCCGCTTCGGTGGTGCCAGGGGACAATAATTTCGCCGGCGTCGGCGCCACGATCTCCGGCCGGCCGGGCGAGCGCTTCAAGGACGCGGCTACCGGCGTGCTGGCGCACCTGCAACATGTCCTGATGTATTCGGCCACACGAGTCCCCAATCCGGTTGCCAAGCGCACGCGTCAAGTACAGGACGATGTGCAGGTAGTGATGCGCAGATTGCACCGCCCGGTCACCTTCGCAGATTTGGCGCGGCAATGGACCGGCGTCGACCGCAACAGCTACGGCGCGGAACTGCAGAAGCTCGCGGAAAAATACGCGGCGAACTACTGCCACGAACAGCCGCGTCGCGAAGCGGCGGCCCTCCGATGACCGTTTTAATCTGGTGAATTTTTGCCTGCTGCTGCAGCCGCTTCACGTCTGACGGCTGGCGCACTCTGGTGGCCGGTGTGGCCGCGGCCGCAAACGCCGCGGCACATGACGGCGTTTCAGGGGAGCGCCGAGCAAAGCCGGCTCAGATGTTCCGATCGATTTGCGAGAGGACCCGTAATGGCAAGTTGCTGATGTCTAAGTGGGGAGCCGCGAGATCGTCCACTCGATGGACCCACCCGATCTCTTTCCCTAAGTATCGGCAGAAAAGTATCCGAGGAATGCCACGCGACCCCTGCACACAGCAACGGGACTTCAATCGCGCTAAGAAATCGTCAGGGGGCTATAAATAGCGCCGCAGATCGGCAGCCGATTCCTCGGGCTTACGGTTGAGCTTGAACGGCGCTACGAAGCGGCCCTGTTTGTCCATCAGATATACCAACGCGGTATGGTCCATGCTGTACTCGCCGTTTTCGCCGGACACCTTCTTCGCATAGACCCGGTAAGCCTTCTCGGCGGCCTCCACTGACTTGAGGTCGCCGGTCGCGCCTTGAAGGTGCGGATCGAAGCTCGAGAGGTAATCCTTCATCGCCGCCGGCGTGTCGCGCTCGGGATCGACGGTGATAAATAGCGCTCCGGCTTTATCGGCGTCCTTGCCCAGCGCTCGCATCACCTCCGACACTTCAAACAACGTGGCCGGGCAGATATCGGGGCAGTGCGTGTAACCGAAGAAGACCAGAAACGGGCGCCCCTTCATTTCCTGATCAGTGATGGGCTTGCCGTTCTGGTCGATCAGATTGAACGGGCCGCCGATCGCCGAAACAGCGGGTCCTGTTCCCGCGTTTTGGCCGACGAAAAGAACAACGCCGAAGAAGAGCACCAGGCCAGAGAGAAAGGCGGAGAGGATCAGCAGGATGTGCGACGCTCGGGCAGTCATTTCACTCTTAATAGGGTCAAAAGCACAAAGCCCAACCAGCGCGTACCATTTCGAAGAATACTGTTGTCCCATAATGGGCCCACAGCCCCAGCGTACCTGCTACAATGAGCCCGGCTGCGGCGGAAAGCAGCACCAGGGGCCGCGACAATTTGGCAGAGGAAGCGAGCGCAGGCATTCGAAGCTCCACATGGAACTATTATTCTAGATAGGAGCTATTCCAGGTCCCGACAACCTACGCAGGTTGCCGGCATGAGGCGACCAATTGCCGCCATAAACCCTCGAAACATGGGGCTTTTCGGCGGCCGCGTTGACTTAAAGGGTTAAAGCCGCGATGTATATTTATACCGATTCCAATTTGAGCCACTTACGGGTATGGAGAAGCTGATGCGTAGTGCTTTGGCGATAGCTCTTGCGATCTCAATGTCGGCGGCGGCCACCGCTGCCTGGGCGCAGAATGCCCCGGCTCCGGCCGCTGCGGCTTCGCCACCCCCGGCCCCTGCGCCGGCTCCCACGCAGGCCAAGTGTGAAAATCCGAATGCGCTTGGCGTCGAGCGCATCGTGCAGATCGACACCACCGGCGGCCCGGGCTTTGGGTTCGAGCACTTCAAGGTCTATGACTTCCTGCGCGACAAGGAGATAGTGCTCACTTTCGACGACGGCCCCTGGCCGGGCAACACCGAGCGCGTGCTGAAGGCGCTCGCCGAAAACTGCACCAAGGCAATGTTCTTCCCCATCGGCAAGCACGCTGGTTACCACCCCGAGTTGCTCAAGGAAGTCGCCAAGGCCGGCCATACCATCGGCTCCCACACCTGGTCGCACAAGGATCTGTCGAAGCTGACGGACGACCAAGCCAAGGCCGAGATCGAGATGGGCATCGCGGCGGTGAGCGTAGCGCTCGGCAATCAGCCGGTCGGACCGTTCTTCCGCTTCCCGGCGCTCCGTCACCCGCCGGAAATGGTGAAATATGTCGGCGAACGCAACGTCGCTATCTTCTCCACTGATATGGACTCGTTCGACTTCAAAATGCGCAAGCCGGAGGAGGTCATCAAGTCGGTGATGGCCAAGCTGGGGAAGCACGGCAAAGGCATTATCCTGATGCATGACTTCCAGCATGCGACCTCCGAAGCGGTGCCGGAGCTGTTCAAACAGCTCAAGGCGGGCGGCTATAAGGTCGTGCAAGTAGTCGGAAAGACGCCAGTCAACCCGCTGCCGGAATACAAGGAGGCCGTGCTCAAGGAGATGGGCGGCGGTTTGGATACGGCGCGCCCGATGTCGAGCGTAATCCAGACCATCCAGGGCGACTGACGCCCGGCTGCACTTTTTTATTTTGCGGGCCGGGCGCGTCTGTTGGGTGCGCTGGAAGCTCGCCGGCGTCCATGAGTGCGTGCAGGTACCGTTCGAGCTGCAGGAGCGATCTCGTCAGACCCGCGTGCGGCTACAATTAAATCGTCAGTGCGAATTGTGATTTCGCGCCAGTTGACCGCACGCCGCCTCCGTTGCCAGAAGGCACCACCCATGTCGGGATTTATGTCGACGTACCTCGTGCCGGCCGCAATCGTTGCCGTGTCGATCGTGCTGCTGCTCGGCCTCCTTAACATGATGCGTGGCGGCTCGCCCAACCGCTCGCAGGAGCTCATGCGGCTGCGCGTGCTGCTGCAATTCGTCGCCATCATTGTGATCATGGCGACGATCTGGGCGATGGGGCGCTAAAGCGCTAGCGCTTGTTGATCTTCTTCGGCTTTGGCAGGGTCGGCTCGAGGCCGACCGCCGAGCGCATGCATTCGGCCTTTTTCATTTTTCTTCTTTGTGGACGGTTCCTCCGTCACCGGCCCGGCCGCTTCGATAGTCTGCGCCGAGGCCCGTACCAGCGCGATGGCATTGAATTCGCAAGCTTGGGAGGAAATCGGTGACAACAACAGACCGGCAACGGCGCTAGGTGCGTATGGAGTTCCCTAAGGTTTATGGCAGACCACGAATAGGCTAGAGACTAGCCTGAACTCGAACGGTAGCAAAAGGTACCCAGAATGGTGGTCCTCAACCGCATCTACACCCGAACCGGCGACGATGGTACGACATCGCTCGGCAGCGGAGCCCGCCGCAAAAAGTATGACCTGCGGGTGGAGGCCTATGGCTCGCTGGACGAGGCTAATGCAGTGATTGGCCTGGTCCGCCTGCATACGGCCCGCGATGCGGATTTCGATGCCGCGCTCCGTCGCATTCAGAATGACCTGTTCGACGTGGAGGCGGACCTCTGTCTAGCCGAAAAGGGTCCAGGCGGCGCTCGGTTGACCGTCACCGATGCCCAGGTCGCGTGGTTGGAGGCCGAAATCGACCGGCTCAACGTCCAGCTTGAACCATTGAAATCCTTCATTCTACCCGGCGGTAGCCCCGCTTCGGCCTATCTGCATCTCGCTCGCACCGTCTGCCGCCGCGCAGAGCGGATTATGGTCGCTCTCAAGGATAAGCCGGGAGAGGGGGTGTCGGAGCCCTCCCTCAAATATGTCAACCGGCTGTCGGACTATCTATTCGTTGCTGGCCGCTATGCCAACGACAAGGGGACAGCCGACATACTGTGGGCGCCCGGTCAGAACCGCTAACTTGGACGTCTTGACTTCGCTCAATGGAGGCGCGTGCGGCGCAGCATACACGTTGACATGCAGACGGCGCGGCCATTAGCTTCCGGCCCGCTCTCAATAGCCCTTCCGGATGGGGTTCATGAAGATTCTAGTGCCCGTGAAACGGGTTGTTGATTTCAACGTCAAGATCCGCGTCAAACCGGATGGTTCCGGCGTTGAACTCGCCAACATCAAAATGTCGATGAATCCGTTCGACGAGATCGCCGTCGAAGAGGCGATCCGGCTGAAGGAAGGTGGCAAGGCGACCGAAATCGTGGCGGTATCGATCGGACCGGCGCAGGCCTCGGAAACCATCCGCACCGCACTCGCCATGGGCGCCGACCGCGGTATCCTGGTCAAGGCCGAGGGCGCCATTGAGCCACTTGCGGTTGCGAAGATCCTGAAAGGCATCATCGAGGCTGAGAAGCCAGGCATCGTCATCCTCGGAAAACAAGCGATCGACGACGATTGTAACCAGACCGGACAGATGCTCGCAGCCTTGCTCGGCTGGGCGCAGGGCACCTTCGCCTCCAAGATCGTGATCGAAGACGACAGCGTGACGGTGACCCGCGAGGTCGATGGCGGCTTGCAGACACTTAAGCTGAAAGCACCAGTGATCGTCACCACCGATCTGCGCCTGAATGAGCCGCGTTACGCCAGCCTGCCCAACATCATGAAGGCGAAGAAGAAGCCGATCGTGGAGAAGACACCGGCTGACTACGGCGCCGACATCAAGCTGCGCCTGCAGGTGTTAAAAACGACTGAGCCGCCGGGACGCAAGTCCGGCGTCAAGGTTAGTTCGGTGGCCGATCTGGTGAGCAAGCTCAAGAATGAAGCGGGGGTGCTGTGATGGCCACTCTTTTGATGGCCGAGCACGACAACAAGACGCTCAAGGACTCGACCAACAAGGCACTCACCGCGGCCAAGGCCATTGGGGCCGAGGTTCACGTGCTGGTCGCGGGCAAGGACTGCGAGGCGGTCGCCGACGCCGCGGCCAAGCTTGATGGGGTGAAGAAAGTGGTGCTGGCCGATGCGGCGGCCTACGAACACCGCCTGGCCGAACCCCTCGCCGCGCTGATCGTTTCGCTCGCCGGCAGCTACGACGCGATCGTCGCGCCGGCGACAACCAACGGCAAGAACGTGATGCCGCGCGTCGCCGCACTGCTCGACGTCATGCAGATCTCCGACATCATCAAGGTCGTCACGCCCGACACGTTCGAGCGGCCGATCTATGCCGGCAACGCCATCCAAACGGTGAAGTCGACCGATCCGAAGAAGGTTATCACCGTGCGCACCTCGACCTTCCAGGCGACCGACAACGGCGGTTCAGCGAGTGTGGAGAACGCGGTGCCGCCGGCCGATCCAGGACTTTCTACTTTTGTCGGTGAGCAATTGTCGAAATCAGAACGGCCCGAGCTTACCTCCGCCAAGATCATCATCTCCGGCGGACGCGCGATGCAGAGCCGCGAGAACTTCGCTAAATACATCGAGCCGGTGGCCGACAAACTGGGCGCCGCGGTCGGTGCCTCACGTGCTGCAGTCGACGCTGGTTACGCGCCGAATGACTGGCAGGTCGGGCAGACCGGCAAGGTGGTGGCGCCCGAACTCTACATCGCTGTAGGAATTTCGGGTGCGATCCAGCATCTCGCAGGGATGAAAGACTCCAAAGTGATTGTTGCTATCAACAAGGACGAGGAGGCGCCGATCTTCCAGGTTGCCGACTATGGTTTAGTTGCCGATCTCTATCAAGCGCTGCCGGAATTGGCGGCAGAACTCGAAAAGGTGAAGGGTTGACCACCGGTGCAAATTAGCTGTTGCGCGGGTGGTGCCATCGTACAGTTCGGCGTAAAAATAAGGGCACGTAGAACGAAGCGAAACCGACGCAGGAACCGGACTTTCCAGTAATCGGATGAAATCATGGCGTTGAATATTCAAAACATTGGGGTGATCGGCGCCGGGCAGATGGGCAACGGCATCGCCCATGTCTCTGCGTTGGCGGGTTTTTCCGTGTTGCTAAACGATGTTTCGTCTGACCGCGTCAAGGCCGCGTTGGCAACCATCAACGGCAATATGGCGCGTCAGGTCAGCAAGAAGACAATCACTGAGGACGACCGCAAGAACGCACTCTCGCGCATCAAGCCCGCGGAGAAATACGACGCGCTGGCGGGTTGTGATCTGGTGATCGAGACGGCCACCGAGAAGGAAGAGATTAAGCGGAAGATCTTTTCCGATCTCTGCGCCTCGCTGAAGCCCGAGGCAATCGTCGCTACCAACACGTCATCGATTTCGATCACGCGGCTGGCCGCGTCGACCGACCGGCCCGAGCGCTTCATTGGCATTCATTTCATGAATCCAGTGCCGCTGATGGAGCTGGTCGAGTTGATCCGCGGTATTGCCACGGACGACAGCACGTTCGAGAGCAGTAAGGCGTTTATCAAGAAGCTCGGCAAGACGATCGCGGTGTCGGAGGACTTCCCCGCCTTCATCGTCAACCGAATTTTGCTGCCGATGATCAACGAGGCGGTCTACACGCTCTACGAGGGCGTCGGCAATGTAGAGGCGATCGACACCGCAATGCGTCTCGGCGCGCACCACCCGATGGGGCCGCTGGAGCTCGCCGATTTCATCGGTCTCGACACCTGTCTCTCGGTCATGCAGGTGCTGCACGAGGGGCTGGCCGATTCGAAATACCGGCCGTGCCCGCTGCTGGTGAAATACGTCGAGGCGGGCTGGCTCGGCCGCAAGACGCAGCGCGGCTTCTACGACTACCGCGGCGAGAAGCCGGTGCCGACGCGCTGAGCAATAGGCCGCTGCTGGCTTATCGACAAAATCAATCGCAGCAGGAGCCTACGCTCCTTGGGCGCCGTCTCGTATTCGGCGTGCCGGCGCACCCAGAGGGGCCACGGCCGCCTTTGTCGCGCCCTTTCGGCACCAGATCGAGATAATTGTAATCGGTGTTGAGGAGGTCGATGACACGAGCATAGAGCTCATCATCTACTGCCGGCTGTCCAGATTGGGCCGATGTTTTCAACTCGATAATCGTGCATTTGAACCAACGTGACGTGATGATGGTCGCGATCTTTCGCGCGCCTTTGGCAAAGCTCGAAGCCTATCGCAAACGCATAGGCTGGAGCTTCAAATGGCTGTCGTCGCTGGGAAGCGATTTCAATTTCGACTTCCAGGTTTCGTTCACGCCGGAAGAAATGACAGCTTAAGGGTGTGATCTACAATTTCGCGCGGCAGATCCCGAGGTGTCGAGCGTGAAGGTGTGAGTGTCTTCTTTAAGGACAAAAGCGGCCCGTGTTTCGCACTCATGGCTACACTCATCTAAAAGCTCGGCGAGCGATTTCTTACCGTCCGGGCCATGGAGCACATAATTCCTTTCCACTTTCACCCGCGGCCGCGCAGCGCTCGGCTGGTCGCGCGGCTTCCTTGGTAAAGATCTTTTCCTTGGCGAGTAGCACCCGGCGCGCCTTGAGCCATTCGGCTTGCAAAACCACCGCGTGCCGCATGATCGACCTCCCTAAGGCCAGATCAGGTTTTTACCGGTGTCATCCAACCGATGCTGGCGCCACCCGGCTCGCGCAGTATGGCGATGCGGCCGACGCCGGGCACATCGAAGATCGGACGCATCAGCATCGCGCCGGCGTCGGTTGCTTTCTTGACGCGAGCGTTGACATCGTCGACCGCGAGATAGGACATCCACGTCTCCGGCACGCCGTCGAACTGCGGGCTGCTGAGCGGGAACAGGCCACCGACCGGCTCACCGCCAATTTTTGCCACCCAATAGGTGCCATCCGGCATTGGCATCGCCTCGAAACTCCAGCCGACGGTGTCGGCATAGAATTTCTTGTCGCGTTCGGCGTTCCTCGTCATCAACTCGTTCCAATAAAAATGTCCGTGCGACCATTGCGGCATATGCAACTCCCTTGTGGTTTGCGTAGCGAGTTACTTCTAGAGCTTCTCCATCGCGCCGTTCCAGCCACTTTCGTGACGGTTGCGCGGCGCTTCGTCGATAAACTGTTCGCGTATCAGCGCGGCGGGATTCAAATTTCCGTTGAGGATTAGCGTTTGGAGGGAGGGCATGGATCCGCTCGCGATAGCTAATGATTTAAAACCAACAATGCGGCATCGGTCGTGCAGGTGATCGAGACTGCGCACAAGATTATGCGACGCCTCGCCAACGTCGACGCCTGCGTTGTGTAAAATTTCAACGTCATCACTTAGAGACCCTAGGGCCGAATTGCCGCTTGGATCAGCTTCACCGCATCGTCGCTTGCCCATTCCGCGGGACCGGCGATGCTACCAATCTCGCACCCTTGTGGGTCCACCAGTACGGTGGTCGGCATGCCGAAGGCGCGGCCGATGGCTTTCAGATCCTGGAAGGTCTTGGCCTCCGGATCGGCGAAAAAGGCGAGCTTCTTAACGCCCACTTCCTTGAGCCAAGCCCTCGGTTTGTCGAGATCGCGGGTATCGATGTTGACCGCTACCACCTCAAACTTTGGACCGCCCAGCTGCTGCTGCAGGGCGTCGAGCGCCGGCATCTCCTTACGGCAGGGCACACACCAGGTGGCCCACAGATTGAGCAGCACCGTGCGGCCGCGCCAGCGGTCGAGGGTCAGCGGCTTGCCGGAGGCATCTTGAAAGGCGAGGTCGGGCACGCGCAGCGGGCTCCCAGCAATATTAACTGCAGCTACCTCGCCATGCGCCAAAGAGGCCAATTTTCGGGCCAATTCGACCGCCGGGCGGCATGCAGTATCGTCGCCCGCATTGCCTCTGAGGGTGGCAATCTCGTATACCCCGGCGAGCCCGAGGACCAAGCCAGCGAAAGCGCCTGCCAGGACAATGGCCAGGCGCTTTTTGGCGGAGCCGGGCGAAGGATGTTCGGACATCAGCGGCGAGACCTCGGTGGCTAGGCCAAGAGCGATATCATGAGCAACAAGATGTGGGGCGGGCGGTTTGCGTCTGGCCCTGGCGCCATCATGGAGGAAATCAATGCCTCCATCGATTTCGACAAGGCTCTCTACCGCCAAGACATCGCCGCGTCCAAGGCCCACGCCGAGATGCTCGCCAAGCAAGGCATCATTACGGCGGACGATGCGGAAAGGATCGCTTACGGTCTAGACACCATTTTGTCAGAGATCGCGGACGGCAAATTCTCGTTCAAGCGGGCGCTCGAAGACATCCACATGAATGTCGAGGGTCGGCTTGGCGAATTGATCGGCGAGGCCGCCGGCCGGTTGCACACGGCGCGCTCCCGCAACGATCAGGTGGCAACCGATTTTCGGCTGTGGATGCGCGACACCATCGACGCTCTCGATGTGGCGCTCGCCGGGTTTCAGCGTGCGCTCGCCGACAAGGCGTTCGCCCATGCTGGCACCGTGATGCCAGGGCTCACCCACATGCAGACCGCCCAGCCAGTGACCTTCGGCCATCATCTGCTCGCCTATGTCGAAATGGCGGCGCGCGACCGCGGTCGCTTCGCCGATGCGCGCAAGCGGTTGAATGAATCGCCGCTTGGCGCCGGCGCACTGGCGGGGACGTCATTCGCGCTCGATCGCAGCATGACCGCGAAGGCACTCGGCTTCGATCGGCCCGCCGCAAATTCGCTTGATGCGGTCTCCGACCGCGATTTTGCTATGGAAACGCTTGCTGCCGCGTCGATCGCGGCAATACATATGTCTCGACTCGCCGAGGAGATTGTGATCTGGACCTCGCCGCTCACTGGCTTGGCCAAGCTATCGGACAAGTTCACCACCGGCTCGTCAATGATGCCGCAGAAGCGCAACCCCGACGCCGCCGAGTTGGTACGGGCCAAAACTGGGCGGATCATCGGCGTGCTTGCGGCGCTGATGGTCGTGATGAAAGGTCTGCCGCTCGCCTATGCCAAGGACATGCAGGAGGACAAGGAGGGCGCCATGGACGCGCTCGCCGCGTTGAGCCTGTCAATCGCGGCGATGACTGGTATGGTATCGGATCTCGAGCCCGATACTTCGCGCATGAGGAAGGCGGCCGCCGAGGGCTACGCCACCGCCACCGATCTCGCCGATTGGTTGGTGCGCACTCTGAAGATCCCGTTTCGCGAAGCCCATAATCTGACCGGCCGCATCGTCGCCAAGGCGGCGGAGGTGGGAGTGCCGCTGCATCGGCTGCCATTGGCGACGATGCGCGAGGTCGAACCGCGAATTAGCGAGGAAGTGTTCTCTGTTCTGTCAGTCGACCGTTCGGTGAGGAGCCGGACGAGTTTTGGCGGAACGGCACCCAAAAATGTGCGCGCGCAGGCAAGGAAATGGTTGCGCAAGCTGGAAAAAGAAGTCCTGACTTCGCCTTGATTGCGGGGTTTGCTATGCTGCCGTTGACCGAGGAGTGCGTTCCTTGAGCTGTCTTTTCGACCGCGCTTTTGTTCCTCTTCTGCTGATCGGCGCCCTCGTCGCTTCCCTCGGCCTAGCGGAGTGCGGCCGGAAAGGTCCGCTTGACCCACCGCCGGGCGCCTCGCTCGAGGGCCAGCCGCAGGCCAACATGCCGGACCTCATGAGGAGCAGCGGCGCGACGCCGATCGGCGGTCAGGCGGAGAACGGCAATCCGGGAGTGGGGCCCAATGGACAGCCGCTCGCGCCCAAAGGTCCGAAAAAACAAATCCCACTCGACGTCCTACTCAACTGAGCGTGTGATGCACCACTTCGCTTATCGCGACGGCGTGCTGCACGCCGAGGCGGTCGGTCTCGATGTGCTTGCGAAAGAGGTCGGGACACCATTCTATTGCTATTCGACCGCGACGTTGGAGCGGCATTACAATGTGTTCGCGGACGCCTTCTCCGACGTGCCGTCGCTCGTCTGCTATGCGATGAAGGCGAACTCCAACCAGGCGGTGATCGCGACCTTGGCGCGGCTTGGCGCCGGCGCCGACGTAGTGTCGGCAGGCGAACTCAGGCGCGCGCGGCTCGCCGGCGTGCCGGCCGATAAGATCATGTTCTCCGGCATCGGCAAGACCGCGCGCGAGCTTGCGTTTGCGGTCGACGAGGGCATCCTCTGCATTAATGTCGAGTCAGAGCCGGAGCTCGAACTGCTTTCGCTGATCGCAACCAGCAAGGGGCGCTCCGCCTGCATCTCGGTGCGCGTCAATCCTGACATCGACGCCAAGACGCATCACAAGATCGCCACCGGCAAGGCCGAGAACAAGTTCGGTATTCCGCTCAGCAGAGCGCGCGCCGTCTATGCGCAGACGGCAAAACTGCCGGGCATAAAGGTGACCGGTGTCGACATGCATATCGGCAGTCAGATCACCGAACTCGACCCCTTCCACAACGCGTTCACGCTGCTCGCCGAGTTCGTGCGCACGCTGCGCAGCGACGGCCATACCATCTCGCATGTTGATCTCGGCGGCGGCTTGGGGATTGCATATCAGGACGACAACGAGCCGCCGCCGCATCCGGAGCAATATGCCAAGATCGTCAAGCACGCTACGCGCGACCTCGGTTGCCGGCTCATTTTCGAGCCTGGCCGACTGATCGTCGGCAATGCCGGTATATTGGTGACGCGCGTGCTGTTCGTGAAGCACGGCGAAGCCAAGAACTTCGTGGTCGTGGATGCTGGGATGAACGATCTAATCCGCCCTACGTTATATGACGCGCATCACGCGATCTGGCCGGTAGTCGAGCCGCCCGCCACCAGCCGCCGCATCCGCGCCGACGTGGTCGGACCGGTCTGCGAGAGCGGAGATTTCCTCGCGCTCCAGCGTGAGATCGCTGAACCGGCCGCAGGGGCTCTGCTGGCGGTGATGTCGGCGGGCGCCTACGGGGCGGTGCAGGCGGGAACCTACAATAGCCGTCCGCTGGTGCCGGAAGTGCTAGTCAAGGGCGCAGAATGGGCAATTGTCCGCCCACGCCTCGAAGTTGACCAATTAATCGGGCTCGATCGGATGCCGGCTTGGCTTTAGGCCCGAGATGCGCACATGGCCTGGGAAAGGTCGGCGTGTTAGCCTGATGATCAAACGGATTCTCGAGGCGCTCAACGAGGGAGCGGCTTTTGGACGGTTTGGACGAACAGCCGAAGCAACCGACCCGGATCTTTTTGGCACGAGCGCTCCAGCGCGCACGTGGTAGCTTATTCTGGGAACGGCTATGGCCGGCTCTGGCCAGGCTGGCCACGGCACTCGGATTGTTCCTGGCGTTTTCCTGGTTTGGGCTTTGGCTCGTACTGCCGCCTCCGGGGCACGCCATTGGCCTGGTGTTGTTCCTGTTGGTAACTGGATTTGCAGCGATTCCGCTGCTGCGGCTTCGGACGCCGACCATCCACGAGGGTTTGCGCCGCCTCGACCGCGGCAGCGGCGAGATGCATCGACCGGCCACCGCTGTTGTCGACCAGTTGGCGACCAACCAACACGATCCGGTGGCGCAGGCGCTCTGGCAGGCCCATGTTGAGCACGCGCTGCTGTCGGCGGGTAAGCTCAAGGCTGGCTGGCCGTCGCCGAAATTGTCTATGCGCGACCCGATTGCATTGCGCGCGCTCGTTCTCATTCTGGCGGTGACGAGCTATTTTGCTGCTGGCGGCGAGCATATTAAGCGCATTGCCGCGGCCTTCGATTGGCAGGGCGTCGTGGCCCCTGCCAACTTCCGCATTGATGCCTGGGTGACGCCACCGCCCTATACCGGCCGACCGCCGGTCATGCTTGCCGGTCTACGTCCGGGCGAGAGCGCACACGCGAGCGCTCCGGTCGCGGTACCGGTCGGCAGCCAGCTGGTAGTTCGTTCCACTGGCAATAGGCGTTTCGACATAACGTGCAAGGGCGGTATCGAGGACACGCCGCCGGATGCGCATGTTGCTTTGCCGGCAGGCACCGAGGAGCGCCGCTTCGTGATCAAGGGCGACGGCGCGGCGGTACTTCACAGAGCCGGCAGCAGCGATCTAGCCTGGAATTTCACCGCCATCCCAGACCGTGCTCCATCCATTGAATTGACAAGGGCTCCGGAGCGGCAGGCGCGCGGTTCGTTCAAGCTCGAATACAGGATCGACGACGACTACGGCGTCATCGAAGCGCATGCCAGCTTTGCGCTCAAGCAGGACGAGGATGCCGACGGTGAGAATCCGGGGCGCCCGTTATTCAACGGGCCCGAATTCCCGCTCACCCTGCCTCAGGCGCGCACGCGCAACGGCGTGGCCCAGACCACGCGCGATCTTTCGCAGCATCCCTGGGCCGGCTCCAAGGTGACAATGACGCTGGTGGCACGCGACGAGGCTGGCAACGTAGGCCGCAGCGCAACGACGGTGTTCGATTTGCCGCAGCGAATTTTCGTCAAGCCGGTGGCGCGGGCTCTGATCGAGCAACGTCGCATTTTGGCACTCGATGCCGATGCCAAGCCGCTGGTGTTGACGGCGCTTGACGCGCTCACCATCGCGCCGGAGCAGTTCACGCCAGAAACCACCGTCTACCTCGGGCTCCGCGCCATCTACTTCGACCTCGAGCACGCGAAGAGTGACGATCAGCTACGCGAGGTTGTGGCGCGGATGTGGGACATGGCGGTTCGGCTTGAAGACGGCAACGTCAGCCAGGCCGAACTCGCCCTGCGACAGGCGCAGGAGGCGCTGCGCCAGGCGCTCGAACACGGTGCGACCGACGAAGAGCTTAAGAAGCTGATGGATCAGCTGCGCGCTGCTATGGACAAGTACCTGCAGGCGCTGGCGGAGGAGATGCGGAAGAATCCGCAGCAGCTTGCCCGTCCGCTTGACCGTAACTTTCGCATGCTCAGCGAGCGCGATCTGCGAAGCATGCTCGACCGGCTGGAAAATCTTGCGCGGTCGGGAAACAAAGAGGCCGCGCAACGGCTGCTCGAAGAATTGCAGTCGATGCTCGAGAACTTGCAGATGGCGCGGCCCGGTGCGCAGGGCGAGGAAGGCGACGACGACATGATGTCGGCGCTTGACGAGCTCGGCGACATGATCCGCAAGCAGCAGCAATTGCGTGATAAGACCTACAAGCAAGGCCAGGATACGCGACGGGACCGGCAGCGACTTCCGGACCAGGGCCAGCAGCAGTTTGACGACCTGCGGCAAGATCAGCAGGCCCTGCGTGACCGCCTCAATAAGCTGCTCGATCAGCTGCGCAAGCACGGCCTTGAGCAGAAAGAGGGCCAGAACCAGCAAGGTCAGCAGGGACAGCGTAACAACAGCATGGATCAGCTCGGCAGCGCCGGCGAGGCCATGGGCGAGGCCGAGGGCGAACTCGGCCAGGGCGACGCTGACAGCGCGGTTGACAGCCAGGGCCGCGCACTCGATGCCATGCGGAAAGGTGCGCAGGGCATGGCGCAGGCCATGCAGCAGAATGGGATACAGGGGCTCGGTCAGCCTGGTCGCAACGGTCGTGCTCGCGCCCAACAGGATACTGATCCGCTTGGGAGGCCGATGCGCGGACGTGAATACGGCGACGATGTCACGGTGAAGGTGCCGGGCGAGATCGACGCGCAACGCGCCCGCCGTATTCTGGAAGAGTTACGCCGGCGCTTCGGCGAAAGCACCCGCCCGCAGCTTGAGCTTGATTACATCGAGCGGCTGCTCAAGGATTATTGATCGGTAAAACAGCCCGCGCAGCCTAGTGCCGCGTCACCAGAGCCTGACGATCGTGCACCAGTGCGTCCACCGCTGCCCGGGTCCGTGCCATCGCTATTTTGCTCCACTGTCGTGCGCCGTGAAGAAGCGCACTATCACGTCGGTGGCATCAGCCGGCGTCGGGATCTGACTGCGAAATTCCAGCCGCTCGCCCGGGCCAAGCACGCCGCGGGAAGGCTGCGCGCGCGAGGTGTAGACTTCCTGGCCGGTGGCGTTACGCGCGGCAAAGCGCAGGCGCGGCACCTCGACCGGCTTGCTGGCCTCGCTGACGATGACGCCTTCTACGATCAGCACGCTATCGCCGTCCTGCATCTCTTTCGAGATGCGCACGTTCTCAAATTTGAGGCTGCGCAGGTTGACTGGCAGGCCGAATGCGGCGAACAGCGATGCGGTCTGCGGCAAATAACGCACAACCTCATTGCGGGCGCCGACCAGCGTCATGTTGAAGGCGACCAGCACGAGAATGATGGCGGTCCAGCGCGATGAGTGGGAGGTCTGCTTTCGTCGCGCCTGCAGCCGTTGCCGACGGACGGCGAAACTCTCGATTTCTTCGAAATCTTGCGGCAGTTCGTGCTCGATAGGCGGCACCAGCGAAGGGGCGTCGACGATGATGGCGGGCTCCGGCGCTTGTATTTTGGCGGGCGGTGAAACCGGCTCGCAGACTGACGGCCGCGCGGAGGGCACGGCTTCAGACTCCTCGCCGCCGAAGTCTTCGGGGGCCGCCGTTTGCGGTGCGGGCGGCGCTGGCGACGTCATGGGCCAGGGTTCGTGCGTCGTTTTTCTCTCAACCTCGGCGATCACGCGGTCTACAAACGTGCTCACGTCGGGCGCCGGCTTCGGCCGCCCACCAGCAAACCAGGTCACCTTGCACCGTGCGCAGCGTACGGTTCTCCCGGTCGGTCTGACCGCGGCAGGGTCGATCGTGTAGGAGGTGGCGCAGCCTGGACAGACGATCAGCATTGTTTCGAAGCGATTCGATCTCAGAACCTAGCAGCTGTCCGTTAACGGATTGGAAACCATGCCGGCCCCGGTTTTGAGGGGACAGCCGCCCGTTGCCGGCCCGCGGCGCTGGCAGCGCCACAATAATCCTGTAAAAGCGCTGGCCGAAAATGGCCGCTGCGGCTGATCCTGAGGGGAAGGCTCTGAGGGGGCGCCGGCCAGGGTTAGTTACTCCAGGGGCCCTGCAAGGGTAAGCGGAGACGGCCGTTGGTCCGATTTGAGAATGTCGGGTTGCGCTATGGCCTTGGGCCGGAGGTCCTGCGGGACCTCACGTTCCGCGTCGCGCCGCATTCCTTCCAGTTTCTGACCGGCCCCTCGGGAGCGGGCAAGACCTCGCTGCTGCGGCTCCTGTTCCTATCGCTTAAGCCGACGCGCGGCCTGATCACGCAATTCGGCCACGACGTGGCCACGCTCTCAAAGGACGCAGTGGCGAATTTGCGTCGCCGCGTTGGCATCGTGTTTCAGGATTTCCGCCTGCTCGACCATATGACCACCTACGAGAACGTGGCGCTGCCGCTGCGCGTGATGGGGCGCCCCGAGGAAAGTTATCGCGACGAAGTCGTCGAACTGTTGAACTGGGTCGGACTGGGCGAGCGGACGTGGGCGCTGCCGCCGGTGCTCTCCGGCGGCGAGAAGCAGCGCGCCGCAATCGCGCGCGCGGTCATCGCGCGGCCGCAACTGCTGCTGGCCGACGAGCCCACCGGAAACGTTGATCCGAGCCTGGCGCAGCGGCTGCTGCGGCTTTTCATCGAGCTCAACAAATCCGGAACCTCGGTGGTGATCGCCACGCACGACATAGCGCTGATGGATCAGTACGATGCGCGACGGCTGGTGCTGCACGAGGGACGGCTGCACATCTACGACTGAGGACGAAGGTTGATCGATTCCGCGAGGGACGACGTTTCTGTGACGCCGCGGCTGTCGGGCGGCGGACTGCCGCGTTTCGAGACGCCGCTGGTGCCGCGCAATTCGATCTCCGGGCGCGCGCTAATTGCCGTCGTCGCCATCATGACGTTCCTCGCCTCCATCACCACCGGCGGCGTGATACTGATAGGCAATGCCGCGAGCGAATGGCAATCGGACGTTGCGCGTGAGGTCACCATCCAGGTGACCCCGGCACCCGGTCGCGACGTCGACGCCGCGGTGGAAAGGGCGGCTGCCGCGGCCCGCGCCTTCCCCGGCATTGGCGGGGTACGCCCCTACTCGAAAGAGGAATCCACCAAGCTCCTGGAGCCGTGGCTCGGTAACGGCCTCTCGCTCGCCGCATTGCCGGTACCACGGCTGATTGTGGTAAAGATCGCAACCGGAGCGGCACCCGACATTCCGCAGCTTCGCCGGACACTGGCCGAGCAGGTGCCGGGTGCGACACTCGACGATCATCGCGGCTGGATCGACCGCATGCGCGCCATGGCCGGCACCGCGGTTGCCGCCGGGGTCGGCATTCTGTTGCTGATGATCGCTGCCACGGTGCTCTCCGTCACCTTCGCCACGCGCGCCGCCATGGCAACCAACAAGCCGGTGATCGAGGTGTTGCACTTTGTTGGCGCCAAAAACGGTTTCATCGCCGGCCACTTCCAGCATCACTTTCTACTGCTCGGCCTGCAGGGCGGCGCCATCGGCGGCGGCATCGCAATCGTGCTGTTCGCGCTCGCGGGCGCCATCAGCAGCTGGTTTGCTGGAACCGCGAGAGGCGATCAGACCGCCGTTTTGTTTGGCTCCTTCTCCATCGGGCTTGCCGGCTACATCGCCGTCCTCGGCCAGGTCGTGCTGATCGCGGCGGTGACGGCGATAACGTCGCGCCATACGGTGAACCGCACGCTCGATATGATTGACTAGCATGCTTGCCAGTTTCGCACGCATCGTCGGTTTCTTGACCATGGCCGTGGGTGCTGCCGGCGCCGTGCTGTTGGGTGCAGGCTTCTGCTGGTTCTATCTGAACATTCCGTCAGAGGAAGTGACACTCGACCTCAAGGCCGACGGCATCGTCGTGCTCACCGGCGCCGCCACGCGCATTCCGGACGCGATCGAATTGTTGGCCGTTGAACGCGGCAAGCGGCTCTTGATCAGCGGTGTGCACCGCGACACGCGGGCGCGCGAAATCGCGCGGCTGACTCCGCTCTATTCGAAGTATTTTTCGTGCTGCATCGATCTCGATCGCTCCGCGCTCAACACCTTCGGCAACGCGCTGGAGACAAAGCGCTGGGCGCGCGAACACAATTTCAATTCGCTGATCGTGGTGACCTCGAACTGGCACATGCAGCGGTCCATGGCTGAGCTCAAACATCAGCTGCCTGACGTCACGCTGATCGCGTTCCCGGTGATCTCGCCGAGAGTAAAGGACGAGCCATGGTGGTCGAACATCGACACCGCGCGCTTGCTGTTTGCCGAATACTTGAAGTACCTGTTAGCGCTCGCCCGCATGCATCTCGACACCGATGCCGTCTGAAGGACCGCCGTAAGTGAACTTGCTTCGTTCCCTCGCCTTTAACGCCGTGTTTTATCTGAACACGACGATCTGGCTGATTGTCGCGCTACCAACGTTCTTCATGCCCTACACGGCTATACTTGCCGTGGCGAAAGCATGGGGCCGCGTCAATCTTTTGCTGCTGCGCGTGGTGGCCGGTATCGGTTACGAGTTCAGAGGTCGAGAGAAGATCCCGCGGGGCCCAATCATCGTGGCAGCCAAGCACCAGTCGGCCTGGGAAACCTTCGCGCTTCTGTCGCTGTTCGACAGTCCGTTCTTCATCGTAAAACGCGAACTACAATGGATTCCGGTCTTTGGTTGGTACATGATCAAGGGCCGCATGGTGCCGGTTGATCGCAGCGCTCGAAAGCAAGCGATCCACGAAATGGCGGAGCGCGCCCGCGCCGAGCTAAACCGCGGGCGCCAGCTGATCATCTTTCCCGAGGGGACGCGGCGGCCACCCGGGGCTGAGCCGCGCTACAGGTTCGGCGTCGCGCATCTTTATTCCGCGGAAGGCGTGCCCTGCGTACCAATCGCGCTCAATTCCGGGCTGTTTTGGCCGCGCCGCTCGATATGCCGGGTGCCTGGTATGGTCCTGGTCGAAATCCTCGACCCGATTCCGCCGGGGATGGAGCAGGAGAAGTTCTTTGCCTACCTCCAGGATGTCATCGAGAACGCGACGGCGCGCTTGATCGCGGAAGCAAAAGCTAAAATGCAGCGCTGACGCCGCTCGCTTTGCTTTGTTCTTGCTTCCCTCGGTCGGAGACGCACTTTCCGGTTCAAATTCCGCAAGCTCCTTTAGTCGTACGCGTTATCCTGCAATACGATTGATAGTCCGGCACGGCCGGCAGGGAAATATGTTGGGCGCGCGCTTTCGCGATATCACCCTTTTCTCGTAGATCAGGCCGCGGCTTATGATGGGCGGTAGCATAGGTCAGTCCGATGTGTCGCGTGATTGTAGTCTTCGAGCGCGCGCTCGGGATCGCTCTTCTGCTCACCGACGTCGATGCTGTAGTCGTAGCTTTCGACTTTGTTAGGCTGCATGCGGATCGAAATAGCGTAGTCGGCGAGCGAGGCGTCCGGCTGGCCTTTCTTCCGCTTCCAGCTGTAGCTGCCGCGATTGATCGAAGCCAAGTATTTATCCTTGAGGCGGCCGAAATTAATTATGCGGGTGCAGGCGCTGGCACCGAATTTGCTCGCATCCTTGTAGTTTTTCGTGACCGAGAGAGAACTAGAGCAGCCAATGCCGGCTCGAGAGGCCTTTGAGCCGTTCGGCCAACTGGCGTAATGCCTCGTCACGATAGCCATGGTTGTCGAGTTCTTTAACCGCGGCCAGCACGTAATCGCGGCAGGCTCCGGAGCGGCCGTGGCCTTGCCGGATATAGTGCAATTGCTGGGCGATCGTGAGTCGCCCGGCATATTGCCGGTGGCCGCGGTTAACCATGTAGCAAAGCGCGTGCACCGTCTGCTGCGGATCGTGATCGAGCCAGACTGCGCGCCACGTCTCGCGATAGACCAAGGTGATCTGCTCGCGCGTCCGCAAATAGCCGACCGTAGCTTCCCGTTTGCGCGCTGCCACCCGGTAGGCGATGCCGCGGCAATTGCCGCCGCGGTCGAGGCCCAGCACCAGCCCGGGCTTTTCCGGCGTACCGCGGTGATGGAGGGAATAGACGCAGAGGGCCCGATGTGCCCCGACCAGGCGGGCGTTGCGCCGTTCCAGAAAATCGAAACCCGGCCGCCACATTAGCGATCCGTAGGCAAAAACCCAAAAGTCGTCGCCGCTTTTCTCGAAATTTTTGTGCATCGGTGTTGCGTTAGGCCTCTGCCGTTGACAGGGCCCCGCGTAACAGCATGGGTTGTCCCGCGCAACCATCATTGGGGCCAATCCAGCATTCGGGCGCAGAAACGCCGCAATCCGCAGGTGTTAGGACAGCGATGGCATGCTCACGATCCCGCTCCGCGCGCCTACGCAAGCGCCGCTATATCGGGACGCTTATCCTCTTCCTCGCGCTGGTCGGTGGCTGGAGCTATCTCTGGTACTACGCGACCGGAAAGGCGGAAGTCGCCATCGACGGCTGGCGGGCGCGCGAAGCCAAGGCCGGCCGAATCTATACCTGCGGCTCGCAATCCATTGGCGGCTATCCGTTCCGAATCGAAGTGACCTGCGACAAGGCTGCGGCGGTGTTCCGCAGCAATCAGCCGCCGGTGGAGATCAAGACCAGCAGCATATTGGTCGCGGCACAGCTCTATCAGCCGACGCTGCTAATCAGTGATTTCTATGGACCCTTGACCATTGCCGATCTGGGCCATGCGCCGAATATCATCGTCAACTGGAAGCTGGCGCAGTCGAGCGTGCGCGGGACGCCTTCCGCGCCCGAGCGCATCTCGCTGGTGTTCGACCAGCCCGTCGTCGAACGCATCAACGGAAACAATCGACAGAGCGTGCTCAAGGCTCAGCACATCGAGGTCCATGGGCGTCTTGCCGGAGGCTCAGTGACAAACAAGCCAATAATCGAAACCGTGCTGCGGATCAGGGCGGCGGCCGCGCCGGAGCTGCATCCGGCCGCGGCGATGCCGATCGACGCCGACATCACAACGCTGTTGCGGGGGCTGAACGATTTTTCGCCCAAGCCCTGGTCGGCCCGTTTCCGCGAGTTGCAGGCAGTCGACGGCCGCGTCGACATCACCCAGGCGCGCGTGCAGCAGGGCGACACGATTGCCGTTGGCGACGGCACTTTGTCGCTCAATACGAGCGGCCGGCTGCAGGGTCAGTTACGCGTCACGGTCGCCAATATCGAGCCGTTTCTCGCCGCCGTCGGCACCCCGCAGGTCGTGCAGAACTCGCCTGATATGGACCGGCTCTCCGGCGCGCTCGATCGTCTGCTGCCGGGTCTCGGCAATGTCGCGCGTCAACAGGCCACCAGCTCGAATTTGTCGCTGGGCATCAATCTGCTCGGTGAGCAGACGACGCTCGAAGGCAAGCGCGCGGTCACGCTACCCCTGCGCTTCGACGACGGTTCGGTGTTCCTGGGGCCGATCTGGATCGGCAATACGCCGGCGATGTTCTAATCTTCCCCGGCCGCGTAAGGCTTCGGCAAGGGCTCGGGCGGTAAGCTGGGATGAGGGCGGCCGAAATCCGCCGCCGGCGAATCCTGACCGATATCGACGATGCCCTTGCGGATCGCGCGCGTTCGCCTGAAATGCTTGAAGAGTGTCTCGCCGTCACCTTTGCGAATGGCTTTGGTGAGCGCGGATACGTCCTCGTTAAAGCGGCCAAGCATCTCCAGGACCGCGTCCTTGTTGGCAAGGAAGACGTCGCGCCACATCGTGGGATCGGATGCCGCGATACGGGTAAAGTCGCGGAAGCCGCCGGCCGAGAATTTGAGCACCTCGGAGCGCGTCACCGTCTGCATCTCATCGGCCGTGCCGACAATAGTGTAGGCGATCAGATGTGGCAGATGGCTGGTGATTGCCAGCACCAAGTCGTGATGCTCGGCCGACATTTTCTCGACGTTGGCGCCGAGCAAGCGCCAGAACGCGGCAAACTTGTCGACCGCCTTTCGATCGGTGCCCTCGGGAGGGGTCAGGATGCACCAACGGTTCACGAACAATTCGGCAAAGCCGGCATCGGGACCCGAATGTTCGGTGCCGGCGACCGGATGCGCGGGCACGAAGTGCACATTTTTCGGCAGATGCAGGCCCATATCGCGCACGACCGA
>Ga0207786_100034_pt1 | contig 21496 bp, 19 predicted proteins | sample LuqExpMetageno76_FD_187833 | JGI IMG/M metagenome (GOLD analysis project Ga0207786, IMG submission 187833) | Tropical forest soil microbial communities from Luquillo Experimental Forest, Puerto Rico - Sample 76 (SPAdes) | ecosystem: Environmental > Terrestrial > Soil > Tropical forest ...
GTCGTGTCGGCGACCCACCAACATCCTACATGCCATCGGTGTACCGTCACTGGGATGCTGGCACAATCGCGTATGGATGTCGCTCAGCGGTTAGGCGATGCGTGACGTGCAGCCCGGTCCGTGCACGTGCCTCACCAAGAGTTACACGCCGGAAAGCATGGTGGTGTTCCAGGGCGAACCGCCGCCGTCGACCGGACAAACCTCCGCGTCGCTCAAAGGCGCGGGCCGCGGTCGCACTATTCGCAGGAAAGGCCGAGCAGCTCGAGCCCTTCCTCGAGGTGATCGCCGAGCATCGGCTTTCCCAATAGATAGGCGGCGGTACGCTTGTTGTGCAGGCGCGCCGCTTCTTCGCGCAGTTCGTCCCAGTCGTTGACAGTGCCGTCGCCGCGGCCGAGCCACATCAAAGCCACCAGATCGATCTGCTCGTCCTCGGTAAGTCCGTCGATGTATGTGCGCAATTCCTGTTCGGTTGGGTCGTCGGCGTGATCTTCCAGGACGTCGAGCATGGCGTCGTCGGCCGAGTTCGATCCAGAATCTGGATCGCTGACCGCGTCCTTGACGTCGAATTCGTGCGCCAAGTTGATGAAAAAGCAAACCTTCTCTGGCGAGATCGACAGATTAGGTGCCGCCATCGGGCCGCTCCTAGTTTGACCATAGATAGTGTAGGTGCCACGCCAGGGCAGCACTTTGAGCCAGATCAAAGCAGTCCGATCGCCCTCAGGTCCCGACCTTGAGTTCCGACACCAGCCCGCGCAGCGCCGCGACGGTGGAAAGGGGCACCAGCCGCCCGGTACGCGGATTTTCTGACGGCACGCCCTCAATGCTCATGGTGAAGCGGGCGGTGTCGGCCTCGACCTCGATGCGGTGAGTATTGCGGGTCAGGGCTGGATCGGCCCAGATCTCCAATCGCGTGCGGTCGGGGCCGATGCCGGCCAGGCTGAGCGCGGCGGCGACATTGACATTGGTGGGGAAGCCGCGCGCGCCTTCGCGGGCGGTGCCCTCGAACAACTTGAGCGGCTTGTCCAGGCCGACAAGCGTGATATTGCGCTCGCGCAGATAAGGCGCGCCCTCCAGGCCACCGGGCGGCTTGCGGGTGATCATCTTGATGGAATGCACGGTACCCTCGGCGGCGGCGCGCACGGCGTCGAGCCCGAGCAGGGCGCCGGTGGGCGGCAAGATGCGGGCGCCTTTCTGCTTGGCGCGCTCGACCAGATCCCAGTTGTCGAGCAGTTGCGCTACCGATAGCGGCATGAAGATGCGGCCCTTATCGATCGCGCTGATGGCGATCTCGCGGAACAGCGCCGGCGGCAGGCACTCCACAACCACGTCGCAGTCATCGGCGAGCGCGGTGGCGGGCTTGATCGCGATGCTGTCGAGCTGCGGTAATGCACGGCGCGCTTTCTCCACGTCGCGCACCGCAATCGCGGCTAGCGTCAAGCCGGGTACACCGGCGATCAGGTGGCGCGCCACCTCAAGGCCAACTGCTCCGAGGCCAGCCAATCCGATGCGCAAAGACTTGCTTTGCGTCATTGCGCGGCCTCGGTTCGCGGCAGCAGCGTGCCCTCGATGGCGCGGGCATGACCACGAAACTCGGCGATCACCATTCCATCCTCGCGTTTCACTGCCACGTCATAGATACCGGCGCGCCCGGCACGCTGGCGCTCGCCCCCGTAGGCGGTGAGGCGCTCGCCGCGCTTCACCGCGTGCAGGTAGGTGATGCTGCAGTGCTGCGCCACCATGCGTTGATTACGCGAGTTGCTGGCGTAACCGAATGCGGTGTCGGCCAAAAGATAAATGAAGTCGCCGTGACAGGTATTGTGCCAGTTTACCATCGTGGCGCTCACGGTCATCGCTAGTACGGCCTGTCCTGCCCCAACCGTGACAAGCTCAAGCCCTAGTGTTCGGCTCGTAGCATCACGGGCGAGCGTTGAGGCGTCCATGCGTTATCCCTTGCGGCCGGTGAAATTCGGCCGGCGCTTTTCCATGAAGGCACGCACGCCTTCGGCGTAATCCGGCGTCGAGTTGGCGAGACACTGCAAGTCGCGTTCAAGATCGAGCTGCGCGTCGAGTGTATTGCGGACGGATTCATTGAGGGCGCGCTTGATCAGCGCCAGGCTTTGTGTTGGCGCCATCGCAAAATGTTCGCAGATGCGGTGTGCCTCGTGCATCAGCACCTCGTCGTCGACCGCGCGCCAGATCAAGCCCCAGCTCGCGGCCTTTTCCGCAGGTAGGTCTTGCGCCAGCAGAGCCAGCCCGCGCGCACGCGCATCGCCGACCAGGCGCGGTAGGAACCAGGTGCCGCCCGTGTCGGGGATCAGGCCGACGCGGGCGAACGACTGGATGAAGTTCGCCTTCAGGCTGGCGACCACGATGTCGCAGGCGAGAGCGAGATTGCAGCCGGCGCCGGCGGCGACGCCGTTGACCGCAGCGACGACTGGAAACGGCAGCGCCCGCAATTTGCGCACCAGCGGATTGTAATATCGCTCCAGCGACGTGCGCGGCACCGGCGCTTCACCAGGATTGATCACGCGGTCGCTAAGATCCTGCCCCGAGCAGAAACCGCGGCCGGCACCGGTGATCATCACTGCGCGGCAGCTCTCGTCGGCTTCGATCTCGTCAAGCGCCTGGCGCAACTCAAGATGCATGGCGTCGTTGAGGGCGTTGAGCCGGTCCGGCCGGTTCAAAGTGATGACGCGATAGCCGAGGTGGCGCTCGATCAGGATGAGTGGTTTCGCACTCACCTCAGGAACTCCTCCAATATGTCGGTTTCTTCTTTATCGCCCTCGAAGTCGGAGGCGATGCGGTCGTAGAGGCGAGCGGCGGCTTTCAACATGGCGTGCTCGGGGCGATCCTTGCCGACGAACTCGGAAATCTCGTCGAGCTCGGCTACCCAGCGATAGGCCTTGCCGTACATATCCGGCGTCTGCCGCTTGAGATAAGCGAGTAGGTCGGGGCGGCTCTCGGCGAGTTCGGTTTTTAGCGCTTGCGCCGAACCGCCGCGGGTCGCGGCCAGCATCATGGCGGCGCCGAGCGCGGTAAAGCCCTTGGTGATGCCGGCGTAGGACATCTTTAGAGCCGAGGCGGCGGTGAGCGGGCCATCCAACACGCGTACGATTAGGCCGTAGTCGTTGAGCTTGGCGCAGTCCGAGGCGTGTGGCCCAGCGGCATAGAACTTGGTGTTGGTCGAGCCGGGTTTTGGCGGCGGTCCGATGATACCGGCGCCAACGAACGGACAACCGGTGGCTGCGATCACGTCGCTGATCTTTAGCATCGTCGCTGGGCTAGTCGCGTTGCATTCGACATAGATCGGCTTCTTGTTCGCGGCATTGAGCGCGCCGACGAGCCGCCGTGCCAGCGCCAGCGCGTCGCCCGGCGGCACGATCGACAACAGGAAATCGGCTTCCGTCAGTTGCACGTCGTCGGCGACCGCGGTCATGCCGGCAGCTTGCGCGCGCTGTACACTCTTTGCGCTGCGGCCGGCGAGTGAGGTGAGCACCTTCACCTGGTGCTCGGTTAGCCGCCGCCCGACGGCGCTGCCCATGTTGCCCGGCGCGACGATGGCGACGGTCGGGGTCATTCGTTCAAATCCTTCACGGTTGCCCGCTTGTGATAACGGGCTGAGACTGCGGGCGCCTTGCGGAACGGTCAATGCCCGCCGGCGCATGGCCAATACGCCCCAAATACTGGCCATTTCCATGCGGGCGCAAGCGCCACGCGGCGCCGGTGGACCTTTGGGCGCCGATGCCGGTACATTACCGGTTCGATACAAATGGGCCAAAAACGCCCTCGGGAGGAAACCTATGCGGAAGACTCTATTGGTTGCGAGCGCTTGTCTGATGCTCGCGGTGGGCCCCGTCATGGCCCAGCAAAAAACCATCAAGATCGGTTTCGTCAGCACCTTCAGCGGCCCGACCGCGGTAATCGGCAACGACATGCGCAACGCCTTCGAGCTCGCACTCGATCACATGGGGCGCAAGATGGCCGGCCTACCGGTGGAAGTAATCTACGAAGACGACCAGCAGAAGCCAGAGGTCGGCAAGCAGAAGACCGAGAAGCTGATCGCATCGGACAAGGTCGATTTCATCTCCGGCTATATCTGGTCGAACGTGCTGCTCGCATCACTGAAGCCGATCGTCGATTCCAAGACGATGTTCGTCATCGCCAACGCGGGCCCGCACCAGGTCGCCGGCGAGTTGTGCTCGCCCTACGTGTTCTCGGCGTCTTGGGAGAACGATCAGACGCCGGCAGCTGTCGGCCTCTACATGAACCAGAAGGGCGTGAAGACCGCCTTCCTGCTCGGCCCGAATTATGCCGCTGGCAAGGACATGCTCAATGGCATGCGTTCGACTTTTGCGGGCCAGATCGTCGGCGAGGAGCTAACCAAGTGGCCGGATCAGCTCGACTTCTCCGCCGAGTTGTCGAAGGCGCGAGCGGCCAATCCCGATGCGATTTACGTGTTCTATCCCGGCGCCGCGGGCGTGCAGTTCCTCAATCAATTTTCGCAAGCCGGCCTGAAGGGCAAGGTCCAGCTCTACACCGCCTTTACCATCGACGAACTGTCGCTGCCGCGGCAGGGCGACTTGGCGCTAGGCGTGGCGGGGGCGCAGGAATGGGTCAACGACCTACCCTTCCCGGCGAACAAGAAATTCGTCGAGGACTTCCATGCCAAGTACAAGACGTGGCCGTCCTTCTACGCGGCGCAGTCCTATGATGCTGCTAATCTCATCGCCAGCGCCGTCGCGGCGGTGAAGGGTGATGTCAGCAAGAAGGACGAGATGCGCGCCGAAATGAAGAAGGCGAATTTCGCTTCGATTCGTGGGCCGTTCAAGTATGGCAACAATCAGTATCCGATTCAGAACTTCTACCTGCAGGAGGCGTATAAAGACGCCAATGGTGAGCTACGTTTGAAGACCGTAGCAACCATCGTCAAAGACAATCAAGACAAGGCTGCAGCCAAGTGCCCGATGAAGTAAGGTAATTCGAAGCGGACGGCGGAGGCGCGCGCCGCCGCCGTCCCGTTTTGTTGCGGGGTGGTGCGCTTTTCTACGAGTCTCCAAGCATGTTGCTGTTTCTGGAACAGTGCCTCAACGGCCTGCAACTCGGGCTGCTGCTGTTCCTGCTCGCTGCCGGCCTGACGCTGATTTTCGGCATCATGGATCTGGTGAATCTGGCGCACGGCTCTTTTTATATGATCGGTGCCTATTTCGCGGCGACCTTCACCGCGCTCACCGGAAATTTTATCTTCAGCGCGATCGCGGCTTTCGCCGCCACGCTTTTAGTCGGCATGGTCGTGGAAGTGATTGCGATGCGACGGCTTTACGGACGCGATCATCTCGACCACGTGCTCGGCACCTTTGGGCTGATCCTGTTTTTCAATGAGCTCGTGCGGCTGGTGTGGGGACCGGCCGGTATGAACGTGCCGCTGCCGGAATGGCTCAATGGGCATTTTCCTATTCTGCCTGGCATCGAATATCCGACGTATCGGCTCGCCATTATATTGGTGACGCTGGCGGTGGCGTTGTTCCTCTACATCCTGGTCATGCGCACGCGCATCGGCATGCTGATCCGCGCCGGCGCCACCAACCGCGAGATGGTCGGCGCGCTCGGCGTCAACATCAACCTTCTCTACACGCTGGTGTTCGGGCTAGGCGCGGCGCTCGCCGGCCTCGCCGGCTTGATGCAGGCGCCGATCCTCACCGTGCAGATCGGCATGGGGGAGAACATCCTCATACTCGCCTTCGTGGTTATCATCATCGGCGGCATCGGCTCGATCCGCGGCGCCTTCATCGCCGCGTTGCTGGTCGGTCTGATCGATACCGTCGGCCGCAGCTTCCTGCCCGACATTCTCCGGCTGCTGTTGAGTGGGCGCAGCGCTTCGGCGATCGCACCGGCGATCTCGTCGATGCTGATCTATCTGCTGATGGCGGTCGTGCTGGTGCTGCGGCCGGAAGGCCTGTTCCCGGTGTCGAACAAATGACTGCGTTGCTGACACCCCGTAATCTCGTGCTGGCGGTTTTGCTGATCTTCCTTGCCCTGCTGCCGGTTTACGCAGCGGTGAGCGGTAATGTCTTCCTGGTGATCCTGTTCACCCGCATCATTATCCTGGCGATGGCGGCGACCAGCCTGAATCTGATCATGGGTTACGGCGGCATGGTGAGCTTCGGCCACGCCGTTTATATCGGGCTCGGCGGCTATGCGGTTGGCATCCTGGCGCAGGAGGGGTTTCCCTCAGGCTTCGTGCAGTGGCCGGTGGCGCTGCTGGTGTCGGCATTCGCGTCGCTGATCATCGGCGCCCTCTGCCTGCGCACGCGCGGCCTCTATTTCATCATGATCACGCTCGCCTTTGCGCAACTGCTCTATTACGTGGCGGTCGGTCTCGACCGTTACGGCGGCGACGATGGCCTGACCATTTACAACCGCAGCGAATTCGCCGATTTGATCAATACCTCGAGCAAGACACAGTTCTACTATCTGTGCCTAGCGCTGCTGCTTGCGGTGATCGGACTCACCTGGCGGATCATCAATTCGCGCTTCGGCTTGGTGGTGCAGGGCTCCCGCTCGAACGACCGCCGCATGCGGGCGATTGGATTCCCGACCTTTCGTTATCGGCTCACCTGCTTCGTAATCGCCGGGACGATCTGCGGGTTGGCTGGCGCGCTCTTGGCCAATCACACCGAGTTCGTTAGCCCGGCTATGATGCATTGGACCCGTTCGGGCGATCTCATCGTGATGGTCGTGCTCGGCGGCATGGGCTCGCTTTTCGGTCCGCTGATCGGTGCGGTGGCGCTGCTCGTGCTGGAAGAGGCGCTCTCCAGCATCACCGAATATTGGCAGATCATTCTCGGACCGTTGCTGTTGCTGGTCGTGCTGTTCGCGCGCGGCGGCATCGATGGGTTGCTCGCCAAGGTGCGTGTATGAACGAGCCGTTGCTGCAAGTCGAGAATCTGGCCAAACGCTTCGAGGGCATCGTGGCGAGCGACGATCTCACGCTCGAGGTTGTGCGCGGCGAGTTGCATGCCGTGATTGGTCCGAACGGCGCCGGCAAGACCACGCTGATCACCCAGATCAGCGGCGAATTGACGCCGGACGCCGGCTGCGTTCGCTTTGCCGGTACCGACATCACCGCCCTGCCGACTTATCAACGTAGCGCACTCGGCCTTGCGCGCTCGTTCCAGATCACCTCGCTGTTTCTCGATCTCAGCGTGCTCGACAATGTTGCCTTGGCGGTGCAGGCGCACACCGGGCATTCGTTCAAGTTCTGGCGCAATGCGCGCGCCGAGAAGGAATTGCGCGAGCCGGGTCGCGCGCTGCTTGCCCGGGTCGGCCTAAGCGACCGCGCCGACTGGCCGGCCTCGGTGCTGAGCCATGGCGAGCATCGTCTGCTTGAGTTGGCGATGACGCTCGCAGGCTCGCCGCGGCTACTGCTGCTCGATGAGCCGATGGCGGGCCTAGGTCCAGAAGAATCGACCCGCATGGTCGGAATGTTGCGCGCGCTGAAGCAGGAGCTCACCATCCTCCTAGTCGAGCACGACATGGAGGCGGTGTTCGCGCTCGCCGACCGCATCACCGTGCTTGTCTACGGCCGTGTGATCGCTTCCGGCAGGCCGGCTGAAATCCGTAGCAGCAAGGACGTGCGCGACGCCTATCTGGGCGAGGACGACGCGGAGGCCACGCATGCCTGACGTGCTCGAGGTTTCCGGCATCGAGACTTGCTATGGTCTGAGCCAGGTGCTCTTCGAGGTATCGCTCAACATCAAGCCGGGCGAAATGATCACGCTGATGGGGCGCAACGGCATGGGCAAGACCACCACCGTGCGCTCGATCATGGGGCTGACGCCCGCGCGCGCCGGCACGATCCGTTTTATGGGGCAGGACATCCGCGGGCTGCCGTCCTACAAAATCGCCAAGCTCGGCATCGGGCTGGTGCCCGAGGGACGGCAGATTTTCCCAAACCTCAGCGTGCGCGAGAACCTCGTGGCGACCGCGGCCGCCCGCAATGGCAGCGCCTGGACGCTCGACAAGGTCTACGAGCTGTTTCCCAAGCTTGCCGCCCGAGAGAACAACATGGGCAACCAGCTCTCTGGGGGCGAGCAGCAGATGCTGGCGATCGCCCGCGCTCTGATGACCAATCCGCGGCTCTTGATACTCGACGAGGCTACGGAAGGGTTGGCTCCCCTGATCCGCGCCGAAATCTGGCGCTGCCTGGCACAGCTCAAGGCGCTGGGGCTTGCCATTCTGGTGATCGACAAAAACGTCGGCGCTTTGATGCGCGTCGCCGACCGACAATTCTTGATCGAGCGCGGGCGGGTGGTGTGGAGCGGAACCTCGCGCGAGCTCGCCGCCGCGCCGGACGTGCAGCACCGGTACCTGGGGGTTTGACTACTCTGCCGGCTGCAGTGGCGGCGGGCGGCGGATGAGGGTGAAGCTGCGCCCGCCGAGCTTGCGGTGCAGCTTGTCGAGCAGCAGGTAGATCACCGGCGTGGTGTAGAGTGTGAGCGCCTGCGACACCAACAGCCCACCGATGATGGTAATGCCGAGGGGGCGGCGCAACTCGGAGCCCGGGCCGGCGGCGATCACCAAGGGCAACGCGCCGAGTGCCGCAGCCATGGTGGTCATCAGGATGGGCCGGAAACGCGCTAGGCAAGCGTCGTGGATCGCCTGCCGCGGTGGCAGGCCGAGCCGGCGTTCGCCGTCGAGCGCGAAGTCGACCATCATGATGCCGTTCTTTTTCACGATGCCGATCAACAGAATGATACCGATGAAGGCGATCACCGTAAGTTCTGTATTGAACAGCTGTAAGGCCAACAGCGCGCCGAGGCCGGCCGACGGCAGCGTCGAGATTATGGTGAGAGGATGCGCCAGACTCTCATAGAGCACGCCGAGCACGATATAGACCGCGATTAGCGCGGCCAGCAACAACAAGGGCTGCGCGCCTGCTGATTGCCGGAAGGCTTGCACGTCGCCGGCGAAGTCGGCATGGATCGTGTCGGGAATGTGCATCGCCGCTACCGCGCTCTGGATGCCATCGGTGACGTCCTGGATCGTGAAGTTGGGCAGGATGTTGTAGGTGATGGTGACCGCCGGGAACTGGCCCTGGTGGTTTACCACCAGAGGTGCAATTGAGTGCTCGAAATGCGTCACCTCCGATAGTAGCACCTGGGTATTGTTGGCACCCACGACGTAAACATGGGTGAGGTCGCTCGGGTCGCGGGTATATTTGCGGTCGAGCTCGAGGATCACGCGATACTGGTTGCGCTGGGTGTAGATGGTTGAGATCTGCCGCTGCGAGAAGGCGTCGTTGAGCGCGTTGTCAATGTCTTGCACCTTCACGCCGAGGCGCGCCGCCGCTGCGCGGTCGATGACGACATTGGCCTGGAGGCCGCCCTGTTCGCGGTCGGTGGTGAGGTCGGTGACGCCAGGCACCTGTTTCACCCGATCCATCACCTGCGGCACTAGCTTTTGCAACGCGTCGATGTCGGCGCTCCACAGGGTGAACTGATATTGCGAATCGCTCTGCCGGCCGCCGGCGCGTAGGTCCTGCGCCGGCACCATGAACACGCGTAGGCCGGGAATGCGGCTTAGCTTGTCGCGCAGCCGCGCCACCACGCGCTGCGTGCTTTCATTGTGCCGCTCGGCCAACGGCTTCAGGCTGATGAACATGCGGCCGCGATTGACCGAGGCGTTGAAGGTGGAGGCGCCGACTGAGGAGCCCAGGCTCGCCACCGCGGGGTCTTGCAGCACGATGTCCATCGCCTGCTGCTGCAACTGCTCCATCGCGCCGAACGAGATATCGGTCGAGGCTTCCGTGCCACCGAAGATGAGTCCAGTGTCGTCCTGCGGGAAATAGCCCTTCGGCGTCTTTATATAGAGCCCAATGGTGAGCACCACGGTAGCGAGAAACACGATCAGCGCCAGCGCATTGTGCTCGAGTACGAAGGAGAGCGTGTCGTCGTAGAAGCGGATAATGCGCGTGAGTAAGCCTTCGACTAAGCGATCGAGCAAGGAACGGTCATGGCTCGGCGCTGAGCGCACGAAATAGGCGCAGATCATCGGAGTCACCGACAGTGACACCACGGTCGACACTGCGATGGCGAAGGCGAGCGTTACCGAGAATTCGCGGAGCAGTCGTCCGACAATGCCGCCCATGAACAGCAGCGGAATGAAAGCGGCGATCAGAGAGATCGAGATCGATACTACGGTGAAGCCGATCTGCTTGGTACCTTTTAGCGTGGCGCGCAACGGCGAGGCGCCACGTTCGAGATATCGGAACATGTTCTCGATCATCACGATAGAGTCGTCCACCACGAAGCCGATGCAGACGGCAAGGGCCATCAGCGACAGATTGTCAATCGAGAAGCCGGCCGCCCACATCGCCGCGCAAGTGCCGGCAAGCGACAGAGGCACGGTGACGCCGGCTGCCACCATAGGCGCGGTGCGGCGGAGGAACAGCGCCACCACCAGCATCACCAGAATGACGGTGGCGCTGAGCGTGAGCTGCATGTCATGCACGCTGGCGCGGATAGTCTGCGTGCGGTCGGCTAGGATCGAAATGTCAAGGCCGGCCGGAACCAATTGCCGCAGCTCGGGCAGCAAGTCAAAGATGCGGTCCACCGTATCGATGACATTGGCGTTGGCTTGCTTGGTGATGATCAGCAATACCGATGGGTCCTTGTTGAACCAGCCGGCGGACAGGCTGTTGCGCACGCTGGGCCGGATTGAAGCGACGGTGGACAGGCGGATCACGGTGCCGCCGACGGTCTTTACCACCAGCGGATCGTATTCGTTGGCTGTGCGCAGCTGATCGTTGATGCCGATGGTGACCGCGCGCTTCATCCCGTCGAAGGTGCCGAGCGGGCCAACCGCGTTGGAATTGGTAATGGCCGTGCGGATGTCCTCCAGGCTCACGCCCATGGCGGCGATGCGCGCAGGATCGACGCGCACGCGGATCGCCGGCTGTTCGGAGCCGGCCACAGTGACGTCGCCGACGCCTTCCACTTGACTAAGCCGCTGCGCGATCACCGTGTCTGCAGCGTCATAGACCTCGCTCGGTAACATGGTCTTGGAGGTTAGCGCCAGGATCAAGATCGGCGCCGCCGCTGGATTGGCTTTACGGAAAGTCGGCAGCGTCGGCAGGTCGCTGGGCAGGTCGCTGAGTGCCGCGTTAAGCGCGGCCTGCACGTCCCGGGCCGCGCCCTCGATGCTGCGCGAAAGGTCGAACTGAACGGTGATGCGCGAGAGACCGAGCGAACTCACTGAGGTCAATTCGGTGACACCAGAGATCTCGCCCAACCGCCGCTCGAGCGGGGCGGCGACGGTGGCAGCCATGATATTGGGATCTGCGCCCGGCCGATTAGCGGTGACGAAAATGGTCGGGAAATCTATGCTCGGCAGGCTGGCGACCGGGAGAAAGCTGTAGGCTACAACGCCGATTAGAAACAGCCCGATCGCAAGCAGCGTGGTGCCGATCGGCCGGCGGATAAACGGGCTAGAGAAGTTCATAAACTACTCCGCCGGATGTGGCCGCACCCGACCGGATGCGGTCAACCGCGCGCGCAGACGCTCCATGTAGAGATAGATCACCGGCGTGGTGTAGAGTGTAAGCAGCTGGCTGAGCATCAGACCGCCGACAATCGTTATGCCAAGCGGATTGCGCAGCTCGGCACCGGTGCCGCTTTCGAACGCCAACGGCAGCGCCCCGAACAAGGCGGCAAGCGTCGTCATCATGATCGGCCGAAAGCGCAACAGCGCCGCCTGCACGATCGATTCCTCGGGCGACAGACCCTGATGGCGCTCCGCCTCGATAGCGAAGTCGATCATCAAAATCGCGTTTTTCTTCACGATGCCCATCAACAGCACGATGCCAATCAGTGCGATCACCGACAGGTCATAGCCGAAGAGCATTAACGCCAGCAGCGCGCCGACGCCAGCTGACGGCAAGGTGGATAGGATCGTGAGCGGATGGATGAAGCTTTCATACAGCACGCCGAGCACGATGTAGATGACGATGGCCGCGGCGAGGATCAGCCACGGCTCACCGGCGAGCGACTTAGCGAATTCGGCAGCGTCACCAGAATAGTTACCGGTCACCGACGGCGGCATGCCGATGTCCGCCTGCGCCGTGCTGATCAACCTAACCGCGTCGCTCAGTGCGTAGCCGGGGGCAAGGTCGAAGGAGATAGTTACTGACGGGAATTGTTCCTGGTGCGTGATCGCCAGCGACGCTGAACTATTGACGAAATGCGCAAAGGCCGCGAGTGGCACCTGGTTGTTGCTGGTGACTGCGTTGGGCGTGGCAGTGGTGTTGGTGTTGGTGCCGCCAATCGTAGTGTTGGCAACGGTAGCGACAGTGCCCGTCGAGGTGATAGCGCCGGTGACGTAAAGTTTCGACAGCGAGCCTGGATCCTGCTGGTAGCGCGGCTGTGCCTCCAAGATGACGCGGTACTGATTGGATTGGCCGTAGATGGTGGAAATCTGCCGCTGGCCGAAAGCGTCGTTGAGGGTGTCGGTGATACTCTGCATAGAGACTCCGAGGCGTCCGGCCTGCTCACGATCGACCTCGACATTCACACGTGGGCCGCCCTCCTGCGCTTCTGAGGCCACCTCACGCAGCGCCGGATAGCTGCGCAGCCGCGCCACCAGTTCGTTGGCCCAATTCAGCACCTCGGCGGAATCGGTGCCGACCAGCGTGTACTGATACTGCGCCCGACTCACCCGGGTAGAGATCTGGATGTCCTGGGTGGCCTGGAAGTACACCTTCATGCCGGGCACGCCTGCGACAGCATCCTTCAACCGACCAATGATCGTCCCTACCTGGTCACCGCGTTGGTTCTGTGACTTCAGGACGATGGTCAGTCGGCCGGCATTGGGTGTTGCATTCAGCGGGGAGACGCCAATCACCGATACCACGCCCGTGACGTCGGGGTCACGCCGCACGATGGATTCGATCTCACCTTGGCGGCGTTGCATTTCATCGAACGAGACGTCGGTACCGGCTTCCGTCACCGCTGTGATCAGGCCGGTGTCCTGCAAGGGCAAGAAGCCCTTGGGCATCACCATGTAGAGGAAAATGGTGGCGGCGAGCGTCACCACCGTCACCAGCAGCGTACCGCGCTGGTGACGCAAAACCCAATGCAGGCTGCGTTGATAAAACGCGACGGTGCGCTCGATCAAATCGTGAAAGCGACGGGTGAGCGCGTTGTCAGTGAGACCGCTGCCTTCGCCGGCGGGCCGCAACAGGCGGCCACACATCATCGGTGTCAGCGTCAGCGAGATGATAGCGGATGCGACCACCGCGATTGTGAGAGTGAGCGCGAATTCGCGGAACATGCGGCCCACCAAGCCAGTCATGAATAACAGTGGGATGAACACTGCGATCAGCGAAAACGTCAGCGAGATTACCGTGAAACCGATCTCGCTTGCCCCGCGCAACGCCGCTTGAAGCGGTCGCTCGCCGTTCTCCATGTGACGGACGATGTTCTCAATCATCACAATTGCGTCGTCGACCACGAAGCCGGTGCCGATGGTCAGCGCCATTAGCGATAGATTGTCAAGCGAGAAGCCGGCAAACCACATCACCCCGAAGGTCGCGATCAACGACAGCGGCAGCGCCACACCGGCGATGATGGTCGCACGCAAGGTACGTAGGAATATCAGCACTACCAGCACGACCAGAACGACGCTGAGCATCAGCGTGAACTGTACGTCGTGGATCGAGGCGCGGATCGTGGTGGTGCGGTCGTTGACGATGGTTAGCGTGGCACCAGCCGGAAGCGCACGCCGCAACCGCGGCAGTTCTCCCCGCACGCGCTGTACGGTCTCGATAACATTGGCGCCAGGCTGGCGCTGCACGTCGATCACGATCGCCGGCGCACCCTTATAGGAGGCGCCGACCTTAGTGTTCTCCAGCCCGTCGATGACGTCGGCGACGTCGCTGATCTTCACCGGTGCGCCATTGCGGAAGGCGACCACCACGTCCTTATAGGTGTTGGCGGCGGTGATCTGGTCGTTGGCCGCGATGGTGTAGGACTGGTGCGTGCCGTCGAGCGAACCCTTGGCGCCCGCCACATTGGCGCCGACGATAGCGGTGCGCACGTCCTCCATCGCTAGGCCGTAGGCGGCAAGCCGTGAGAAATCAGCCTGAATGCGGATAGCCGGGCGGATGCCGCCCTGTACTGAGACGTGGCCGACGCCGGTTAGCTCGGACAGTCGCGGCGCCATCATGGTGTCGGCGAGATCGCTCAACGTGCGCAGGTCGATGCTTTGCGAGGTCAGCGCCAGCGTGATGATGGGCACGTCGGCCGGATTCACCTTCGCATAGAGTGGCGGGTAGGGCAGGGTGCGCGGCAGCGTCGAGGCGGCGGCATTGATCGCTGACTGCACGTCCTGCGCGGCGGCATCGATGTCGCGGTCGAGCTCAAATTGCAGCGTCACCTGACTGATGCCGAACGAGCTCGACGAGGTCATCGTCTGCAATGCCGGGATCTGGCCGAACTGCCGCTCCAGTGGCGCAGTCACCAGCGAAGCGATGGTGTCGGGGCTCGCGCCCGGCAGTTGGGTAGTGACCTGGATAGTAGGGAAATCCACCTGCGGCAGCGCCGAGACCGGCAGCCACCAATAACCGAGCGCGCCACCCAACATCACCGCGATGCCAAGCAGTGAGGTGGCAATTGGTCGGTAAATGAATGGGGAGGAGACGCTCATCTCGGCGGATTCACCACCTGGGTGGCGGGCTTCGGCTCCCCAGTGGGCGACGCGTCGTTGCCGAGCGCTGATGATCGTCGGCGGGTGCGCGGCGTTGCGGCCTCCGGCTCAGCGTCGCTGCCGACGATTACCTTGCTGCCATCGGTCAGCCGGACAAAGCCGTTGGTAACCACACGCTCGCCGACCGCGAGGCCGCTCTTGACTACCGTCTGCATCTCATCCTGCTTTTGCACCACAATCGGACGCATCGCCGCGGTATTGTCGGCCTTGACCACGTAGACGAAGGTGCCGTTAGGGCCTCGCTGCACCGCGCTAGTCGGCACCGTCACCACGTTCTTCAGCGTGTCGATTAAAAGTCGGATATTGACGAACTGACCTGGCCAGAGCGCCAAGTCGGCGTTCGGAAATTCAGCCTTGAGCTTCACGGTACCGGTAGTCTGATCGACCTGATTGTCGACAACTGCCAGCTTGCCGCTCTCGATCACTGCATTGCTGTCGGAACGGAGCGCGTTAACTTGCAACGGTCCTTTCGCGAAAGCAGCGATGACTTGGCCCAAGTCCTGTTGGGGCAGGTTGAAAGTCGCCGAGATCGGTTTGAGTTGGGTAATCACCACGATTGTCGGCGAACTCGCAGCGTGCACGATGTTGCCTTCGTCCACCTGGCGGATACCGGTGCGGCCGTCGATCGGGGCGACGATGGCAGTGTAGCCAAGCGTCGCCTGCGCGTTCTCAATCGCCGCTCCGTCGGATTGCACGATGGCTTCGTCTTGCGCAACCAGAGCGCGCTGGGTGTCGGCCTGCTGCCGATTGACCGCGTTGGTGGCCGCCAGCCGCTCGTAACGGTCGAGGTCAAGCTTGGCGTTGGCGAGCTGTGCTTCGTCCTGCGCCTTCTTGGCTTTGGCCTGATCGAGCTGGGCCTGATATGTGGTGGGATCGATGCGGGCCAATACGTCGCCCTTCTTGACATCATCGCCTTCCTTGAAGCCGACGCTGATCAGCTTGCCGTCCACTTGCGGGCTGACTGTCACGGTATTGTAGGCTTTGACGGTACCAACCGCCTCCAGATAGACCGGTACATCGGCTGTGACTGCAGTGGAGGCCAGCACCGGCACTGGTCCGCTTTCGGCGCCAAACGAACTGCGGCGCTGCTGCTGCGGTGTGCCCGTGAAGACGTAGTAAAGCGCGGCGCCGACTGCGACCATTACCAGAACAATCGCCAGATTTCGGCGCCTACGGCCGTGCGTTTTCGCCCAGATTTGCTTTGGCAGCTCACCGTGCATCGGAGATTTCCACCAATTTCGGCAACCAGCCGCCACCGAGGGCTTGATACAGACTGACGATCGCTTGTAGCCGGGCCAGCTGCGCTTGCGCGAGCGCGTCCTTAGCTAGGATCAACGTCTGCTGGACTTGCAGCAAAGTGACCATGTTAACCGTGCCCGCACGCAGCTGCTGATCGGACAAATCGAACGCTCGTTGCGAGCTTTTCACTACTTCTCCCAAGAAACGCACGGTCAGTTTTGTCTGTTGCACCGCCACTAGCGCGTTGTCGACGTCAGTGAAAGCGGATATCACTGCTTTGCGGTAGTTTTGCAATAATTGGTCTTGCGTGCCTTTTTGCAGATCGAGGTTGCCGAGCAGCTTTCCGCCCTCGAATATCGGCTGGGTCAAACCGGCCGTCGCGGTGTAGAACGCCGACTCCGGTCGCAGTAGCAGCTTGAGTACCGCGCTTTGGTACCCGCCCTCGCCGGTTAGAGTAATGCTGGGCAGGAACTGCGCGCGCGCATTCTCGACATTAGCACTAGCGGAGGCGAGTTGCGCTTCAGCTTGGCGGATGTCTGGCCGCTGCGCGATCAATTCCGACGGCAAGCCAGGCGTGACGCGAGGAATCGCGATATTGCGCATGCTGCCTCCGCGGATAGCAACACTTTCGGGCGGTCGCGCAATCAACAGCGCCAGCGCGGCTTTGTTTTGCTGAAGCGTTTGTACAAGCGGTGGGATCGTCGCCCGTATGGTATCCACGAGACTTTCTTGCTGCGCGACGTTGAGATCCGAAGCAGTGCCAGCAGAAAATTGTTGTCGGATCAAGCTTAGAATGCGGCTGGAGCTCGCCAAGTTTTCGCGCGCTATGCGCAATCGGTCCTGCGCCGCCAGCACCTGAAAATACGTGTTCGCGACGCTCACGACGGTGGTCAGGGTAACCACCTCGCGATTATAGCGGCTTGCGACAGCGCTCTCCTCGGCGGCCCGGAGCGCAGAGCGGTTCTTGCCCCAAAAATCGATCTCGTAACTGGCAGTGAGCGAAGCAGTAAGAATGTTGCTCTCGGAGCCGCCCGTAAAGCCGCCGGAAAAGTTGCTGCCACTCAGTGTTTCCGAAGGACGAAGGCGCTCGGCGCTGCCATTGAGGGTGACCCCCGGCAGGAGCGGTGCCCCGGCAATGCGTGACTGGGCATCGGCCTGTACAATTTGAGCGATCGCTACGGCGATATCGAGATTGGCGGAGCGCGCCTCTACGATAAGCTCGGTCAACTCCTTCGAGCGGAAACCACGCCACCAGTCGAGTGACGGCACTGCCGCATCCGCCGCGGCGGGATTCCTCGGGCCGTGCTCATAGGACACAGGGACGTCGAGCGCTGGATCGATCTTGTCCGCGGTCAGCAGGCAGCCGCCGAGCGGTACGGTGATGCATAGGGCTTGCAACACGGCGGCTAACGGGCCCACGCGTCGTTTTGTTTCTGGGCTGACAACTTGGCTACCGCGAAGCATACGACGACTTTGCTGGAAGGGTTCCGGGCGGGCAAATAGCTGGCCCTACTGTCGGTTGCTTGTAGTTTTGCGTCCCGGCGGCCAATCGGCCAGCGCGGTGCGTCCTGCGGGTGACATCTGCGTGGCCGCGGTTGCGAATACGCCCTGGATTACTTGGTCGAAGGCCTGCCGCGTGGCCCGGGTTTCCGCCATGGCCGCACGCAAGGCGGCCGCATCGAAGGGTTCCCGCCGCAGCACATCGTGAATGCGTTCACGCGCATCATGGTATTTCGCCTGGGCCACGTCGATGGCGGCGTGATTGGTGTTGATCTGGCCGCGCACAATGTCGGCATCGGCCGGGGGCAGGGTAGCTGCGAGCCGCTCGACCCGCACGAAGACGTCGCGGTCCCAATAGGACGGAGCCGGCGCGCGGATAATCATCGCTAGCGCAACGCCGACAAAGAACAGATTGAGAGCCAGCGAGGCGAGCAGCAGCCAGCGCGAGGAGCCACGCGTCACGGCAGGAGCGTACTGGGCGATGGTCATGGGCGGGCTCCCGTCAATGGATCGGGCTCGAAAATGATGGTGCCGAGGCCGCCCCCGCCTGCGACATAGGCCGGATCCGAATAAACGAGTTGCCGGTCGAGGCCTGCGATGCCGACAGCAAAGCCGAGCATGGCGCAGCAGGCAAGTGCCGCGACGCGCGGCCAGGCCGGCGCGAATTGCCAGTCGAGCAGCACGTTCGGCAGCCGCCACAGCGGCATCTTCTGTCGCGGCAGCGGGCCGCTGAGACGTTTGAGCACCCGCTCCGCCGCGGCGGTATCGTCAGCTGGAGCTTTGCTCACGCGCTTGAGCGCGTCCTCAAGAAAAACTTCGAATTGGTCTTTGTTCATGTTATCGATCCTCATCAATCAACCTGCCGAGGGTGCGGCGCAGATTCTGTTTGCCGCGCACAAGCAAGGTCTCCACCGCCGACACCGAAGTGTCGAGAATTTCCGCGACCTGCGAGTTGCTCATGCCGTCACCATAGGTGAGCATGATGGCCGCGCGCTGGCGCGCCGGCAGTTGCGCGATCCCCGCCGCGACCATGCGGTCGCGTTCGTCGCGTTCGGCCTTGGCGCCGGCGTGCGGCGCCGGGTCGATGATCTCGCCCGCGGCCTCGAGCTCGACCCAGGGCGCCCGCCGCTTGCGGTCGATGCAGAGATTGACAACCACGCGGGTGAGCCAGGTGCGAAAGAGTGCCAGCGGCTGCCAGCGCGGCGCGTAGGTCCATACTCGCAGCATGGCTTCCTGCGCCACGTCCTCGGCGTCGGCAGCGTTGCCGAGGATGCGGCGGGCAAGCCCGAGCATCGGCGGCAGGTGTCGACCGGCGAGTTCCCGGAATGCGCGCTCATCGCCGCGCGCGACCCTGGCCATGAGCGCTTCGTCGCTGTCGTCCATCGGAGTGGGTTGGTCGCCATCAGGGAAAGCCGCCTATTGTAATCCCGCACCTGTCAAATAAACGTGCGGGTTGCTGGAATCCTGTGTCCCCGGGAAACCGGGGAAAACGGGGAAAAGCGCCTGCTATAGCGACATAACCTATTGAATTACCTCGGATTAACGACGCGGCTCTGCGTCGCGAGTTCGAGCCCCTTAACCAACCGGTAGACGGCGCGGCAGTTGGGGACCGGCATGTTCAATCGCTCGCCTTGCCGTGCGATGAAGCCGATCATTTCGTCAATCTCGGTCAGTACGCCGCGGGCGATGTCGAGTGCCACCTAGTCGGCGTGCTTGGACCTCGGGATTTCGCCTAGGCAGGATCTGGGCGAAGAATTCCATCGGCGGAAACGCGAAGCTGCCGCCAGCGCCCGCACCACCGCCATGCATTCCGTCAGGTCCGAGGCCATCCAATTCCTCAATCATGTCCTGTGCCCGGAGAATGGACGAGATGGCAAAATTCCTGTCAACTCGCGCCCGGTCGGCGGGCTGAGCCGCCAATTTTCAATGGGAGATAACCTCACATGGACAAGGCACTCTACGACAAGGGCATGGCGATGCGCCGCAAGGTACTGGGCGACGAATACGTCGATCGCGCTGTCGCCAATACTGACGATTTCAATCGCAAGTTTCAGGATCTGCTTAACGAGTTTTGCTGGGGCGCCGTATGGACCGATGAGGACCTCAAACCGCGCGACCGTAGCCTGCTCAATATCGGTATGATCGCCTGTCTTGGGCGTATGCACGAATTCGAAGCGCATTTCCGAGGCGCGCTGCGCAACGGGCTTACCCCGAAGGAACTCTCCGCCGCGCTACGGCAAATTGCCATCTATTGCGGCTTTCCCACCGCGGTCGATGCCCACCGAGTAGCGAAGCAGGTTTTGGCGGCGGAACCCAAGAAAACCTGAGAAAATCCGAGCCGAGGCCGCGAATCACGGTATGGAGGTAGCCGCATTCTTGTCTTGAATGTGCCTTCATCCGCGGGCATTCCAACTCGTGGATGGTTGGGCAAGGGGGCCCGGGCCTCAGGTGGACATATGATCCGACGCTTTTTACTACTGACGCTGCCGGTTGCGGTGGCCGTACCCGCGGCTTCCGCAATGGCGCAATACTATTCGGCGCCACCGCCCGGCTATTACCGGAATGCTCCGCCGGGCACCTATTATGAAGATCGGCAGCCGCCTGCGTTCTGGGACGACGATGAGGACGATCAGCGAGCGCGCCGGCCGCACCGTTCGCCGCAAATGAGCCAGAGCCCGTCTGGAGGACCCGGCCGTGGTCTGCCTTATCCGGACGAAGTTGACGCCGACAGGCTGCCAGCCCCGGGTTTTGTCCCGCCTGAAGGGCCCCCGCCGAATTACGAAGATCAGCTCGACCCGAGCGCGGCGACGGATGATCGAGACGCCATCCGCCCGCCGCGCTCGATCGGGCCTGCGCCAGCGACCCAGCAGCAAGCCGCGCCGCAACAGGTTGTCCCGTCCGCTAGCGTCATGAGCCTGCCGCCTGAGGACCAGCCCGAGCAAGGTCAACCGAAAGAGCTACCAGCCAATCTGAAAAAGCAACTGGTCGACTACACCACCAAGGAGCCGGCTGGCACGATCATCATCGATACGCCGAACACTTATCTCTATCTGGTCCTCGGCAGCGGCAAAGCGCTGCGCTACGGCATCGGCGTCGGCCGCGAAGGCTTCACCTGGTCGGGTACCGAGCGCATCTCCATGATGAAGGAGTGGCCGGACTGGTTCCCGCCGTCGGAAATGATCGGTCGCCAACCTTACCTGCCGCGCATGATGGCAGGCGGGCCTGGTAACCCGCTCGGCGCACGCGCGCTGTATCTCGGCAAGACGGTCTACCGCATCCACGGCACCAACCAGCCGTCGACTATCGGCCAGTTTGTGTCGTCCGGCTGCATCCGGCTACTCAACGACGACATCGAAGATCTATACAGCCGCGTGCAGGTCGGCACGCGCGTGATCGTGCTGCCGGGCAAGGCACCGGAGACGGTGGCCAACGTCGGCGCGAATAGCGATCGGATGAATCCAATAGCGCCGTCACGTCCCGGGACCACGGTTTCGAGTTCGCCGCTACCGCCGGCGCGCTAGCGCGTCCATTGCCGCCGCTTATCTGGATTGAGGTTGTTAGACTTTTTGTGGTCTTTTGTATCAAGCCCCCGGACGAACCCCCGGAGCGATTAGTCTAAGGCAGAGACCCTTAGAGGAATGGGCCATCAACGTCGAGAAGCTACTCCAGCCGGACCCAAGGTACGCCTCCTGCGCTAAGCAAACTTCGCAGCTTCGAGAGTAGCTGACCGTTTAGAGCTGCACCGCCAACGCAGGTTCCCATTCGCCCGGCTGATAAAGTTTTATGTCTCGACGACATCAACCAAGCTGCCGACGGCGAGGCGAGTGTGACTATCAAGTTCGTTCTACGCATGATCTAGCAAACAACTACATGGCACAGTTTGTCACTACCGATCAGATTGAGGTGATCGGGGCCATGAAACGCTCGTCATGCAGGCGATAATTACTGCGTCGGCGGAGCGCTGCGCATCACGCCGGCGATGGTAAAGCCGCCATCG
>Ga0207786_100045_pt1 | contig 18823 bp, 19 predicted proteins | sample LuqExpMetageno76_FD_187833 | JGI IMG/M metagenome (GOLD analysis project Ga0207786, IMG submission 187833) | Tropical forest soil microbial communities from Luquillo Experimental Forest, Puerto Rico - Sample 76 (SPAdes) | ecosystem: Environmental > Terrestrial > Soil > Tropical forest ...
GCGAATTATAGAGAAGATTCCCGGCTGGAATCGCGTCTCAAATCCGTCGGGCCGGTGATCTGCCAAACGATCATTTGGACGGGAATCTGCAGTCGTTGGTATTTGTTCTAGATCTTAGGCGCGCCAGTCAATTGCGTGCGTTGAGAACAGTGGTTCGCAAGATTGAGTAATGATCGACAGCAGCGATTAGTTAAAAGGTTACTAACGGCCTACTGCGGTAGTCTACCGTCGCGCTATTGCTCGTTGTTGAAGGCCAAGCTAGATCAACAGGTTACTTTGGAATCCATTGGTTGTCTCATCGAGGGCTACCGGCCGCTCTTAAGGGTCGATTAAGGCTATTTGGAAGAAGGTTAAGTGCAGATTAACCTTAGTGAGGGCGCCGTCGCGAAGACTATTTTAATGCTAATTAAGTTCAGAATGGTCGCATGAGCTATATAATCGCAGTGACACAACGCAAGGGCGGGGCCGGTAAGACCACCGTAGCCATTTCTATTGCTGCCGAACTGTGCAGACGCGGGAAAGACGTTGCTTTAATTGATTCGGATCCTCAACGATCCGCATTCCAATGGGCAGAGCCCGGTGCCCTGAAATTCCCCATCTACGAAATCACGCTTTCCAATCAAAACGTCACCAATTGGTTTCGTGAACTGAATCATGTAGCTGCAAAACACGACTGTGTCATCGTCGACACGGCTGCAAGTGAGCATGCTCTCACTACTTCGATCGGGACCGCGAGTTTGGTGCTCATCCCATGCACCCCCTCGGGCTTAGATTTTGAAGCTACAGTTCAAACGCTGGAAATCATCGCTACTATTCGCGCTCGTCGTCAGGGACATCCTGCCCTCATCTTAGTACCGAATCGGGTGGACGCGCGCACACTTGAAGGTCGACAAATCGTCGACGAATTGACCGGCTTCGGTGAGATTGTCAGTCCAGCGATCGGAGATCGCTCGGCATTTGTGCGTGCATTTTCCGCCGGTCAATCGGTTGCCGAAATGCCCGAGGGACAGGCCGCTCACCACGAAATAAAACTCCTTTGTAATCTCGTCGAAAAAGCTCTGGATGGGATTCCGTATCGATCGGCGAGTATTTCATCGAAGTCTGCGGGTTCCGTTGGAAACGTTGCTCGGTCGCAGTAGCTGGTCGACGTAAACCCAATCGTCAGTCGCTTCGTGCTGCTTGCAATTGTGCACCCTCATTTAAGAACGTCCTAAAAATTAACCTTAATCTTTTCTTAATCGTTTCCGCGTTCCAATGCACCAAAAGGTCATGCCGGTCTAACATAATGCCGTCTGGTCATCGCGCACTTTAGAGCACCTTTACGCGCGCGAAGTTCCATTGGCGCTGGCTGAGTTCAAGCGGGTCTTAAAGCCTAATGGCATTGCTCTAATCACATTGCCCAACTTGGAGGCGGTTGCTTCTTTGGTTCTTGACCAAGGGCTCGACGAGGTAGCCAGCCGGTCCGATCACACCGCTTGACATGATATTCGGACATTCCGCTTCGATTACGCGTGGACAGTTTTACATGGCACATAAGACCGGTTTCACTTCTGCCTCTTTGGGGCGGCAGCTTGCCGATGCGGGTTTTGCGACCGTGCTGGTAAAACGTGAGGGGCTGGATCTCTGGGCTCTTGGGCTTATGCAAGAAGCCGACCAAGCAAGCGTCCAAGATGATTTACGGTCCGCCGGGCTAGACCTATCCGAATAAGCCGATTGTGCTTTAGGCCTCGCAGTTGGGTCGGCGCCCCAGCGGTTCGAAAGCGCAGTTCTATCCCGCAACAGCGGATGATGTCTCGTTTTAAAATCTGTTTGCAGGACGTCGACGAATTTGTGAATACGATCTTCACAGTCGGAAGCTGCAAATAAGAGTGTTTATCTGCGATTTTCTATCGACGATGGAATGAGCTATCTCAACAAGGACAATGCTGCGATGAAGATTTGATTATGCAAAGGTTGTAGCTCAAGCAACGGGTTAGGAATGAGCACGTAGCGTTTCAAATTTTTACTCGAAAATAAGATCAGAAAATTTCCTTCACTTTTCCGCAGCCAACGCTCTCTACTGGGGCGCCGCGCTTCCTTAATGCCTCGTGATCGATTCATCCAGCGATTCCCTCTCGCATCTCTCTTATCATCTGACTCGTTTTCTCATCCTCTGGATCAGGCGGCAGGTCCAGCGGAGGATAGAGTTCCTCCAAACGAGCAAATTCGTTGTTTTGTTCAGGCGTGTTCGGCTGTCCCTTGAATTCTTGAAAAAACAATTCCCAGCTCAAGTCATTCATCCGCTGCCGCCCGCGCCCCTCAGGAGTTTGTGCAAATGCCAAAACGCGTGCTCTCAATTGTGCTTCCTCCGCATCTTCGGCGTCACTAAAACGGGCACGCGGCGTCATACGCTTTTTGTCGAAAACACGTAACCGTCTTCTATCAAGTTCTGCTTCTTTTGCCCCGTAGTCAGGCGGCAGACGAACTGAGTTCACGCTGTCAACGATGCGCTTAGCAAGCATGCCCTTTTCTTCTATCTGGGCAGCACTAATACCGAGTCTCATTGATCAGAACCCGTGCGCCCATTGGCACAATCCGATGGACATGATGCGCCAAGGCTGGTCGACGAGCTTGTTCCATGCCACGCAGCAGTGGTCGACGAGGTCGTCGTAAGATTTAAAGATACGGTTTGAGAGCCAGTTGTCGCGCACGAACTGCCAGACGTTTTCGACAGGGTTGAGCTCTGGGCATTTCGGCGGCAGGGCGATAATGGTGATGTTGGGCGGCACGATGAGACGCGTCGATAAGTGCCAGCCGGCCTGATCAACCATGAGCACGGCATGGGCACCAGGCGCGATGATTTTGGCGATCTCCGCGAGGTGCAGGTTCATCGCCTCAGTATTGCAGGCCGGCAGGATCAGGGCTGCACCCTTGCCCTGCCTGGGGCAGACCGCGCCAAAGATGTAGGTGGAGGCGGTACGTTGGTCACGCGGCGCACTTGGGCGCGTGCCGCGCTTTGCCCAGCGGCGAGTGATTTTGTTCTTCTGGCCGATCCGAGCTTCATCCGCAAACCAGATTTCTATCCTGTCGCTGTCGACCGCCTTTTGCCGGGCGATTTTGTCCAGGCGCGCGGGGAAGCTTTTTTAAAATCCTCAATCGCACCCTCGGCCTGGGCATGGTGACGTGGCCGGGCCGAGAGTTTGCGATAGCCCATAGCCCGCAGCTCCCGGCTCAACGTCTGCTTGGCGATGGTGATACGGAATTCCTCGAAAATCCATTGCGCTAGATCGATCAACCGCCAGCGCACCACGTTATGAACCGCCGGGATAGGGCCATCCTCGATCATTCGGGCGATCGCCTGTCGCTGGCCATCATTGAGCTTCGACGGTTGGCCCGGCGGCTTGCCGTTTAACAGGCCGTCAGGGCCCCGCGCATTGAACCGCACCACCCAGTCCCGGATGATCTGCAGACCCACGTCGCCGATCTTCGCCGCCTCGGTGCGGCTCACCCCGTCATAGATCGCCGCAAGAGTCATAAGCCGTCGGGCCTGCGGACCGTCTTTGGTCTTCTTCGCTAAACCGCGAAGCCCAGGCGCACTAAAATCCTGCCGCAACGGTATCGGAACCGACATGGCAAACCTCCTTCGTTCGCCATGTTGAATCAGACCCGCGCCGATTTGGGAATTCCTAACGAGTCACGCCTTCAGAGACCTGGTATTAGATCCTTGGTAGCCAGCGTTTGTTTCAACCAAGAGTCGCGCGGCTTCGACGCGTGGTGGCTGCTTCCAAGGCTTTCGGCACCTTCACAGCCATGTCACGTGCAAAATCATTCGACTTGAATTTTGGCAGTTTTAATCACCGCCCCCCATTTCAAAATCTCTGCGTGCTGGAACGCGCCAAACTGCTCTGGAGTAGTACCAAGGAGATCGAGTCCTAAAGCTGCGCAACGTTGGATCACGCCGGGTTCATGCAATGCAAACGTCACTTCTTGGTGCAGACGACTGATGACATCGACCGGCGTACCTCTGCGCACGACCATGCCGTACCAGTTCACAACTTCGAAATCCGGTAGCGTTTCCTTTGCCAATGGCACATTGGGGAGCGCCTCGACCTTCTGCGGTCCCGTGACCGCCAGCGGACGGATTGCCCCAGATGCAATATGAGGCTGAGCAATCGCAAGGGCATCAAAGACATAGTGAACTTGGCCACTGATCAAATCAGTGAATGCCGGCGCGCTGCCGCGGTATGGTACATGCACGGTGCGGATAGAGGCCCGGAGGTTCAATAGTTCTCCGCAGAGATGTGGCAGCCCCCCAATACCGCTTGATCCGAAAAGCACCTGACCTGGGCGTGCCCTCGCGATCTCGATCAATTCCTTGAATGATTTTGCCGGCATCGTGGGACCGACAACCAGGACAAAGCTCAACGAGGCAACTTCCGAGACTGGTGTGAAGTTGCGCTCAATGTCCGCTACAGGGCGGTTCGCGTATAACACCTGGTTGATGGCTAGGTTACCTGTAGTTCCGAACAATATCGCGTGGCCGTCGGGTTCTGCTTGAGCAACGGCTTGAGTCGCAATTTGTCCGTTGGCGCCCGGACGGTTATCTACGATGACGGGCTGGCCGAGCCGCTCACTCATCTTCGGCGCAATGAGACGCGCTAGAATGTCAATGCCGCCGCCCGGCGGAAACCCAATAATGATACGAATGGGCCGGCTCGGAAAGGTCTGCGCCCAAGTGGAACGAACGAGAAGCGGAGCTGTGACTGCGCCCATCAGAAACCGACGGCGCGTTCTTGAAAAAGGCATCGGCCTTATCCTACGTACAAACGCTCTACTGTTATTGTTTGGCCGATTGTGAGATTATAGTTCAAACAGGGTCAAGATCTTGCTTACCACAGTAAGAATCGTAGTGCGCGTGAGCAAAAGCACGCGAGACTTTTTCGGGTAGGTGAATTGCAGCGTTGTATAACACCTGCTGCGATTATTCGGTCGGTCTTGGAAGCTGCGCACATAGGCTGATCAGCAGGATTACGGCGATCACGACAATGAGAGATAGCTTACAGTTTGCTCCGCTCCGTATCGGGCTGATGGTGCCGAGTAATAACACAACGATGGAACGCGAATTGTTGGCCTGGTTACCAGCTGGTTCGACGGTTACGACCGTAAAGATCCCGCGAGGTCCGGGCTTACTGACCCAGGAGACCATACCGGCTTATCGTGACAACGCGATTTCTCTAGCCCGCCAACATTTTGGAAAAGGCCAATTTGATCTGATCGCCTACGGCTGTACGGCTGCCGGCTTTATCTTGGGTCCATCCGGCGACGCGGCTCTTTCAATGATGCTGTCGGATGCAACCGGACTACCGATAGTCACAACGGCACGCGCAATGGTGAGCGCCCTGCAACATGACAAGGCACGCCGGGTTGCCGTCGTGACGCCATATAATGATGTCGTGAACGAACAATTGACGGCATTTCTTGTGCATGGCGGTGTCGAAGTCATCCGGTTAGAGACCTTTCGTGCACCCGACGTCGCCTTCCTTGGGCGCATAACCGCTGAAGAGGTGCGCAATCTCGCACGTGCAACCATGGGGCCGGATTGCGACGCGCTATTCATTGGCTGCTCGCAGCTCCCTACTTATTCGATCCTCAGCGATCTCAAACGCGAATTTGATCGTCCGGCGTGGTCGTCGATCAGCGCCACGGCATGGAATGCCGCGAGTCTGCCGCTCGGCGTATGATCTGCGGACGACCGCGTAGAGCACAATGACACGACGCAAACCGCGACAAAACGGCTGCGCAAAGACGCTGTAACTACTTGAATCCGAACAAACGCGCTGGATTGTCGGTGAGAATGCGCTTCCGCATCGCTGGGTCGGGCGCCCATTCGCGCAACATATTGTAAAGCTGGATGGAGCCAACCTTGTCGTGAAACGACAGGTGCGGAAAGTCACTTCCCCAGATCAATTGATCAGGCGCGGTCTCGATCAACGCCTCCGTGAACGGCTTCACGTCGGTGAAGCCCAGCGCAGTCGAAAAACGATAGATGCCGGTGAGCTTAACCCAGCACCGCTTTGAGCCGTCGCCGACAAGCTTCAGGAATTCCTGGAAGCCTGGCTGCCCTGGTCCGTCCTTGGCGGGAAACAGGCCCATATGCGCAACGGAAAATTCCAGCGGCAACTCTCGCAGCACCGGCATCAGTTCGGTCACTAGCCAGCCGGGCGTGAGGAAATCGAGATGCCAGCCGATCTCCTTGCAAAGTTTGGCAAGCCGCGCGATGCGCGGCTTCATCGATTCGGCCAAGCCGGCCTCTGGCTTGCGCACCGGCGAGACGTTCACACGAATGCCACGCACGCCCAGTGCATCAAGATCAGCCAATTCCTTGTCGTCGGTCTTGGTTTCGTCGAGATCAATAATGCCACGGCGTACCGCCGGGTCGAGCTCGCGCATGGCATCGAGCATGCAGTCATTGTTGAAGCCGTAGGCGCTCGGCTGTACGAACACGTAGCGCGCGAAACCGATCCGGCGCGCCAGTTTCAGATAAGCTTCGAGTGGTTCGTGCGGCGGCTTGTAGCGGATGTCGGTGCCGTAAGCGTATTTGCCGGGCGGGCCGAACACATGGAAATGCGCGTCGCACGCGTTCGGTGGCGCCGTGAATGCCGGTGCGAGTCCTGCATCGGGATCATAGGTGCTGTCGCTCATTATATTTCCTTAACTTGGAAAGGCGGTTCTGCGCAATGCAACTAGCAGGCTTTGCACCTGGGCGGCGTTGCCGCTAGGCCGGACAGTCGCGGACGACTAAATTGCGAACCAATCTCGGGCCGGCACTTTGAGGATGGCATTATTGATCAAGATTGATTTGGATCAACTCACAAGCGTAATGCTTGCGGTCGAGTTCTATACGACGGTCAAGACGATGTACACGCAGCCCTAGCCGGGGCATAGCCGCGTCGATGATAAAGCAAAAACAAATTGCAGTGCTATGCACGCTCGACACCAAGAGCGAGCATGGTGCTTTCGTCGCGAGGATCATCGAAGGCCGTGGGCATGCAGCCATGCTGATCGATATCGGCGTGCTCGGTGAGCCAGGCTTTGCTGCGACGATCACGCGCCGCGAGATTGCCGGTGCGGCAGGCGCGGATCTCGACGCGCTGGCAGCTGCAAAGGATCGAGGAGCCGCGCTTAAGGTCATGGCAGCAGGCGCCGTGGCGACGGTTACGAGGCTGCAGCGCGACGGTTTGCTCGATGGCATCATCGGCCTCGGCGGTGGTTCGGGAACAGCCGTAGCGAGCGCGGCTATGCGCGCGCTGCCGGTTGGATTTCCCAAAGTGATGATTTCGACCATGGCCTCTACCGGGAAAGCGGCGAGCTATGTTGGCACTCGCGACGTCGTCATGGTCAACACGATCACCGACATCATCGGGATGAACCCGATTTTGCGTAGCGTGATGGCGAATGGTGCGGCAGCTATTTGCGGCATGGTCGAGGTGGGCTGGAGGATCGAGAGCGTAAGGAACGATCCTCAGCGTCCGACTGTGGCCATCACCGCTTTTGGCACAACAACTCCGGCGGCGATGCGTTGCCATGAATTGCTAACGAAGGCTGGTTGCGAAACGCTGATCTTCCACGCCAACGGCACCGGCGGCCGCGCTATGGAGGAGTTGGTCGAGCAGGGTGCGATCGATGCGGTGCTTGATCTCACAACGACAGAACTGGCTGATGAGCTTTGCGGGGGTTTCTTAAGCGCCGGTCCACTGCGTCTGCAAGCGGCAGGAATACGGGGGATCCCGCAGGTTGTACTGCCGGGAGCGCTCGACATGGTCAACTTCACAACGCCAGATACGGTTCCGAGCAGGTACCAAAATCGGCTGTTGCACGCGCACAGCCCAAACACAACGCTGATGCGGACCACAGCCGAGGAAAACGCTGTTCTTGGACGCTGGGTGGGCGGGAAGCTTGCACGTGCCAAACGTCGGGCGGTGTTAATTCTGCCGCTTGGCGGATTCTCCATCTACGACCGCGCCGGTGGAATATTCTATGCGCCGGGATCTGATCAGGCATTCATGGAAGAGGCTGCGCGATCCCTCGGCGATCGTGGCGAAATTATTCGGATTGATGCCAATATCAACGATGCGGTCTGTGCTGAAATAGCTGCTGTACGTCTTTTGGACATGCTGCAGCCGCAGGATGTCTCCTTTGTTCACTGAAGGCCGCTGGCGCTGGGATTATCAGAAACCAAAGACATCAGGAGGATGACATGGGGCAGATTACCCTTGCGAAGGCGATCGCACGCGTACTGGAAAGAATGGGCACGGAAGTCGTTTTCGGCGTGAACGGCCACGGAAATTGGGCGCTGCTCGACGCGGTGGTCAATGACACGAAGATCCGGGGGGTTCCAGCTCGCGTCGAAGATCAGGCCGTGCAAATGGCTGATGGGTATTGGCGCATGCGCCGCTCCGCACCGCTACCCGTAGTCACGACCAGTGTTGGTCCTGGCAATATGAACATTGTGCCGGCTGTGGCGACCGCGTTCTATGAATCCATTGCGATGCTGGTCATCGCGGGCGCCGGCGCGACGCATTGGTTCGATCGCGGAGGGATGGAGGAGTCGTACCGCAATGGACCGGAAGACTGGGTCGCGGTGCTCAAACCGATCACCAAAAAAGCCTTCCTGATCACCCGGCCAGACAACGCCATCGATATGATACTACGCGCTTATCAAGCCGCGATCTCAGGGCGGCCAGGCCCCGTCGTCATCCAGATTCCTTTCGATATTCAGCACACAAATATCTCGGACGACCTGCCTGATCCGGCGCCTTACCTGAACACGCGTCCTCCGGCGCCTGATCCGCAAGGTGTGGCAGAGGCCATGAAACTCATATCCACCGCCAAACGGCCCATGATCGTGGTGGGCAGCGGCATCCATAATGCGCGCGCTTATGACGAGCTGCTAAAATTTTCAGAACTCGGCGGCATACCCGTTGCAACCACTCCGACGGGGAAAGCGAGCTTCCCGGAAACACACCGACTATCGCTCGGCTGCATTGGTCGGGCGGGAACGGGCCATGCCAACAACGCGGCCAAACGCTGCGACGTTGTCATCGGCATCGGAACGCATTTCACCGATATCGACACGGGTGGTTGGACGCTATTCGACATTCCAAACAAAACGAAGCTCGTGCATCTCGACATTGATTGCAGCGAGCTTAGCCGCGCCTATCCCGCCACCGTTGCACTGACCTGCGACGCGCGGCTCGGGCTCGCCGCGCTGAGTGGCGCGGCCCAGACCACAGGATTGAAAGAGCACAGCGAATGGCTCGCCGAAATCGCTGCCGAGCGCAAGAATTGGGAAGGATCGGTGGCTGATCAATGTACATCCGACCTCACCCCGCTGCACTATGCGCGCATTTGTCACGACACCGCGGAGGTCGTCGCCGCGAAGGATCCGCAAATGCCCATTTTCTTTGACACGGGACATCTGCTGAGCTTTGCCCCGCCTTTCCTCAAGGCTTCCTCGCGCTACATCGCGCATGACGGCTTTTTTCACCGCATGGGCTGGAGCGCCTCGGGGATCATCGGGGCAAGCATCGCGCTGGGCAATCGCCCGGCATTGGCGCTGATCGGCGACGGTTCCTTCATCATGGGTGGTACGGCGGTGGCTACTGCCGTCGAGCAGAACTTGCCGCTTACCTGGGTCGTGCTCAACAACCGTTCGCTGCAAATCGAGCGTGAATTGATGTTCCGTCTCTACGGTCGCGAAACCTTCTGCGATTACCGCAAGAATTCGAGCAAGGATTTGTGGAACCCGGACATCGGCAAGTGGGCCGAGGCCATGGGTGCTCATACGTTACATGTCGGGCGCGCTGCCGACTACGCGCCAGCGCTCCGGCAGGCGCTCGATAAACGCGCTCCGACTGTCATCGACGTTGACGTGTCGCTCGAAGTCAAGGGCTATCGATCCGTTTGGTATCCCTATCCCACAGACTTCTATCAGGCATGGTCACCACGAGCAGCCATGTCGCATGCTTAACGCACAAAGTATCGGAAAAGGCATGCAACAGGGAAAGGAAACACACGGAGGAGAATCGCAATGAGAAACTCTCTTTTACGTCGAATGACGTTGGTCTGCGGAATTTCTGCACTGGTACTAACTGCGATGCCCGCGCACTCGGCGGAGGCGGTTAAGCTCGGTGTGGGACTGAGCATGACCGGTCCGCTCGCCTTTCTTAGCCAACAGATGCTGCAAGGGATGAAGGCGGCGGTCGATAACGTCAACAAATCGGGTGGCGTAGGCGGCGGTCGCATAATCGATCTAGTCGTGCGCGATCACAAGGGTGTGCCGTCCGAGGCCGTGGCGGTGACCAAGCGGCTGATCGAGGAAGACAAGGTCGCCATCGTGGACATCGACCTGCCGAGCACGGTGGCAATTGCCGCGGAGGCGGTAACCAAGGAATCAAAAGTACCGCAGATCGCTGGCTTCACCTTTGCGCCCGCGGCGGTCAAGCAGGGCAATCCATATTTCTTCCGCGCCTGCACTAATGCCGACTTAATTGCGGACGCGCTGGCGCGCTCAATCATCGATGAGCCAAACAATAAAACGATCGCCATGCTGGCACCTAATGACGATTACGGTCGCAGCGCTATCCAGGCACTTACCGCCGCGCTCGAACGGCTCAACGGTCCCAAAGTACTCTATGCTGACTATTACGAGCGCACGCAAAGCGATTTCAGCGCGATCCTGCTGAAGATGAAATCGCTTAACCCTGACAGCCTGTTCATCGACGTCCGCTATCCGGCCAGTATCACTGTACTCAAGCAGATGGTCGAAGTCGGACTGAAGAAACCGCTGTTTAGCAGCGTCAATTTCTACAATGCCAAGCTCGCCGAACAAGCAGGCCCGATGATGGAAGGCGCGCAGCTTTCCGTCGCCTGGGCTCCGGTATTCGACGATGCCGCTTCAGTTGAATTCAAGAACGCGTACGAGGCTATGTTCAAGCAAACGCCTGACGATTCCGCTTCGCTTGGCTGGACCGTTGTAATGGTCGCGGCGCACGCACTCAAGTCGGCCGGCGGCACCGACAGCGAATCCATCCGCAAGGCGCTGTTGAATATTAATTATATCGGTCCGCAGGGCGTGGTGAAGTTCGACAGCAACGGTGAGGCCAACGTTGCTGCGCACGTCTTGCGATTCAAGGATGGACGCTACCAACTCGTGCGCTAAGCCGCTGGCTCGGCATGTTTGAGCTCGCTCTTCAGCAGGTGGTCAACGGTCTCTTGGTAGGCGCCATCTACGCTCTGATGGCGATGGGCCTGATGGTGATCCTCGGCATTCTGCGGATCATCAACATGGCCCAGGGCGAGCTCTACATGCTCGGCGGCTACTTCTGTTATGTCGCGGTGGTGACGCTCGGCGTCGGCTATTTCCCCGCCGTCATCCTCGCGATGATCGCGACCGCCGGCGTCGGCGTGATCATAGACCGCTTGGCCGTACGTCCGCTGCTGCGGCGGCCGTTCTACATGGTCTTTCTGTCGACTTTCGCCGTGTCGATGATGCTCGAGAACGGCGCTGAGCTGGTTTGGGGACCGGATCCGCAATCGATCCCATCGCCGTTTTCGCCGATGCCCATTGTCATCGGCCCAATATTTCTGACGAGCCAGAAACTGTTCATCTTCGCTGTCGCCCTGGTAATGATCGCTGCCTTTGCGGCTTTCCTGCGCTGGACGCGCAGCGGCATGGCTATACGCGCGCTGGCGCGTGATCGCGATGCAGCGCTGTTGATGGGCATTGATGCGGATCGGATGCAATCCTTCACCTTCGGCCTTGGCTCGGCCTTGGCGGCTGGCGCCGGTGCGCTACTTGGCGCGATGTTCAATGTCTACCCGACGATGGGGCAACTGCCGTTGCTGAAAGGCTTCGCTCTCGTCGTCATGGGCGGGATGGGCAGTGTTGTTGGTGTCTTTGTTTCCGGCCTGATCCTCGGGGTGGCGGAAGGCCTGACGGCGGGCTTCCTCTCAACAGGCTACGTCGATCTTGTCGCTTTCGTCACCATGCTCGCAGTTTTGATGGTTCATCCTGAGGGCCTATCCCGGTGGGGTAAATCCCGTGTCTAGGGCTGGCATTTGGCTGCTGTCGCTGCTTGCTCTGGCGCTGTTGCCCTCGCTGATGCCGAACGCTTACGTGCAATATGTCATCAATTCATCACTAATTCTGGCCTTCGCCACGATCGGGCTCAACGTCATTTTCGGTTATGCCGGGCAGCACGCTTTTGGCTTTCCTGTCTTCTTCGGCGTGGGTGCGTACGCTTCGGCGCTGCTCGCGACGCAGGCAATTTTCCCCGTCGGCCTGGCTATTCCATTCGGCAGCGTCATCACCGGCGCCGTCTCAGCGGTGATCGGCTTTTTTTCTTTTCGCTTGCGCGGCATCTATTTTGGTGTCGGCACCATTGCGTTTGCCTATGTCATCTACATCGTTGCGCAGAATTGGGTCGAGCTAACGCATGGGCCGATGGGAATTCCTCTGGTGCCGCCGCTGAGGTTGTTGCCTGAGAGCGTTGGCGTGGTCGGCCGCGATGTGCAGACCCGGATTGCCGTCGTCAGCACCATCGCCATTATCATCTTCGGACTCGATCGCTTACTGCATTCGCCGATCGGGCGTGCCTGGCACGCCGTGCGCGAGAATGAAAGCCTTGCGTCCAGCTTGGGAATTTCACCGCTGCATTATCAGATGGCGGCCTTCGTATTAGGTGCTGTCATCTCTGGGCTGGGAGGCGGTTTTTACGCGCACTATGTCGGCTTCATCAGCCCAACCGAGCTTGGCTTCCATTATATCGGCGTTGTCTTCATCATGCTGATCGCCGGCGGCGCCGGCACGTTGCCCGGTCCGATCATTGGCTCAGTCGTCTTCGGCGTTCTTCCAGAACTTCTGCGCGTCGCCGAAACAGCGCGCAATCTGCTGCTCGGACTCATTCTACTTTTTTGTATCGCGGTGGTGCCCGAGGGGCTGACAGGAATCTGGAACCGCCTGCGACCAGAGCGGAAGGCGGCGAGCGACAGGCCGTCGGTAGCAACTGTACCGGACGTAGCGGCTGAAATTGTTTCTCCGGCCACGCAAACTGGCGAACTCAAGCTCGGTGGCGTATTCAAACGCTTCGAAGGGTTGACCGCGCTCAGCGACGTTACGCTTAACGTACAGCCCGGAGAGGTGGTCGGCTTGATTGGGCCCAACGGTGCCGGCAAGACGACACTGTTCAATATTATTACGGGAATGTTGGCGCCGACGGGCGGCGATGTCTTCTATTGCAATCGCGAGATCGGTGGCCTGCGGCCTTATTCGATCGCGGCGCTCGGGGTGACACGCACCTATCAAATCACCAGCTTGTTCCCCGAGCTTTCGACACAAGACAATATCCGCGTCGCGACTCATCTGCGCTCGTGCCGCAGCGTGCTCGCGGCTTTGTTGCGCAACAAGCGATTCCGTGATTCTGAGGCGGCTATCGATCAAACGGTTGATCGGATCCTGCAACTTGTACGGCTGCAGAGCCGCTGCGACCTTCCCGCCTCGGCACTCTCGTATGGCGACCAACGTCGCCTTGAGATTGGCCTCGCGCTGGCGACCGGAGCTGGACTGATTTTGCTTGACGAACCGGCGGCCGGCCTCAACGCCGAAGAAACGGATGAATTGTGCGACTTGATACGCCGGCTGCGAGCTGCAGGCTTTACGATCATCGTGATCGAGCATGACATGCGTATGGTGATGGGTCTTTGTGACCGCATTGTCGTACTCAGCCTTGGTCGCATTATTTTCGACGGCACGCCGACGGCGGCCGCGGCGCACCCGGATGTCATTGAGGCTTATCTCGGTACGGAGACGGCCGATGCTTGAGGTCATTGAGCTGCATGCCGGATACGGACGAATGGCCGTACTGCACGGAATCTCGCTAACCGTCAACGCCGGCGAGATCGTCAGTTTGATTGGCAGCAACGGCGCGGGAAAAAGCACGACGCTGCGCACGATTTCCGGGCTGGTGGCTTTGCGCGACGGTGAGATCCGTTTCAAGGGGGCCGCGCTGCGCAATCGTCCTGCTGAGGTCGTGCAATCCGGTATTTCGCAGGTGCCCGAGGGACGTCGCCTTTTCTCCGACATGACCGTGCACGAAAATCTATTGCTCGGAGCCTATACCTGCGCACCGGGCGAGCTAGCGGAACGCCTCGAGCAAGTCTACGACCTGTTTCCCCGCGTGCGCGAACGTTCCCGACAACATGCAGGTTCGCTCAGTGGCGGCGAGCAGCAGATGGTCGCCATCGGTCGCGGGCTGATGGCAAAGCCGCAGCTTCTGATGCTGGATGAACCGTCGATGGGGCTAGCGCCAAAGTTGGTCGCGCAGCTTGCCGAAATCATCAAGAGGATCCGCGGTCTCGGCGTCAGCGTGCTGCTGGTCGAGCAGAACGCACGTCTCGCTCTGGAGATCGCCGACCGTGCCTATGTTCTGCAGATGGGCATGATCGTGACACAAGGGCCGAGCGCAACCTTGCGCGGCGATCCGTTCGTTCGCCGCGCGTATCTTGGTCTCTAGCCATGACGGTGTGGTGAAATGACACGTCCTTCGCGCACAAAAATCCTCGATCGCTTGCGGCGTACGATTGCCGCCGGTGAACCTGTTATCGGCACGGGTGCCGGAATCGGGCTTTCGGCCAAGTGCGAGGAATTGGCGGGAGCCGATCTCATTATCATCTATAGCTCCGGTCGTTTCCGCATGGCGGGGCGCCCGTCCAACGCGGGATTGCTAGCCTATGGTAATGCCAATCGGATCCTTCTCGATATGGCGAACGAGATCCTTCCGGTCGTCCAGGAGACCCCGGTCATCGCCGGCATCAACGCGACCGATCCCTTCGTAGTGTGGGAGCCGTTTCTCGACGATCTGAAGCGAATGGGCTTTGCCGGTGTACAGAATTATCCGACCATCGGCCGCATCGACGGCGATCTGCGCGCCACGATGGAGCAAACTGGCCTCTCTTACAGACGTGAAGTCGAAATCATTTCATTGGCGCACAAGGCGGATCTGCTAACCACACCATATGTTTTCAGTTCAGCCGACGCGCAGGCGATGGCGGCGGTGGGCGCCGATATTTTGGTATGCCATCTCGGACTTACTGCCGGCGGTCATACCGGCGCGCAAACCACGATGAGCCTTGACGAATGTGCGGCTCAAATCGGCGACTGGACTGCAGCTGCAAAGGCGGTTCGCACCGATGTCATCGTCCTCTGCCACGGCGGACCAATCGCGACGCCAGACGACGTCTCCTACATCTTACGCAAATGTCCCGATTGTCACGGTTTCTATGGTGCGAGCAGCATCGAACGGCTTCCGGTCGAAAGGGCAATCACCGAACAGGTCCGCCGCTTCAAGGCCATCAAACGATAGAAGTTCAACACACCAGATAGTGGACTGAAAAGATGAGCAACCTGACCGCTGACTTGGGAAAATTCCTCGCAAAGATTCAATTTGATGACTTGCCGACCGACTCATTGGCGCTCGTGCGCGACGCATTTACCGATACGATCGGTGTGATTATGGTCGGCATCGAGGAGCCGGTGGTTGAAATCGCGCGCCGCACGTTCATCGAGCAAGACACCGGACGCGAGGCGCGTACCTGTTTGTCGTCCGTTTATGCCAGCGCGCCGAACGCGGCGCTAATTGGCGGCGTCGCTGCGCACGCGCTCGATTACGACGATCAGTCACTCTCCGGTCATCCGAGTGCAGTTATGGTTCCGGCGCTGCTGGCGGAAGGCGAAATGCTCGGCTCAAGCGGCCGCGATCTAGTGACTGCCTATGTTGCGGGGTATGAAGTTTGGGCCGAGCTGCTCCGGCGTAGCTCGAATTATCACCGTAAAGGATGGCATCCGACTTCGGTCTTCGGCGTGGTAGGCGCCGCCGCCGCGACCGCAGTGCTGCATCGCCCGCCAGCGGACCGTGCCGCAACCGCGCTGGCAATCGCAGCGAGTCATGCCGGCGGTCTTGGCGCAAATTTTGGAACGATGACGAAGCCATATCATGCAGGACGCGCAGCCCGTGACGGCTTAGTGGCGACGCGCTTGGCGGTGGCTGGAATGACCGCAGGGGCCGACGCGCTAGAAAATCCGCAAGGCTTCCTTACTGCGTTTTCACCGGACATGACGCCGGATCGGGATTCACCGACACGCGTCGGCACAGAATGGTACCTGGTGAGGCAGCGCTTGTGCATCAAGAAATATCCGACCTGCTACTTCATGCATCGATCTTTCGATGCCGCAGTGAAAATGCTGACCGCCCGCAAGGTGAAGCCACACGACATCGCTGAAATTGAAGTGACCATGGGCAAGGGGCAGACCAGCGTGTTGGTCAACGAGCGACCGCAGACGGGTCTTGAAGCCAAGTTCAGCGAGCAGTTTGCGATGGCCGCCGCCGCTATTTTAGGACACATGGATGTAGCCGATCTTACTGACGCCGTGGTGCAACGTTCCGACATCCAGTCCTTCTTCCCGAAGGTTAAGCTCAATCCGGTAGACGAATACGACCCCCGGGATCCGGCTCACTCGCCGACCGAGCGAGTGGTGATCCGTCTCAACAGCGGTGAAATGCTCGACAGTGGTACAATTGCGAGAATTCGGGGCCATGCTTACGACCCGCTTAACCGTGACGAGCTTTGGGAGAAGTTCAGAAGCTGCACCGCGCGCACGCATGCGGAGAAAGACGCAAAACGGCTTTTCGAGACTCTGCAATCGATCGACACTTTGCCTTCGGCGCGGGACTTACCGAGCTGCAACAGGATCTTCGTTAAAGACGGTCGTAAGAAACTAAGCCCGCTTACCAGTGCGGTCGCTGGACGCTGAATGCAACCGATTCCACATCCGCTTAATTTCAGCTCGGCGGGCTTCCTTCGTTCCGGCGCGCCGACCGCAACTCTCAGCCCGCTTTAGCCGTGAGCCGCGTAGCTTTTATTCCGCGCCACGCGCCGAACCCTGAGGCGGCGAGGGCCTTTCTTTGCTATGTACTCTCGCCGCAGGGCCAAGCCAGCATGGTAGAGGGTGGCTTGATAGCTCTCAACACTTCACAAGTGCACACGGTTGCCTCGATTCCACTGGATGAAAACTTCACCCGTTTCATCGACACGACGTTGCGGGCCAGCCCTTTGGCGCGCTGGCGTGCAGTCGTCGGTGGCCCCGCCGTCAGTACCCGAGGAACAAGATCATGAATCGCCGGTGCCTGCTTCGTACTGCCGCTTTTGCACCCTTTGCCGTTGTCGCCTCCGCCTTTGGTCAGTCCGATTGGCCAAACCGTACGGTGCGCATCGTGGTGCCGTTCGTGCCCGGCGCCTTTACCGACACATCTGCGCGCCTGATAGCGCATGAGCTCTCGGAAAAGATCGGCCAACCCGTAATTGTCGAAAATAAAGGTGGCGCCGGCGGAACTATCGGAGCTTTGGAAGTAGTTCGTTCGGCACCGGATGGTTACACGCTGCTGCTGACCGACACCTCGCTTGCTATTTCTCCGGGTCTTTATCCCAACCTCGGTTACGATCCGGTCCGCGACTTAGCGCAAATCAGCCGCATTGCGGTGTCCCCGTCCATTCTTTTGGTGCGACCCAGTCTTGGACCAAAGACCCTCTCCGAGCTGGTTGAGTTCGGCAAACAGAATCCCGGCAAGCTGACTTTTGGCTCCGGCGGCCCTGGATCATCAGCACACCTTGCCATGGAACTGTTCCTCAACGTGGCCGGGATTAAGGCGCTGCACGTCCCGTTCCGCGGAGTCGCTGCCTCAATCACAGAGACGGTGGCCGGCCATATCGATATGACGATTGCTAGTCTTGCTGCGGGCTTGGGGCACGTGAAGGGCGGAACGTTGCTCGGTCTCGCAGTTTCCGGCGAACAGCGCAGCCCCCTCCTGCCGCAAGTACCGACTTTCATCGAGGCAGGCGTGCCGCGTTATGACATGACTTACTGGTGGGGACTCGCAGCGCCCGCCGGTACGCCGCGGCCGCTCGTCGAGCGGCTCAATCGTGAAGTCGTGCGCGCCTGCGCTCAGCCCAAGCTGCAGGAAGCTTTCCTGCAGCAAGCTGCCGTCGCCATTCCCTCGACACCGGAAGAGATGACGCGCGATCTTGAGCGCGAGATCTCACTCTGGCGCGGAATAATTACGAGTGCGAACGTGAAGATCCAGTAGCATGAGGGCACTCTCCTGGTTCTGCGACCGACATCAACCAGCCGCTTCCAGAATCAGATTCGCAATCGTCTCAGGCTGCGATATCAGCGAAACGTGACTCGCCTTGACCTCGATCGTCTTAGCGCCCATTCGCTTTGCCATGAAGCGCTCGAGATCAGGATTGATGGTCCGATCCTCCGTGGACACGGCGTACCAGCTAGGCTTTGACCGCCATGCCGCGTGGGCGGTTTTGCCCGTGAGCAGGGCCTTATGAAACGGCCACTGCACCGCGAAGAGCGCCCTTGCCTTCGCTTCCTGCAAGTCGCCCGCGAAATCACGCAGGAAAGCCTCTTCGCTGAGGCGCCCCTCATCGCCGTCAAATATGATGCCGGCCGACGCCGGCGGCGTCGGAAACGTCTTGGCCAAGGCTGTATAATCTTCGTCAGCGTCCGGCGCTCGCGCCGCTACATAGACAAGCGCCGAGACGTTCGGATGCACACCGGCGTCGGTGACGATCATTCCGGAAAACGAATGCCCGGCTAGAACCGTCGGCCCATCCTGGCGCGCGAGCACGCGCTGGGCTGCATCGACTGCTTCGGGGAGCGTTGTCAGGGGGTTTTGCACAGAGGTCACGTTGAGCCCCGCACTCTGCAATCTCGGAATCA
>Ga0207786_100064_pt1 | contig 16035 bp, 18 predicted proteins | sample LuqExpMetageno76_FD_187833 | JGI IMG/M metagenome (GOLD analysis project Ga0207786, IMG submission 187833) | Tropical forest soil microbial communities from Luquillo Experimental Forest, Puerto Rico - Sample 76 (SPAdes) | ecosystem: Environmental > Terrestrial > Soil > Tropical forest ...
CACACCGGCGCTTAGTTGAGAATGTCTGGATAAAACAAATTTGGCGTCCGGCGATCTCGGCTGGGCCGCATGACTGGCGATTTTATTGCCTGAAGGCGAAGTTCCCCGCGAAGTTCCCTGCTGTGGAAAAGCGGACACAATCGTAGCTTCGTGAACCAAAAAGGACGCGACCTGCTAGTCTGTTCGCGGGACTTCGAGACTAAAGCGGCGGCCTCCAGGATAATCGCGATGGCATGGCTTAAAATCATTGAGAAGAAGCGCCTCCTGAGCGCTTCGCCGGTCATGATTGCCGCGTCGCTACACCAGATGGCCGAGAAGTACGATCCGCAAGTCGCCCCAACGACCCTCCACTTGCCTGAAGCGGTCCACGCTGATTTTCGCGAAAAGGTTTTCCTTTATCGCGAAGCAAATGTCTTGCTAGCACTTGTGGATCGGGTGAATCCCTCGAGCGATGGCAGAGACTCGCTGTTCGAACCGGTGTTTTGGGAATATGAGCGCATCATATTCAGGGAATCCTCAGATCATTTCGGGGAATTGTCAGATCATCCGATCCTCCGCGCCGCCAGGCGTGAATCCGTGGCGGCTGCGCTTCAGGACTTAAACTTTCGCATGCATCCACCAAGGGTCAACAAGTGGGACTTTGCGGTTGACTGGAGCCGCAACTGGTTCGCTGGCATCGGTCACAACGAGTTGAACCCTGCGAGACTTGAGCGGTTTTCCGAATTCTGGTCTCGTGAATACACCGCTGTCCAACAAGCGCTGGACGCCACGGTAACAACCGGCCGCTGATAGTCTCCACTGTTGCCGGCCTTTCCATTCCAATCTTTGCGGGTCGCTTGGCGCCAAACATGCATTTGCGGAGTGCCTGTGAGAGAGCGGCGCAGGAGTTAAGCGCGGGTCATGCGTCAGTTATTTTTGAAGATGCCGGACATCAATAGCTTCAGGATTTCTTGCGCTTTTGCTGAGCTGGAGTCTTTTTCGGGGGTGCATTCACAAACCGATTGAAACAGTTAAGACGCTCATCCTCTTCTTTTAAATAACGACAGTCTTCGACTTTTTTCGCTGGAGAAGAAACCTGCTTTGGCTGCGGCGGTATCTTCTCGTCATAGCAGTCCAAACGTTCCTTGCTTTGATCTTCAATCTCCAGGCAGGCCCGCAGTGTCTCTAGCGGAACTTGCGCCATTGCAAAAGCCGGGAGATGTACTCCGGCTACCACCACTAAAATATATAATGTCTTGATATGCACTGACTTCATAAAGTCCTCCTATTCCGTTCGAGTTCGTGAATTTCATCGGTGCGCGCGTTGTAACCCATTCCGGAGGTTTTTATTTAGTGCGACCGAAAGCGCGTGGCGCAGGAGTTCTGCGCGGGTCATGCGAGCTCGGACACATCCCGCCCGGTAGCTCGCTCGACGAACTCCCGCGCGCCCGCTCTTAGCTCTCGACCGCCGTCCCGCGCTGCCGCGATCAGCTTCATGGCGATATCCTCGCTAACGTCGCGCGACCATCCCTCTTCGGTGTTAAACGCCACCACGCGCAGGGGGCGGGCAAATTCGCCGCACAAAATGCCCTCGACGATCGAGTCCTCGTCTGCGCTATCCTCGGCAATCTCAATCCACGCTGGGCCGAGTTTGCCAAAGTCCCCAAGCACCACATGCACGGTCACGTCATTGGAGGGAACGAGCGTTACGTGCCGCATCAGAAGCTCCCGTCGATGATCCGCGTGGCAGCTGGGGCCTTGGGATTCTTCACCTTGATCCAACTATTCGACGGCCCCGAACGATAGGGCGCGTTTAACTTCTTCGACACGATGCCCTCGAGTCCGAGTTCGCAGACCGCCGCGAACATTTTGTCACCGTGCCCCTCGGCGTGTTCGACGTATTGAATTCCATCACGCGAGCGGAACAGGAGCTTGCGGAGCGCGGCCTTGCGCTCCGTGAGCGGCTTACGCCGGAGATCGTCGCCATCGAGTGCCAGGAGATCGAACGCACATGCGACCGCATCATGATCTGCTATGCGGCTGTGTAGAGTATGGAACTGCGCCAGGCCCTGGTCATCGAGACAGACCACTTCGGCGTCGAGAATGGCAGAGCCCCTGACACGCGCCGCTTCCTCGGTGATGCGCGGGTAGCGATCCGACCAATCGCTGGCATTCATTGTGTAGAGCCGCACCCGCCCATCTCCGACATGGATTTGCAGCCGGTAGCCGTCATGCTTCAATTCATGCGCCCAGCCGGGGCCCTGCGGAGGCTGCTTGGCGGCGGTAGGTCGGCAAGGACGGATGAAAGTGGGCGGCGCGTTCTTGGGCCGGCCGCGTGAGATACGCATACGCCACAACATGAGCGGCATCTAAGCAAGAACTGGAGCGAAATACGAATCTTTTTGTGCGGTGCAGAAAAGTTCCAAAGAAGCAGTTGGATCTTTACTTTCTGATTTTTGGGAATTCGGACGCTCCTTCCAGCCGCCACGCCGATTCAATAAGTCAGCGCTTGGGTCGCTTGGCGATAGCTTGGATGATTTTGCCTGAAGACGACGTTCCGCGTTTGTGGAAAACGGGCATAACCGCAGTTTCGCATTACAGCATGAACGCGAGCGGGCCCTTTATGTGGGTTGGCCAACCGGCAATACCCTGACCCGGTCGCCGGTGGCCGTCCCCCTCGGGCCGTGAGTTACTGCGGCCCTCTTTTTTTGCAGCAGGTGTCCAATATCACGACTTTCTGCATCTCGGTTGTGTATAACGGTGCACAAGTTTCGATTTATCAGTATGAAAGTGTGAAGTATTTTCACACCGTTATTTGATTCAGATCGCCTCAGTCGTCGGTTGGGCTGCGACGAAACGGTGCTTCCTAAACTTCGCCGACGCACATGATAAAAGCCCCTGCGCAGCTCATGGGCCGCCAGCGCGGTCGTCATCCATCACGCTCAATAACGGTGCGGACGCCGCATTAAGGTTAACGGCAACAATTGCTGGATTTTATTTTGTCGGAGACTGATGGTTAATGAGTTTGTGATTTGGCCGGCTGAAAGCGGTCCCCACCGAAACGTCAGCGGTTTAAGCTCGGCTGGGGACCGCACCAATCGGAGCAGCCGACGCTCCGCTTAGTCATTCCATGCCGAACTGATGCGTCACGCCTTCTCGCAGGCCCTTCGCGCGGGCACATTGCTGGCGAAGCCGTCGGGGAGCTGTGCCGCTATTCTCGATGGGTCGTGTAGCCGCACTGTGAGCTTCGAATGGGTTGCGCTGCTTCGCCCTAAGGGGAATAAGCCAAAGGACTAGTGCCATTGTCCCTAAGTACAGTGGCGAGCGATCAGCAAGGTCGCGGCGCTCGATCCAACGATCAGACTTTGAGGCAATGTCGATGCCGTGCCAAATTACGGAACCTGTTTTTGTTGAAACTCCAAAGCCCATGATATGGGCGCGTCGGTTGTCCTTTGGATCATAAACATAGATGTCCGTAGAATCGTTTTTCGGCGGATTGCGTATCATTTCTAACGGTGCTTCCAATTTCCGATCCTTAGGAAGTTCGTGTTTCTCCAGTGGCATTCGTATTAGTTCTAGGTCGGCTAATACCTCCGAAAAGCCTAGTGGGACATCGGCCAGTTTTCGGTCGCGCAGTAATCGGAAAATCTCATACACGCTGCCAATCCAATAGTCAGACAGCATCTTCTGATATTGAAAAGCAAACTCGCTAGCCACTCGTTGGACCTGTTCGTCTTCCATACAGCGGAGCAACAAGTCGATGGAGCCGTCGCGTTGAGTAGTTGCTGATAAGGCGGAATTCGGCGGGAGTGACCCAACGCGGTATGATATTTCGACCCAAGCGAGAGCCAGTTCAGGATACCGAGCACGCGCGTCAGTAAAGGCGGCTTCTATTTGCTGGCTAATGTTCACGGAAGTCCCCGAGCGCGCCTTTACCCGCAAGAGATTTCTGGTGGCTCGCCCGATGCCGGGCGGCCTGCCAATTGGTGTCCCCGATGTGTCCCCAAAGCCTGCGGATGATCAGTGCCTAAAACCTGCTTGCAGCTAAGCCTCTGATTTTATTGGTGCGGACGGAGGGACTCGAACCCTCACGGGATTACTCCCAAGGGATTTTAAGTCCCTTGCGTCTACCATTCCGCCACGTCCGCGTAGCGCCTCACGTCCGCCGACGCGCGGCGGTAGGTCCACGCGGCGGCAGCTTCAACTCACTTCGATAACACGTGATCCCAGGACGACGCCCAGTCTTTGCCGCCGACATCCGCCACCTTACCGTCCCGCTCGAAGAATTTGTTTGGCACCTGGAAGATCGCAATCATGGTGCCGCCGTTCGGGCACCATGCGACGTGCCGGCTGCCTGCAGGTCGCCAGACGAATTCGCCCGCCTTCACCTCGAGTCCCTTGTCGGGACCTTCCTTGTCGACCAGCGAGCCTTCTAGCACGTAGGTCTGCTCGATCAGCACGTGCTCGTGGTCGGGCAGCGTCGCGCCTGGCGCCATTTTGATCAGCACGGTGGCGAGGCCGCTCTTCGGATCTGACAGCAGCGTTTTGCACTCGCAGCCGGGAAACCGCATCGTGTCCCACGGCATACCCTGCGGCCGCACATGGCGCGAGCGTAGGTCGTCGGTGTTCGGCTTCGCGTTCATCGGTTCGCTCCCAATCTATTTGAGAATAAACCAAAATCGTCGCTAGTTCTCCAGTTTAATATTGGCCTGCATGACAATCTTTCCGAACTTCTCGGTCTCCGAGTCCACAAATTTCTTGTATTCAACGGTGTTCATCGGCCGCGGCACGATGCCCAGTGGGATCAACTTGTTGGCAATCGCCGGATCCTTTAGCGCGGTGTTGATGATCGAGTTGAGCCAGTCGATGATCTCCAGCGGCGTGCCGCCTGTCGCGAACATGCCGAACCAGTTGATCAGCTCGTAATCCTTCAGGCCCGGAGCGCCTTCCGAGAGCGGCGCGACGTCGGGCAGTTGCGGCATATGGTCGCGCGAGGTGACTGCCACCGCGCGCAGCTTGCCGGCATTAATCAGTGGCAGCGCGGCGGCAAGGCTAGAGAAGCTCATTGTCACGGCTCCCGTCGCGACGTCCGTCACCGCCGGCGCCGAGCCGCGATAAGGAACGTGCAGAACATTGGTGCCCGCCATGCTATTCATCAGCTCACCGGCGAGCTGCTGCGGATTGCCGACGCCGGAGGACGAGAACGACAGCTTGCCGGCGTTTGCCTTGGCGTAGTCGATCAATTCTTTTGGATTGTGTATGGGAGTCGACGTGGCGACGACGACCACGCAGGGAACGACGCCGATCAACGCGACCGGCGTGAGCTCGCGCCGCGCATCGTAGGTCATCTTGTCCTTGAAGAGATGCTGGTTGATCGCGACCTCGCCGGAGGCTGCAGCCAGCAGCGTGTAACCGTCGGGCGTGGCTTTGGCGACCACATTGCTCGCGATCATCGCGCTCGCGCCGGTGCGGTTCTCGACGATCACCGGCTGGCCGAGCGCCGCCTTCATCGGCTCGCTCAAGAGGCGAGCGACCAGGTCAACGCCGCCACCCGCCGCGTAGCCCACGAGAATGTGGATCGGCCGGTCGGGATAAGTCGCCGCGCAAGCGGGTGCCACAATGACCAGCGCGCTCGTACCGGCGAGGAAATTACGTCGGGTGAGCATGTCGTCGTCCCTCTCTTTCATATTCGTCTCAGTCGCTGCCCTCGCGGATCGGCGGCTGGAAGGCAAGGCCCGTGTCCCACGGAAAATAGATCCACGTATCCTGCGAAACCTCGGTGATGAACGTGTCGACCATTGGCCGCCCCATCGGCTTGGCGTAGACGGCGGCGAAATGCGCCGCCGGCAATAGGTCGCGCACCACGCGCGCGGTTTTGCCGGTGTCCACCAGGTCATCGACGATCAGCACGCCCTTGCCTTGCGTGCGCAACGCTTTCACTTCCGGCGCAATGCTTTTCAGGACCTTCAGCTCGTCCTGGTTCTTGTAGTTCTGGTAGCTCGCCACGCACACCGTCTCAATTAGCCGCACGTTGAGTTCGCGCGCCACAATCGCCGCCGGCACTAGGCCGCCCCGCGTGATGGTGACAATCGCCTCGAACGGCCCCACCTCGTGCAGCCGCCAGGCCAGCGCACGGGAGTCGCGGTGGAATTGATCCCAGGAGACGGGAAATATTTTTTCAAAACGCGGCGGGGTATCGGGCTGCGGTGTCGGCATGGAAAAGCTAGCGTGCTGCCGCCGCCAATTGCGAGCGCACCTTGGCGAGCATGTCCTCGACCGCGCACTTCACCGTCCGCAATTTCTGCGGATCGCGTGAGCGCACCACGATGTTGGTGTTGGGGCCGAGCTTCTCGTCGAAGAACGGATAGCTGCCGATTATCGCCTCCGGATTGGCCTTGGCAATGGCGCCAAGCTCGGTGCCGACGTCGCCCTCTTTGAGGTCAGCTCGGATCGTCTCCGACATTAGCTTGGTGCCGGTCTTCAAACGCGGTGCCACTTCGTCAAGCATTGCTTGCATCACCGTCGGGATGCCAGCCATGGTGATCACGTTGCCGATCCAGAAGCCAGGCGCGCCGGAAACCTTATTGGCGACAAGCTTAGCGCCTTCTGGAATGCGCGCCATGCGCATGCGTGCTTCGTTGAGCTCGCCACCGGTCTTCGCCAATCGCTCCTTGATCAGCGCGATTGCGTCCGGATGATAGGGCAGCGCGACGCCGAAGGCTTTGGCCACGCAATCGGCGGTAATGTCGTCGTGCGTTGGTCCGATGCCGCCGGTCGTAAACACGTAGGTGTATTTGGCGCGCAGCGCGTTAAGCGCCTCTACAATCGCCGACTCGTCGTCGGCGACAACGCGCACTTCCTTGAGGTCGATGCCGATCGCGGTCAGGTAGTCCGCGATGTAACCGACGTTTTTATCCTTGGTGCGGCCCGAGAGGATCTCATCGCCGATCACTAGCGTGGCCGCGGTGACGATTTCCTTGGGTTGGCTCATGAGCAAGACCTAGCGTGACCTCACCGGAGGCTCAAGCGAGAGCGGCCCGCCGTCCGCAGCCTACGCCCAATATTTAGGCAGCAGCCGGGGCGGCCGGCTAGCACAAATGGCCGATTTTGTTATTGCTTTTCTTGGCCCGAAGCTTGCAGCTTGGTCAGCGAGTTGGTTAACACGAAGGTCCGCTTTGGGCGGGCCTGCGCAGGCGTGCGCGGGGGTCCAATGGTTGTCGCCTTCGACGAGATGAAGGGAGTGAACGGCGGCGTGCGCCCGCCCTACGGCGAGCTGTCGCGCTGGCTTTCCGAGGTTCCGGCCGATGTGCTCGACCACCGGCGCAAGGAAGCCGAGCTCTTATTCCGCCGTATCGGCATCACCTTCGCCGTCTATGGCGAGGCCGAGGCGCAAGAGCGGCTGATCCCATTTGACGTCATCCCACGCATCATGTCCGGCGCAGAATGGCGGCTGCTCGAGAAGGGTCTCATCCAGCGGGTCAAGGCGCTCAACGCCTTTATAAAGGACGTTTACGGCGCGCGCGAAATCTTACGTGCCGGCGTGGTGCCTGACGACCTTGTCTTCCGCAATCCGGCGTTCCGTCCTGAGATGAGCGGCCAGAGCGTGCCGCACGGGATCTACGTGCATATCGCCGGCATCGACATCGTGCGCGTCGACGCTGAGACTTTCTATGTGCTCGAGGACAATGCGCGTACGCCGTCCGGTGTTTCCTACATGCTCGAGAATCGCGAGATCATGATGCGGTTGTTCCCCGAGCTGTTTGCACGCCACCGCATTGCGCCGGTCGACCAGTACCCTGACGAATTGCTCGCCACGCTTAAGTCGGTCGCGCCGGAACACGCCGCACGCGATCCGACCGTCGTGCTGCTCACGCCCGGCGTCCACAATTCCGCCTATTACGAGCACTCGTTTCTCGCCGACAAGCTCGGCGTAGAGCTAGTCGAGGGCCGAGATTTGTTCGTCAAGGACGAGATCGTCCACATGCGCACCACGCAGGGCCCGCGACGGGTCGACGTGATCTACCGCCGCATCGACGACGACTTTCTAGATCCCCTCACCTTCCGTCCCGACTCGGTGCTCGGCGTGCCTGGGCTGATGTCAGCCTACCAGGCCGGCAACGTGGCGATGGCGAACGCCGTTGGTACGGGCATCGCTGACGATAAGGCGGTTTACAGTTTCATGCCGGCCATCGTGAAGTTTTATCTCGGCGCGGAGCCGCTGCTGAAGAACGTTCCGACTTGGCGCTGCCGCGAGGAGGAGCACCTCGCCTACGTGCTTGGCCACTTGCACGAGCTGGTCGTGAAGGAAGTGCATGGCTCCGGCGGCTACGGCATGCTGATCGGGCCGACCGCAAGCAAGGTCGCCCTCGAGCAGTTTCGCGCCAAGCTGAAGACCGCGCCAAAGAATTTCATCGCGCAACCGACGCTAGCGCTCTCCACCTGCCCGACCTGCGTCGAACAGGGCGTGGCACCGCGTCACGTCGACCTGCGCCCATTTGCGCTAACTGGCCGCGACCGCACCCGCATCGTGCCGGGCGGCCTCACCCGCGTCGCCCTCAAGGAAGGCTCGCTAGTGGTCAATTCAAGCCAGGGCGGCGGCACCAAAGATACCTGGGTTTTGGACGGATAGATGTTGTCACGCACCGCCGATAACCTCTACTGGCTATCGCGTTATGTCGAACGCGCGGAATATCTGGCGCGCATCCTCGATGCCACGCAGCGGCTCACCGCGCTACCGCTCGCCTATGTCGGCACCACCAATGAGTGGCAATCTACGGTGATGACCGCGGGCTGCGCCACTGCCTTCTTCAAGGCCTATGACGAGGCCAACGAAGAGAATGTCACCGACTTCCTCGCCTTCTCCACCACCAACGCCTCATCCATTCGCTCTTGTTTCGAGCTGGCGCGCTCGAATGCGCGTGCGGTGCGCACTGCGCTCACCGTTGAGATGTGGGACGCGATCAACGGCGCTTGGCTCGAGCTTAAACGCTACGGTAACGGGCCAACCTCGCGTGACGAGTTCTCCCGCTTCCTGCGCTGGGTACAGGAATCCTCACTCCGTTTTGACGGCTCCGCCTACCGCACCATGCTTCGCAACGACGCCTACTGGTTCTCTCGCCTCGGTGTCTACATCGAGCGCGCCGACAACACGGCGCGTATCCTCGACGTGAAGTATCACCTGCTCTTGCCCGACAATGAGCGCATCGGCGGCCCGCTCGACTATTTCCAATGGGCGGCGATCTTGCGGTCGGTGTCGGCGCTCACGTCGTTTCGTTGGGTCTACCGCGAGAGCGTCAAGCCCTGGCTTGTTGCTGATCTCCTGATCCTGCGCGATGAGATGCCGCGCTCGCTCGCCGCTTGTTACGAGGCGATCGTGCGCAACCTTGATTCGATCGCCGGGGCCTATGGACGGCAAGGCCCAGCGCAGCGCCAGGCGCGCGGCATACGCACACGGCTGCAGAACAGCCGCATGGACGGCATCTTCCAGCGCGGCCTGCACGAGTTCATTGGCGAATTCATCACGGAGAACAATCGCCTAGGCTCCGCCGTCACGGAGCAATTCCTGCTGTGAGGGCGCCGCCGTCATGCCGCGGCTGCCTGTGCTAGCGTTCCTGCAGCCATGCGGATTCGGATTTCCCACCTGACCACGTATCGCTACGACACGCCGCCAACCGGCGTGACGCAATTGCTGCGGGTCACCCCGCGCAATCATGAGGGGCAGTACGTCGTCGATTGGCGCATTGAACTTTCGCAAGACTGCCAGCTACATCAGCACGAAGATGCTTTCGGTAACATCACGCATTCGTTCACCGCGGAGAGCCCGTTCCGCGAGCTGTCGATCAGCGTCGAAGGCGAAATCGATACCCACGACACTAGCGGCGTCATCCGCGGCACGGTTGAGCGGTTTCCCCCGAGCCTGTTCCTGCGCGAGACTGCCCTCACGCAACCCGACGCGGCCATCGTCGAATTCGCCGACAGCACACGCGCGAGCGCCGGCACCCATCCACTGCCGCTGTTGCACGGGCTGATGACCTCCCTCCACCGCGAGATGAAATTCGACATCAATCCGACGCATGTCGCGACCATGGCGGCGGAAGCCTTCGCGCTCCGCCATGGTGTTTGCCAGGACATCACCCACATTTTCATCGCAGCGTCACGTCAGCTCGGTATTCCGGCGCGTTATGTCAGTGGTCACCTGTACCGCGCCGACGGCATGACCGCGCAGGAGGCGGGCCACGCTTGGGCCGAGGCCTATGTCGAAAACCTCGGCTGGGTCGGCTTCGATCCGGCCAACGGAATCAGCGTCACACAGGCGCACGTGCGCGTGGCGGTCGGTCTCGACTACCTCGGCGCGGCACCAGTGCGCGGCGCACGCCTAGGTGGCAGCGGCGAGACGCTGCAGGTCACGGTGCAGGTAGGCCAGGCCCGCCAGCAGGCGCAGAGCTAGCATTGCCCAGTTGCGGCGCATCGCGATAACTTCGACGGAGCTCGAAACGGAAAAATCGGCACCCATGACATATTGCTGCGGAATTCTGGTGCGCGACGGCTTGGTGATGATCGCGGACACTCGCACCAATGCCGGCCTCGATAACGTTTCGACCTTCCGCAAGCTGTACGTCTATACCGAGCCGGGCGAACGCATCATGGCGCTCGCCTCCTCCGGCAACCTGTCGCTAGGCCAATCCGTGCGCTCGACTCTGATCGAGGGCTTCGAAAATCCGGACACCAGCGAGCGCGAGACCTTGTTGAATTCGCCGACCATGTTCCAAGGCGCGCAGCGCATCGGCCGTGCCATCCGCACCGTGCAGAGCGTCGAAGGCAAAGCGCTCGACGCGGCTGAGATTGATCATGAGGTCGCCTTCCTATTCGGAGGCCAGATCAAAGGCAGCCGCTTGCGGCTCTTCATGATCTATTCTGCTGGTAATTTCATCGAGTGCACAACCGACACGCCCTATCTGCAGATCGGCGAGCACAAATACGGCAAGCCGGTGCTCGACCGCGCCATCAAGTTCGACACCGATCTTTACGACGCCCTCAAGATCGGGCTCGTCTCGATGGATTCCACCATGCGCTCGAATCTCGGCGTCGGCCTGCCAATCGATATCCTGGTCTCGCGGCGCGACACCTGCAATTCCGAAGTGAATTACCGCATCGAGGCGGGCGAGCCCTATTTTCACGACTTACGGGAACGGTGGTCGGCCGCGCTGCGCGCCGCGCATAAGTCGATTCCGCGGCCACCCTACCGCACGCAAAGCTGAAGTTTCCACGGGCCTTTAGCTTTTTAACAGGCCCACGCGATGCACTATCCGGCGACCAGTTGCGCGCGCGAAACGAAAGCGAATAGCTGTTTCACCCCTAGGGTCCGCCCAACCGCGTCCTCCCAGAAACCAAATTCGATCCAAGCCGGCTCGAGATCCAGCTCACCGAAAGCGTGCTGCTCGGCAACGTCGAGACCGCGGAAGCCGGCATGTTGCGGCTGAGGGCGCTCGGCGTGCGGCTCGCACTCGATGATTTCGGCACTGGCTATTCGGGGTTGCTCTATTTGGGCCGCCTGCCGTTCGACAAGCTCAAGATCGACCGCAGCTTCATGTTCTCCATGAAGGCGGCGGACGCCGCCGCGATCGTGCACGCGGTGATAAGCCTCGGTCGCAGCCTCGGCACGAAAGTAACAAGGGAAGACGTCGAGACCGCTGCCTGCGCGCCGCCGGCGTGCGCTTTATGCAGGGCTACCGCTTCGGCAAGGCGGTGACCACAGCCGAGATCACCGCCCATCTGCAGTCGAAAGTTTCGTTCAAGCCAGCCGATGCGCTCGCCGCTTTGGCGAGCTGAGCTAACCTCCGCTCATCCTTCAGTTCTCATTGCCTTCCCGGCGGTGGTTTGTGCTATGGCCTCTCCCGGAAACGTGACACAGGGGAACGTCGATGTCTGCGAAGATCGCGCTGGTGACCGGAGCCGGGACCGGAGTAGGCCGCGCGGTGGCAATCGCATTGGCCAAGGCCGGCTACAGCCTGGTGCTCGCCGGGCGCCGCAAGGAAATGCTCGACAAAGTCGCGGGTGAGATCAACGCCATTGGCACACAAGCGCTCGCCGTACCGACCGACGTGTCGAAGCGCGACTCGATCCTGGCGCTGTTCTCGACGGCGAGATCGCGCTTCGGGCGCCTCGACGTGCTGTTCAACAACGCCGGCATCGGCGCGCCACCGGTGCCGCTCGAGGATTTGCCCTTCGAAACGTGGCAAAACGTCGTCGCCACGAATCTCACCGGCATGTTCCTGTGCACGCAGGAAGCCATCAAGATCATGAAAGCGCAGAACCCGCGAGGCGGCCGTATTATCAATAACGGCTCAATCTCGGCGCATGCGCCACGCCCCTATTCTGTCGCTTATACCTCGACCAAACACGCGGTGACTGGCTTGACCAAGTCGACCTCGCTCGATTGCCGGCAATACGACATCGGCTGCGGCCAGGTGGACATCGGCAACGCGGCGACGCCGCTCACCGAACGCATGGTGCAGGGTGAAGGCGTGCTACAGCCGGACGGCCGCAAGATGATCGAGCCGCGCATGGCGGCCGAGCACGTCGGCAACGCGGTTGTCTACATGGCGAACCTACCGCTCGATACGAACGTGCTGTTCATGACGGTGATGGCCAACAAGATGCCGTTCGTCGGGCGCGGCTAGATGAAAACGTTAAAGGAGTCGCATCCGTCGTCGTGCATTTCAGCGTGGTGTTCTTCGCCGTCGCGCTGACGCATGATGTGCTCGCCGGCACCCTGATGGTTGCTGGTCAACCTGCGTAACGCCTGGGATCTAAATACTGTCGGTAGTCCGCCACCAGAACGCGGCGGCATTAATCGATCGTCGTTACCGCTACTTTGGTGCCGGGCCTCACCTTGCCGAGCGTCTTCACACTGCCGAGTGCCTTGGCGAAGACATTGCAGGGGCTAGCGAGCCGCGTCTCATTGCCCTTGGAGATAGGCGTACGACCAAAGCCGATGGCGATCGCCGGCCCCTGCGGCCAATAGGCGATCTCACCCGGCGTGATCACCGCCCGCGCGTCCTTCTCGCGCGCCACAACCACCGGCACATCGAAATAAACTTCCTCGCCCCACGTCAGCACCGACGAGGAGATCGGCAGCGCCTGGGCGATCGCCTTGGCGGTCGGCGTATCGAGCAATTCAGCTTCCAATGCGAGCACGCCGAAATCGAAACGGATGCGGTCCATGCGCGCAAGATTATAAGCGTGAACGGCCGGAACAAGCCCGGTCGTGGCGGAATTGAACGGCTATCAGCTTGTCGCCTCCGCCTGGGCAATCAGCGAAAACCGTGGCCACATCGACTGATGCAGGGCCCGCACCGCGCTCTTGATCAGCCAGTTGATCGTGCCGCCCGTAGAGACGGCCCAACGTCGGCAGCGGCTGGTCGATCGGCTCCAGCCCCGCTCACCACGGCGTGTTGAATTAGCATGCGCAATTGCATCCGCCACCGGACCTCGCAGGCGCGATCACGCGCATTACAACGCGCAAGGCTATGCTATCGTCGTCGCGCACATGCTGCCGCAGGTCGACGCGTTGATTGAGCTCCGCGCGCCTGACTTATCCTGCTTGCGTCTTGCAGACGCTCAGTGCAGCCGGAATTCGCCGTTGATCGCCTTGAGCTCGGTCGGTTTGATCAACTTGCAATGAGCGACCTGCACCGAGTGGAGTGGGCCTTCCAACTTATCCTGCCAGAAGGCGAGGAAGCGTTGCAGCTCGGGGAATTCGGGGAAGAGGTCGTAGGCCTGCCAGATGTAGGACTGCAGTAGCCAACGGTGATCAGGACGCCGGTACAAAATGTGCGCGGTGGTAAGTCCGTAACCTGCTACCTGTCTGCGGAAATCTTCCGAAACCATCGAGTCCTCCATGGGTTCCGAGTTTCCAACTACGGCACCTCTCATTGCAAGCCGAAATGGTAAACAATCTGTTTAAAATCAAAGCACTAGCAGCAGCTGCGGATCTTTGCTAACAGCTCGCCTAAGGCTCTTGCACGGCCCCCCGACGTTCCCGACATCGACGCAATTAACCATTAAGCTGCAGCCATATTTGATCCCTATTGGCACTCGCCCGCGGAGAGTGCTAAAAATTTTTCTGATGCCTCTTGCGAGGTGAAAAGCCGCCACCCATGTGGCGGACAGGTTCCGGCAGCGGGACCGGCTGGAAACCGAAAAGTAAAATCGTCCAATAACTTAGGAGGACTACCATGAAGTTCCGTCCGCTTCACGACCGCGTCGTCGTCAAGCGTATCGAGGCCGAGGAAAAGACTGCCAGCGGCATCATCATCCCGGATACCGCCAAGGAAAAGCCCTCGCAGGGCGAGGTCATTGCCGTCGGCCCGGGCGCCCGCGACGAGGCCGGCAAGCTCATCCCGATCGATCTGAAGGTCGGCAACCGCGTGCTGTTCGGCAAATGGTCGGGCACTGAGGTCAAGATCGACGGCGAAGAACTCCTGATCATGAAGGAGTCCGACATCATGGGCGTGGTCGAAGAGGCCGCCGCCAAGAAAAAGGCCGCGTAAGCGCGCCGACATCCAACGAGAGGAATACAAATTATGGCTGCTAAAGAAGTCAAATTTTCTGTCGATGCCCGCGACCGTATGCTGCGCGGCATCGACGTACTGGCCAATGCGGTAAGAGTCACCCTTGGCCCGAAGGGCCGTAACGTCGTGCTCGACAAGTCGTTCGGCGCTCCGCGTATTACTAAGGACGGCGTCACCGTTGCCAAGGAGATCGAGCTCGACGACAAGTTCGAGAATATGGGCGCGCAGATGGTGCGAGAGGTCGCATCCAAGACCTCCGATGCGGCCGGTGATGGCACGACTACTGCCACCATACTCGCCGCGGCAATCGTGAAGGAAGGCACCAAAGCAGTCGCCGCCGGCATGAACCCGATGGATCTCAAGCGCGGCGTCGATCTTGCCGTCGAGTCCATCGTCGAAGACCTCAAGAAGAACTCCAAGAAAGTCACCTCCAATGAAGAGATCGCCCAGGTCGGCACTATTTCGGCTAACGGCGATAAGGAAATCGGTGACTTCCTCGCTAAGGCGATGCAGAAGGTCGGCAACGAGGGTGTCATCACTGTCGAAGAGGCGAAGAGCTTGGAGACTGAGCTCGATGTGGTCGAGGGCATGCAGTTCGACCGCGGCTACATTTCGCCCTACTTCATCACCAACGCCGACAAGATGCGCACGGAGATGGAGGACCCCTATATCCTTATCTACGAGAAGAAACTGTCGGGACTGCAGGAACTGCTGCCGCTGCTCGAGGCGGTGGTGCAGACCAGCAAGCCGCTGCTGATCGTGGCTGAGGATGTGGAAGGCGAAGCGCTTGCTACCCTTGTCGTCAACAAGCTGCGTGGCGGCCTGAAGGTGGCGGCGGTGAAGGCTCCAGGCTTCGGCGATCGCCGCAAGGCCATGCTGCAAGACATCGCGGTCCTCACCAGCGGCCAGGCGATCAGTGAAGATCTCGGCATTAAGCTCGACAAAGTCACCATCAACATGCTCGGCCGCGCCAAGAAGGTGACAGTTGATAAGGAAAATACGACGATCATCAATGGCGCCGGCAAGAAGTCCGACATCGAAGCGCGGGTGGCACAGATCAAGGCGGAGATCGAGGAGACCACCTCGGACTATGACCGAGAGAAGCTGCAAGAGCGGCTAGCCAAGCTGGCCGGCGGCGTGGCGGTGATCCGCGTCGGCGGTGCCACCGAGGTCGAGGTTAAGGAGCGTAAGGATCGCGTCGACGACGCGATGCACGCGACCCGCGCCGCGGTCGAGGAAGGTATCCTGCCGGGCGGCGGCGTCGCCCTGCTGCGTTCGGCTGAGGCGCTCAAGCGCATCAAGACCGAGAACGAAGACCAGAGGCACGGCGTGGAAATCGTGCGCAAGGCGATCTCCTGGCCGGCCCGCCAGATCGCGATCAACTCCGGCGAGGACGGCTCGGTCGTGGTCGGCAAGATCCTCGAGAAGGATCAGTACGCGTTCGGTTTTGACGCTCAGACCAGCGAGTACGGTAATCTCACGA
>Ga0207786_100081_pt1 | contig 14797 bp, 14 predicted proteins | sample LuqExpMetageno76_FD_187833 | JGI IMG/M metagenome (GOLD analysis project Ga0207786, IMG submission 187833) | Tropical forest soil microbial communities from Luquillo Experimental Forest, Puerto Rico - Sample 76 (SPAdes) | ecosystem: Environmental > Terrestrial > Soil > Tropical forest ...
ACCAATCGGGCTAGCGAACGTCCCGCAGCCAGTTAGTTCTCAGTTTTACGTCGCGTGGAGCGGTGGCTCAACCGAAGGTTTTCACGCTGCGTTCCGGGTGACTTCGGAGCAGCACCTTTGCGAGGTTGGCGTTGCGGCCTTTTCTTTCTCTGAAGCTGGGCCAACGCTGATCGCGCTCCCCCAGAAAGATTATCGAATGAATGCGCGAACCTAGGCGCGTATTGGTTTCCTGTGGACGCAGGGTGTTCGCGCCGTCTGCTCGGCTCACGAATCAGTGACAATGCGAGCCACGGGGGCATGGCGTCCCTATCGGGGCGATCCATTTGACGCAGGGGGGTATTCTAACAATGCAACCATCCGCCGTGTGGATTATCTACACGCTGATGTTCGGATATCCAGTGCCAACACTGGAGGCACGTCAGTTCACTAGCGAGAGCGCTTGCATCATCCACATGCGCTCCTTCAGCCAGCAAATCATCGACGCCTTCAAGCTCGTGTGCGCTAGGCAATCGATCGTCCCCGCGAGTTCGTGAACGCAGTGGCTTATTTTGGGGTGGTGGGCCGCTCCAACTGCTGGCGAAATCTGAGAAGGAGAGGTCGAGGTGTAAGAAGAGGCCGCGGTTGTCATGTAACCGCGGCCGCTGCGAGAGAGCGAGTTACGGCTTAATCGCTCGGGTGCTTGTCTAGTCCCTTCTTAACCTCCGCAAGGATTCCGCTGAGGTTGTAGCTTTCCGGCGCTTGCAGTGGCGGAAACTTTTCATAGCTCGACAAGTGTTGCAGCCAAAGCTGCTGACCGATGGGCAGCAGGTTCCAGTCATAAAGAAAAGCGGTGGTCGGTCCGGCAAGTGCGCCGCCGATCGACAACGCCGTCTTCTGGTCAATGCCGACCGCCTGCTCGAACGGATCGCGCTTGATGTTCTGCACCAGGGTGAAGTGGAACGGGACGAGCGGCATAATCCAGCCGGCCGGCCCGGGCTGCGACATGGTGTAGTACATCTTCCAGTTCTTGTAGCGGACCGCGGATGGCGTCGCTCCCGAGAAATAGAAGAAGTGATCGCGCGCCGATTTTTCCGAGTTACCTTCCAGATAGTCGCGCTGGTCGAACCCGTCCAGCGTGGTCTTGACGATGTTAGGATACTGTCCAGCTTCGATCCGCTGTTTCAGACCATCGCCCTTCGGACCGCCAGCAATGTCGACGAATGTCGGCACCCAATCCAGGGCAGCGAACAATTGATCCTTTACCGTGCCCGGCTTAATGTGCCCTGGCCAGCGGATCACCAGCGGCGCACGATAGCCGCCTTCCCACGCCTCACCCTTCTGGCCTTTGAATGGCGTTACGCCGCCGTCCGGGAAAGTAATCGCTTCTGCGCCGTTGTCAGTCGTAAAGACGACGATGGTATTATCGACCGCGCCCATGTCATCGAGTTTCTTGAGGACGTAGCCGATATTGTCGTCCAACTGCTTCATGCCGGCTTCTTCGATGCCCCAATCCTTGCCACCCGGCTCACCCATCATGGCTTCATATTTGGGAGAGAGCACGGTCGTGACGTGCATGCGCGCGGGGTTGTACCAAACAAAGAACGGCTTGCCGGTTTTTTTGGGATCGTTTCGGTCGAGGAAGTCGATGACCTTGGCAGAGATCTCCTCGTCCACGGTCTTTGAGCGCTCCAGTGGCAGCGGACCCTCATCGTGACACATTTGATTCTTCTCGGTGCCATCAGAGGACTTGCATGACAACACATTGCGTGGGGGTGTCAGGCACACCGTAGTTGCTGGATCGACGGCGCCGGCTACTTCCGGAACACCCGGGATCGGCGTGTTCTTGCACGGTGGCGCGACGGTCTGTTGGGTTGGACTCTTGTTGATGTCGGGGAAGCTTACCCCCTGCATTGCATCGAGGTGGTACAGGTAGCCCCAATATTCCTGGAAACCGTGCGCGGTGGGCAGGGACGCTGTGTGGTCCCCCAAGTGGTTTTTGCCGAACTCGCCGGTATTGTACCCGAGGTCACGGAGGAACACCGCGAGCGCCGGGGTGCCTGGTCGCAAGTAGGAAGGGCTGCCCGGCAGCTGCGGCGGAATCATTCCGGTGCGCAGCGGATACATGCCGGTGAAAAACGCGTTCCGACCGGAGGTGCAGCTCTGCATGGCTACATAGTCCATGAAGATGGCACCTTCGTTGCCGATGCGATCAATGTTTGGGGTTTCACCGACCATCAAGCCGCGGTGATAGATATGCGGCTGCATAAAGCCGATGTCGTCACCCATGATGACGAGGATGTTGGGCTTCTGTTGCTGTTGCGCTGATGCCGGAACGACAGCCCCCATCACGATGGCGACTCCCGCCAGGAGTCCCAAGCAAAGTTTTCGCCACCCTATTTTCATTTCAGATCTCCCTGGATGATCGGCTGTGAGAATTTCGTAGCCGCCACGAAATGAGGGCTTATCGTTTGTTGCGACCAGAGTTGCGTCAATTAAACCAATGTACATTCGGCATACACATCCGTTTACGGTATCGACTCATTGCAATGTCGTTCAGATGTGCAAAATATTATTTCAGAAGGTGTACGACATGAACGTTGCTGTATTGCCACACCGGCAATAGCGAACTGCACGAACCTTTTGGTCTCGCTGTGCTCTGAAGGTGACAGCCAAAAGCAGCGGGTTGCATTTGAATGGCGTCAACCGAAAAACCTTGGGCACATTGCCTTTGCTCGGCATTCTGACTGCTTTGGAGTGATGTTCACCTACTCGTGAAGCAAAGGTCACCTGATCGTCAGACTGTGGTCACAACTCGCCAATACGTGTTCCGTCAGGCAAACCAAATGTGAGAAATTTCGTGAGCAAAGAGCCTATACATTTTGATCCTGAAACCATCACCGTCTTGAAGGAAACTCTCGACGATGCTTGGGCCCGCCTTCTGCCGCACCAGCAAGCCACAATGCTCAAGAGCGCCTTGGCTGAACGCCTTCTCAAATCGGCAGCTCAGGGCGAACGTGATCGCAAACGTTTGCTTGATGCCGCCTTGCAGGACGTTGCCGCTTGATGGCATTGTCTCGTTAAACCCCTCACTTTTCGGCGACCATTGGCCAATCCAAGAGGTTGGCTGCGCGCGTTCGATCAGGAAACTCGATCCATGGATGACAGCGCGGGCTCTTGCGCCGAATGAAGCTGACCACTAAGTAATTGCAACGGGGAATTGCAGTCTCCCCGTCAGACGATCGTTCCGTCCAAGAACTGCGCAGCAACTCGTTTTTCGAGGAGGTTGCGCATGGACGGTCTACGAGCTCCTTCATTTTCTTCTATTCAGAACTCCGTCTTCGGGAAAGCCGAGCTCGCCAGTCGGGCCCTGCCCCAAATCGCGTCTAAAAACAGCGTCGCGCTTTACTTCTCCAGGTTGGGGACGCCGATGTACGCCCACGAGAAAGCGACCCTATCCAGAGTCGCAGAGCTTATTGGGGAGATTAGAGGTATCGAGTCCCATAACGATCAGAAACGTCCTGACTCAGACAATATTTTCTTTGTTCCAGATGACGCTCTCATGCTTGATGAGGCATTGCGGTTGGGCATTCTTGATGAAAACGGGCTCTATGGTGGCGTGGTGCCGTATCCGTTTGTAAAAACTAAAGTCATTACACATGATCTCGTTTCCAATGCGTCCGCTAGGCCTGACGGCTGGTCATGCAGTTTCGCAAGGGCAACGCAAGATGTCGTGCTACCGGGTTACACCGTGTTCAGTGTCGAAGATGCTCGGAATGCGGCAAAACGTCTCCTCTTGCTCGGTGCCATTCGTGTGAAGGAACCCTTAGGCGACGGTGGATACGGGCAGAGCATCATCAGGACGCAAAATGAATTAGCTCAGTTCATCGAAATCTATTCGCCAGAGAAAGTCGCCACTTGCGGACTGGTACTCGAAACGAATTTGCGGCCGGTGCTAACTCGAAGCGTAGGCCAGATAACCATTGGTGGTGCGATGTTGGCCTACTATGGCACTCAAAGAACTGCCATCAACAACCGCGGACAAGCAGTTTACGGGGGATCGGACATCATCTGTGTGCGTGGTGGGTGGGATGCGCTCGAACGACTGCCAAAGGATCCGGAAGCGCAGCTCGCCGTCGCGCAGGCACGAACCTATGATTTAGCCGCAGGCAAATATCCTGCTTTCTTCGCTTCTCGCCGAAACTACGATGTTGGACAGGGCATCGATGGGCAGGGCTGTTGGCGATCCGGGGCTCTTGAAGCCTCTTGGCGCTCCGGAGGCGCTAGTACAGCCGAGTTGTCAGCGATGCTTGCTTTTGCACGCAATCCTACGCTGCAGGTTGTCAAAGCCTCTGCCGTGAAGGTATTTGGGAAATTAAAAAAAGTGCCGCGAGGCGCGATCGTACACTTTGAGGGCAATGATCCAGCGGATGGCCCCATAGCGCGATACACTAATTTGACGAAAGGCAACCTCGATCAGCTTACTGCTTGAGCCACGCTTGGAAGAACACCTCCCGGAATCCCTCGGATAGCTCCGGAAGGCGCTACCAGCTCGCGTCGGGAAAATCCTGACAAGCGAATGCGGACGATATCAAGACTGTAAGCCATAAATGCGCGTCGAAGGAAAACAACCGTTTTCACCGCATCTAGAGGAGATTCCTGAGGCAGAACTCAAATAGGCACGGAGTTTTATGCCAATTTTGTGTTGCGCAAAGAGCACTTAGATTCAAAATTTGAATCTGGACGTAGGTGCAAATTGGTTATTGCTGCAAGCGGCAAGTATACAGTGATCAGTTGACCATCTTCAGGGGGACGAATATGCGCCGTTCAGCATCAGCACTTTTATCAGCAGTCGCTCTAAGCCTAGGCCTGGGACAAACCGCTCTGGCCGCCGATCTATCGCAGAGGCCTGTCGCTGCACCACTACTGTCGCCTACTCCGGTCTACAATTGGACCGGGATCTATTTCGGTATCAATGGCGGCGGCGGATGGGGTAGCCAGGAGGCCCTTAACATAATCACCAATCGTTTCGCGAACGACTCTATTAATTTTTCTGGTGGAGTATTTGGTGGGACCGTTGGCGCGCAAATCCAATCGGGCCATGTCGTCTTAGGCCTTGAGGCCGACCTCGATTGGGCGAGCCTGAAGGGCTCAGCCACGTTTGCTCCAACCATTGACGGTATACCCACTGCCGCCCTCATCAACGCGACCACCAAGATTGATTGGGAAGCGACTGCCAGAGCCCGTGTCGGATACGCAAACGATAACTGGCTCTTTTACGCGACCGGAGGTTTGGCCGTATTGGGCGCCAAAAGCAGCTTCACGCCGGCCCTGGGCGTTAGCTGCGGGACCTTTCTCATTCTCAATTGCTCAGGCACGAACAAGCAGGTTGGCGCGGCTCTCGGGGCAGGCGTCGAATATGGATTTACGCCCAACCTGAGCGCGAAGCTTGAATACCTCTACCTCACCGCAGTATCCCTCGATATCTCACATCATAGTGAAATACGGGCCGGCTTAAATTATCGCTTTGGCGGGATGTAAGCCACAGCCTGGCCTTGAAACCTCGACGGGCACTCCCGAAGGTGCGCCCGCCGATGGTTCAATTCGACTAATCGCCTTGGTGCGTTTGGAGCTTTTCCTCAACCTCGCGTTTTACCGCATCAAGGTTGAAGGTCGCCGGTGCCTGCATCGGAGGATAGTCGATGGCCGTTGCCGCCAGTTTTGCTACCTCCTGCTGAACCAACACGAAGCGCCAGAACTCACGAGCCATGAAGTCGTTCATGTAGCCGCCACCAGCATCGTTTAGACTTTGACCGCGGAGTGACGGCGTCCGCTCGAACGGGTCTTGGCGAAGGTTGACGATGGTGGGCATGTCGGTCGTGAGTTTTTCTCCCGGCCAGCCGTAGGGTTGCTGGAAAAACTGAAACTTGAAGTCGTCGATGCGGAGAGCCCCGAGATGCGGACCCGCAAAGTAGAACAGTTCATGGCGAGCGGAAGGTCCCTTGCCAGTCAAAAGATCCATCTGATTGTAGCCGTCGAGATGGTTCTTGTAGTTGCGGCCTTCCAGCGTCACCCCTTTCAATAGCTGGTCTGTAACGTTCGGATTGCCGGCCGCAGCGGCGAGCGTCGGGAACCAGTCTAACCCTGAGAAGATACCGTTCTCTACCGAACCCGGTGTTATGTGACCGGGCCAGCGAATGATCGCCGGTACGCGGAAGCCGCCTTCGAAGCTCGTGCCCTTGGTGGCCTTGAACGGTGTCATGCCGCCGTCGGGCCAAGTGAACACTTCGGCGCCATTGTCGGTGGTGAAGATGACGATGGTATTGTCGGCTTCGCCGATGTCCTGCAAGTGCTTCAACAGATCGCCGATGGCGTCATCCATCTGCGCCATGCCAGCCTCTTCGAGACCGTAGTTGCTCGTGGCATTCATCATCGCCTGGTACTTCGGCGGGATGTAAGTGAACACGTGCATACGTGTGGTGTTGTGCCAGATAAAGAACGGCTTGCCGTCTTTTTTTGCTTTGTCCATGAAGTCCTCGCTGGCTTTCACCAGCACGCTATCGAAGGTCTCCATGTCGTACTTGGCCTTACGCCCTTCCTGCCAATTCTGCATCCCGGCCATGTTCGGGAACGGCGCAAGCGGTCCTTCATCGACGATGCGCTGTTTGCCAACTTTGCCCCAGCGCGGCATCACCGTGGCGTCGTCCACATTGGTTGCGTAGGAATGGATCAGGTCGCGGGGGCCATACTTGTCGATCCAGTCTTGCGGGTAGTCGTACCAGTATGGATCGGACATCGCATCGAGGTGATATAGGTAACCGAAGAATTCATCGAAGCCATGCACCGTGGGCAAATACTTGTTCAGGTCGCCCAAGTGGTTCTTGCCAAACTGTCCCGTCTCGTAGCCAAGCGACCTGAGAACGGTGGCCAAGGTCACGGCCTGATCTGGAATGCCGACATCTGCGCCAGCTTGACCGACCGTGGTCAGACCAGTGCGGATCGGCAATTCGCCTGTGATGAAATTGGCGCGACCTGCCGTGCAACTCGCCTCGGCATAGTAGTCAGTGAATATCATGCCCTGTGCGGCTAGCCCGTCGAGGTTGGGAGTCTTCCCCGACATGATGCCGCGGTGGTAAGCGCCGACGTTGAACCAACCAACATCGTCGCCCATGATCACAAGGATGTTGGGTTTTCGCTGCTGTTGCGCGGCTGCCGGCATACTCGCCACCACGGCAGTAAGTGCGAACGCAGCAAGGCCAATCGTCCTGCCGATATTCATTTTCAGATCTCCCTGATGTTTAAAGAGATGTTTGAACTATGTTTTTTTCGGAAGATTTTCGTAGTCGCAACGATTAAAAAAATTAGGACGCGAATGCAAACCAAAAAATGAGCGCGGCTTCCGACCAGAATTTTCGTCAATTCAACGAACGTACATTCAGCTTATACGTTCGTATAGAAACTTGCGGTTGAGTTCAATGCAAGATGGCAGTGTCTTATGTCTGTCACAATTTTAGATATGCATAAATTTCATCAGTTAATCGAATGGTATCGACGTGCCGACCTTTGCACTGGCCGAATTTGATTTCCGTTCGTAATAGCTTCGATCAACGCATAACGCGTTTGAAGGCAGTCCGAAACATTGCAACTAGCTGAACCTAAACTAGCTGAACCCGTTTGGTGTTATTATCATCGGCAACAGATGAGGCTAAAGATGAAGCGCATAATCTACCTTGGAGTCGTCCTGCTTGCCGCTATGGCGTTCGGCCCGAGACCGGCGCTGGCCCAGGTAGGCAATGCTCCGTGGTGTGCGGTGATTAGTCTTGGCACAGGCGATGTTTATTGGGACTGCCAGTACGCTACAATCGAACAATGCGTGCCCAATGTGCTCGCCGGCAATCGCGGCTTTTGCAACCACAATCCGCGCTTTTCGGGCTGGTATGGTCCGGAGAGCCAAGTGCCGCGGAAGCACTACAAATACCGCCACCAAACATAGTCAGGTAGACGACCGAACTGGCAAATGACAGTGGCGGCGGGATAATAAGCCCGCCGCACCTCCGTCAGCGCTATTTGTTTTCCGTCAGGCGGCGGAGGCCGCCGGCGGCACTGCCGCCTGGACGCCTGCGAGAGCCGCCTGCAGCGCCGCTTCCTTGGTGTGGTCAAGCGAGGTCCTCATCACTCTGCCGCCCTCGCCCTTGAGTCCCTCAAGCACCTTGTCTCCGGTGACTTTGCGCACCAGCAGGAATAGCGCCGCTTCGCCCGGCTTGATGGCGGCCGCGGCATCCTTCATCCACTTGTCATTGAGTCCAACATCGGTCAAAGCACCGCCGATTGCGCCGGAAGCGGCGCCGATGGCAGCGCCTGCCAGCGGCATCAGGAAAATTAGGCCAATCAGCGTGCCCCAAAACGTGCCAGAAACCGCCCCCGCAGCGGTAGTGTTGATTAGCTGGTTCAACTTGACGCGGCCCTTGGCGTCCTTCACCGCGATCACCGCATCGCCCAATTCGATTAGGTATTCCTTCTGCATTCCCAGGAGTTTCTGACGGACTTCCTCGGCCTTCGCCTCTGTCGGAAATACGATTTCAACGAGATCACTCATTTGTCGTTCTCCTCTGCGGTACTAGACGGGACCAGTGCTTGGCGATGGAGCCGCATCATCGCCAGCTGATTTGAATTTCCGGATAGCGCTGCGCGGGCGACTTTGCTGACCCGCGCAGGGAGACGATTACTCACTCACCTTGTTGTTGCGCTGCGCCTCTTGAAGTTTCTTGATATCATCCGGCGACAGTTTGGGCCGATTGATGGTCAAGGTAACTTTATTGAGCTTACCAGTGAAGTTGAACGGAGGCTGGTAGTCGGCATCGTTCACTCCAGTCAGCGTGTCGGAGCCAACGTCGAGGCTCTCATCCCACGGCAGGATAAACGGAATTGTCCGCTCCATCGTCTGCCGAGCGACCTCTTTGCCGTCCACTTTCAGAATACCGACGCCAGCCCGACCGACTCCGGAGAAGCTCCCAAATGCCAAGGTGCCCATTCCGAGGCCATCGTAATCGAAGTCGAACTCAATGACGTGGTTACCCGGCGTAAGTGCGTCGGCACCTTCCCATTTCACACGCTTCAGATCGAGCAGGTTCCAGAGGAAGACGGGTTTGTTCTTTAGAACATAGAAACCGTAGCCACCGAAGCGGCCGCCTTGAGTAATTAGCATCCCCTCGGCACCTTCTTGAGGAATCTCCACATCGGCTTTGAAGATGTAGGAGGCGTTCAGTACCGAAGGCGCATCGCCCATTGGAATGCCCGTCTGCCGACGCGTCCAGACAAATTCGCTGCGCCCAGCGGTAATGCTTGGCCGAGGTGTAATGATCCTTGCTAGGTACGAATTGTCGATCGGCAGTACCTGATATTTCTCTGCCTCCTTCCAGAACAGCGCCTGCATCTGCTTGAGTCTTTCTGGATATTTGCCCGCAAGATCTTCTGACTGCGACCAGTCCTTGTTCAAATCATACAGCTCCCAAGGATAGTTCAACGCGCTGACTTCGGTGGCGCTTTGGACCCATGGCGGGCGCATGACCTTGGTGGCGGCCATCCATCCGTCCTGATAGATCCCCTGGTTACCGAGCATCTCGAAGTACTGAACGTGGTGCGTCGATGGCGCTTTCTCGTTCTTGTTGTCGAAAGTGTACATCATGCTGACACCCTCAATCGGGCTTTGCTTGATGCCATCGACAATCTTTGGCTGCTGGATATGGGCGGCCTCCAGGATCGTCGGCACAATGTCGATCATGTGGTGGAACTGGTTGCGAATGCCGCCTTTGTCCTTGATTACCTTTGGCCATGAGATCGCCATACCTTGCCGGATACCCCCGAGGTGGTTGGCGATCTGCTTGGTCCAGGTGAACGGGGTGTCGAATGCCCACGCCCACGGTACCGCCATGTGGTTGTAGGTCTTGTCGGAGCCCCAAACGTCGTAGAAGTACTTGAGCTGATCCTCGACCGGAACCTCAACACCGTTGAACATCGCCACCTCGTTCGGCGTGCCCAGTAGCGTGCCCTCGGCGCTGGTGCCGTTGTCACCCTCGATGTAGATGATCAGCGTGTTGTCGAGCTTGCCCATGTCCTCGACCGCCTGGATGACCCGGCCGATCTCGTGATCGGTGTAAGCCGCGTAAGCCGCGAAGACATCGGCCTGACGAATGAACATCTTCTTCTCGTCAGGGGTAAGCTGGTCCCACTCCTTCAGAATGTCCTTCGGCCATGGAGTAAGCTTGGCGTCACTCGGAAGCACACCGAGTTTCTTCTGGTTCTCGAAGATCGTTTCGCGCAGCTTGTTCCATCCCTGGTCAAAGAGATGCATGTCGCTGATCTTCTTGATCCACTCCGGAGTCGGCTGGTGCGGCGCATGCGTGCCGCCCGGCACGTAGTAGACAAAGAAAGGCTGATCTGGAGCGAGTGCGTTGATGCGGTTCATATAGTCGATTGCATCGTCCGCCATTCCGGTGGTCAGGTTCCAGCCTGGATGGCCTTGGAACGGATAGATCTGCGTGGTGTTCCGGAACAGATTCGGCGTCCACTGGTCAGCATCGCCACCGACGAAACCGTAGAAGTACTCGAAGCCCATGCCGATCGGCCACTGGTCGAACGGCCCATCCTGGCTGGCCTCGAACGCCGGCGTGTTGTGATCCTTGCCGAACCACGCTGTGCGGTAACCGTTGTCTTTGAGAATTCGACCGATCGTTGTTTTGTCGGGAGGAATAATGCTGTTGTAGCCGGGGTAGCCGGTGGCGATCTCGGAGATGACGCCGAAGCCGACGGAGTGATGGTTGCGGCCAGTAATTAGCGCAGCTCTGGTCGGCGAGCACAGTGCGGTCGAATTAAAGTTGGTGTAGCGCAGGCCGTCGTGGGCGATGCGATCGAGTGCAGGCGTTGGAATGACGCCGCCGAAAGTGCTCGCAACGCCATAGCCGGCATCATCAGTCATTATCAGTAGAATATTCGGCGCGCCTTTAGGCGGTTCGACGCGCGGCGGCCAGTAGGGCCTCGAGTCTGCGGTTGTGCGCCCGATCTTGCCGCCGAATTTCGGCGGTGGCGGGGGGAGCTGGTCACCCTGAATGGTTGTCGTTGCGCCCGGCGCGCCCGGCGTGCCGGTGATCTGCTGCGCGAAAGCAGTTACACCCCCCAATGCTAGCAATGCGGCGCCTGCTAGTAGCCCGCGCGAAGCAGCACGTGTGAACGGTTTTGGCAGTTTCACCATCGCCTTCTCCTGAATGATGGAAGTCTTGGGAGCCGTAAGGCGTGGGAGTGCCCGCCCGTTTGATTCGTTATCAAAACGATACGGTTGGGTGAACTATACCTAAGGACACTCGGAATATACCGTTGATGGTCGACTGCGAGTTTACGTACGCCAATACCACTATAGCCAGATCATCATAAACTTACTTGGCACCCATTGAGCGACGTTCGAGCTGTGCGCTCGAATTAGATGAATTAGATACTGTAATGAACCGAGGGCGAGGGGGTAACTTTATCCGGAAGGATGAGCAGCAGTCGTCAAATCTCTGCAGCGATAGAAATGTGTAAGCGAAGACATCATGACCATTCGCAAAGAGGGCAAGTTCCATGGACAACAAGCAACAATTACGCGCGCTAAACTTTGGAACAGCGAGGCTCGTCGTCGCAATTTTCGGCATTCTAATTGGAATGGCCTGTTCATCCAATTCACAGACGCCCATCGGGGACATAGCGGATCAAGTCCGCAGCCAAGGCTACGAATGCGATCAGGCGATCACAGTGACGCGTGATGTCAAGCGTTCCAAAGCAGACTCAGCGGTGTGGATTCTCAAGTGTCGAAATGCTGTCTACAGGGTACGGCTTGATCCCGACATGGCGGCCCATATTACGAAGTTAAGGAAGTAACCCTATTGGACCAAGGACAACGCTCAGCTATGTCGCCTTCGGGTCAGTCGCGTCGACTTTGCCACGTCTGACCTAAGGCCAATACCGAAAGTCCCGGGCTATGTTGCGGGCGTTAGCCGAGGCATGATTCAAGCTCCCAAACTGGGACCTCGAATCATGCGATGCGAGCTCGCGAGTTATCGCGATAAACGGCGACCTACTGCATGAACCAGCCGTGACTGACCACCAGCGATTGTCCCGTATAAACATTGCTGGTTGCGGCGGCTAAGAAGAGCACAGTATCGGCGACATCGCTGGTAGTCGTGAACTGGCCATCGACTGTTTCTTTCAGCATGACGTTCTTGACAACCTCCGCCTCGGAGATGCCGAGCTCCTTTGCCTGTTCCGGGATCTGCTTGTCGACCAGAGGAGTACGCACGAAACCAGGGCAGACGACGTTGGCCGTTACGTTGTGCTCCGCGCCTTCCTTGGCGAGAACACGGGCCAGGCCCAAAAGGCCATGTTTGGCGGTCACGTACGCAGCTTTGAGCACGGACGCCTCATGCGAATGCACCGATCCCATGTAAATCACACGCCCATAGTTCGCGGCGTACATGTGCTTGAGGCAGGCTTTTGTCGTCAAAAACGCCCCATCGAGATGAATCGCGAGCATCTTTTTCCAATCGCTGAAGGGGAAGTCGACGAACGGGTAAACGATTTGAATGCCTGCATTGCTGACAAGAATATCAACCTTGCCATACTTGGTGATCGTATCTGCGACACCCTTTTCTACCTGCGCTTCGTCGGTCACGTTCATCGCGACCGCGAAAGCGTCAGCGCCTTTGCTCCGAATTTCCTTGGCGGTCGCCTCGGCGGCTTTAAGATCAAGATCGGCGATCACTGGAACACCGCCATGCTGCGCAAGAAGCACCGCAATCTCCTTGCCGATGCCACTTGCCGCTCCGGTGACGATAGCAACCCTTTTCTTTAGATCCATGACTATTCTCCCTGACACGGTCGAGCGATGAACGCTCAAGTTAAGGTAATCGCGCACTACCTTGCCGAGCCCGAGCGTCAGGTCCGCAAGGTGCAATCGCTATAGGCTTTAGCATTATAGGAGAACTCGTAGGTGCGTGCCACGGCAAGTTCTGTTGTCTCGACATTCGCCCTATTTGCATTTTTTTCGGTTTGGGGCGACAGCGGAGCAATACGCATTACGCTGCAGCATCTTGGACGCTTCTTGTACGTCAGGGTCGCACGCTTGCGTGGTTGATTTTCAGCTTGACGCGAAATAGCGTTCGTGTCGTCGGGGGCTGCCTTGTAGCGGGGAGTTGCTGACAGATGGCAACGGATGATCACGGATCGAGGGCAGCGGGCGGATTCGTTTGGCTCTGGATTCTCCTGACTTTCATCTGGTTCGCCGCAAACTCGTCCCTCGCACCCGAGTCGCTCGTGACCGGCGCGCTGATTTCGGCGGTGCTGGCCTACTTGCTTATCCGCAATTCCAACGCGTGGCGGGACGTCCGGTTCTCCCCCTCTCGGCTTTATCACTTCGTCCGGTTCACCGGCGTCTTTGCGGTCGAGCTCGTGCGCGCCAACATCAACATGATGCGTTACGTGTATGCGCCGCGTATCGAAATCAATCCTGGCGTCGTGGAGATCAAGACCAGGCTGAAAACGCCTGTGGGTCGGCTCGCGCTCGCGAACTCGATCGCGCTGACGCCTGGCTCTTTGGTGATCGACATCGACGAGGATAGCTTGTTTATTCACTGGCTCGATGTGAAGACGACCGATCCCCACGAAGTAACGCGCATCATCGCCGGCCCGTTCGAGGAGCACCTGGAGAAAACCTTTGGCTGAAGGCATCCTGGTCGTCTCCGCGGTGCTGATCTTTTTCGGCGTCGCGTTCGGTGTGCTGCGCCTTATGCTCGGCTACACGCTCGTCGACCGTGTTGCGGCAGTCGACCTGCTGACCGTCGTGTCGATCTCGCTAATCGCGCTCGATGCGCACGTTGCCGGCCGATTCATTTACCTCGACGTGGCACTGGTCTACGGCGTGCTGAGTTTCCTGGCCATGCTGGCGGTCGCCCGCTATCTCGAACGAGGGTTCTAGCACCATGCGCGAGCTAGTGGTCTACCTGCTCTGCGCCAGCATCATCGCGAGCGGCCTCCTGGCAGTTCGCCTCGCTAGCCTTATGGCCGCGATGGTGAGCGGCGGGCTCGCGAGCCTGTTCGCGGCAGTCTGCTACGTGGTGCTTGGGGCACCGGACGTTGCGATGACCGAGGCGTCGATCGGCTCCGGCCTATCGACACTGATCTTCCTCTATGCGATCCGCCGGACCATCGGCACGGAGGACTCAGCATGGCGGAGCTGATCGGTAGCCTCCTAGTCCTCGCCGGCGCCGTGTTCCACTTCTCGGCCGGCCTCGGCATGTTGCGGATGCCCGACGCCTACACTCGCATGCAGGCCGGCACCAAGGCGTCCACTCTCGGCAACACGCTGGTGCTCGTGGGACTCGCCTTCTATCACCCGAGTTGGACGCTGAAGCTCGTGATCCTCATCTGTTTCGTGCTGATGACCAATCCGGTGTCCTCGCACGCGCTGGCGCGGGCGGCCTACCGAATTCGGATTTCGATGACGCCGCAGACGATGGTCGACGCGCTCCGGGACGCCCCGGAGCGGATACGGGGCGGCTCATGATCCGGCGCGCCGCCATCGTCCTGGCCGTCGCCTTGTTTGGGCTCGTGTTCGCGAACCTTGCTGTCCACCACGTCGAGCGTCAGTCACTGCTGCCGCTGGCGAAGCGCTATGTCGAACTTGTGCCACACGATCTCGGTGCGGCGAACGTCATCACCGGGATTCTTCTGACCTACCGCGCCTTCGACACGCTCGGCGAGGTGGCGGTGCTGTTCATGGTCGCGGCAGGCGTCG